>Ga0157369_10000192_pt1 | contig 84935 bp, 77 predicted proteins | sample C25metaG_FD_113461 | JGI IMG/M metagenome (GOLD analysis project Ga0157369, IMG submission 113461) | Corn rhizosphere microbial communities from Kellogg Biological Station, Michigan, USA - C2-5 metaG | ecosystem: Host-associated > Plants > Roots > Rhizosphere > Soil | place: USA: Michigan... | reverse complement strand
GGCGGGCGCCTGCTCGCCTTCGAACTTGACGTAGATGCCGTCCGATTTCGCCTCGGCTGCTGCCGTCCTGGTCTTGAGCATGACGTTCGCGAAGTGCTTGGCGCTGTACTTTTGCCAGACCTTCACGAGATCGCGGTCGGCGCCCATCATCAAGCCGTCTAGCATTTCGACGACATCGATCTTTGCGCCGAGCGTGGCGTAGACGGTGGCCATTTCGAGGCCGATGATGCCGCCGCCGATGACGAGCATGCGCTGCGGCACTTGGCGCAGTTCGAGGGCGCCGGTCGAATCGACGACGCGCGGATCCTCGGGCATGAACGGCAGCTTCACGGCTTGCGAACCGGCTGCGATGATGGCTTGTTTGAACTTGACGACCTTCTTACCGCCCTCGCCTTGCACTTCCATGTGGTGCGGATCGACGAACGCGCCGAGCCCCGTCACCACCTCGACCTTGCGTGCCTTGGCCATGCCGGCGAGGCCGGTCGTGAGCTTCTTGACGACGCCGGACTTGAACGCGCGCAGCTTATCGAGATCGATCTGCGGCTTGCCGAACGTGATGCCGTGCTCGGCGAGCGCGGCGACTTCATCGGTGATGAGCGCGGTGTGCAGCAACGCTTTCGACGGAATGCAGCCCACGTTCAGACAAACGCCGCCGAGCGTGGAGTAACGCTCGACGAGGACCGTCTTCATACCCAGATCGGCGGCGCGAAATGCGGCCGAATAGCCACCTGGGCCCGCGCCGAGCACGAGCATATCGCACTCGATATCGGCGGCGCCGGCATAGCTGCCGGCTTGGGGTGCGCTAGCGGGAGCGGACGTGGATTTCGCCGGAGCCGCGCTAGCGGCGGGCGCTGCCGCAGCGGCCGGTTGGGGCGCGGGAGCGCTTTTGGCGGGCGCATCGGCGCTGGCGGCGACTTCGACGAGAGCGACGACGGTGCCTTGAGAGACTTTATCGCCGGCTTTGATTTTGACTTCCTTGACGGTGCCGGCGACATCGCTGGGCACTTCCATGGAGGCCTTATCGGATTCGAGGGTTAGGAGCGATTGTTCTTTCTCGATGACATCGCCGGGTTTGACATTGACTTCGATGACGTCGACGTCTTTGAAATCGCCGATATCGGGTACTTTGACTTCGATGAGACTCATGTACGTCCCCTTCTTGTTTGGCTACGAGCGAGCCCCGCAACATTGAACTGTGACCACCGACCAGCAGCAACGAAAGAACCAAAGACCAAAGGCCAAGAACCTACAACCTGCGACCTATGGCGGACGACCTAGGGCATAACTGGAGAACGGGGGCGCAAATTAGCGTCCCCTTTGCCGTCCGCCCAAGGACGCGCCTTTCTTTTGGTTACTTTTCTTTGGAAGTGCAAAGAAAAGTGACCGCTGCCCCGCGGAGGGGCGAAGCCAGCAGACCGAAAAGAAAGCAAGTTCAACGAGGGGCGCGGATGAACGACGTGACGCAAGCAGCACCAGCACCAACATCAAACGCACGCCCCCGCGAGGCCCTTCCCTTACAAAATCACACGCCGGAAATCAGCGAGCAACGCCCCCAAATACGCATTGAAGCGCGCAGCTTCGGCCCCATCGATCACACGGTGATCGTAAGAGAGCGAAAGCGGCAAAGTAAGCCGAGGCACAAACTGCTTCCCATCCCACACCGGCTTCATCGCCCCACGCGACAACCCGAGAATCGCGACTTCGGGCGCATTGATAATCGGCGTGAAATTCGTCCCGCCGATTCCACCCAGTGACGAAATCGAGAAGCAGCCGCCTTGCATCTGATCGGGCTTGAGCTTGCCCTCGCGCGCGAGCTTGGACAGCTCCGCCATCTCCTTGGCGATCTCGATCAACCCCTTCTTATCCGCATCGCGAATAACGGGAACGACGAGCCCATTCGGCGTATCGGCTGCGAACCCCACGTGGTAGTACTGCTTGAACACGAGGTTATCGCCATCGAGGCTAGCGTTGAACGTCGGGAATTTCTTGAGTGCGGCAACCACGGCCTTGATCACGAACGCCAGCATCGTGACCTTCACGCCGGCCTTCTCGTTTTCCTTGTTTAACTGCACGCGCAGCGCTTCGAGCTCGGTGATATCGGCTTCGTCGTTGTTCGTGACGTGCGGAATCATCACCCAGTTGCGATGCAGATTCGCGCCCGAGATCTTCTTGATGCGCGACAGCGGCTTCGGATCGACCGGGCCGAACTTCGTGAAGTCGATCTTCGGCCACGGCAGCAGATTGAGCTCGCCGCCACCCGCGCCGGCAGCCGCCGCAGCGGGCGCCGCGCCCGGACGCTGCCCGGTCATCACGCCCTTGACGAAGGCCGTGACATCCTCTTGCGTAATCCGGCCCTTCGGCCCGGTGCCCTGCACTTGCCCAACATCGACGCCGAGCTCGCGCGCAAATTTGCGCACCGACGGCGACGCATGGCTCGGGCGACGCGCCCCGCCTTCGCCAGCCGGAATGATCGGCGCTTGGGCGAGCGCGGACGGCTGCGCCGGCACGCTGTGCGGCGTCTCTTCGCGCGGCGAATCGATGGGCGGCTCGACCTTCTTGGCCGCAGCGGGAGCAGCTGCCGGCGCAGCAGCGGCGGCGCCCTGCGCCTCGACGAGCACGATCACCGTGCCTTCGGACACCGAATCGCCCACCTTGACCTTCACTTCCTTGACGACGCCTGCCACGGGACTCGGCACGTCCATCGTCGCCTTATCCGATTCGAGCGTGACGAGCGACTGCTCTTTCTCGATGCGATCGCCGACCTTCACCGCGATTTCGATGACGGGGACGTCTTTGTAATCGCCGATGTCGGGGACCTTCACTTCCTGAACGCCGCCGCCCGAAGCGGCGGGCGCAGCCGCAGCGGCTTGCGCGGGCGCGCTCGGCGCCGGGGCGGCCGGTGCGGCGGCGCCGTTCGCCTGCGCGGGTTTAGCGGCCGCCTGCGCGGCGCCTGCGGCAGGTTCGAGCAGCACGATCAGCGTGCCTTCCGACACCGCATCGCCCTGCTTGATTTTCACTTCCTTGACCACGCCCGATTGCGGGCTCGGCACGTCCATCGTCGCCTTGTCCGATTCGAGCGTGACGAGGGACTGTTCTTTCTCGACGGCGTCACCGGCCTTGACTAGCACCTCGATGACGGGGACGTCTTTATAGTCGCCGATGTCCGGCACCTTGACTTCGATCGCTTCACTCATTGTTCGTGTCTCCAGGGCTCACACAAGCGCGCCCGCCGTGTTTCCAAGCGGCGGGCGCGCAGCCTCACGCGAAGGCGATGCCTTACACGGTCATCGGGTTGGGTTTGTTCGGGTCGAGCTTGTACTTCGCCAAAGCCTCGGCGACGACCTTACGGTCGATCGTGCCTTCGTCGGCCAGCGCGTTGAGCGCCGCGACGGTGACCCAGTAGCGATCGACTTCGAAGAAGTGACGCAGCTTCTCACGGGTATCCGAGCGGCCGAAGCCGTCGGTGCCGAGCACGACGAAGCGGTTGGGCACATAGGCGCGGATTTGATCGGCCAACGCACGCACGTAATCGGTCGACGCAACGACGGGACCCTTGGCGTCCTTGAGCAGCGTCTCGACGTGCGAAAGCTTACGCGGCTCGGTCGGATGCAACAGGTTCCAACGCGCGATTTCCTGGCCTTCGCGAGCGAGCTCGGTGAAGCTCGGCACGCTCCACAGATCGGCGTCGACCTTCCAATCGTTCTTGAGCAGATCGGCGGCGGCGATCACTTCGTTCAGGATCGTGCCGGCGCCCATGAGCTGCACGCGCGGGCCCTTCGATGCGGCGTCCGCCTTCTTGAACGAATACATCCCCTTGATGATGTGCTCGGCCACGTGCTCGCCCTGCGGGATCGCGGGGTGCTCGTAGTTCTCGTTCATCACGGTGATGTAGTAGAAGACGTCCTCTTGGTTCTGCACCATGCGGCGCAGGCCGTCTTGCATGATGACCGCGAGCTCATAGCCGAACGTCGGGTCGTAGCTCAAGCAGTTCGGCACTGATTGCGCCCACAGCAGCGAGTGGCCGTCTTCGTGTTGCAAGCCTTCGCCGTTCAGCGTCGTGCGCCCTGCGGTGCCGCCCAGCAGGAAGCCGCGCGAACGCATGTCGCCGGCCGCCCAGACGAGATCGCCGATGCGCTGCAGGCCGAACATCGAATAGAAGATGTAGAACGGCACCATGATCTCGCCGTGCGTCGAATACGACGTCGCGGCGGCGATCCAATCGCACATCCCACCCGCTTCGTTGATGCCCTCTTGCAGAATCTGGCCCGTCTCCGATTCCTTGTAGAACATCAGCTGATCGGAATCTTCCGGCACGTACTTTTGGCCGTCCTGATTCCAGATGCCGATTTGGCGGAACAAGCCTTCCATGCCGAACGTGCGCGATTCGTCGGGCACGATCGGCACGACGCGCTTGCCGAGCGCCTTGTCCTTGAGCAGGATGTTCAAGATCCGCACGAACGCCATCGTGGTCGAGATTTCACGGCCTTCACCCGTACCCTTGAGCAGCGGCTCGAACGCGGCCAACTCGGGCACCGGCAGCGATTCCGCCTTCTCCCGGCGCGCCGGCAGATAGCCGCCCAACTCTTGGCGGCGCGCGCGCATGTACTCGAGCTCCTTCGAGCCTTCCTCGAACTTCAAGTACGGCACGTCGACGATATCGTCATCGGAGATCGGCAGACGGAACTGATCGCGGAACATCTTGAGTTGATCCACCTGCATCTTCTTTTGCTGGTGGGTGATGTTCATGGCCTGGCCGGCTTCGCCCATGCCATAGCCCTTGATCGTCTTCGCGAGGATGACCGTCGGCTGGCCGTTGGCGTGCTGCGCTTCGTGGAACGCGGCGTAGATCTTGTGCGGATCGTGACCGCCGCGGTTCAGGTTCCAAATGTCTTCGTCGGACCAGTCGGAAACGAGCGCCTTCAGCTCCGGCGTGTTGAAGAAGTGTTCACGCACGAACGCGCCCGATTCGGACTTATACGTTTGGTATTCGCCGTCGACGACTTCCATCATGCGACGCATCAGCGCGCCGGTTTTGTCGCGCGCGAACAAGGCGTCCCAACGGCTGCCCCAAATCACCTTGATGACGTTCCAGCCTGCGCCGCGGAACTCCGATTCCAGTTCCTGGATGATCTTGCCGTTGCCGCGCACGGGGCCGTCCAAGCGCTGCAAGTTGCAGTTGATGACGAATACGAGGTTGTCGAGCCGCTCGCGGCCGGCCATCCCGATCGCGCCGAGCGATTCCGGTTCGTCCGTTTCGCCGTCGCCGAGGAACGCCCAGACCTTGCGGCCGGCCGTCTTGGCGATGCCGCGCGCCTGCATGTACTTCATGAAGCGCGCTTGATAGATCGCCATGATCGGGCCCAGGCCCATCGAAACGGTCGGGAACTGCCAGAAATCAGGCATCAGCCACGGGTGCGGATACGACGAGATGCCCTCGCCGCCCACTTCCTGGCGGAAGTTGTCGAGTTGATTCTCGGTCAGACGGCCGAGCAGGAACGCGCGTGAATAGACGCCGGGCGACGAATGGCCCTGGACGAACACGAGATCGCCGCCGTGCTCGGGCGACGGCGCATGCCAAAAATGGTTGAAGCCGACGTCGTACAGCGTGGCCGCCGAGGCGAACGAGGCGATGTGGCCGCCGACGTTCGTATGCTTGCCGGCGCGCAGCACCATCGCGATGGCGTTCCAGCGCGTGTACGAGCGGATCCGATGCTCGATGTCCTGATCGCCGGGGATTTTGGCCTGGCGCGAAACGGGAATCGTATTGATGTAAGGCGTCTTGGCGGAGAACGGCAGATGCTCGCCATGCACGCGCGCGAATTCGATCTGCTTTTCGATCAAGTGGTGCGCGCGATCCGGACCGACGGCAGAAATGACCCCTTCAAGCGCGTCCAGCCATTCGGCCGTTTCTTGGGGATCGTCGTCTTTATCGGCGGCGACATATTTCATGACTTCGTCGGGCACAGCGGACATTCTCGTCTCCTGATTGGGGAATGCTCTCTTCGAACGGACGACGCAGACCGGGTCGGACCACGGCGGTTGTCGGCGATTGTAAAGAGCCTTGCAGGCCCTTAGCAATCAATTTTTCGAATGACGAGATCATTTCTCATAATGCGGAATATTGCTGCGTTGCACCTAAAATTGGCGGGATTCATGCGGCAACGTGGCGTCAGTTGCTGCTAACACGGGCCGAATACCCTTGTTTTACGCCAATTGGCCCAGGCCCGCTGCGCTACAATTCGAGCCATGTTGACCGATCGGCTTTTTGCACGCTCGGCGCGATCGCCCGGTACGCGGGCGGATTCGACGCCGTCTCGTTGGCACCACGGACCGTGGTGGTCCAACTCGTATTTGCTCACCCCACTGCTCTCGATTCTCGTGTTCCTGGTGGTGATGAGTCTCATTCTTTGGAGCTTGAATCGGCGCGAGCAACAACAGCAAGAGGACACGCTTTATCGCAACGTGGCCTGGGCGCAGCAACAAATTCGCCTATCGATGACGGGCGCGCAAGAACAATTGCAGGCGCTCGCACGCGATATCGCCGCGGGCCATGCCGATCAGCATTCGTTCGAGATGTCGACAGCCGACATCATGCAGGCCCACCCTGAAATTCTTTATCTGAACTGGTACACGGTCCAAAAGACGCCGCGCTGGCCCAATACGCCGCTGCCGCTCGCCGGGCAACGCTTCGCCCGGCTGACCGACGCGCAGATGGACGAAGCCGTCAAAGCGGCGTTCGCCGATGCGCGCAGTACGCGGCGCCAAATTTATTCGCCGCTGATTTACGACGATGTCGGCAATGGCTATTTGACGCTGCAAACGCCGATTTACCGCGATCGCGATTTCCTCGGTTCGATCGCGGCCGTCTTTTCGATCGAAGGGGTGCTGAAACACGACATCCCCTCGGAGCTCTCGGCGAAGTACAAGATCTCGATCACCGACGCGAATAACCGCGAGCTCGCGACCACGTCCACCCGTCCGCGACTGCCGCGCGATGTTTTCTACGACCTGCCGCTCGATCCACCGGGCCAGGGCGTGACGGTGCGCGTCTACGCGTTTCCGCAGATCACGAACTTCACGAACAACACGCTCGTCTGGCTCGTGGCCGGGCTCTCGTGCTTCGTACTATGGAGCTTATGGAGCCTGTGGAAACACACGCGCCAACGTTTCGAAGCCCAGCAGGCGCTATATGCCGAAGCGTTTTTCCGCCGTGCGATGGAAAACTCGGTGCTGATCGGCATGCGTGTGCTGGATATGCATGGCCGCATTACGCACGTGAATCCGGCCTTTTGCCGCATGACCGGCTGGGATGAGAGCGATCTCGTCGGCAAAACGGCGCCGTTTCCCTACTGGCCGCGCGATTCCTACCCGGAGATGCAGCGCCAACTCGACATGACGCTGCGCGGCAAGGCGCCCTCGTCCGGCTTCGAATTGCGCGTACGGCGCAAGGACGGCTCGCTGTTTCACGCGCGCCTCTACGTTTCGCCGCTGATCGATAGCTCCGGGCGGCAGACGGGCTGGATGTCGTCGATGACCGACATCACCGAACCGAAGCGGGCCCGCGAAGAACTCGCCGCGGCGCACGAACGCTTCACGACCGTGCTCGAAAGCCTCGATGCGGCCGTATCGGTGCTCGCCGCGGATGAAGCCGAGCTGCTGTTTGCGAACCGCTATTACCGGCATTTATTCGGGATTCGCCCCGACGGCCATCTGGAGCTTGCCGGCGGCGGCTTCGACAGCGCGCAGGCGTCGTCCGATTCGATCGATATGGTCGACGCCTATGCCGGGTTACCTGCGGCTGCGCTGACGGAAAGCGCCGCCGATGCGCAAGAAATCTACGTGCAAAGCATCCAGAAATGGTTTGAAGTGCGCCGTCAGTACATTCAGTGGGTGGACGGCCATCTTGCCCAGATGCAGATCGCCACCGATATCACCACGCGCAAGCAAGCCCAGGAGCTCGCGCGCCAACAAGAAGAGAAGCTCCATTTCACGAGCCGCTTGATGACGATGGGCGAAATGGCGTCCTCCCTCGCCCACGAGCTCAATCAGCCGCTCGCCGCCATCAATAACTACTGCTCGGGCACCGTGGCGCTCGTCAAGGCGGGCCGCACGACCCAAGACACGTTGCTGCCCGTGCTCGAGAAGACGGCTCAGCAGGCCGTGCGCGCGGGCATGATCATCAAACGGATTCGCGAATTCGTGAAGCGCAGCGAGCCCAAGCGGCAAGCCGCGCGCGTCTCGGACATCGTGGCCGATGCCGTCGGGCTCGCCGAAATCGAAGCGCGCAAGCGGCGCATCCGCATCCTGACCGAGATCCGCTCGCGCCTGCCCGTGATCTACGTCGATCCGGTGCTGATCGAGCAGGTGCTCGTCAATCTACTCAAGAACGCCGCCGAGGCCATGCACGATGCCCGGCCGAACGCGATCGACCCCATCATTCGCGTGATCGTGCGGCTCGACGCCGGGTTCGTCTGCATCAGCGTCATCGATCAAGGCCCGGGCGTGGACGAAGCCGCGATCGAACGGCTGTTCGAACCGTTCTACAGCACGAAGTCGGACGGCATGGGCATGGGGCTTAACATCTGCCGCTCGATCATCGAATCGCATCGCGGCCGTCTGTGGGTTGTCAACAACGTCGATGAGAACGGCAAGATCACAGGCGCCACGTTTCACTGTAGTCTTCCGATCGGCGAACCAAGCGATCCGGGCCACGGCGGCTCGATCGAGGCGCCGAGACCACAAACCGTTACCACGGGAGAGCTATGAGCAGCCCAGTCACCAGTCAAGAAACCGTCTTCGTGGTCGACGATGACGAAGCCGTGCGGGATTCGCTGCGCTGGCTTTTGGAAGCGAACGGCTATCGCGTGCAGTGCTTTTCAAGCGCCGAGCAATTCCTCGAAGCGTATCAGCCCGCCCAGCACGCCGGACAAATCGCTTGCTTGATTCTGGACGTGCGGATGTCCGGCATGAGCGGGCTCGAGCTGCAAGAGCGCCTTATCGCAGAAAACGCCTCGCTGCCGATCATCTTCGTCACGGGCCATGGCGATGTGCCGATGGCCGTGTCCACGATGAAAAAAGGCGCGATGGATTTCATCGAGAAGCCGTTCGACGAAGCCGAACTGCGCAAGCTCGTCGAGCGCATGCTCGACAAGGCGCGCAGCGAGAGCAGCACCGTGCAGCAGCAGCGCGCGGCCGCCGAGCGTTTGGGCAAGCTCACGGCGCGCGAGCACCAAGTGCTCGAACGCATCATCGCCGGCCGCCTGAACAAGCAGATCGCCGACGATCTCGGCATCAGCATCAAGACGGTCGAGGCGCACCGCGCCAACATCATGGAAAAGCTCAACGTCAACACCGTGGCCGATTTGCTGCGCCTCGCGTTGTCGAACAAGCCCGCCAACCAGGCGTAACCTCGCACATGCGAGCGCCGCCGCGCGGCGCTCGCATGGCCTGCCCTCCTCTCGCCCGAACGTGCTCCCGCGTCGGCGGCCCCGGCGCCGGGCGGTTCGTCGCGTCGGCGCCGCGTCCGACGCTATAATTGCGCTTTTGTCGCGCGCCGTGAAGCATCCGCGCTCGCCGCCGGGCTCAGCCTCGTCCTGAGCCTTCGCGCTTTGGCCCTGCACGCCCTGCCTTCCGAGCCGGGCCGCCCGCCCCACGCTCGGCTGGCCCTGGCCTTGCACGCGACCGCCGCTTTTCATCGTTTTAGACTCGACCGACCACCATGACAGCCAAACTGATCGACGGCCTCGCCCTCTCCAAGACTTTACGCGCGGATGTCGCCACGCGCGCCGCCCAGCTCACCGCGCGCGGCCATCAGCCGGGGCTCGCCGTGGTGCTCGTCGGCGACAACCCGGCCAGCGAGGTGTACGTGCGCAACAAGGTGAAAGCGTGCGAGGACAACGGCCTTTACTCGTCCTACGATCGCTATCCCGCTACGCTGTCGGAAGCCGATCTGCTCGCGCGCATCGATGCGCTCAACCGCGATCCGCGCATTCACGGCATCCTCGTCCAATTGCCGCTGCCGCCGCACATCGATAGCCATAAAGTCATCGAAGCCATCGCGCCCGAGAAAGATGTTGACGGCTTTCACGTTGCGAATGCCGGCGCTTTGATGACGGGCAAGCCGTTGTTTCGGCCCTGCACGCCGTACGGCGTCATGAAGATGTTCGAGGCCTACGGCGTCGAGCTGCAAGGGGCGAATGCGGTCGTGATCGGCCGTTCGAACATCGTCGGCAAGCCGATGGCGATGCTGCTGCTCGAAGCCGGCGCCACCGTCACGATCTGCCACAGCAAGACGCGCGATCTCGCCGCGCATACGCGTACGGCCGACATCGTGGTGGCCGCCACGGGACGGCGTAACATTCTGACGGCGGAGATGGTCAAACCGGGAGCGACGGTGATCGACGTCGGGATGAATCGCGACGATGCCGGCAAACTCTGCGGCGATGTCGATTTTGCCGGCGTCTCGGCCGTGGCCGGGCTCATCACGCCGGTGCCGGGCGGCGTCGGCCCGATGACGATCACCATGCTGCTCGTCAACACGATCGAAGCGGCCGAACGCAGCGCGGCGTAAGCCTATCGCCGTACCGGCCATGCGTATGCCGGGCCGCTAGCGCACAACGATTTGGCTACTGCGTCGACACCCGTACCGGCGACGGCGCCGCCGATCGAACATTGGAATCGGCGCGCCGCGCCCCAATAATGACGATATCGGGCGCTTTGCGCGCCCGCCTTCGACACTCGACAGATAGGAACAGCGCTATGGCCTCGAATACGTCAGATTCGTTCTCCTCAACCGATCAGCGCGTCCACAACGAAAATCCGCTGCTCGATTTCTCGGGCTTGCCGCGCTTCGGCGAGATCCGCGCCGAGCACATCACGCCCGCGCTCGATGTGCTGCTGGCGCAAGCGCAAGCGGCGATCGATCACGCAACCGATCCCGCGACGCCCGCGAGCTGGGCTGAAGTGGTCGAGGCCACCGAAGCCGCCACCGAGCCGCTCTCGCGCGCCTGGGGCATCGTCGGCCATTTGAACGCCGTCGCCGATACGCCGGCGCTGCGCGCGGCCTATGGCGAGAATTTGCCGCGTGTCACCGAGTTTTGGTCGAGCGTCGGCCAGAATCTGGCGCTCTTCGAAAAATACAAGGCGATCGTCGCGAGCCCCGTCTACGCCGCATTGACGGACCAGCGCAAAAAGATTCTGCAAAATTCGCTGCGCGATTTTCGTTTGTCCGGCGCCGAGCTGCCCGAAGATCAAAAGCCACGCTTCGCCGAGCTGCAGGAACGGCAGGCCGCGCTCGCGAAAGCGTTCTCCGATCACGTGCTCGACGCGACGAACGCCTACGCCTATATCGCCAAGACCGAAGCCGAGCTGGCCGGATTGCCGGCCGATGTCGTGCAAGCCGCGCGCGAAGCGGCGCAAGAAGCGGGCGTCGAAGGCTGGAAATTCACGCTGCACTTCCCTTCGTATTTCCCGGTCATGCAGTATGCCGCCCATCGTCCGATGCGCGAAACGATGTACCGCGCGTACGTCACGCGCGCATCGGAGCTTGGCGCCACCTTCGGCGGCGGCAAGCCCGAGTGGGACAACACCGAGAACGTCGCCGATCTCTTGAAACTGCGCCAGGAAGAAGCGCGCATGCTCGGCTACCGCAACTTCGGCGAAGTATCGCTCGTCCCTAAGATGGCCGATACGCCCGACCAGGTCATCGCGTTTCTCGAGGATCTCGCGAAGCGCGCACGCTCCTATGGCGAGAAGGACTGGCAAGAGTTGCGCGAATTCGCGGCCGGCGAGCTCGGCCTCGCGCAACTCGAACCGTGGGACATCGCATTCGCGGGCGAGCGCCTGCGAGAAAGGCGCTATGCGTTCTCGGAGAACGAGGTCAAGCAATACTTCCCCGAGCAGGCCGTCGTCAAAGGCCTCTTTAAAGTGGCGCAAACACTGTTCGGCGTGACGATCCGGCAAGACGAAGCACCCGTGTGGCACCCCGACGTGCGATTCTTCCGCGTTGAGGACGCCGACGGCACGCTACGCGCGCAGTTCTACCTCGATCTGTACGCACGCGAGGGCAAGCGCGGCGGCGCGTGGATGGACGACGCTCGCTCGCGCCATTTGCGCAGCGACGGCGGGCTGCAAACGCCGGTCGCCTACTTAACGTGCAACTTCTCGGCGCCGGTCGGCGGCAAGCCCGCCTGCTTCACGCACGATGAAGTCATCACGCTGTTTCACGAGTTCGGGCATGGGCTGCATCACATGCTCACGCAGGTCGACGAACTCGGCGTCTCGGGCATCAACGGCGTCGAATGGGACGCCGTCGAATTGCCGTCGCAATTCCTCGAGAATTTTTGCTGGGAGTGGGATGTCCTCGCCGATATGTCGTCGCATGTGGACACCGGCGCCAAACTGCCGCGCGAGCTGTTCGACAAAATGATCGCGGCGAAGAACTTCCAAAGCGGGCTTGGCACGCTCAGGCAAATCGTGTTCTCGATGTACGACATGCTGCTGCATACGAGCTTCGATCCCGAAGGGGCGCAAAGCGCCAACGATCTCGCGCGCGAGATCAACGCGCGCTACCACGTGATCGACCAAGCGAGCTTCTCGCGCTGGCCCAACACGTTCAGCCATATCTTCGCGGGCGGCTATGCCGCGGGCTACTACAGCTACAAGTGGGCGGAGGTGCTATCGGCCGATGCCTACGCCGCTTTCGAAGACGCGGCGAAGGCTGCACAAGGCAGCGTGCTCGACGTGGAGACGGGCCAACGCTATCGCAAGGAAATCCTCGAAGTCGGCGGAAGCCGCCCGGCCATGGAATCGTTCAAAGCGTTCCGCGGCCGCGCGCCGACGATCGACGCGCTGCTGCGCCATAACGGCATGGCCCAAGCGCCGGCGCAGGCGAGCTGACGGTTCGGACGGTTCCGGCGGTTCGGCGCGCTCAAGGCGCCTCGTCGGCTTCCTCGTCGAACAGCTGAAACTGGCCCCGGCTCGCGCCCTCGTCCTCCTCGAGCCGGACGCCTACTCCCAGTAAGCGCACGGGCCGTGTACGGCGCACAAAGCCCTTTTCCAGCAATGCGAGGAACGTGGGCAGATCGGTCGCGCCGGCCACGCACTCCACCGTCGTCCGCTGGAAATCCGCAAATCGGATTTTGACGTAGAGCTTGCGGATCGCTCCCGCCGCGCCCACGCGTTCGATGCGTGCGTCGAGCTGCTCCGCCAACAACCGAATTTCGGCAGCGCAGGCATCGAGTGTCCGCAGATCGTTGACATAGGTCGTCTCGACGCTGATCGATTTGCGCTCTTGGTCGGGCTCCACCGAACGACGATCGATGCCGCGGGAGAGCTCATACAACCGACGGCCGAATGCGCCGAAGCGCCGATGCAGATCGACGAGCGACCATTCGCGCAGATCGTTGCAGGTTTGTATGCCGAGCTTTTCCAGCTTCCCGGCCGTGACCTTGCCGACGCCGAAGATTTTTCGTACCGGCAGCGCCGCCACGAATGCATCGACTTCGTGCGGACGAACCACAAACAGGCCGTCGGGCTTGTTCCAATCGGACGCGATTTTCGCGACGAACTTGTTCGGGGCGACGCCTGCCGACACCGTCACGCCGACCGTTTCGCGTACGCGCTCGCGGATTTGCGCAGCCATCAATGTGGCGCTGCCTTTGCAGTGCGTCGCCTCGGTGACGTCGAGATAGGCCTCATCGAGCGACAGCGGCTCGACGATCGGCGTGTAGTCACGGTAAATCGCCATGATCTGCCGTGAGGCGACGCGGTACTTCTCCATCGAGGGCGGCAAGATCAATAGATCCGGGCACTTGCGCACGGCGAGCGCCGAGGACATCGCCGAGTGAATCCCAAACCGCCGCGCCTCGTAGTTGCAGGTGGCGATCACGCCGCGGTGTTCCGGCCGGCCGCCGACGGCCAGCGGCCGGCCGCGCAACGTCGGATCGTCGCGCATTTCGACCGAAGCGTAGAAGCAATCGCAATCGCAGTGGATGATTTTGCGGGCGAGCGCCGCCGCTGCGCCGTCGGCCGGCGCTGGACGAAATTCGGGAGTGGGTGGTTCGGGCGTGCTCAAAGTGATCGATACTGTACAAAAATACAGTGGTCATTTCAAGCCGCGTGCGCGCCAGCCGCCTCCGACGTGCGGAAGAACGCAACCGCATCATTAAGATGGCGCCCTTGTTCATCGAGCGATTGAGACGCAGCCGCCGCCTCTTCGACGAGCGCGGCATTCTGTTGCGTCACGTCGTCCATCTGCGAAATGGCAATGCCTACCTGCTCGATGCCACGCCGTTGTTCGTCGGATGCGGCGGCAATCTCGCCCATGATGTCGGTGACGCGTGCAATCGCGCGCGTGACTTCCTCCATCGTCGATCCGGCCTGCCCGGCCAACGCCGATCCTTCCCGGACCGTTTCAACCGAAGCGGCGATCAATTCCTTGATCTCCTTCGCCGCGCTCGACGAACGTTGCGCCAGGCTGCGCACCTCGCTCGCCACGACGGCGAAGCCGCGGCCCTGCTCGCCGGCGCGCGCGGCTTCAACGGCCGCGTTCAGGGCAAGAATATTGGTTTGGAAAGCGATCCCTTCGATCATTCCGGTGATATCCGCGATCTTGGTCGAACGCTCGCTGATCTGCGTCATCGTTTCCACGACCTTCCCCACCACGCCGCTGCCGTCGTGCGCCACATCGGATGCATTCGAAGCAAGCATACTGGCCTGCTGCGCGTTCTCCGCGTTCAGCCGCACCGTGGAAGTGAGTTGCTCCATGCTTGCGGCCGTTTCTTGCAGCGATGACGCCTGCTGCTCGGTACGCGAGGATAGATCGAGATTGCCGGCCGCGATTTGCGCGGTCGCGGAAGCGATGGTCTCGCTGCCGCCGCGCACGTTCGTGACGATACGCTTGAGATTTCCGTTCATTTCGTCGAGAGCACGCAGCAATCGCCCCGTCTCGTCGTTGGTGGTCGCGCCGACACGGCCGGTCAGATCGCCCTCGGCTACCCGGTGCGCGAACTCCACGGCTCGCGCGAGTGGCCGTGTGATGGAACGCGCGGCGAGGACGCCGAGGCCGAGCACGCATCCCAGCACAATCAGCGAACTCGCGAGTTCCCACTCGTTTGCGTTGTCGATGATCGCTTGCGCCCGTTCGGTACCCTGCTTGCCCAATTGCCCGTTGTAGGCGCGATGCGCTTCGATCGCCGTCTCGACGTGCGCGATCGCATCGGCCATCGCGCCGTTGAGCAGCGCATCTGCCTCGTCTTTCTTGTTCTGACGCGAAAGCGCGAGCACGCGGTCGCGGATTTCGGCTGATTGCACCGTGGCCGCACGATCGGCGGCCAGCATGCTGCGATCTTTCTCGTCGGAGACAAGCGGCTCATAGGCATCGAGCTTCGCGCGCAACTGCTGGCGCTGCGCGTCGAGTTGCTGCTCGAGGCTTTGCATCTTTTGCGGATCTGTTGCCGACACATGCTTGCTCGTGAGAATCGTCATCGCATCGAAGGCCTTCAATGCGCCGTCGAGGACGATGAAGCTCGGCACGGTGTTTTCACTGCCATAGCTGGCGGCATCGTAGATTCGTCGTGATTGATAGATGCCAAAGCCCGTGACAGCGAACAACGCCAAGGCGGCCACGAGATTTAGGATCATGAGCCGGCGGGCGATGTTCAAGTCATAAAACCATTTCATTACTGCTTCCTCTGCCAATAACGGATCGCACGGCGAAGCGGCCGCGCGAGGTGCAAAAAAGATGGACGGCAACGTGCCGTGCGGCGACGATCGGGCGATCGACGCGATGTATGCGAGCGAGGCGCTCGCACATCGATTAGCTCTCCTAATTAAATCCGGAGAAGCGAGCGACAACGTTTGCGCACGACATCGAATGGGGGACGGACGCTCCCAGATAGATGAGGCCTTGGTGCGTGCGAGCGAGGCCGATGGGGAACTCGCTCAATGCTTCGCTGCATGCAATATCGGCGCGTGCGGGAAATGCTTGAGGGTAAGCGACCATCGCCCTGCTACGGACGACGCCGAGAAAAACGTTGGGGTGCGAATGAAAACAGGGGGCGAAACGATGGCCATGCGTCGTCATCGCGTGTGCAACGTGCGTAGCTAACGACGGCCAGAAAGACAAAAGCCCGCTTGCATCAGCGGGCTTTTGAATTTGGTTGCGGGGGTAGGATTTGAACCTACGACCTTCGGGTTATGAGCCCGACGAGCTGCCAGACTGCTCCACCCCGCGTCAGAGAAATAAATTATACGAGACTTCGTTCGCTGCGTCAAACAATACTATCGACGACGCCTCCATCGACACGCAGCGCAGCGCCGGTTGTGGCGGATGCTTGCGGCGAGCAGACGTACACGACGAGATTCGCCACTTCTTCGACCGTGGCGGGACGCTGCAAGATCGAACTTGCGCGATGCGCGCGGACGAATTCGACGGCGGCCTGATCGACGCTCTTGCCCTCTTTATCGGCGCTCTCTTGCAGCATCGCCCTGACGCCCTCCGAGAGGGTGGGGCCGGGCAGCACGGAGTTGACCGTCACTTGCGTGCCGGCCGCCATTTTTGCGAGGCCGCGTGCGATCGATAGCTGCGCCGTCTTCGTCATACCGTAGTGGATCATGTCGGCTGGAATGTTGAGCGCCGATTCCGACGAGATGAAGACGACGCGCCCCCAATTGCGCTCGAGCATGCCTTTCATGTAGTGGCGCGCAAGGCGTACGCCCGACATCACGTTGGTTTGAAAAAATCGCTCCCAGGTCTCGTCGGACACATCAAAGAACGGCTCGGGCCCGTAGATGCCGGCGTTGTTGATGAGGATGTCGGCCGTGGGCGCCGCTTCGAGCAGCTTCGTCACGCCTGCGGCGGTTGACACATCGGCGGCGACGCCCCGCACATTGGCGTTCGGCGCCGCTTCGCGCAGCGCATCGAGCGATTCGACGACCGAGGTTTCACTGCGGCCGTTGATGATCGTTTGCGCGCCCGCGCGCGCGAGGCCCGTGGCGATCGCGTAGCCGATGCCGGCGGTCGATGCGCTGACAAGCGCGGTTTTGCCCGTTAAGTCGATGTGCATGAGGATCTCCGTGGTTAACACGCGGGAGCGACGCAGCGGCGACGCGGAATATCGTCCGTATTTTGGCGCATCGACGATCGATGTGCAGAGTGCGTTGGTAGGATCGGCAGCGGCTTGGGCGATGAGCGCCGAGCACATGACAACGATCGTTATCACGAGGGCCTGAAAATGAGCTGCGTTTCTTTCTCGAAAGCATTCCAAGACAACATGACCGCACTGGGCATGCCCGCGCCGCTCCCCCTCTTCTCCTCGTTGGCTGCGACGTTGAAGCATCTCGGCGTCATGATCGATGCGTTCGAATCGGTCGGTTCCCGCGCCACCGTCGCACAGATGATCGGGGCGACGACATTGCAGGCATCGTTCGATGCGATCGAAGAGATGTCGGCGATGTTTTATATCGGTGCGGTGATCGGCAGCGTCGATGTTGCACGAAAAGCGGCTGGGGCCTGTGGCGGAAATACGGCGGCGGCGCAATTTCGCACGTTCACGAGCTGGATGTCGAGCCGCGGCGCGCTGATTCCGATGGAGCTGCTGACGTTCGTGCAGAACAACCGGGAGGTCAGCGAGGACAGCCCGCGGCGGGGGTCTTATGCGATGCGGGCTCGGCAGTATGGGGAAACGCGCTCATCGAGTGCGGCTGCTTAGATTAGCGCCCGTTCATCGCTGAGCTGCGTCAATCGCCCCTCGGATTTTTCTCGAAAACGTAATCTCCGCGCCGCAAAACGAAAAATCGCGGAAATCGTTTGATAACATTTGCACCCAGCGGCAAACAGGACTTATCAATATCTCGTTATGAGGAATAGAAAATGGTTTTCGCTGCGTTCATCAAGATGTTTCAATAAAACATTAAATTACTTAGGCTTCCGGCGCAAGTTGATTATGGACTTTTCTAGGACGGTATAGCATAGATCATCGGAGCAAATAAAAAAATCTCCGATTACCTTATCCATCAATTCGTGGCGACCCGTCCCTAGTGAGATAGATATCGCACCACGGGCATAAAACCATATTTTCTGAGAGAGCAAAACGATGGAGAGAAGAATCGCGGTCGTTGGCGACCATCTTTCAAGCGGGGGGTATATCTTGCCCGCCGAGGGCCCGCCCTTCACGTTTATGGAACATCAGGTCGCCTTGATCGGAGGTCAAGCCTTTTGTGCAGCATGCAAATCGAATGGAGTCATTGCCAAGGCTGGTGGCCCCTATCGAATGGATTTCATCGCAGAGGTAGCCTTGGACGGCGACATCGTCCTGTGCAAATGTCATCAGCCGCCAAAGATCGTGGCAGTACTAAGCGGCGAGTCATGGTGTGATGACGGGTCGGAGCGCAGCGGCTCGGTCTCTTCCGCTCTAACCGCAACCGGCGCAGTCATATCTGTCGTCACTGGTAAATTCGACGAGCGGGTCGAGGCGACAATTGATGGCCCGGCAGGATACCCCTATTACGTCGAAACCGAAGACGGACGCGTGTTCCAAGGTAGGCTCTGCGCTACGGGAAAGCTGCCGCGTATCCATACGGGAGATCGTCCCAACGACTACACCGTCTATTGGGGTGACGAAGCTATCGCAAAACAGCATGGGGACTGACCAATGCCGAACAAAGCCATCAAGGTGCGCACGAACAGTACCGCCAACTCGACGAAGCCGGTTGAGCTTCAGACCATCTCATTTCAGGAAATGTGGAACTCGTATCCGAAAACGGCCCCCTATGATGACCCGACGGGGCAGTACGAGAATCAATGCGCCATCCGCATGAGCGTTACCTTTCACAAGGTCGGCAGTGATATGAAATCCTTCTCGCAGAAGGTGGTGAAGCCGATGCCCGGAAAACAACAATTGGGTCGCTTAATCCTGGGTGGGAAACCGACTGCTACGCGCGCTTATGAGTTGGCCGAATGGCTAAAGCTTCAACCATTCGCTGGACTAGGGAAGCCCGAAGACATCACAGGCAAGGGCTGGGAGAGCAAGGTGACCGGCCGAACTGGCATCATCTACTTCTTCGGCTATTGGCGGCAAGATGGCGATTCCTCTGATAACCTTAGCGGCGGCCACATCGACTTATGGAACAAAGATACCCTGACGCCCAATTGGGCGTCGTTCTTGCGGTTTCGGATCGGCATGTCGTCAATGCCAAACCCTTTTTCTTGGTTGCGAGGTCGAAGAGACAATGCCTTTTCTGATTTGGCGAATTCGAAAGAGGTTCTTTTCTGGGAAGTGAAATGAAGCGCACCGGGCTTGCCATGCTAGGAATCGTGTGGGGCCTGCTGGTCACTTGGGCATCGGCCTACACGTTCAGCCACATACACTGGCCAACGCCCCCTTCCCCTTCGACGGGCTGCAATGATTTGGAGCACTGCGGCCCTCGTACGGTCTTTCTTCTGACTACGCTGGGACTTCTCCTTTGGCCCGCCGTCGTTTTTGCCCTCATCAACGGAATCGCATATAAGCGGTGGTCGAATCGGAAGTGGGCGGTAATCTGCGCCCTCTGCACGATTGTCGTCGTCTTGTTCTACCTTGTGAGCTACGCCGTACCAGCTCTAGGTCTCGTGGGCTGACAGGGGCAAACCGCGCTCTGGCGGCGTCAGAGTCGCCTCACGAGCGTTTTCAACGACATCCCCGAAGTGATCACGAACAGTCCATCGCGCAGATCTTATGCGTTGTGGGAACGGCAAAACGGAGCAAAGCAATGAGCTGGGTCAGCGATAAAGTCGCGCTGTTACTGGTATCGCTCGTATGCGCGGCCGGCGCATGGGCCATCCTTCACTATTCCGGGCAATGGTTTTTTCCAGCCGCCACGCTGTTTTCGCTGATCTCGATGTTCCTGGAGATCAAGCGGTTGAGATGCCTGCTTGCAAAGCATGGGATAGATCCCCTGAGCAAATGAAAAGCCGCCTCATCGTGCTTCACGCCCCACAGGCTTCATCTCGCCCCAAGCCGCCATATCGGCGGGGACTGGCGCACTGCGATCGCACTGCGCGACAAGCTCGCCGAGCGAGTATTTAGGGCGCGCCCGAGTCGGGGCGTTCGTCTTGGCGATCGCGCGGGTCATGATGTCGTCGTACATCGCATCGGGTGCGATATCGAGCCCGTTCGGCCAGACCACTACACCAGCCCGAATCGTTGCCTGTGCAAAATATGACTCGTCGGCCAGCGGTGCAAACACACCGTTGAAACTATCGTTCGACATATCAAAGACGCCTGTCAGGCCGTCCGCAAATGAGACTTCGAGCCGATGATTAGGCAAGACCTTCAAAGCCGTCACGCTCCATGCAATCATAATCGTCACTCCAGAGGAAGAATCGGCTTCGGCGTCCCGAGCGCGCGAGGCAGCATTATCTCGCCAAGCCGCAAAAGTCGGGGCGACGATACGTCATGACAGCTGCGGGCGGAAGGCTTTCTGTCTTCTTCAAAAACGGCTTGAACCGAGGCTTAGGATAGCGTCAGCACTGACGACCAACCTCGATCGCCTGATAGACTTCGCGCTGTACCGGCGCGTCGAATCAACCTGCACAGCGTAACCAACGTGCCAGCGAAACCGCCAGCCCTCGCAAGCCGCAACGATCCGAGAAACCCATGAAAATCGCCACCTGGAACGTCAATTCCCTGAAAGTCCGGCAGCAGCACGTCATCGATTGGCTCGAATTGAGCCAAGTCGACGTACTCTGCCTGCAGGAATTGAAGATGCCCGACGAAAAATTCCCGCGCGCCGAGCTCGCGGAAAAAGGCTATCGCAGTTGGTTCGCCGGACAAAAGACCTACAACGGCGTGGCGATCGTCGTGAAGGACGGCATTGAAGTGGACGACACGCGCATCGTGCGCAACATCCCAGGCTTCGACGACGAGCAGCAGCGGCTCATCGCCTTGACTGTAGGCGGCGTGCGCATCGCATCGGCCTACTTTCCCAACGGGCAAGCGCCCGGTAGCGAGAAATTCGCCTACAAGCTGCGCTGGCTCGACGCGCTCTCGCAGTGGCTCAAGGACGAGATGCACGCGCATCCGAAGCTCGCGCTGCTCGGCGACTACAACATCGCCCCCGAAGATCGCGACGTTCACGATCCGAAGGCCTGGGAAGGTCAGAACCTCGTCTCGCCCGAGGAGCGCGCGGCGTTCGCGAAACTAATCGAACTCGGTCTCGTCGATGCTTTCCGCAAATTCGAGCAGCCCGAGAAGATCTTCACGTGGTGGGACTATCGGATGCTCGCCTTCCGCCGCAACGCCGGCCTGCGCATCGATCACATTTTGTTATCCCCGGAACTGGCCGAGCGCTGCGTTCAGTGCGAAGTCGACAAAGTACCGCGCAAATGGGAGCAACCGTCGGACCACGCGCCCGTGATCGCTCACATCGAGTAGAGAAGCGAGATCACGGCTCCAAATGCAGCTCCTGGATCTTGCGCGTGATCGTATTACGACCGATGCCCAACCGCTCCGCCGCTTCCACCTTGCGACCGCGCGTGAAGTCGAGCGCCTCGCGAATCACCGCGGCTTCGAAGCGGCGAGCCAGTTCGTCCATGACATCGGCGTTGTTCTCGCGCAGCATACGCGCCACCTCGGCGCGCAAGCCGCTCTCCCAAATACTGACCGGCACGCCCGTGGGAACGCCAGCAAGCGCGGCCGGCGCAATCGCGGCGCCGTTGCGCTCGGCATCGGGCAACGCGCCGTTCGCCGATAAGGGGATCGTCGTAGCAGGCCCCGGGACGATTTCCGTATTGCTCTCGGGTGTCGCGCCCGGTACGAGATCGGGCGGCAAATCCTTAATTTCGATAGTTTGCGCAGGCGCCATGACAGTCAACCAATTGGCGAGATTTTCGAGCTGACGCACGTTGCCCGGAAACGGCAGCGTCGTCAGATAAGCAAGCGCCGCCTCGGACACGCGCTTGGGCTCGACCCCAAGATCGCGCGCACTCTTCTGCAGGAAATGACGCGTCAGCAGCGGGATATCTTCGCGCCGCTCGCGCAACGCCGGCAGGCGCAAGCGAATGACATTGAGACGGTGATACAAATCCTCGCGGAACAGCCCTTGGCGCACGCGGGCGTCGAGGTTCTGGTGGGTCGCCGCGATCACGCGCACATTCGCGCGCAGCGGGCTATGGCCCCCGACGCGATAGAACTGCCCGTCGGAAAGCACCCGCAACAAGCGCGTTTGCAGATCGAACGGCATATCGCCGATCTCATCGAGAAACAGCGTGCCGTTCTCGGCCTGCTCGAAGCGGCCTTGCCGCGTCGCCTGCGCGCCCGTGAAGGCGCCGCGCTCGTGGCCGAATAGTTCGGACTCCAAAAGATCTTTCGGAATGGCCGCCGTATTGAGCGCAATAAACGGCCCATTCGCGCGTGGGCTGTGTCGATGCAACGCGCGTGCGACCAGCTCCTTACCAGTGCCCGATTCGCCCGTGATCAAGACCGTCGCCGCCGAGTGTGACAGCCGTCCGATCGCGCGGAACATGTCCTGCATCGCCGGCGCTTGCCCGAGCATCTCGGGCGCATCGGTCAGCATGACGTCGCTCGTCTGCGAACCGCGCAAGCTCTCGTCCACTGCGCGCCGAATCAGTTCGACCGCCTTGTCGACGTCGAACGGCTTGGCGAGATACTCGAATGCACCGCCTTGGAACGCAGCCACGGCGCTGTCGAGATCCGAATACGCCGTCATGATGATGACGGGCAACTCGGGCAGCCGCGTGCGCACCGCCTGCAGCAATTCGAGCCCTGACGCCCCCGGCATCCTGATATCGGAGACGAGCACCTGCGGGCTCTCGTGTTCGAGCGCGGCGAGCGCCTCGCGCACGTTGGCGAAACTGCGCGTCGGGAAATTCTCGCGCGCGAGCGCTTTCTCGAGCACCCAACGGATCGATTGGTCGTCGTCTACTATCCAGATCGGCTTCATGGAGTGGGTCTTATCAATTGACGAGCGGCAACAAAATTTGAAACTCGGTATGTCCGGGGCGGCTCTCGACTTCGATCAAGCCGTCGTGCTGTTGCACGAACGTTTGAGCGAGCGTGAGACCGAGGCCGCTTCCGTCTTCGCGGCCGGACACGAGCGGATAAAAAATACGATCGCGTATCTCTTCGGGGATCCCAGGCCCGTTGTCGATCACACGCAAGTCCAATGCCAACTTGCATAGGCGTTTGGCGATCGTGACCTTGCGCGCGACCCGTGTGCGCAAAGCAATGCGCGCATCACCCTGCCCGATGCGCTCGCGCAGCGCCTGGGCCGCATTGCGCACGATATTGAGTAGCGCTTGAATCAACTGCTCTTTATCGCCGCGCAAATCGGGCACGCTCACGTCGTAGTCGCGCTCGATCGTGAGGCCTCGCGGAAATTCCGCGAGAATCACCGCGCGCACGCGTTCGCACACTTCGTGGATGTTCACATCGCCCACGATGTGCGGATGCCGATGCGGTTCGAGCAGGCGGTCCACCAACGTTTGCAGACGATCCGATTCCTTGACGATCACTTGCGTGTACTCGCGCAACTCTTGGCGCTCGCGCGCGCCGAGTTCGAACTCGAGCAATTGCGCCGCGCCGCGAATGCCGCCGAGCGGGTTCTTGATCTCGTGCGCGAGATTGCGGATGAGCTGCTTGTTCGCGATCGACAGATCGTGAATGCGCTCTTCGCGATCGGTGCGCAAATGGCGTTCGTTTTCGAACAACTCGAGCAAGACGAAATCGGGCGCGCTCTCGACGAAACCCACGACGACATGGACATGCAGCGGCTCGCGTCCCGGCCGCTCGAGCACGGTATCCAAATGCGTCGCATGAAAGCGATGCTCGGCGATCGCGGCGATCGTCGCGATTAAATCGTCCGCATTCGCGAACAACTCGTGCCAAGACATCTGCATGAGCTGACGACGCGACAAATCGAGCATCGATTCCGCCGACGGATTGGCGAACGCAATGCGCAACGTGCTTTTATCGAGCAACAAGACCACCGTGGGCAACGCTTCGAGCCCCGGCAGCAAGCCCGATTTCATGAGCGGCGCATCGTCGGAAAGCGGCTCGGCCTGACCTGTTTTCGCCTTGATCAAATTCTTGAGCACCATCGTCGATTCACCGGAACGAAAAAGGGACGGCGCCGCCGTCCCTTCGAGACCGATCCTCGGGTCTGCTCGCATATGGAACGTGCGCTTCGCCGACGACAGCAGCGAAGCGCATCGCGTCGCTTACAGCGAGTAGTACATTTCGAATTCGATCGGGTGCGTGGTCATGCGGAAGCGTTGCAGCTCGCCTTCCTTCAGTTCCAGATACGCATCCAGCATCGAATCGGTGAACACGCCGCCGCGCGTCAGGAACTCGCGGTCGGCATCGAGCGCGTCGAGCGCTTGCTCGAGGCCGGAGCACACCGTCGGGATCTTCGCGTCTTCTTCCGGCGGCAGATCGTACAGATTCTTGTCCGCGGCTTCGCCCGGATGAATCTTGTTTTGCACGCCGTCGAGGCCGGCCATCATCAGCGCCGAGAAAGCGAGGTACGGGTTCGCCATCGGATCCGGAAAGCGCGTTTCGATACGGCGGCCCTTCGGGTTGCTCACGTGCGGGATGCGGATCGAGGCCGAACGGTTGCGCGCCGAGTAGGCGAGCTTGACCGGCGCTTCGAAGTGCGGCACGAGACGCTTGTACGAGTTCGTCGTCGGGTTCGTGATCGCGTTCAGCGCACGGGCGTGCTTGATGATGCCGCCGATGTAGAACAGCGCGAATTCCGACAGGCCGGCGTAGCCGTTGCCCGCGAACAGGTTCTGGCCGTCCTTCCAAATCGACTGGTGAACGTGCATGCCCGAACCGTTGTCGCCGACGACAGGCTTCGGCATGAAGGTCGCCGTCTTGCCGTACGTATGCGCGACGTTGTGGACGATGTACTTGAGCTGCTGCGTCCAATCGGCGCGCTGCACGAGCGTCGAGAACTTCGTGCCGATTTCGTTTTGGCCTTGGCCCGCCACTTCATGGTGATGGACTTCGACGGGGATGCCGATTTGTTCGAGCAGCAGACACATTTCCGAGCGCATGTCTTGGAACGTATCGACCGGCGCAACCGGGAAGTAGCCGCCCTTCGTGCCCGGACGGTGGCCGGTGTTGCCGCCTTCGAATTCCTTGCCCGACGACCACGGCGCTTCTTCCGAGCCGATCTTGACGAAGCAGCCCGACATGTCCGTGTTCCACTGGACCGAATCGAAAATGAAGAATTCGGGTTCCGGGCCGAAGAAGGCCGTGTCGCCCAGGCCCGTGCTCTTCAGGTACGCTTCGGCGCGCTTCGCGAGCGAGCGCGGATCGCGTTCGTAGCCCTTGCCGTCAGCCGGTTCGACGACGTCGCAGCTCAAGACGAGCGTCGGCTCTTCGTAGAACGGATCGATGAAAGACGTGTTGGGATCGGGCATGAGCAGCATGTCCGATGCCTCGATGCCCTTCCAGCCGGCAATCGAGGAACCGTCGAACGCATGGCCGCTTTCGAACTTGTCTTCGTCGAATGCCGACAGCGGCACCGAGACGTGCTGCTCCTTGCCGCGCGTATCGGTGAAGCGAAAGTCGACAAACTTGACGTCCTCGTCCTTGACGAGCTGCATGACGTCGGCCACGGATTTACTCATATCCTCTTCTCCATTTAATAAGTTCGGCGGTTCTTCGCTTCTTTCCGCTTCGGCTTGTCACGCCGCCCAAAGCCAAATTCGGTGTACCAAGCGATCGCCGCGGGTAAAAGCAGCTTCCATGCCAGGGCATGACTAGTGGACCGCCATCGTCGCGATTCCAGGCGCGAAGTCGCGGTGCGACGCGCCCCGCGCGCGAGCCCGTCTGCCGCACGACGGAGCGCCGCGTGCTCAAGGCGGGGTGGACTGAATGCACGCATATGGTGCGCAATCGCGCACCCGGCCTCATGGGCTTTCCATTGTGGTGCATCACGCGGAGAATTGCACACTTTTGGCGCATCCGAGCGATCCGCGCGATGCACCACAATGCGCCGGCCTTGCTGAGGCGCCGCGCTAGAATGTGCCTTTGCCATGACGTTTTTGCGAAGCAAGGAGACAACCGCCCATGAGCTCGCTCGATCAAATCCTCGCGCAGGCGGACAAGCGCCGCGCCGAACATCAATTGGCCTACGCCGGCGCGGTGTCGCCCTCGGAGGCGTTCGAGCTACTGCAGCTCGATCCTAGGGCGCGGCTCGTCGATGTGCGCACGCGCGCCGAACTCGATTGGGTCGGCCGGCCGCTCGTCGGCGACGGACAATACGTTCATGTGGAGTGGACGCGCTACCCGGGCGGTGTGCCGAACCCGGAATTCCTCGTGCAACTGCAGGCGGCCGTGGGGGCGACCGATACGCCGGTGCTGTTTCTCTGCCGTAGCGCGGCCCGCTCGAAGCTCGCCGCCGTCGCCGCAGCCCAGGCCGGCTTTTCGAAGGCGTTCGATCTGTTGGAAGGATTCGAGGGCGACAAGGATAGCAACGGGCACCGTAAAACGGTGAGCGGCTGGTGCTTCAAAGGGTTGCCTTGGATGGGAGCGTAAGGCGCCCCCCATGACGGGTTAGCTAGCGGGAGGCGCCCTAGCCCGCCTCCGGCTCGACGATATCGCCACCCAGAAGATGCACGCCTTCGCGTAGCTTCACGAAGGCGGCGGCGACCGCTTCCGGTTCCCCTTTGACGCCCAAATCGATGTGGCGCCGTGCAAACACGCCGCCGCGCTCGGCATCGCCGACACTGGGCAGGCTAAACACGCGTACGCCCGGGAAATCGGCTTCGATCTTTTCCATGAGCGGCGTCAGCGTCGATTCCATCAGTTCGAACACATAGAGCGAGCGTTCGGCGTGCGCCATCGCATGGTGCAGGTGAGCGTACTTCGTATCGAGCACCCATTCGATCATCGGCCACGCCATCACGGGAAAGCCGGGCACGAAATGGTGATCCTCGACGCTAAAGCCCGGAATCTTGTTGTAGCCGTTCGGGATAATCTGGGCGCCGCGCGGGAACACCCCCATGTTCAAGCGGTGGCGGTTTTCGGGCGAATCGAGATCGAGCGGATGCGACGCCGCACCGGCCAAGCCCGAGCCGCTCTCGTGCATTTCGCGGATGCGCTCGCGAATGAGCGCGGCCGCCTCGGGATGAAGCTCGAGCGGCACGCCGAGCGCATCGGCCGCGCATTGCCGCGTGTGATCGTCGGGCGTGGCGCCGATGCCGCCCGTGGAGAAGACGATATCGCCCGAAGCCAAAGTGCGCTTGAGCGTGGCCGTAATGCGCGCCGGATCGTCGCCTACATATTCGGCCCACGCGAGCGCAAGCCCACGCGCGCTCAGCAATTCGATGACCTTCGGCAAGTGCTTATCGACCCGCCGGCCCGAAAGAATTTCATCTCCGATGATGATGACGCCGAATGCCATAGACCGCCCTCAGGTGGATGGAAGCGCCTCGTCGGCGCGCAAGCGCTGCAACGCGTCCAAGCAATAGTGGCCGAACCAGAGCGCCGAAAACACGAGGATAAACGCATAGATCCAAATCGTGGCGGCGGCGATCACCGGGAATAGGACGATGAGCCAGACCGACCAGGCCCAAATTAGCGTCGGGACCGCGCCCATGAGGCCAGACGCGATGCCGATCACGAAAAGCGGCCCGCGATGGCGCCGGATCAACGCCCGGCGCTCTGCCGCGCTGGCGTGCAGCGCGAGCGCATCGTAGGTCATCACGCGATAGGTCAGCCAGCCCCACAGCAGAGGCGGAATAACGGCGAATAGCGGCGGAATCAACCAGAGCGGCAGCGTCACGATGAACAGCACGATGCAGACGATCGTCGTGACGAGCGTATGCGCCAAGCTTCCGTACCAGGTGCCGCCGCGACGCTGTTCCAACGCGGCGAACCGGCGCGTCGACAAATAGCGCACCACCATCGGCATCGAAATCGTCGCGATCAGCAGTAAGACGGTGGTGACGATGAGCGGAATCGACAGCACGATCACGAGCAGCGGCGCGAGCACCGCGTGCAGCGAAGCGAGCCCGATCCAATCGAGCGCGTGATACAGCGACGCACCAACCCAGGACGAGCCCAGCGAACCGCGCGCGGTGTCCACGAGGGACTGCCAAGTGAACCAAAAGAACAGCCCCCAGCCCGCGCCGGCCAAGAGGAAAGGCACGAACGTGAGCCACAGCATGCGCGGATGGAGCGCGCTAGCCGTCGCTTTGCCGAGCGAGCGCAACAAATCGGTCATGCTCGCGCTCCTCGCTCAGAGCGTGGCGGCGCGTCCGCGCACGAGGCCAAGCCGGCGCGCGATCCGCACAAGCGCGAGCCAATGCTGCGCCACGAACCCTTCTCCATACGATTGCCCCTCCCGCTCTTGGCGGATGCCTGTCGGTTCGACCGCACGATTCCACGACGCGGTTTTGAACAGCATATCCCACCAAGGGAAGAGCACGCCGAAGTTGCAGCCGTACGCCGTGCCCTCATGCCCGTAGCCGACGGCATGGTGGCGGCGATGGAAGGCCGGGCTCACGATGAGGCGCTCGACGATCGGCCCGACGTTGATTCGCGCGTTGACGTGCTGAACGCTCTGCATGAAATTGGTGACGGCCACCAGCACGACGAACTGCGTGGGCGCGATTCCGATCGCGAGCGCGATCACCGCGAAAAATCCGGCCTGCAGCACATCGTCGAGCAAGTGATTGCGATCGTCGCACCACAGCGACATCTGCCGCTGGCTGTGATGCACAGCGTGCAGCTCCCACCAGATACCGATCCGGTGCTGCCAGCGGTGGTACCAATAGCCCGCGAAATCGAGCACGATCAGATAGATCGCGAACGCGACGAGCGGACGGGACGTGACGCCGGGCCACAGCGTATCGAGATTGACGTTGGCGATGCCGTGATAACGCAGCCAAACCTGCGCGTGATCGAACAGCGGTTGGAACGCGACGAAGAAGAACAGATTGAACAGCCCGAGCTTGCTGATCCAGGTGTAGAAGACGTCGACGCGCACTGCTTTGCGGTTCTCCCATCGCTCGACGGGCCGCAGCGCCTCCAGCGGCCGCAGCAGCCCATACATGGCGACGATCGTCAAAAAGCCGACGAGCACGGGATAGAGCGCATCGTAAGTGTCCTCGTCGTAGTCCATCCAGCCGAACTTGAACAGCAGTGGCTGGACGACATCGACGAAGAGCCAGGTTTGCAGCGATGAGACGAACGAATCGAGCGACGCGACGATCGAATGCAGCATAACGCGGCTGAGGGAGGCAGCGCTTACGCGCCGTTGGGCGCCGTCACCGGCGCGCGGTCATGGAAGTAGATCCCGTGCGGCGAACGGCCCACGGCGATCGTCTTGACGAGCTTGCGGCTGGCCAGATCGATCACGCCCACGTGCTTGGCGAAGCGGAACGTTACCCAGAGGTAGCGCTTGTCGGCGGTGAGCTCCATATCGTCGGGGCCGGGCATGAGGCCGGTGATGTCGCCGACGTTCGTGAGCGTGTTCTCGTCGATGATGCTGATCGTGCTGGCCACGCGGTTGCTGACGGCCACATGGACGCCATCGTCGAGCGAGCGGAAATTGTGGGCGCCCTTGCCTGTATGAATCCGCTTGACGACCTTCTGGTTGCGCCAGTCGACCACCGCGACATCGTCCTCCCCGGTCATCCCCACGAGCAGATATTTATCGCCGGGCGTGAGCCACAAGCCGGCCGGCGTATCGCCGACCTTCATCTTCCACTTCACGGTTTGCGTCGGCAGATCGACGGCCGCCACTTCGCCCGACACCTGCAGCGTGACGAAGACGGTCTTGCTGTCGGTCGTGAAGGCCATGTGGCTCGGCATCGTCGCCAACGGCAGGCGCTTGGCGAGCGTCGGCGTGTCGCTCTTGCCGTCGTACGAATAGACGTCGAGACGATCGAGGCGCAGGCCCGTCGTCACGAGCCATTTACTATCGGGCGAGAAGCCGATCTGGTAGGGATCTTCGATTCCCTCGAGCCGCCGTTGCACGGCGCCCGTGCGCGGATCGACGAACATCAGATCGTTCGAGACCGAATTGGCGACGATCAGCGAGCGCCCGTCCGGCGTCAGCATCAAGTGATGGGGCTCCTTGCCCGTGGGCGTCTTGCCGCCGACAACCTGCTGCGTCGCCTCGTCGATGAGCGAAAGCGTGGCTTCGCCGGAATTGAGGACGATGACGTTATTCGCGCGGGCCGCCGGCGAAATCAGGGCCGCCGCGACCAGCGCAGCCGCCAACGCGCCGACGGCGCGCTTGGCTCGCCGGGCGTGGGAGAAAAGGGAGATAAGCATGAGGACTCTTCGAAAAAACCGTCGCCATCATAAAACGTTTGCGGCCCGGCGAGGTTGACCCAGATACAAAAAAGCGTGGGCCGTGCGAAGCCGATGAACGGCGGATAAAGGGCCGCATCGGGCCGCCCCCGCTCATCGCTGCATGGAATCCCACACTTTGTGCAAGCGCTTGACGGAGACCGGCATCGGCGTGCGCAGTTCCTGGGCAAATAAGGAAACTCGCAATTCCTCGAGCAGCCAGCGAAATTCCGTGAGCCGCGCATCCGCCACGCCGCCGCGCGCCGACTGCGCGCGCTGGTATTGCTGCAAGAGCGGCTGCATCTCGGCAAACGCGCGGGCATCGCGAGCCGGATCGGCCTTCATCTTGTCGATCCGCTGCGTCATCGCTTTCAGGTATCGCGGGAAATGCGTCAGTTGCGTATACGGCGTGTCGACGATGAACCGCTTGCCCAGCAACGACTGCAATTGCTGCTGCATGTCGGCGTAGGCCGCGGCGAAGGGCTTGGCTTGCACCAGCTTCTTCGTGACGGCCGCGTACTCGGCGAGAATCTGCCCGACGAGCCGGGCGATCTCCTGCGCAAGCAGCGACAGCCGGCCCTTACCCTCGTCGCGGCGGGCGTGGAAGCTGGCGTCGTCGTCGGGCAAGGGCTCTTGCAGGCAGGCGCGATCGAGCGCCATATCGATCAGCTGATCGCGCAGCGCCTCTTGCGTGCCGAGCGGCATGTACTGCATCGCCATCTCGCGCAAGCCCGGCAGATTCTTTTCGAGGTATTTGATGGGCTCGCGCAATTGCAGCGCGAACAAGCGCCGCAACCCGGCGCGATGAATACGGGCGGCCTCCTCGGGCGAATCGAACACTTCGACGTCGCAATGGGTCGTGCGATCGACGAGCGCTGGGTAGCCGAACAACGTCTGCCCGCCTCGGCGAATTTCCAGCAACTCCGGCAGCTTGCCGAAATTCCACGTCGTCAGGTTGTCGTAGAGGGCCGTCGAAGGCGCGGCGGACGAACCGTCGGCCACGCGCCCGGCCGAACGGCCGCCTTCCTGCCGGCGGCTACCGTTCGCCTGGGCTTGAGACGGCGTGCGCGGCTGGCCGGCCGCCGGCGCCGGCTGCTCGCCCGCCGCGCTCTGCCCCGCCCCCGCCGTGCTCAACGCGGCGCCGGCCGCCAATTTTTGGAAATGCCGCTGCGCATCGGCCCCCAGTTCCCCGCGCAGCTGCGCGAGGTTGCGGCCCATCGCGAGCTGTCGGCCATGCTCGTCGACGATTTTGAAGTTCATGAACAAGTGCGCGGGCAGCGTTTCGAGCTTGAAATCGGTCGATTTCAGGGCCACTTGCGTCTGCTCCCGTACGTCGGCGATCACCGCCTCGACCAGGCCGCTCGCGCCGCGTGCCGCTTCCGCGCGAGCGCTTCCGACGCGCCCGTCATGCCGCTCGACGAACCCGGCCGCATACTCGGGCAGCGGCACGCAATGACGGCGCAGCTTCTGCGGCAAGGATTTCAGCAGCAGATGCACCTTCTCTTTGAGCATGCCGGGTACGAGCCATTGCGTGCGCTGGGCGTCGATCTGATTGAGCGCATAGAGCGGCACCGTCAAGGTCACGCCGTCCCGCGGCGAACCGGGCTCGAAGTGGTACCCGAGCCCCATCTCGACGCCGGCCATCGTCATGCGCTTCGGGAACAGATCGGTCGTCACGCCCGCCGCTTCGTGCCGCATCAGATCGTCTCGCGACAAATACAACAGCCGCAGCTTGTCTTCGGCTTGCCCACTCTTTTTGACTTCGTCGCGATACCAGCGCTCGAACGCGGCGCCCGTCGAGACACCTCCGGGCAGCGCTTGGTCGTAGAACGCGAAGATTAGTTCGTCGTCGACGAGCACGTCCTGCCGCCGCGATTTGTGCTCGAGTTGCTCGATCTCGGTTAAAAGCTTGCGGTTATGGGCGAAGAACGCCAGCTTGGTATCGAACTCGCCTTCGACGAGGGCGCCGCGAATAAAGAGTTCTCGCGCGCGCGCCGGATCTTGCTTGCCGAACGCCACGCGGCGGCGGTGGTAGACGGGCAATCCATAGAGCGTGGCGCGCTCGAACGCCGTCACCTGCGCCGGCCGCTTCTCCCAATGCGGCTCGGAAAGCTGCTTCTTGAGCAGATGCCCGGCCACTTTCTCGATCCACTCCGGCTCGATTTTCGCGAGACATCTTGCATAGAGCCGGCTCGTCTCGACGAGCTCGCCCGCCATGACCCAGCGCCCGGCCTTCTTGACCAAGGTCGAACCCGGCCACAGGAAAAATTTGATGCCGCGCGCCCCGAGATAATGCGGTTCGTCGTCGGCCTTCAGGCCGACATTGCCGAGCAGGCCTGTCAGCAGCGCCAGGTGGATCTGCTCGTAGGTCGCTTCGCTTTCGTTCAGCCGCCAGCCGTGCTCGCGCACGACCGTCAACAATTGCGAATGGACATCGCGCCACTCGCGCAGCCGCAGGTGCGACAGAAATTGTGCGCGGCACGCGTCGACGAGTTGCCGGTTCGACTTCTTATGCGCCACGGCCTCGCCGAACCACTTCCAGATGCGCAGCCATTGCAAAAATTCCGATCGCTCATCGGCAAAGCGCCGATGCGCCTCGTCCGCCTGCTCTTGGGCGTCGACGGGCCGCTCGCGCGGATCTTGCACCGATAGCGCGCTCGCGATGATCAAGACTTCGGCCAACGCATGCTGATCGCGCGCGGCCAAGATCATGCGGCCCACGCGCGGATCGAGCGGCAAGCGCGCCAGCTCGCGGCCCAGCGCCGTCAGCGCGTTGTCGTCGTCGACCGCGCCGAGCTCGGCCAGCAGTTGGTAGCCGTCGGCAATGGCCCGGCCCGGCGGCGGCTCGATGAAGGGGAACGACTCGATCTCGGTGAGATGGAGCGACTTCATCCGCAAGATGACGGCCGCGAGCGATGAACGCAGGATCTCGGGATCGGTGAAGCGCGGGCGGCTTTGGTAATCGGGCTCGTCGAACAGACGAATGCAAACGCCGTCCGCCACGCGTCCGCAGCGGCCCGCACGCTGATTCGCGGCCGCTTGCGAAATCGGCTCGACCTGCAACTGTTCGACTTTATTGCGGTACGAATACCGCTTCACGCGCGCGAGGCCCGTATCGACCACGTAGCGGATGCCCGGCACGGTCAGCGAAGTCTCGGCCACGTTCGTCGCCAACACCAGCCGGCGCGCGTTCGAGGGCTTGAACACGCGCGCTTGCTCCTCGGCCGAGAGCCGGGCGAACAGCGGTAGGATCTCGGTGTGCGGCGGATGGTGCTTGCGCAGCGCCTCCGCCGCTTCGCGAATCTCGCGCTCGCCGGGCAAGAAAACGAGCACGTCGCCAGGCCCTTCGCGGCACAGCTCGTCCACCGCGTCGACGATCGCTTCCATCAGATCGCGATCGGCGTCGCGCGCGCTTCTCGGCTTATCCCCACGCTCGGCGCGCTCCCGGCCGGTCGTGCCTTGCGCCGATTTGATCGCCGCGCTCTGCTCTTCCACGGGCCGGTAGCGAATCTCGACCGGATAAAGCCGGCCGCTGACTTCGATCACGGGCGCCGGCTTCGCTTCGCTGCCGAAATGGCGCGCGAAGCGCTCGGCGTCGATCGTCGCGGAGGTGACGATCAGCTTCAGATCGGGCCGCTTGGGCAGGATTTCCCGCAGATAGCCGAGCAGGAAATCGATGTTCAGGCTGCGCTCGTGCGCCTCGTCGATGATGAGCGTGTCGTAGGCGCGCAAAAGCGGATCGGTTTGCGTCTCCGCCAGTAAGATGCCGTCCGTCATCAGCTTGACCGACGCGCCGGGTGCGAGGTTATCCGTAAACCGCACCTTGTAGCCGACGACTTCGCCGAACGGCGTGCCGAGCTCTTCGGCGATCCGCCTGCCCGTTGCCGACGCCGCGATCCGGCGCGGCTGCGTGTGGCCGATGAGGCCCGTGCCGCCCGCGCCACGGCCGCGGCCGAGCGACAGGCAGATTTTCGGGAGCTGGGTGGTCTTGCCCGAGCCCGTCTCGCCAGACACGATCACGACTTGATGATCGCGGATGGCGCGAGCGATCTCTTCGCGGCGGGCGCTGACGGGCAACGCAGCCGGAAATTCGATCGGTGGGACGGGATTGGGCGGGACGGCGGCGCGACGCTCGCTTTCGGGGCGCGCTTGGTTCGGGCGCGCCGTCCGCGGCGCGCGCGCGGGAACCTCACTCGCGGCCGGACTTTTGGGTACGTTCGACATGGGGGCGCATTATAATCCCGGGATGAATTCTCAAACCGACCTCGCCCCCACGCCCGAGAGCGCCGCCGGCCGTTCCGCGGCGCCCGATACCGAAGCCGTCTCGCACGCCCAGTTCGTCGACTGGATGCGATCGGTCGCCCCGTATATCCACGCTTTCCGCAACAAGACGTTCGTCGTCGGATTCGGGGGCGAAGTGGTCCACCAGGGGCTGCTCAACGCACTCGTCTCCGACGTCGCGCTGCTGCAGGCGATGGGGATCCAAATCGTGCTGGTGCATGGATCGCGCCCGCAGGTCGAAGAACAGATGAATCTGCACGGGGTGCAGTCGGAGTTCTCGCACGGCATGCGCATCACCGACGCGCGCGCCCTCGAATCGGCGAAGGAAGCGGCCGGCGAAGTGCGGCTCGACATCGAAGCGGCCATTAGCCAGGGCTTGCCGAATACGCCGATGGCCCACGCGCACATCAGCGTGGTCTCGGGCAACTTCGTCACCGCCCGCCCGGTCGGTATCCTCGACGGCGTCGATTTCGCGCACACCGGCGTCGTGCGCAAAGTCGACGCGGAATCGATCCGCCACTCGCTCGCGAGCCGCAAGCTCGTGCTGCTTTCGCCGCTGGGCTTCTCGCCGACGGGCGAGGCGTTCAATCTATCGATGGAGGACGTCGCCTCGGCGGCGGCGATCGCGCTGCGCGCGGACAAGATCATCTTCCTGACGGAAACGCCGGGGCTCATGAATGAAGCCGGCGATCTCACACAGGAGCTTTCGCTCGACGACGCCTACAAGCTGCTCGATAGCGGCGAGGTCAAGGGCGATGCGGCGTTCTATCTGAAACATGCGGTGCGCGCCTGCCGTGGCGGCGTGGCCCGCGCCCACATCATTCCCTACTCCCTCGACGGCAGCCTGCTGCTCGAACTGTTCCTGCACGACGGCGTGGGCACGATGATCTCGTACGAGAACCTCGAAAGCCTGCGCGAAGCGACGCCGGACGACGTCGGCGGCCTGTTGACGCTGATCGAGCCGCTCGAATCGGACGGCACGCTCGTCAAGCGCGGCCGTCACCAGATCGAGCGCGACATCGATCACTTCTCGGTGATCGAACACGATGGCGTGCTATTCGGCTGCGCGGCGCTCTACGCCTATCCGCAGGAGCGTATCGGCGAAATGGCGTGCTTGACCGTCGCCCCCGATGCGCAGGGCGTCGGCGACGGCGAGCGGCTGCTCAAGCGGATCGAGCAGCGCGCCCGCGCGCGCGGCCTCACGCGCATCTTCGTGCTGACGACACGCACTGAACATTGGTTCTTGAAGCGCGGCTTCGTCAAGGTAACCGTCGACGATCTGCCCGAAGACCGCCGCCGCCTCTATAACTGGCAGCGCAAATCGCTCGTGCTGATGAAGCAGCTCTGAGCGAGAGCGTCGCTGCCCACCCGATCGACTACAGGAGAAATTCACGATGGCCCGCATGGTTCAATGCGTCAAGCTCGGCAAGGAAGCCGAAGGACTCGATTTTCCGCCGCTGCCCGGCGAGCTCGGCAAGCGCATTTATGAAGGCGTTTCGAAGGAAGCGTGGCAAGCCTGGCTCAAGCAGCAGACCATGCTCATCAACGAAAATCGTCTGAACATGGCCGATCCGCGCGCACGTCAGTACCTCATGAAGCAGACGGAGAAGTTCTTCTTCGGCGAAGGCGCCGATCAAGCGGCCGGCTATGTGCCGCCGACAGAAGGTTAAGGCGTTCGGTCCGTCGTTCGGTTCGCTTTCCCCGCTTCCCCCTCCTCGCTTTTCCGCTCACGACACCGGCTCGCCCTACTCGGCGAGCCGGTCCGTTATCGAGCGCCTTAATCGATTACGCCAGAAATCGCTGGATGAGAGCCGCGATCAATTCGCACTTCTCATCGAGCGCAAAATGGCTCGCATTGAGCAAATGCACTTCGGCGTCGGGTACCTCGCGACCGATGGCCAGCGCCCCTTCCACGGTGAATAGAGGGTCGTTCTTGCCGCAGACGACCAGCGTCGGCGGCCGGTGCTCGCGCAGATACGCCTGCCACCGCGGATACGCTTCCACATTCGAGCGGTAGTCGTAGACGAGCTCCATTTGGATGCGGTCCATCCCGGGACGGGTCAAAAACGCATACTCGCTCGTCCACGTTTCGGGATCGATGCGCGCCGGATCGGCCACACCGGCCAAGTGCCGCTGGCGGGCCCCCTCCGGTGACAGCATCGCTTGTCGCACTGCCTCTCCTGCCAAAACCGCCGCCGCAACGCCCACGCGCCGGAAAGGCCTTCCTCGTGCATCACCGCGTTTTGCACGATGAGCGCGCTCACGCGCTCGGGATGGGCGAGCGCGATTCGCATGCCGATCGGGCCGCCGTAGTCCTGCAAATACAGCGCATAGCGTTCGATGTCGAGGGCGTCGAGGAACCGTTGCGTGAAGTGCGCCAAGCGATCGAACGTATAAACGAACGTCTCGGGATCGGGGGCATCGCTGTGGCCGAAGCCGGGGTAATCAGGCGCAATCAGCCGATAGTGCTCGGCCAACTGCGCCATTAGGCCTGCGTACATGACGGAAGACGACGGAAAACCGTGCAGCAAGACGAGAACGGGCGCATCGGGCGCACCGGCTTCGCGGTAGAACAGATTGATGCCATCGATCGTCACCCTCCGATGGTGAATCGCCCGATCACGGACCGGGCGATGCATCTGACTCGCTTGCATGGGTATCCTCCTGCAGGTATTTGGGGCGTTGTTGTTTGGTATTGAAGCCTCATGCGACCGCCTTTGGACGGCCGCCCCGACAGTGGCGCGTCAAAGCGCCACGAGCGTGTGTAGCTCGGCGCGCGCGCTTGCCGCCTCGACGATCAGCATGGCCATCGAAATCGGCAACTTGAAACGGCGCGGGCCCGCACTGCCGGGATTGACGAACAGCACGCCGTCGCGCATGGCGATCGACGGCTTGTGCGAATGCCCGGAAACGACCACATCGACTCGCCGCTGTTGCGGATCGAGCTGCCAATCGGCGATGTCATGTACGACGTGAATCGCAACGCCGCCTAGCGTCAGTGTTGTCGCCATGGGCAAATCGTCGGCCCAGGCACCGCGATCGTTGTTGCCGCGCACGGCGGTGACGGGCGCGATCCGCGCCAATGTATCGAGAACTTCGGGCTGGCAGATATCGCCGGCGTGGACGATCGCATCCACGCCCGCGAGCCGATCCAATGCCTCCGGCCGCACGAGGTTGTGCGTGTCGGAGATGAGACCGATTCGAAGAACGGCGTGTGCTTTGGCCATGAACGATTCGATGAAGCGCGCGGCAACCGGCGAGAGAAATCGCTCTCCGTTAAACCACCGCGGCCGCGCCGCCGTGATGATGACTGAATAGCCCACGCGAACGATGCAACGCCGCGCGTGCGCCGCGCGTCGCCATGACGGCGCCGACTTGCCCGAGATTGAAATCGAGCGACACCATCAATTCCATCAGCTCGACCATCGGCAAGACGACGGTCGGGCTGTACAGCCGTTGTTCGATGAGCTTCTTCATGGCGATTCTCCTGGCCGACTAGCGGGGCAGCCTATGCTCCGTCTAACAGCCTGATCGCCATTCTAAGGACGCACGCGATGCCGATAAATGCGTCAAATCGAAAGTCAGAAGTCGCAAGAAGCGAACAATCGCGCGCGGTGGTTACTCAAGCGGTGCGCCGACGAAGGCGGGCAAAGCCTCGGCCCCAGCGGACAGCGCCGCCAACGCGGGATAGCGGCTCGGCTCGATCACGCCCGGCAGAGCATGTTGAGTAAAGCGCCAAGCCACGGCTACCGTGATGTCCGGTTGCATGAGACGGTCGCCGCAGAGCCATCCCTTATCGCGAACATGGGCGACGTCTCGCTCGAGGATGTCGTAGGCGGCGTTCAATTGCGTCTGCACCCGTTCGAGCCAAGGCCCGTGCTGCTTTTCCTGGGGCCGCAAGTTGCGCTCGTAGACGATCTGCACGGTCTTCTCGCACGCCGCCAGCGCGAAACCGATGAGCCGCAACGCTTGGCGACGCACGGTGTTGTCCTGCGGCATCAAACGCGCCTGCGGCGACACGCACTGATCGAGGTAGTCGAGAATCAGCGATGAGTCGATCAATTGCATGCCGTCGTCGTCGATGAAAGTCGGCGCCTTGACGACAGGGCTAATTTCACGGAATTGGTCGAAGTGGCGAAACACCGACACCGGGCGGTGCTCGAAGGGCATGCCGAGTACGGCCATCGACACGGCGACGCGGCGCACGAACGGGGAATCCATCATGCCAATCAGTTGCATGCAGGCCTCTCTTTTTTTGCGTGACAGGGATGCGGTAAAAGCGCTACGGTGAATCGCAAAGGCAAGTTTGCCGTGACCCGCTCGACGGCTCAACCCAACACGCGCTACTGGCGCCGATTTGGCAGAAAAAGAAGGGAGAATGTCATTTCCGCCGATGAATCGTCGCTCGCCGATCCTTTCATGACTGAAAGAAAGCACGGCGAAGAACAGCGCGATTTTCCATCGTGGCATTTAAACGGGGGATCCGTTCCAAAAGGAGGCGCACAAAATGACGAACAGGATGTTACGCCTCGCGGCATGCGCGGCCGCGCTCGCAACCGTGGCGGCGTGCGGCTCGGTTTCCCCCGATTACGCTTACTCCACGACAGTGCGGCTGCACGACGGCAAGACCGTCAATTGCGAGGTCAACGAAACGCCGCCAAGCACGACCCAGGAATCGAACGGTCTCTCGTTGACGGAAGAACGCCAAGCCGAAGTGTTGGCCACGCAGCGGCTGAGGGTACTGAGCGGCCCCTACGCGCCCTATCCGACGCCGTACACGGCGCCCATTGTTCGTTGCCGCCGGGCGATATGATGAAAGCGGGGCTGTCGCTACCTAGCTGGGACTCGCGGCTATTCGTCCACGTCGTCCACGTCGTCCGCTTGGACCGCTTCGATCACGAGTTCGTTGTCGCGCGCAAATCGCATGACAAAGTCGAACGCCTCGGGGCACACCTGCGCTAGCTGCGGCGAAACGCTCAGACATCTCACGCCGCCCTTCACAAACGGCACCGCGAGCCAAGTGGCGGCCACGCTGCTGCCCGGCCGCTTTTCCCTGACGAACAACGTGATCACCCCGGCTAGGCGTTCGGCCCAGTCGCCAGGGCGAAAGGGTTTGCCGTCGCGAGTGACGCCCGCGATGCGGTGGCCGGTGTTCGCGCTATCGTCGCCGGGATCGCAACCGGGCTCGCGCGAACCTAGGCGGCTGGCGTTATCGGGCATACGCTCGTCCGCGCACCGGTGGCCATTCGCATCCACCCCTATCCGATTCGGTAACTGTTCGATCGTGCTCATGCCGCGACCACGGCATACCGCTCGTCCTTACCCGGTCGCACCGGCCCGCGCGTTGCGCCGTAGCTATCCTCCGCTGGCAGGCGGAATCGATCCACCGTTTCGTCGAGCAGGCGCGCCTGCTCTTCGAGCGACGCCGCCGCGCTGGCCGCCTGTTCGACGAGGGCCGCGTTTTGCTGAGTCGTGCGATCCATGTGCGACACCGTCACATTGATTTCTTCGATGCCCGACGATTGGCGCGTGGACGCAGCGCTGATCTCCGAGACGATCTGCGTCACTTCGTGCGCAGCGTCGACCACATTCGTCATCGTCGCGCGGGCGCGCTCGGCAAGCTGCGTTCCGCTCTGCACCTTGGCGACAGAAGAGGTCATCAGTTCGCGGATTTCCTTCGCCGCCGCAGCCGAACGCTGGGCCAACGCGCGCACCTCCCCGGCGACCACAGCGAATCCGCGCCCCTCCTCGCCCGCCCGCGCCGCTTCCACGGCCGCGTTCAGCGCCAGGATGTTCGTTTGAAAAGCGATGCCTTCGATCGCGCCGATGATATCGACGATGCGCCCGGAATCGGCCGACATATCCGCGATCGCATCGACGATTTCGCCCACCACGTCGCCTCCTTGCCGCGCCGTCGTCGACGCGCTTTCGGCCAGCGCGTTCGCATCGTGAGCATGGCGTGCGTTTTGCGCGACGGTCGCCGTCAGCGTCGCAAGGCTCGCCGCCGCCTGCTGAAGCGCCGCCGCTTGGCGCTCGGTCCGCGCCGATAGGTCCGCATTGCCGTCGGACATTTCATGTACGCCGCGACGGATCTGGGCCGTCCCCTCGCGTACGCGCGTCACGGCGGCGACCAAGCTGCACTGCATGTCGGCCAGCGCCGTCATCAGGCGCCCCATCTCGCCGCCGCGCAACGTATCGATCGTCGACGTGAGATCGCCTGTAGCGATGCGCTCGAAGTGCTCGACCGCCGCGCCGATCGGTCGAATCACGGCCGCGCGCAACATGCCGCGCGTGAGCACGGCAAACCCGAGCGCGCACACGCCGACGATCCCGAACAACCACAGCAAGCTGTGAAAGCGGGCCTGCGCGGCCGCGAAGTGCAGCTTTTGCGCCTGCACTTGAAAATTCATGAGTTTGAGCGACGCTTGCTTGTAGTCGTCGAAGATCGATTCCGGCGCTTGCCGCTCGATCATTCGGAACGAAGCGAAATCGTCCTGGTCGAGCGCCGCTACCTCCGGCGCGATCACCTGCTTGATGAGCTTGTCTCGCGTGGTGTGCAGCACGGTGGCGAGCGATGCCTCGGCATCGCCCGATCGAGACAGCGCGCTATATTCGCCGAGCGCGCGCTCGCTCGCGGCCAATGCGGCATGCACGCGTTCGAGCGTCGGGCCCGTCGGCTTACCCTGCGCCACAAGCGTCTCATAAGCGCCTAAATCGACGCGCGCCTGCAGGAGGCTATCCGTGCTATCGGCCAGCATGGTCAGCGCCGCCGTTTCGCCGCTGTACATTTTCTCGAGGGCGCCATTGGCCGATCGCAGGCCGCCCACCGACGCCGTGATCACCAGCACGAGCGCACCGGTATAGCCGATGACGGTCGCGGTCAGTACCGCACGAACGTTAGTCGTCCTTAGCATGCCGTTCTCCCCTTCTTTGCATGAGACCGTCTGAAAGTGTCTGTAGCACTCGCTCCGAGCCACGAAAAAAAAGCGGCGGACGATGTCTCACGCCGCCGCCTTTAAATTGCCGACCGTGATCGGCAACGTCTCAGAGGATCAGGAAATCAGAAGCGGGTGCGGATACCCGTGGCGACTTCGAGTTGGTTGCTGTGGCCGAACGTATTGGCGACCGTATAGCCCCCGTGCAGCTTCATGTAATCGGCAGCCAAGTACAGCTCGGTACGCTTCGAGAGGTGATAGAACGTCGAGGCGTAGAGCGTCTCTTTGTAGCCGTTATGAACCGTCGTCGCCGTCGTGTCGAACGCACCGGAATTGGCGTTGGGGATATTGCCGTCCGCATTGTAGGCGGCGTTCTTCACGTGCATTTGCTGGTAGCCGACTTCATAGTCCATCGGACCATGCGGGGCGATCCGCAACGACACCGTCCAGGCGTTGTCCTCACGCTCGGGCAGCGAGCCCTGCTTGCCCGTGTAATGGAAGTAGCCCGCATTCACACGGCCGATGCCGAAACGATAGTCGCCGCCCACCGAGTACGTCTGATCGGTGAAGCCGCCATTGTTCGTGTGGTTGTAGAAACCGCCCACGGAGAACGACGGGCCGTTGTAGCCGAGCGCCGCCTGGTAGCCCGAGCCCGTGGCGAATTGCGTCGAGTTGCTGAATTGATAATCGGCCGCTGCGTAAATGCCGTTGTTAAAGAGCTTCTTCCACGCAATGCTGTTTGTCGAGCGTGTGCCGGTCGGGCCCGCCGCGTAGAAAACCAGTTGCTTGAAGTTGTTCGAATTGGTGTATGCGCCTTCCTTCGTCGAGAAGGTGGAGCTTACGTACGGATCGCCGTACAGGCCGGAGAAATCTTTCGACACGGTATCCTGGAAGCCGACCGTCACCTGGCCGATCGTCGGATTCACCAAGCCGACCCACGAGTCGCGATCGAAGAGTTGACCGGCGTCTTCCATGTTGCCGCTCGTCGGGACGAACTCGCTCTCCAACGTGAAGATAATCTTGTTGCCGCCGCCGATATCCTCGGCGCCACGCAGGCCCCAACGGCTGCCGCTGAACCAGGGCTCGCCGCCGACATCGTTGGGATGACCCATCGCAATCAAATGATTGCCGGCTGCGTTTGCATTCGTCGTGTAGGTCACAGCGCTCAGATCAATCAAGCCGTAAAGCTGCACGCTCGATTGCGCATGCGCGCCGCTCGCCACCAAAGCGCCTGCCGTCAGCGCCAACGTTCGATACGTCTTTTTCAAGATCGTCTCCTCTCTTACCGCGTTGAAATTGTGTTCTTTGCACACGCACGCTCTGCATCGCGCGTCGGGCATTTGCATCGCCGCAATGGAGACCATCGTATCGACCCCTATCCTTCACGCTCCTTTCGTGTATCGTTAGTACAACTAAGTACTTTCACGTAAACGGCCATTTGTATGCACTAATTCGAATGACGGAAAACGCTATGAGCCGTCTTTCGCTCGCAATACGTAGCCCAATCCGCGCAATGTCATGATCTGCGCGGTCGAATGCACCAGGTGCTTACGTAAGCGATGTATGTAGATATCGATGGCATCGGCGCTCGGTTCGTCCTCAAGGCTGTACACGCTATCCATCAGCGCAGTTTTAGATACTGTCTTGCCTTGCTTGAGCATCAACGCTTCGAGAATCGCATGCTCGCGCCGGCGCAATGCCAGCGGCGCATCCCGGTGACTGAACTCGCGCGTGTTCGAGTTGTAATGCAAATCGCCGCATACGAGCGAAGTCGACTTGCCTCCCGCTTGGCGGCGTATCAATGCTTTGATGCGCGCAATGAGCTCTCTCGCGTCGAACGGCTTGACGACGTAGTCGTCCGCGCCCGCACTGAAGCAATCGACCTTATCGTCGATCGAGCCATGCGCCGTTAGCATGAGAACAGGGGCATTGTCGCCTCGGCGGCGCAGCCGCGCGAGCACGTCCTTGCCGCTCATGCGCGGCAGCCGCATGTCGAGCAGAATCACGTCGTAGCGCTCCGTGAGCAAAACGGCGTCGGCCGCTTCGCCGTCGGGCACGCAATCGACGGTGAAGTTCTCCCCTTGCAGCAAATTGACGATCCAATGCGACAGTTCGGCATTGTCTTCGACGAGCAGCAGCTTCATTGCATCAATCCTTCTTCCAAGCCGGCAAGCGCACCGTGGCGACCAGGCCCACGCGCCCCGGCCCCGGCGCCACGCCGACGGTTCCACCATGCGATTGCGCAATGCGTTGCACGATGGATAGGCCGAGACCGGTTCCGTCGACGTTCGTCATGCCGCGATAGAAGCGCTCGAATACATGCGCTCGCATTTCCGGTGGGATGCCCGGCCCATCGTCGATGACGTCGAGCACGACTTCCTCGCCTTCCCTGCGGCAGCGCGCCGTGACGGAACCGCCCTCATGCGTATAGCGAATCGCATTGTCGACCAGATTCGCCACTAGCGCGGTCAACAGTTGTTCGTTGCCCGCGACGCACACATCGTCGTCCAGCTCGGCCCCGAGATCGATGTTGCGGCGCTGCGCGGCCAGAATCAGCTCTTCCAGCACGGACGACACGATGTGCGTCATGTCGACCGGGGAATTCGGCGCGCTCGCCGATTCCGCTCGGGCCAGCAGCAGCAATTGATTCGTGATCTCCGTCATCTTGCGGCTCGTGCGTTGCACCCCGGCAAGCGCATCGGATAGCGCCGGCGTATCGTCGATGCACTGACGCGCGACTTCGACCTGCGTATCGAGCAGCGTCAACGGCGTACGCAGCTGGTGGGCGGCATCCGCAATGAATTGCCGTTGCGTCGCCGTATGAAGCTTGAGGCGCGCGATGCATTGATTGATCGCATCGACGATGGGCCGCAGTTCGGTCGGCAAGCGATCGACGCGTACGGGGTCGAGCTCCATCGGATCGCGATCGGCCACGTCGTCCTTTACCTTCACGAGCGGCCGCAGCTCGCTCGTGAGTCCGATCAAAACAAGCAGCACGGCGAGCACGAGCATCAAGCCTTGCTGGATCAGTTGGGGATGCCACAGTTGCGCCAGCATGCCGGCGCGCGATGCCTGCGTTTTGCCCACGACCACGACGACGGGCAACACCTCGCCGGCGTTGTAGAGCTGCCGCTTGAACGCGACGGCGCGAATGGGATCGCCATCGAGCGTCGTGTCGTAAAAGGCCGGATACGTCCCGCGCGGATCATCGGGCAGGGCCAGGTCGGGCAAGCCACTGAGCAGCCGATCCCCGACCATCACTTTATAAAAAACACGATCTTGGTAGGGCGATTCGAACATCTCGAGCGCCGCGGGCGGAATGTCGGCGCGCAGCTCGCCGTTATTCCATTCGACGTCCTCGCCGATCGTGCGCGCCGACGCGAGCAGGACGCTGTCCTGCAGTAGATCGGCAGTCTGGCGCGCCGCATCGTACGCCGTCACGCCCGTCACCGTCATATAGGCGCCCAGCGGCAACAGCACCCAACAAAGCAAGCGGGCGCGCAAACTATGCATCATCGATCGACGCCCCGTAGATGGTGTGAGGCCCGTGGGCGCCTCTACCGCGCAGTACGCGGCGTTGGCGCGGCACGAGCCGGAAAATAGCGAGCGCGCCGTCACGGCGCGCCATTCCTACGCTTAGAACGCAGCCGGTCTCCATTTCAACAGACGCTTTTCCAATCGCGTCAGCAAGAAATCGGTGGCCAAGGCGACGACAGCCAGCACGATCATCGCCGCGAACACGCCGCTCGCGTTGAACGCGCCTTGCGCCGTGGAGATCAAGAGCCCGATCCCTTGCTTCGAACCGAGGAATTCGCCGACGACCGCACCGACGAGTGCGAAGCCGAAGCTCACGTGCAAGCTCGCCAAGATCCACGACAGCGCCGACGGGATCACGACGGCCGTCGTCAGTTGACGCTTCGAGGCGCCGAGGATCTGCGCGTTGGCGATCAAGTAGCGATCGGCTTCACGCACACCCTGGAACGCATTGCCGAACACGACGAAGAACACCATCACGACGGCCAGCGCCACCTTCGACGCCATCCCGAGCCCCAGCGCGATCACGAACACCGAACCGAGCACGACGCGAGGAATCGAATTCGCGATCTGAATGTACAGACTAAAGACGTCGGAGAGCAGCTTGTTACGCCCCAGCACGACACCGCAAATCACGCCGGCCACCCCACCGATCGCAAAGCCGATCATCGTTTCTTCGAGCGTCACCCACACTTGCACGAGCAGCGGCCCTTGCGAGGTGCCGTTGACGAACCAATCGACGATCTGCGCGAAGATCAGCGACGGCATCGAGAAAAAGAACGGATCGATCCATTTCATGCGCCCCGCCACTTCCCAGCCGCCCAGCCAGACGACGAGCACGAGCAGGCGCAGAGCGATGATCAAGGCGCGGCGTTGACGCATCCGGCGCTGCGCCGCTTTTTCCACTTCGGCGAGCGACGTATCGGCGACGCTCGCTTTGGGTTGTTCGAAGGTAGTAGCCATGGTAGCCATCTCAGTCTTTCCGGTATTCAAAGTCAAGCAATCTGCACTTCTTCGCGCAGGTCGTGCCAAATGTCGCGCGAGAGCTCGATGAAGCGCGGCTCGTAGCGGATTTCCGAGGTGATGCGCGGACGCGGCAGGTCGATCTCATAGACCTTCTTCAGCGTCGCGGGGCGGGCGGTCAGCACGAACACGCGATCGGCGAGCGCAATGGCTTCTTCCAGATCGTGCGTGACGAACACGACCGAGCCTTGATTGGCCGACCACAATTGCAGCAGCTCGTCTTGCATCAACGTACGCGTTTGCATATCGAGCGCCGAGAACGGTTCGTCCATCAGCAAAATCTCGGGCTTGTTGATGAACGTCTGCGCGAGCGCGACCCGCTTGCGCATCCCGCCCGAGAGCTGGTGCGGATAGTGTTTGCCGAATTTTTCGAGGCCGACGCGACGCAGCCAATCTTGCGCTTCGTCGTGGGCGGCGGACTTCGAGCGGCCGCGGAACATCGGGCCGGCGGCGACGTTGTCGAGCACCGAACGCCACGGGAACACAGCGTCGGCCTGGAACACGAAGCCGATCCGCGGATCGATGCCGGTGACGGGATTGCCCATGACACGCACGCTGCCGGTCGTCGGCTGAAGCAAACCCGTGATCATGCTGAGCGTCGTCGACTTGCCGCAGCCCGTCGGACCGACGATGGCGATGAATTCGCCTTTGGCGACGGACATGCTGAAATCGCGCAGCGCGATCGTTGCTTTGCCGTCAGGAGAAATGAAGCGGCACGATACCGAGTCGAACTCGATGACCGGGACATCTTGGGAAGCAGCGTGGTTCATTAAAACAATCCAAGCGATTTGGGGAGGCGGGCGCCCGGACCGCGGCGCCCTAGGTACGACAGGGGAAACGAGTGAAGCTTACTTCGCGGACACGAACTCGTTCGTGTACGTCTTCGACAGATCGACGTGCTTGCCCTTCACCGACGGGTTAAAGCCCGACAACACCTTCAGCACCGTCTCCGGGCCGTCGGCCGGCATCTTGCCGTCAGTCGTATACATCGGCAACGAAGCTTTCAAAGCGCTGACGTAAAGCGCTTTGTCCTTCTGGTAATCGGCCGGCATCTTCGCGGCGATCTCGTCGGCGCTGTGCGTATGGATGAACTGCATCGTGCGCACGAACGCATGAGCGAGCTTCGTCGCTTCGGCCTTGTGGCTGTCGGCCCAAGCCGATTGCACGTATAGGCTCGACGCGGGATACGTGCCGCCGAGCGCGGCCTTCGTACCTTCGACCGAACGCATATCGACCAGCACCTTCGCATCGCCCGTCGCCAACAGCTTCGACACCGTCGGCTCCGTCGTCATGCCGGCGTCGATGCGCGATTGCTTGATGGCGGCGATGAAGCTTGCATCGGCGCCCACGGGCAGCATCGTGTACTGCGAGGCCGTGATGCCATGCACGTTGGCCAAGTATTGCGTGAGGAAGCTCGTCGACGAACCGAGGCCCGTCACGCCCAGCGTCTTGCCTTTGACATCGGCCATCGACTTGAGCGTATCGGCTGCCTTAGTGGACACCATCTCGACTTCGCCCGGCACTTGGCCGAACACGACGATCGCCTTGGTGTCCTTACCCTTCGTCTGCAAATCGATCGTGTGATCGTAGAACCCGACGACGGCCTGAACGGCGCCGGCGAGCAGTTCGTTCTCCGCATCGACACCGGCCGGCTGCGAGAGCAGTTCGACATCGAGCCCCTCATCCTTGAAGTAGCCCAGCTGTTCGGTCAGTTTCGCCGGCAGGTAAATGAGCTTGGTGATGCCCCCGACCATGATCGTGATTTTGCCGCTATCGGCGGCCATCGCGCCATGCGAAGCCATACCGAACAGAACAGCGGAAGCGAGAGCGAAAGTGCGGATTTTCCGCGACATCGGGTGCATGCGAGCGTCTCCTCATTTATATCGGCCGTTTTTGGATGGCCGGGTTACATCGATGGAGCGATTCTAGGTGGATCAACCCTTCCCGAGCCTTTCACAGTAAGGGGCGCGGTATACGGGATTACCATGATGAATCGCGTCGTAAAAGGCCCTCGGCGATTAAGCGCCGTCAAGCCGCATTGTCTTTCCCACCGCGCTTTTCAGGCCGCCGCATTGAGCGCGGCGATTTCCTGCGCCAGTGCGCTCAGCGCCTCTCGCAACGCAGGCGGGTCGAGCACCCGTACGCGCGCGCCGAGCCGCAGCAATTGCCGCGCCGCAAAGCCGGTTTCCTCGACCGGCAGCGTCACTTCGCACCAGCCGTTCTCATCGGGCAAGCCGCACACGGCGCGATCGGCCGCGGCCGCGCCCAACGCGTGTAGATCGGGGATGGCGTCGCGCCTCACGAGCAACGTGGCCTTGCCCTTGAGCAAGCTGCGTTCGAACCGAACCACCATGCTCGACCAATGCTCACGCAAGTCGAAGCCCTCGGGCCGTTCGAACGTTTCTTCGAGCGCCTGCAAACCCTCGATATTAGCCGCCTTGTAGATGCCGATTCGCTTGCGCGCTTTCGCGACGAGATACCAATTGCCGGCCTTCAGCACCAGCCCGAGCGGCTCGCAGCGGTGCATGCGCGCGCTTTCCCAGCTTCGATAACGGATCTCGATGCGCTTTTGCTCCCAGACGGCATTGGCGAGCAACGGCAACAACGGCGCCGATTCCGGCCTGCGGTACCAGTCGACGGGATCGATATGCAGGCGCGAGCCGATGCGCGAGGCGCTCGCCGCCGCGGCCGGCAGCGCGGCCACTAGCTTGAGCTGAGCGGAGCGAAGCGGCTCGCTAAGCCCGAGCGCATCGGCCGCGCCCGGCACGCCGGCAATCGGCAACGTCTCCGCTTCGGCGCGCGTCATGCCCGTTAAATTGGTGCGATAGCCGTCGAGCAACGCGAATCCGCCGCCGGGGCCACGATCCGCATACACAGGCACGCCGGCCGCACTCAATTGATCGACGTCGCGATACACCGTGCGCACCGATACCTCGAATTCGTCGGCCAAGGCCTTCGCCGTAATACGCCCGCGCGCTTGCAGCATCAGCAGCATCGATACGAGTCGGCCCGTGCGCATCGCCTATCCTCCGAATTCCTGACATCCGTTGTCAGCTATAGGGGATTATAACGTTCGATAAATCACGCGCATGCGCAGCCCTACGAGGATTCGGACATCAGAATGAGCACATCGACCCGCACCACAGATTCCCATCAATCCGCCTCGCACGGCCGCCTCACGGTGCTGCAGGGAGCTGCGCTCTATATCGGAGCGGTATTGGGCACGGGCGTGATCGCCCTGCCCGCCTTGGCCGCGAAGGTGGCGGGGCCCGCGTCCTTGCTCGCCTGGCTCGCGCTCGTCGTGCTCTCGGCGCCACTTGCCGCCACGTTCGCCGCGCTGGGCGCGCGCCATCCCGATGCGGGCGGCGTGGCGACCTACGCCCGCCGTGCGTTCGGCGCACGGGCCTCGGCGATCGTCGGCTGGTGCTTTTACTTCGCCGTGCCGGCCGGCACGCCGGCCGCCGCGATTTTCGCCGGTGCCTATGTCGCCAACGCGTTTGGCGGAGGCGAACACACCGTGTTCTTGACCGGTGCGGCGCTGCTCTTCATCGTCACGGTCGCCAACTGGTTCGGCGTCACCGTTTCGGGCCGCATGCAGCTTGTGCTATCCGCGCTCCTCGTCGCGTTGCTGCTGACGGCCTTCGCCGTTTCCATGCCCCACGCCAAGACGAGCAATCTGCACCCCTTTGCACCGCATGGCTGGTTCGCGGTCATCCCCGCGGCGGCGTTGCTCGTTTGGAGCTTCGCGGGTTGGGAGGCGATCACGCATTTGGCCGGCGAGTTCAAACGTCCGGCGCGCGATCTGCCGCTCGCGTCGGGTATCGCCGTCGTCGTGGTCGGGGCGCTCTATCTGGCCATCGCGCTCGCCGCCGTGCTCGTGCTCGGCCCGGCGGCGGGCGACGCCAGCGCGCCGCTTGCCCAATTGCTCGTGCTCGGCATCGGCGGCAACGTCCGCGTGCTCGCGGCGGCCGCCGCCCTGTTGCTCACGCTCGGTACGATGAACGCCTACTTCGCCGGCGCAGCCAAGCTGGGCGCCGCGCTCGCGCGCGATGGCGCATTGCCGGCTTGGCTCGCCGCGGGCAATCTCGCCGGAGATGTCCCGCGTCGCAGCCTGGCCGTCGTCTCGGGCTTGACGGTGCTGTGCATGAGCGCCGTCGCACTGACCGGCGTCGGCCCCAAACCGCTCGTGCTGATGACGACGGGCTCGTTCATCATGGTCTATGCGATCGGCTGCGCCGCGGCGCTACGTCTGCTACCGCGTGGCACGGCGGCGCATCGGTGCGCGCAGTGCGCGCTCGTGAGCGTCGTCGTGTTGTGTCTCGCGACGGGCTGGTTTCTGATTTGGCCGCTCGTGATGAGCGGCTGCGCGCTGCTTTATTTGCGCGTGAATCGCCGCCGCGTGAATCGCGCCGACGTACGCTGCGATCTGTCTTAGGCTTCAATTCGAGTGCGCGGCACGCGATCGGGGCGCCGAAAAAACTTCACTCAAGCCGCGCCACCGCCGACCGGCCCTGGCCAGCCCAGCGCCCGAAACGCCGCCGCGCTGCCGCCTAGTTTGGCGGGCGCAGCCGAGGCGGCCACGGGCAATGCATGCGGACAAGGATGAATATCGCTCGCCTTGCGCGGCGCGGATAACGTCAGCATCGACGAGAAATCGGCCGCACCGGCGAAGCGCGGCGTATCGAGCAAGGGCCCATCGACTGCTCCCGCCGGCAAGATCTTCGCCAGCGTCTTGGCGATCGACGCATGGTCGTAGAACGTGTGATCGATCGTGGCTTGCTTGACATAGGGCGACACGACGAGCGCCGGCACCCGCAAGCCAAAGCGATCGAAGCGAAAGCCGCGCTTCGTGAGGCCCGTCGGCGCGACAGGCGCGAGCGTCGGCATGCCGGCGACATGGGCAGGATCGGGAATCACGTGATCGAAAAAGCCGCCGTGCTCGTCGAACACGATCAAGAGCACGCTTTGCTCCCAATACGGCGACGAAACGATCGCGTTATAGACGCGCTCGATCAGCGCCTCGCCCAAGCGAACGTCTCCGCATGGGTGCATCGATTCGCCGTTTTGGAAATTACCGATCGGATCGTAGTGCGGCTCGATGAAGACGAAGTTGGCGTCGAGCTTGCCGCTGGCCAGCGACGAAAAGAAATCCTCGTGCGTCACGAAACGCCCGACATGCGCATCCGCCCCTTTGACGGCCCACGCTTGTGGAATATCGCCGTGGGCGACCAACCACTGCTCGGGCGCGAGCCGCGTAAATAGCGAATCCTTACCGTTGCCGTATTTGGCGCCGTCGAACAGACTCGCTTCGATCGATCCGAGCTCGCTCGGCGAATGATCGAGCCCCCACGAGGTACCCGCCAAAGCGAAAAAACGATTGGGCCAGGTTGGCCCCGGCACCGATGAAAACCACCGATCGCAAACGCCAAATTGCTGCGCGAGAAAATTGAGCACCGGCAACTGATCGGGCGTGAAGCAGCGCATCGCCGATGCGGCGTCGTAGCCGTGCGCCTCCATATCGCGCGCGAAGCCAAGATCGTTCGGCGCTGAGGCGCACGCGGGATAGGCGCCGTTCGTCAGCCCGGCGGAATCGTCTCTCACGCAGGTGGCGTAAGCGCGGCTGTCGCTCGGTGAAGTCAGTTGCACGAGCGCATCGCTGAACTCATGGCCGGGATCGAACGCGAGCCGAAACGGCGCGCCCTGCCCGACCGTGTAGATGGCCCCATTCGCCCCGGCATTGCAACACGGCGGCTTGCCGAGTAAGCCGTCCGCTCGTGTCGGCGTGCCGTCGGGCGTCCAGCCGCGCAAATCCGACCAACCGAATAGGTTGTCGTACGACCGGTTCTCCAACATCAAAACGAACAGCTTGTTGATATTTAGAACTGCCGACATTTTGCGCTCCGCTATCGACGAACATCGCTGCCTAGTGGCCGGGACGCGAGGACACGGTGAGCGCCCTGTCGCAAAAGACGATGACTGCCTTGGAAGCCGCGCCGGACCGGCACTTCCGTAAGCGGCCGGCGCGATCGCGCAATTATGGACCAGCCCACGCGCAAACGCCAAGGTTCGCGCCATTTCAACGACGAGCGACTAGCAAGCGGCAAGTGCCCGGCCTCTACCGTCGTCCGACCCCATAGACCACGCGGAGGCGCTCGTCAAGCTGGGGCGTGCGCCCCTCAAGCTTTGCAAGGAGAGGCCGATAAAGAGGCAGGCTCACGCCAGACAATGAGCCATAGTCCCATTCTTGCTCCATGCTTTCGGAACGATCCATTCGCGGGCCATTCCCGCCCCCGTTGCGCCGCATCGCCCTCGTGATTTCGCTCCTCGTCACGACGGGCGGCGCATGCGCGGCCGCACAGGCCGACGCGGACGCCGCATCGAGCGGCGCGCCCGTCGATCTGGCTTCGATGCCGCTGGAAGCCTTGATGCAGGTGAAAGTGAAGACCGCTTCGTTGTTCAGCCAGTCCGTCGCCGATGCCCCGGCGGCGGTGGTAGTGCTGACGGCGCAAGACATCAAGACCTTCGGCTGGCGTACGCTCGCGGAAGCGCTCGGCTCGCTGCCGGGACTTTACACGACGTACGATCGCACCTACGCCTATCTGGGCGCGCGCGGGTTTCAAAGGCCGGGCGATTACAACAGCCGCTTCCTGCTGCTGATCGACGGCATGCGCGTGAACGATTCGGTCTACGATCAGGCGCCGATCGGCGACGACTTTCCGCTCGATATGGATCTGGTCGAGCGCATCGAATATGTGCCGGGCCCCGGCTCGGCCATCTACGGATCGAATGCGCTGTTCGGCGTGGTCAACGTCGTCACGAAGCAAGGCGGCGATATTAACGGCGCGCAGGCGGCGGCATCGGTGGGCAGCTTCGGCGAAAAACGCGCACGGGCCACCTATGGCTGGCACGGCAATAGCGGCGCCGACCTCGTGCTGTCAGCGACATCGTACGACCGCAGCGGACAGAGCCTGTACTATCCCGAATTCGATACGCCCGACCAAAACAACGGCATCGCGCACGATCTCGATTACGACCGCGCGCAATTTTTATTCGCCAAGTTCGCCTACGAAGGATTCCGAATCAGTGCGGGCTACGGCAATCGCACGAAGGGCGTGCCTACGGCGCCGTACCAGGCCGTGTTCAACACACCGCAAAGCACGACCGATACGCACAGCTTCATCGACGTCACCTACAGCCATGCGATCACGACCGGGCTCGAGATCGCGTCGGAAGTCTATTGGGAGCGATACGACTATTCCAGCCTCGGTTTGTACGGCGACCCGCTGATCCCGAACTTCGACGGCGACAAGGCGATCTGGTATGGCGCCGATGTGCATGCGACGCTTTCGTCGATTCCGCGCAATAAATTCGTCGTCGGCGTGAGCGCAATGCGCGACGCGAGCCGCGATCAGTACAACTACAACACCGATCCTTATCTCCTCTTCCTCGACGATCGGCGCAGCAGCAATTCGATCGGCGTGTACGCCGAAGACGAGATCAAGCTGCCTTGGCGCTTTACGCTGAACGCGGGCCTGCGCATCGACAAAGAAACGATCTCGGGGACGAGCGTCAGCCCGCGCCTCGCGTTGAACTACAAGCTGACCGACGCCGATACTTTCAAGTTCATCTACGGCCGCGCCTATCGCGCACCGAACGCCTACGAGCTCTACTACACGATCCCGGTGCCGGGCGGTCAAGCAGGCAATTCGTCGCTGAGCGCGGAGCACATCACGACCACGGAGTTCATCTACGATCGCGCGTTCGGCGAAAACGCGCATGCAACGGTATCGCTGTTTCACTACGACGTGCGCGGCCTGATCACGGAGACGCTCGATCCGTCCTCAGGCACCTTCGTTTTCGAGAACACCAACCGGGTGCAGACGAACGGCGTGGAACTCGCCTACGAGCAAGACATCGCATCGCTAGCCAAGATCCGCGCCAGTTACTCATGGCAGCTCGCGCGCGACGGCGATACCGGCGCCATGCTGCAAAACTCGCCGCGCCATGTCGGCAAGCTGAACCTCACGGCGCCGCTGTTCCATCACGCAGCGCGCCTCGGCGCCGAGATGCGGTGCGTATCGGCTCGCTTCGCTGAAATCGGATCGGCGCCCGGCTATTGCTTGGGCAACGTGACCATCGGCAGCGACCGCTTGATCCCGCACGCCGACGTGTCGTTCTCGGTCTACAACGTGACCGATAAGCGCTATGCGGATCCCGCCGGCCCGAACTTCACGCAGAACGTGATCCCGCAGCAAAGTCGCACTTTCCTGCTCAAGCTCGTCTACGGCTTCTGATATGCAAGCCGCGAGATTCTCCTTGAGCCGCATCGTGTTCGTGTTGCTCGCGTTGGCTGCCTGCGCAGGCTTGCAGATGCCGGCGCACGCGCAAGTGGATCTCTATTCGCTCGAAGCCGCTTACATCTATAACTTCACCGAGTTCACCGAGTGGCCCGGTGCGCAGCCGAGTGGCGCACTGACCGTCTGCGTGGAGCCGCGCACGGAGCTCGGCGTCGCGCTCGGCAAGCTGAACGGCCGCGCCGTGGCGGGCAAAACGTGGAGCGTCAAGCCGATCCCCGAAGCCGGCGCCGTGGGCGCCTGTAACGTACTCATCGTCGAGGACGCGGCGTCGAGCGCGGCGGCGAAATCCGCAAGCGCGCACGACGCGCCCACGCTCATCGTGCGCGCTGCCGATGCGGAGGCAGGCGACGCCCCCTATATCGTGATGCTGACGCGCGACGGCGATCGGCTTCGCTTCGACATCGACAATAAAGAGGCGGCCCGCCGTCATCTCGGTCTTAGCTCTAAACTGCTGCGCTTAGCAAGGAACGTCATATGAAGCACAGCGCACATCGTGGGCCGAGCCCCATGAAAGAAATGGCGCGCATCAAGCTCGCCGGGTTCGGGCTCGCGCTCTTCGTTTCCGGCCTCGTTTTGCTGGTGTACCAAGCGTTGTCGTTGCGCTCCGCATTGACGGACGACGCCACCGTTCAGGCCGACATGATCGCGGACAACGTCGCGGCCTCGCTCATGTTCGACGATGTCCGTTCCGCGCAAGAGGTGCTGCGTTCGCTGCGCAAAGTGCCCTACGTCGAAAGCGCCGGCATCTATACCTCCGGCGGCAAACACTTCGCGAGCTACGTCAGATCCGGCCTGTTAGGGCCCGAGCTCACCGAGGCCGAGCCGACGAAGGTGAAGCCGAACCGGCGACGTCTCTCGTTCGACGATGTCTTCGTCGCGTCGAACATCATGCAAAACGGCAAGGCGCTCGGGACGGTCGTCGTCGTGGCCGGCACCGCGCAAATGGTCGAGGCGCTGCTCCACTACGCGGCGTTCATCGCGGGCGCTTCGCTGTGTGCGCTCTGGATCGCGTTCGTCGTGACCTCGCGCATGAGCGCGCGCATCGCGCAGGCGGAGAAGAAGCTCGAATACTTGGCGTCGACCGATCCGCTCACCGGGCTGCCCAATCGGCGCGCGTTCTACGATGAGCTAAACGAGCGGCTACAGCGCGGCGCGACAGCATGCTCGCGCGCCGCGTTGATTTTGATCGACCTCGACGATTTCAAAACCGTCAACGATACGCTCGGGCACGGGGCCGGCGACGAATTGCTCAAGCATGTGGCTGTCGCCTTGCGGCAAAGCGTGCGCATGGCCGATCTCGTGAGCCGCATCGGCGGCGACGAATTCGCCGTGCTCGTTGCGATTGCGAAGGAAAAGGCGGAAGGCATCCGCACGGCCGAACGCATCGCGCGCGCGCTCGCCCGCCCGTTCGATCTACCGCGTGCAAGTATCGTCGCGAGTGCGAGCGTGGGCGTGAGCGTATATCCCGACGACGCCGTGGACGTCGCCTCGCTCGTGAGCAGCGCCGATATCGCGCTGTACGCCGCCAAGAGTGTCGGCAAAAACGCCGCCGTGGAGTTCCATCCGAGCATGACCGTGGAAGCGCGTAGGCGCGCACGGCTAGAAACGGAATTGCGCAAGGCGATCGAAACCGATGCTTTGCATTTGGTCTATCAGCCGCAGTTCGAGTGCCGCTCCCTGCGCCTCGTCGGCGTCGAAGCTCTAGTTCGCTGGGTCCATCCCGTCGATGGGGAAATCACACCCGGCGAATTCGTGCCGGTGGCCGAAGATAGCGATCTGATCGTCGCGTTGGGCCAGTGGGTGTTGCGCCGCGCCTGTCGCGACGCGGCGCGTTGGAATGCGAACCAAGCGCACGGCATTCAAGTGGCCGTGAACGTATCGGCCCGGCAATTGCGGCAGACGCAATTCGCCGAAGATGTAAAGGCGGTGCTCGCCGAAAGCGGCCTTTCTCCGCATCTGCTCGAACTCGAGCTGACCGAGAGCCAACTGATGGCGAACATGACCGCCGGCGTCGAAGCGATGCGCCAGCTGCGTGCAGCCGGCATACGCTTGTCCCTGGACGATTTCGGCACCGGGTACTCATCCCTCTCGTACCTGCAGTCCTTCCCCGTCAACAACCTGAAGATCGATCGCGCGTTCGTGAAGCCGTTGCCGCAAGACGGGCAACCGATCGTCACCGCCATCATCTCGATGGCGCACAGCTTCGGCATCGGTGTCGTCGCCGAAGGCGTCGAAGAACCGGCGCAACTCGCGTGGCTCGATCATGCAGGCTGCGATATCGTCCAGGGATTCCTCACGGGTAAGCCGATGTCGCTCGAGGCGATCACCGAACGCATGCGCAGCGAATGCGAGGACCCGGAGCCGCTGGTCTAACGGCTATTGATCGGCGTTCGATGCGGTAAACCCGCTGAACGCCGTGTGCGTCGGATTGATCGCCCCGAGATCGTTCATGACGATCCCATAGGTTTGATCGCCGCTGATCAATACGTAGTACATCACCGCCTGAATACCTTCGTTTTTGCGCGCCGCGTAGAAGCGCTGCAGTTTTTGTTGGACGTAGTTCGCGCGGAACTGCTCGTTCATTTCGGGCGCCGCATTCCATTCGGTGATCATGAACGGCTTGCCGTAGCGCGCCTTGCAATAGGCCGGCAAATTGAAGCCGGGCCCTGCGCCGTCGATCCCGATTTCGAAAATATCGCCGTACGGCTGATAGTTGTGCCACGTGGTGATGTCCCAGCGCATCTTCCGATAGCCGCCTGTACCGTCGGGCTGTTCGCCGTCCCACAGCATGTCCGATGCGCCGATATCCGCCACCGTGAAATTCACACCGCACTTCGCGTTCGGCTGCACCGATTTCACGCCATCGATCATGCCTTGAATGGCGCCGCGCAGAATCGGCCAATTCGCGTTGTTGAAATCGCGAGGCCCCGTGCCCGCGCTGGTGGAATCGAGAATGATGGCGCGATCGCGCGTGAGCTCATTGCCGCATTCGTACATCGTGACGCCATGCGGGGCCAGCGCTTTCGCGATGGTCGCCGCTGCCGAGCGATTGGCGTTGTACGCCGCGCTCTCGCTCGGATACAAGTTGCCGTTGCCGTCGCGCAAGCCGTAGTTGATCAGCGGCAGCAGCGTGAAGCCGACCGGGCGGAACGCATCGGCCAGGCCGATCAACGGATTGAGTTGCTTCGCGCTCGCCGTGACGCCCACACGATAGCTCGTACAGCCGAGCGATTGCAGGGTGGCGACGATTTGCTGCGGCGTGAACGGATAATCGAAGTGACCGTTAATGCCGTAGAACTGACCCGAGGGCACAGACAACGGAATGCGCGGATCACTGCACGGCAGCCATCGATTCGCCCACGTCATCACATAGAACTGTCCGCCGGTACCGCACTGATAAATCATGCCCCCATACCAGAGCAAAAGACTCACGTTGTAGGAGTGCGGGTCTTTTACGCCGTTTTTGAAAATAAATCCATTTTTTACGGTCCATACATTGCCGAGTCGATCTACGATCGATCCGACGGTAGGAATGACCGCACCATCCGTCGAAGGTGCCGCAACATTGCTTGCAGCGATAGCTTCGTCCACTCCTGCGCCACTCAATGCAACGAGTACCTGGCCGCCCGCGAGGGCAGCCATTTGGCCCAGAAATCGACGTCTCTTGTTAGTCACGTAATGCCTCCATGGCGAGTCGAAAAGAGTTAGGTATGACCCTTGCGAGTCGGCCTCTCTGACCGCGATGCAGGCGAAAGAGTTCGAATCAATTTCCGCTTTTCTTGCGCTTTTTTGCGGCAAATTTTTCTCTGAGGGACAGCTCGGATTCGCTGCGAGCCTGTAACCAAGGGCGATTGCGCGTGCGCCGGCGTAATCGATTTCTACCGAGATTCGTAGTTATTCCCACGCATGCGAATGGCGAGCGCCTTTGCATGACAGGCGTATCATGCGGCGTTCATTGCATGACACGCCATCGCCCACGTGTCCCACCGCCCACGCTCATGAGCCCGCAAGACCTCGAACGCCTCGTCACGCTCGCCATGCCTTTCGGCAAATACAAAGGCAGGCTCATCGCCGATTTGCCGGGTCACTACCTCAACTGGTTCGCGCGCGAGGGCTTTCCTCCCGGAGAAATCGGGCGCTTGCTCGCATTGATGCAGGAGCTCGATCACAATGGTTTGCGGCCGCTGCTCGCCCCGTTGCGGGCGCGCTCGGAAGCAGGGAAGCCGCCGGTACGGCGGTAACGAAGTGCGCCGCGCATCGCGCAGATGCGCTAGACCTTTTCTATTCGTTGTCCTAATTAATTTTCGTCACGTGCCTTGGCCCGCTTTATATCGATTCGGCCCTTGACCAAGCAATGCAGGCGCTATAGCCGCTAGGCGCGTCGCACCAATAGGCTTCGTAATCGTGTAGCGGCAGCGACGAAATCGGCGCGTCGGGTTCGGCGTGGCGCAAAAGCGGTTGGCGGCGCGCTTCGTTCAGCACGGAGAATCGATCGAGCCCACCGGCGATCCCGACGCCGATCGCTTTGAGCAGCGCCTCTTTCGCCGTCCAGACATCGAAGAACGCATCGGCTTGCGCATGCGGCGGCAGCGCCTCCACGATCAGGTGGTCATGCGGCCCGAACACGGTTTTGGCCAACGCACGCCAATCGAGCCGCTCGCGCTTCGATTCGATGTCGACGCCAATCCGACGCATACGCGCCCAGGCGATCAGCGCGAAATCGCCCGAATGCGAGACGTTGAAATCGAAGCCTGCGGGCGCATCGATCACGGCCGGACGCCCGACATCGTCATAGCTGAAGCGCAGCCGCGCAGGCTCAACGCTCAGATATGCGCCGATCGCTTGGCGTAGCGCCAGGCGGGTGGCCGCGTAGCGTATGCCGTCCTTGGGACGGAGAAAGCGAGCGGCGCGCGCGCGTTCATCGTCAGCCAGCGCGCGAAACGCTTCATGATCGAGGCTGACGCCAAAGTCGAAAGCGATGCGCAGCACAGTTACGCCCGCCGCTAGGGCATGTGGCAATGCAACCGTGGCCGATTCGAAAGCACTCGAATGATCAGGAGACAAACAGGTCGTCGGCATGGCAAGCGGCAAGCATCGCGGAACGCAGATGCTAACGCGCTTTGCCCTCCGACGCTTATCGCACGCCCAACCGCCAGACCGTCAATTGATGAAACGTCTCCCCCGGCTTGAGTTCGGTTGTCGGAAACGCCGGGTGATTGGGCGAATCGGGGAAATGCTCGGCTTCCAACGCGAACGCATCGGTCTGCCGATAAGCGACGCCCGAACGGCCGACGACACTCCCGTTTAGTCCGTTCGCCGTGTAGAACTGCAATCCCGGCTGCGTCGTATAGAGATCGAGCGTTCGCCCCGAATCGGGATCGTAGGCGCGCGCCGCGAAGCTTGGCGTCTCGCCGCCGCCATGATCGAGCACCCAGTTGTGATCGTAGCCATGCGCCCAGACAAGCTGTGGAAAGTCGTCTCTGAGATGCGCGCCGATCGGCGCCAATCCACGCAAATCCATCGGCGTCCCGCTGACGTCAGCGATCTCGCCGGTCGGAATCGAATGTCGATCGGTGGGGGTGTAGTGCGAAGCGGCGATTTCGATCATTTGCCGCTCGACGCTACCGCTCGCCTCGCCCGCTAGATTGAAATAGCTGTGGTTGGTGAGATTGACGACCGTGTCCTTGTCGGTCGTCGCACTGTAGTCGATGCGAATCTCGTCTTGATCGGTCAACGTATACGTCACGTCCACCGTGAGCTTGCCAGGAAAGCCGTTTTCGCCATCCGGGCTCACGTAACGCAGCTGTACGCCGGCCTCGGTCGGCTCCTGAAACGTACGCACCGCCGTCCATACTTTCGAATCGAAACTTCGGGGGCCGCCATGCAGCGTATTGGGTGCATCGTTGATCGGTAACTGATAATCATGGCCATCGAGCGAGAATCGCCCATTCGCGATTCGATTCGCGTAGCGCCCGATCAGGGCACCGAAGTGGATATCGCCGTTATGGCGTTCGTAGTCCTCGAGCGAACCGAATCCCAGCACGATGTTCTCGACGTGGCCTCGTCGATCGGGCATGTCGAGCTCGGTCACGATGCCGCCGTACGTGATCAGCTTTAGCGTCACACCGTATCGGTTGGTCAACGTATATTCGCGCACGAGCTGGCCCGCTTGCGTCGTGCCGTAGCTTGCGTCGGATAGGGAAACGGATGCGGCGGCGGGCGTGGCGGCAGTGGCGGCATATACCGCCGCAACGACAGCGAACACGCGCGTACACGCCTGCAACCGAGAAGACAGGCTGTTCATGGTCGGAGGTCCGGTTGGGTCCACGTGCTTGTCGCCCGTGGACATCGCGGTTGATTTTCCGATCCCTCAGCATGGAACATGCCACCGGCGGCGTCAGCACTCACCTGCCGACGCCGCCCACTGTCGCGTTATTCGACTGCGCTCGGTCAGGCGGCTAGTCCTTTGACGTCCCCGCCGCGCGGCATCGGCTCGGGCACAAGCAAACGCTGCAAAATGCGCCCTTCGATGTGCGCGACCGCCGGCGTCGTCCGCGTTCTTGGCCTTAGCAAGGGCACGGGTTCGTCAAGCGCGATCTTGCCGTGTTCGACGTACACCACGCGATCCGACAACATCACCGCCTCTTGTACATCGTGGGTGACGAGCAGCGCCGTAAAGCGATGCTCGCGCCAGAGACGCTCGACGAGCTTGTGCATCTCCAACCGCGTCAGCGCATCGAGCGCGCCGAACGGCTCGTCGAGCAATAACAACGACGGCCGATGCACGAGGGCGCGCGCGAGCGCGACGCGTTGCCGCTGGCCACCCGATAACTGCGCGGGCCAATCGCGTTCCCGCCCGCCCAAGCCGACCTCGCGCAACGCCGCCCGCGCATGGTCGCTTTCGCTGACGGCGCAGCCCAGCATCACATTGCCGAGCACCGACTTCCAAGGCAACAGCCGGGCTTCCTGAAACATGATGCGCGTGTGTCCGGACGCACGCCGCGAAGCTGCGGGGCCCTCCTCGCCCACTGCGATGACGCCCTCGTCCGGCGCATCGAGCCCCGCCACGAGACGCAATAAGGTCGACTTGCCGCACCCGCTGCGCCCGATGATCGACACGAACGCGCCCGCTTCGATCGATAAATCGAGCCCATCGAGCACGAGCCGATTGCCGAAGCGCTTCGATACCGATCGCAGCGTGACACCCGCTTGCTGTGTGGCTTCGCTCATGCTTTCGCTCCCCGCCAGGCGGCGCGTCGCTTGAACAGACGTTGCCGCGCGCCCGTGAGAGCCGCATGAGCCGCACTTGAGCGCCGCGGCGCGCGCACGGTATGCGGCGAGCGCCAAGGCAGCAGCCATGTTTCCAGCCCACTCGCCATCACATCGGCCAGCTTGCCGAGCAACGCGTACAAGAGGATCCCGACGACCACGACATCGGTCTGCATGAACTCGCGCGCGTTCATCGTCATATAGCCGATGCCCGATTGCGCGGAGATCGTTTCCGCGACGATCAGCATGACCCACATGAGGCCGAGCGCGAACCGCACCCCGACGAGGATCGACGGCAACGCGCCGGGCAAGATGACATCGCGATACAGTGCGAACCCGCGTACGCCGTAGCTGTTCGCCATTTCGACGAGCGCCGGATCGACCGATCGAATGCCGTGGAACGTGTTCACATAGACGGGAAAGAATACGCCGAGCGCAACGAGGAATATCTTCGCCTGCTCTTCGATGCCGAACCAGAGAATCACGAGCGGGATCATCGCCAGCACGGGGATATTGCGGATCATCTGCACCGTCGAATCGAGCGCGGCTTCGATCGGCTTGGAACATCCCGTCGCGAGCGCGAGCATGAATCCGATGCCGCCGCCCAACGCTAAGCCGGCCAGCGCGCGCCCCGCGCTGACCTTCACGTCGCTCCACATTTCCCCGCTCTGCACGAGCGCCCATGCGGCGCGCGCGACGGCCCACGGTTCCGGCAAAATGCGCAGCGAGAGCCACCCTGCGCGCGCGCTCACTTCCCATGCGGCGAGCGTGAGCATCGGTAAGATCCACGGCACGACCCGCTTGCCCCACGTTCGGCTGGTTTTCACGTCGATTCTCCGATTAGCTTTGCGACACCTTCGGCAAATATTCGTTAGCGACAATCTCGCCGAAGGGCCCCGTCAACGATCCTTTGATGCGTGCCTGCAACTGGCCCGGCAGCAGCGGGAACACGAGTTCCGCGAAGCGGTAGGCCTCTTCCAGATGTGGGTAGCCCGAGAGAATGAACGTCTCGATGCCGAGCTGCGCATATTGCTCCATGCGGGCGGCCACTTGTTCGGGGTTGCCGACGAGCGCCGTCCCGGCGCCGCCGCGCACTAGGCCCACCCCTGCCCAGAGGTTCGGATAGATCTCGAGTTCCGCGCGCGTACGCCCTTTGCCGCCATGCAAGGCCGCCATCCGGCGCTGCCCTTCCGAATCCATCTTCAGGAAGGCCGCTTGCGCGCGGGCGACCGTCGCATCGTCGACGCGGCTGATGAGCTCGTCGGCCGCCGCCCATGCTTGGCTCTCCGTCTCGCGCACGATCACATGCAAGCGAATGCCGAACTTCAATTCGCGTCCCTTCGCCTTCGCTTGCGCGCGCACCGCCGCGATCTTTTGCTCGACGGCATCGGGCGCTTCGCCCCAGGTCAGATAAGTATCGACATGCGAGGCCGCGATCTCGCGCCCCGCTTCCGACGAGCCGCCGAACCACAGCGGCGGATGCGGCGTCTGCACCGGCGGATAGAGCAGCTTGCCGCCCTTCGATTTCAGATGGCGGCCTTCGAATTCCACGGCGCCGCCTTCGTTGGCGGCCCTAAAGTGTTCGCGCCAGATCGTCAGAAATTCGTCGGTGATCCGATAGCGTGTGTCGTGATCGACGAAAACCCCATCGCCTTCGAGTTCGCCGGGATCGCCCCCGGTCACGACGTTGATGAGCAGCCGGCCGTTGGAAAGCCGATCGAATGTCGCCGCCATACGCGCCGACAGCGCCGGCGAACTGAGCCCGGGACGCACGGCCACCAAGAATTTCAATCGCTGCGTCGCACCGATCAAGCTCGACGCGACAACCCAAGCGTCTTCGCACGAGCGTCCCGTGGGCAACAGCACGCCTTCGTAGCCGAGCGTATCGGCCGCCGTCGCGATCTGCTTGAAGTAATCGAAATTGGCGTTGCGCGCGCCTTCCGCGGTACCGAGATAACGGGTGTCACCGTGAGTCGGGATGAACCAAAACACTTTCATGCGTTGCTCCGCTCCTTCTGTGCCGACCACTGGGCGTCTGTGACGGCGATTTGCTTGGGAATCAGTTTCAATTCGGTGAACGTATCCGCGATCGTCTGCTGCGCGGCCAGCACCTGGCGGGTGACGGGCACGACGCCGTACGAGGATCGGCGCGCGGCAAGTTCGACCGTCGCGGCGTCCAAACCGACAAGCGGCGCGAGCTCGCGCGCGACGTCTTGCGGATGGTCCTTCGCCCAGGCATCGACTTGCGCAAGCGATTCGATCACCGCGTGGACCAGTTCGGGGGCCGCTGTCGCGAAGCGACGCGAGGCCAGGTAAAACTGGAGGTTATCGACGAGCCCGGTGCCGTCCACCAGAATCCGCGCGCCGGCTTGCCGCTCGATCGCGGCGAAGTACGGCTCCCAGATAACCCATGCGTCGACGCTGCCCTGCGTGAAGGCGGCGCGAGCATCGGCCGGCGTCAAATAGACAGGATGGATATCGGCGTAGTCGAGCCCTGCACGTTTGAGCGCACGCACCAAGAGGTAATGCACGTTGGAGCCGCGATTGAACGCGACTTTCTTCCCTCTCAATTGCTCGACGGATGTAATGGGCGAGCCGCGCGGCACGACGATGGCCTCGGCCTTCGGCGAAGGCGGCTCGTTGCCGACGTAGACGAAATCGACGCCTGCCGCCTGTGCGAAGATCGGCGGCGTTTCGCCGACGGTGCCGAAATCCACGGCGCCCGCATTGAGGCCCTCGAGCAGTTGCGGGCCGGCGGGGAATTCGAGCCACGACACCGTGATCCCTTGCGCGGCGAGGCGCTTCTCCAACGTTCCGCGCGCTTTGAGCAATACCAGCGTGCCGTACTTTTGATAGCCGATGCGCAACGTCTTGACGCCGCTTTGCGCCGCGGCGGGCGGCGCGAACGACAAGCCTAGCGCGCCCGCCGCAAGAGAAACGCCGCCGCAGACGGTGGACTTCAAAAGCCGGCGGCGTGTGCGTTCTCTGGGCGTCGATCGGTGCGGGGGCATGGCTTCTCCTTCACGCGCGTTGGCGTCGTTTCTGCAAACTAGTTAGGTGTGCTGATCGATGTGGCGCTGGCGTTCGGCGACACGCAACGATACGGGGAAGCATCAGTCTAAAAAGGCGGCCAAGCGATGAGAACGATTGATTTCAGCTTTGCTCACGACGGATCGTGATATGGCTCTGGGGGAGCGGGGGAAGGTCCGAGATAATCGGCGAAAGCAGATGGGGCTTGCTTTTCCTGCGTACACAAAGGTTCTACAGCCCCCAAGCCGCACGCACGCGTGTGCGAATATCGGCCAGCCGCGCCACCGATTCATTCGCGAAGACGAAGCGCAAGTAGCGCGCGGCCTGCGGGCCCCACCCTTTCATCGGCGTGGCCGCGATATCGGCTTTAGCGAGCAATAGGCGTGACGCCTCGTCCGAGGCGAGCCCAAAGCGCTCGGTGTCGATCAGCAACGACCAGCCGCCGTCGGGCCGAATCACCGGCAAATCGCGCAGCTCGCTCAGCAAATAATCTCGACGCGCCTGCCATTCGGCCACGGCGCGCGCAACGCCATCGTCGCGCGCGTTCAGCGCCGCCGTCGCCCCCGGCATTCCGATGCCGACTTGGCAAACGACATTCGAAAGGCTCGTCAAGCGTACGTCGGCCATGACGGGCGCTGGACCAACAATCCATCCCACGCGCCAACCGATCATTCGATATTCCTTCGACACGGAACCGACCGTGATCGTCCGCTCACGCATGTCGGGCAACGAAGCCGGCTGGATGATCGGGCGGCCGTCGAAGACGATGCGCTCCATTGCGGCGTCGTAGACGAGCCATGCATGGGCCCTACGACATTGCGCGGCGATCGCCTCCCACTCTTCCCCGTTCGCCACAAAACCACTGGGCATCGACGGCGACATCACGAGCAGCGCGCGTGTGCGCGGGCCGACCGCTTCCGCGAGCGAATCCAAATCGAGCCGCCATCCGTTCGTACTTGGGATCAGCCGTGCGAACCTCGGGACGCCGCCTGCCAGCCTCACGCGGTTGATGAGCCCCGCGTAGGTGGGATCGGTCAGCACCACTTCATCGCCGGGTTCGAGAATCGACAACAAGACGTTGAGAATGCCCGCCAAACCGCCGGCCGAGACGATGCATTCGGCGTTCGGATCGTACTCGATGCCGGTCGAACGCCGCATGCGAGCGACAACTGCCTCCCGCAACGCCGCCTGCCCCGTAAAAGGCAGATAGCTGTTGGCGTCGTCATCGTCGATCGCTGCATGGGTGCGCTCGATCGCCTCCACCGGCGGCCGTAGATCGGTGTCGAGATTCTCGAGCCGTAAAATGCTGCCGTTCTGCTTCGCATCGGCCGCGTCGCCCAGCTTATCGACACCGATGCCCGGAATGTCCTTCAAACGTGAGACCGTCATAAGCTCCTCCGCCCGTGAGTGTTTTAATATATTAAAATGAAGAAGTCGCCAACCGCAAAGTTTTTTTCGGAGTCGCTCGCCGAGCGGCTGCGCACCCGCATCCTGCGCGGCGAGCTGGCGCCCGGCGCTCAGCTGCGGCAAGACAAGATCGCGCAAGAGTTCGGCACGAGCCATATCCCCGTGCGGGAGGCGTTTGCGCAATTGGAGGCGCGCGGCTTCGTCACGATCATTCCCAATCGCGGCGCGTTCGTCTCGGCGATGACGCGCGACGAAGCGCAGGAGTTGCAGTCGATGCGCGTCGCGCTCGAACTGCTCGCACTCGATTCGGCGATCGATGCGTTTGCCGAGCACGACGCCGCGGCGGCGCGGGCGATCTTGGAAATCGATCGCGAAGCCGGGGATGTCGATCAGTGGTCGAAGGACAACTGGGCGTTTCATCGAGCGATCTACGCCCCGTGCGGCAAACATCATCTGATGAATGTGCTCGAATCGCTCTGGCAGAAAGCCGATCGGTATTTAAGGCTGGTTTGGCAGTTGGCCTCCTGGCAAGACGCCTCGTTCGCCGAACATCTGCGCATCCTCGAAGCGGTCGAGGCGAAAGACAAGCGGCTGGCGAAACGGCTGACGAAGGAGCACATCACCGCGGCCGGCGCGGTCATGGTCGAGGCGTTAAGCAGTCATCGGCTCGACATCGAATGACGGCTCAATGAAGGGTGGCGCCCGGCGCCTACCGGGTACCGCATCGGCGTGTCCGCCAACGCACACGCGGAGATCAAAAACGGCCACATAGTGAGAAGCCTGCGCCGCGCTGGGCGCGCGTACCCACGCCTGGTCCGAGTTATCCCCAACTTCTGTTGGCAATGCTGTGGACAAGCTGCAGATTAGCGGCGTAAGTTGTTGATCGGATTGAGAAGAGAATGCCGTGCTCGCATTTGAGGTAGGCCGGCACGCTGAGTTTCCACGTTTGCTCGTCGATCGGGGGTTATAGCCATGCTGAAAAAGCTCGTCTTGCTGCTCGCCGCACTCGTCGTATCGATGTCGGCCGCGTTCGCGGCGGCGGTTGATGTGAACACCGCCGATCAGGCGGCGCTCGAATCGGTGAAGGGCCTGGGCCCTGTCAAATCGAAAGCCATCATCGACGAGCGAACCAAAAACGGATCGTTCAAGGATGCAAGCGATCTAGCCAACCGCGTCAAGGGCCTGGGCGTGAAATCGGTCACCAAGCTCGAAGCGCAGGGCTTGACGATCAACGGCTCGTCGGCTCCGCCGCAAGCTGAAGGCGCGAAAGCAGCGAAAGCAGCGCCATCGGCACATACGACGACGCCCGCACCGTCAACGCCGGCGCAGCCTGCCGCGAAGCCGGCGAAGCCCGCCGCTGCGGCATCCGCGATGAGCGACATGCCGGCTCCTGCCTCCGGGGCTCATGAGTCCAAATCGAAGAAGCATAAGAAAGGCAAAGCGAGCGCAATGTCGCCTGCATCGGGCGCATGATCTGGCGAAGTGCGAATGCTCTCGCTTGATACGTGATGAGTCACGAGTCACGAGTCATGCGTAACGCATCAAGTGTCCCGCCTTGCGCAACGCTTGATGCCCCTCCCCCCTCAGGCGCCCCGCATTGCCGGGCAACGCCGCTTTTGTAGGAGCAAGGTCATGGGTCTCTTCGATATGCTCGGTTCGGCGCTGGGCCAGGGCAGCGGCGAAGCGCAAGCACACCAAAACGTCCTCACGGCCGTGATGGAGTTCGTCAACAACCAGCCCGGGGGGCTAAATGGGCTCGTGCAGCGATTTCACGAGCAAGGTGCGGCGGAAGTCATCCAGTCGTGGATCGGCGGAGGGGCGAACCAATCGGTTTCGCCCGACACGGTGCAAAACGTAGTGGGCGCCGACGCATTGAACGAACTCGCGAGCAAGGTCGGCGTTTCGCCCGATCAAGCCTCGACCCTGCTGACGCAGGTGCTGCCGCATATCGTGAACCATGCGACGCCAAACGGCGAAACGCCAAGTACGGGCCAAATCGATGTGGCAAGCGTGCTCGGATCGATTGGGCAAGCGGGCGGACTGGGCGCGCTCGTCGGGGGCTTGTTCGGCAATAAGGGAAATTGATGCGGCCCGTCGGCCGGAGGCCCGGTTGCTTCGTCGAAGTAGCCGCGTCCGGCTCGTCCGTCTGGCCGGGTACCGGACCCCGCTCCTGCCAGGCATTGAAAGAAATTTTCGAGATGAATATCTTGGCGTTTGGCTCCGGTAAGCAGCGCTAAGCCTCCTCTTGCGACGCAGAATCGCTTAGTCAGCCCGGATTACGCGAAGTGCCGCACTAGTAGTGCTTGACACTACTAGTGCGGAGCAATAGCATCTTATATGATCAAGACGTTCAGCCGCGCAGATACGGAAGTTCTTTTCGCTGGAGAGAGGGTTGCCAGGTTTGTGAACATCGAACGAGTCGCGATGCGCCAGCTCGCAATACTGAACCGAGCACAAACGCCAAGCGATCTCCGAATCCCGCCGAAGAACTGCCTGGAGGCATTAGTAGGCAACCGTACAGGGCAGTACAGCATCACGATCAACGATCAATTCCGCATTTGTTTCCGCTTCGAGCGCGGGGACGCATATGACGTCGAGATCGTCGATTACCACTAGGAGTCTGTTATGCCCCGTCAAGTCGCCTATCCTCATCCCGGCGAGATCCTGCAGGAGGAGTTTCTGTTGCCGATGGGCATCACCGCCTATCGGCTTGCGAAGGAAATCGGCGTTGATCAAACGCGGATCAGCGAAATCATCGCCGGTACGCGAGCGATTACCGTCGACACAGGTTTGCGTCTGTCTCGCTTCTTCGGGACGAACGAAAAATTCTGGACCGGCCTTCAGCTCGACTACGATACCGCGAAGTTGAAAGATGAAATGGCTCGCACGTTGGATAAGATCCATCGATTCGAGCCCCAGTCAGCGTAGCGCTGCCGCGCAACAAAGCATCCGCGTCCGGCAAGGCTGCGTCGAAAAGTAAACGATCCGGCGGCTCGCCCCGCTGCTTGCGAGCCCGCCGTACACGGTCGCTCGGCGCTTAGGACGCCGCCGTCGCCCCGTCGTCCGATGCGCTAGCCGGTTGCCCGCCTTCGGCTTCAGTAGCATTCGCTTCGGCCGGCGCAACCTGCGCCGGTTCGGCTGCCGCCGCGCTTTCCGCGCTCGCCTCGCCGTTCGCCGCGCCACTCTTGCCTCGAGCCTTGCGCCTTCCGCCCGCACCGCCCTTCGCTTGGTTGCGCGCAAATGCGGCATCGCGGGCCGTGACGACGCCCGCCGGCTCGCCCGCCAAATCAACGCGCGCCGCGCCATCGGTCAAGCAAGCCCAGTAACGACTGCCCCGGCACCAGGTGCTCACGGCCTCGCGAATTTCCGCCTCCGTCAATTGGAGATCCGTCCCCTGTGCGATCAGATCGGCCAGAACGCCGACTTTCAGCGGCACTTTGGGGGCCGGATTCTTCGGAAACGCAGCCGGGAAACGCTTTTGCAGCTTTCCGATCACGCGAACGACGGGATCGACCGGGGGGGCCTTGTCGCCGCCGCGCGCCTTCTCTGCCGCCCTCGCGGGGCCGCCCGGCCGGGCCGGGCGCGCAGGCCGCTGCTCTTTCGCAGCCGGCCTTTGCGCCTTGTTCGCAGCACGTTGATCAGCCGGCTTGTTGGCCGGCTGCGGTTGCTGCTCTTGCTGCTTTTTCAGCTTTGCTTCTTTCGTCAGCTGCGCCTTCAGCGCCGCCAGTTGCTCGAAACCCATGCTCTGTCCTGTCACCGCATACCTGAATCGGGACGACAATAGTATCAGCGTCGCCGCTTTGATGCCTCAATTGGCGTCGTGAGACATCGCAGATAGGCGGATGTCATCAATTTGCGGGATCAATATCGCGAAACAGAACAGGTACCGGCGATGCGAGCGCACGCGCCGCTTAGCTTACCGTCAGTGCGTAACAGCGGCTCGGGGGCTCGGGGGCGCGGCACAGCCCCCGGCCCGGAAGCCGCCCTACGAACGAGCGCCGTTCGACGCTTCGCGCATCGCGCGATATTCGCGACGCACGATCTCCATCAGCTCGGGCACCGACGTTTGCGCGCTGCGCTGTTCATAGGTCACGCGCCCGCGCTGCATCAGCATGATGCGATCGGCGATATCGAGCGTCTGCGCGTAGTTATGCATGATCATCACGATCGACAGGCCGCCCTTCTCCTTCAATCGCATGATCAGATCGATGATGAGCCCGGCCTCGCGGGCGCCCATCGCCGCCAGCGGTTCGTCGAGCAGCAAAATCCGCGCGTTCGAATTGACGGCGCGCGCCACGGCGATCGCTTGCCGCTGTCCGCCCGAGAGCCGCTCCACCGGCATCGTCACGGACGGGATGTGGACGCCGATATCCTCGAGACACTGCGCGGCGCGCTCGCGCATCGCTCGATGATTGAGAAAGCGGATCGGCCCCGGATAGACGATCTCGCGGTTCAAAAACATGTTGTGATAAATGCTCAGCGAATTGGCGAGCGCGAGATCCTGGTAGACGCATTCGATGCCGAGCGAACGGGCGTGATCGACCGAACGCAGCAGCGTCTCTTCGCCGTGAATCTCGAGCTCGCCGCTAGTCTGCTGATGAAAGCCCGTCAGGATTTTGATCAGCGTCGACTTGCCCGCTCCGTTATCGCCGAGGATGCCGAGGATTTCGCCCTCGGCCAACTGCAGCGATACGCCCTCTAGCGCCGTCACCGCACCGAAACGCTTGACGATGTTCTGCGCCCGCAGCGCCAATGGCGCGCCGTTCTCGGCCATCACGATCTCCCGCGGCGGCTAAGCCGCGCCATGTGAATGTTGAAGATCATCGCGGCGAGAATCGCGGCGCCGAGGATGATATTGAACGTGAACGCGTTGATGCCGATCAGCGTGAAGCCGTCGTTCAACATGCCGAGCACGGCCGCGCCGATCAGACCGCCGATGATCGTGCCCGATCCGCCCGTGAGCGGCGTGCCGCCGATCACGGCCGCCGCCACGGCGAGGAACATGATCTGATTGCCGCCCGCCTGCGGATCGATCGACGTGATCCGCACGCCTTCGAGAATGCCGGTGAAGCCGGCCAGCACCGCGGCCAAAATGAAGTTGCCGAGCTTGAGCCGGTTGACATGAATCCCCGCCTCGGAAGCCCCGAGCGGATTAGCGCCGCTCGCGACGGTATGCAAGCCCCACCGTGTATGCCGCAGCATCACATGCATAACCAGCGCGATCGCGACCGCCCAAATAATCTCGCTGTATCCCCATCCCCCCATGATCGAGGTGAAAACCGGCCCGCCCGGCGTGGAGACGGGCGTGCCGCGCGAGATCGTCAGCGTAATGCCGTTGATGAGGAACAGCGTGCCAAGTGTCGTGACGAACGAAGGCAAGCGCAGAAACACCGTCACCGCGCCGTTGATGAAGCCGACCAAGCCGGCCGCCGCCACGCCGGCCAGCACGGCGAGCCACATCGGCGCGCCGGCGTCGGCGGCGAAAGCCATCATGAACGGCGCGAACGCGAACACCATGCCGGCCGATAGATCGATCTCGCCGCCGATCATCAACATGATTTCACCGAATGCGATGATCGCCGCCGGTGCGACGAACTGCGAGAGGTTTTGCAGGCTCGCACTCGTCAACAAGAAATCGTGATTGGCCGTTTCGAAGTACGCCGCCACCACCACGGCGACGAGCAAAATCCGCGATTCGGCCGCCCACGCAAAGCCCCCAAACCGCGAACGGGCGTGAAGGGGCGCGGCGCTTCGGCTTGTTTCGTTCACACTTTCACTCATCATTCATCATCACTTGATCGCACCGGAGCGCGGCACGATTTGCGCCTTGGTCGTTTTACCTTCGTAGCGGGTCGACGTGTTCAGATACGGATCCACCGTCGATTTCGTGACGAATTTCAACCCGCTATTGATGTTGGCCGGACCGACCAGGCCACCCGACACGAGATACGTAAACGCCTCCATGACAGTATAGAAACCCTGGACGTACGGCTGCTGATCGATCGTGAAATCGAGGAAGCCGTCCTTGATCAATTGAATGGTCGTGGGCAACAAATCGAAGCCGCCGCCATGGACGCCCTTCTCCGTCAGCTTGTTTTCCTTGATCACTTGCCCAACGCCTTGCGTGCTGCCCGCGTCGACGGCGAACATACCCTTCAGGTCTTGGTGGCCCAGGTAGAACGACTTGATCTTCGACAGCTCTTCGTTGACCGTCGCGCCCGTTGCGATCGTCTGCACTTCGATCTTCTTGCCCGACTTTTTGATCGCGTCCGACGCGCCATCCAAGCGCGGCTGGATGTTGAGCTGGCCCGGCGTGGCGATGAATAGCCCGACGAGACCGCTATCGATGAGGCTCACGATCCGCTCGCCCATTTGATAGCCCGATTGATACAAATCCTGCCCGATATAGGCGAGCCGTTGGTTCTTGCTCCCGCTCGGGGCGTCGGCGTTGTACGAGAACACCGGGATGCCGGCGTCGAGCGCCTTTTGCACGGGGCCGTCGAACGCTTTCGGATCGACGATCGGCACCGCGATCGCGTCGGCCTTGGCCGCAACCGCGGCATTCATCGCGTTGACCATTTCGCCTACGTCGGCATTGGCCGAGCCGGTCCATTGGTAATCCATGCCCAGCAACGCGCAGGCATCTTGGATGCCGTATTGGGTCGGCACGAAAAACGGGTTCGTCGTGACGTGATTGACGAAAACGATTTTCCAGCGCTTATGCGAAGGAAACGGCGCTTCGGCCGCTTGGGCGGGCGAGACCATTCCGCCCATCATCGCCAACGCGGCTCCTAGCCCGGCGCCCTGCAGCAGGCCGCGCCGCATGCGGTTGGTCGTGCCGTCGCCGGCGGTGCTTTGTGCTTCGTCCTGTGCATCGTCTCGCTCGTTCGCCATCTCTTCCTCCGTTGTTTTCGTTGGCTTCAATGCTTCTTTGCGAAAACGGCGCAAGCCGTCGACGGCTCACGCCGGTACACGCGCCGGCACGCTGTGACACATCGCTTCAATAACGAGCGCGCGATGGCAATCGTTGAACGCAGCCATGCTAGCTTACCGACCGGATGCTCTTAATACATGAATACCCTTAACTAGTCGGACTATTCTGTTGCACTATGGTCGCTTATAACCGACCTGCGAGCTGGCTTTGGCGCGCCGCCGTCGCCTCGCAATGCCATAACCCCGCAATGAGAACGTAAGTTGTGGCGGAGAATAAAACCGTTTCGTCCGACTAGCGCTTCCCGCTCGGCACACAGTCAGACTATATTGACAAAAAAGTCTACTCTTGGCGCCCCGCAGCAAACCGTGCGCACGAGCGACGCGCCGGCCATCCCGCCTCTCTCTCCCCCGAATGACTCGCCTAGCAACCGTCGATAAGCGCTGCACCGGCAATTCAGTCGAGTTGCTCACATAGTGCGCGGCGCACCCGTTCGCACCCTGCGTCCCACCTCACGATGCGATCTTATTGCACCGCGTTCCTCCTACGCTATAGCGCTGCATCCCGCGCGGCCATGCTCAAAGGGCGCTTCATATTGGGAGAGGATAGATGGCGAATGCGAAAATCGGCGACCTAAATGTTTATTACGAAATGGAAGGAGAGGGCCCGCCGCTGATACTCATCCAGGGATATACGTGCTCCTATCGGTTTTGGGATCCGATGATGCGCGAGCTCGCGGCACGCTTTCGAGTCGTTCGGTTCGACAACAGGGGCAGTGGTTACTCCACAGACCAGGGCGAATCCTTCACGCTCGACACGATGGCGGCGGATACCGCGGCGCTGATCGCCTATCTTGGTCTCGGTTCGCCCGCCATCGTCGGCCACTCGATGGGAGGCGCGATCGCGCAAACGCTGATCGAGCGGTTTCCGGCCGTCTGTGGGAAGTCCGTCGTTCTCAACTCGATGCGCTCGACGAGCAGGCAGGCGACGGCGCTGCTCGAGGGCCTGCTGGCTCTACGCAAAGCCGATGTCGGTTACGACTTCCTGATCGACGCTACGCTTCGCTTATTGTCCGGACCATCGTGGCTATCGATACCCTCGAACCTCGACGCGGCCCGCGCGGCGGTGAAAAGCGAGCCGGCGCCGCAATCGATCGAAGATCAAACGCGGCAATTAGATGCGCTCAAGCACTTCGACGCCACGCCGTACTGCTCGCCGCCGCCCAAGCCGGTGCTGGTCATCTCCTCGACGGACGATATCCTCACGCCCGTATCCGATGGCGAGCGGATCGCCGTAGCGCTCGGCGCCACGCATCGGCAGATTCGCACGGGGCATCCCAGCGTAGTGGAACAGCCCGAGATCCTGCTGCCGATGGTATGTGCGTTTCTGTCCGACTGAGCGCCAAAGGCAACCTGCTGCCGGCCGCGCGCTAGCAGCGGCCGGTGCTCGGAATCCATAGGTGCGAGTTCAACGACGACAAAGCGACGCTCGGGCGCGGCTGGATCGATCAAACTCGCGGGTGCGCCTCCAGGGGGTGACGCATGATTCGGTGCGTGTGAATAGCGTTGACCAGGCTCGTCCATGACGAAATGGAGATGAGAGCGAGCGCGAAACGCGAGCACTGCGCGCCGCGGAATCGGCAGACTAGAGGCGCAGGTCGTCCACCGGTGAGCAGCCGAACTCACGCTGGTAGGCACGCGAAAACGCCGCCGCGCTGGAGAAACCGACGCGCCTCGCCACCGCCTTCACCTTCGCGTTTCCTCGGCGCAATTCGCGTCTGCCTAGATGAACGCGCCATTGCGTCAAATAGGACATCGCCGTGATGCCGACGACTTTCGGAAAGAGCGCCATGAAATGGCTGCGCGATAGCCCAGCCCGAGTCGCGAGCTCTTCGACCGTCCACGCGTGCGCGGGCGATTCATGCAACGCCACGAGCACCGGATGCAAGGCCGGATGCGCGAGCCCCGCCAAGAGGCCCGGCGTCGCACTGCCGCGTTCGATGGCCGATCGCAACACCATGAGGACGATCACCTCGCCTAGGCGGTGCAGCGCCTGGCGATGCCCGCATCGAGCGCCGACCCATTCCTCGACGAATGCTTGCGCGACATTCGCCAGCCCCGACTGACCCTCATCGACGCGCAACGAGAGCGCATCGGGCAACGTATTGAGCAACGGATTTTCGCTGCCGCCGAACGAGACTTCGACGGCCACCGACGCCGCCGCCGGTGCATCATGACCGCGCACGACGAGATGGACTTCGCAAAAGCGCCCGGTCGCGTCTTGCGACAAGTACAACATCGAGCTATCCGGTGAAGCCGTGCGAGGCTGAGCGGAGAGTTGGACTTCGAGGGGAAATGCGTCGAAAAACGCAGACAGTCGATCCATGTGTGATTCAGGTGCGCCGGATTTTGAGTCATGATATTTGGACTCATCATGACTGTAAATATGAAAAACTCGGCTTCACTCTTAACCGAAGTGTTTGATATCAGGAGCCGACATGCTCGTCCCCCGCCAAACCGCCCCCACGCTTTCCGTCGATACATTGGCCCACGGGCGCTTCGATCTCGCCCATGCAATGCCGGAGCGTATGACGCTCATCTGCTTCTATCGAGGCCTGCACTGCCCGATTTGCGCAAGCTACTTGAAAGAATTGGAGCGACTGACGCCGGCGTTCGCCGAGCGCGGCGTCGAGACGATCGCCATCAGCACGGACGATGTCTCGCGCGCGGAAGCAATGGCGCAGAAGGTAGGCGCATCGCAATTGCGGTTCGGCTACGGCCTGCCGCTTTCAGTGGCGCGCAACTGGGGCCTATATATTTCCGCCTCGCGCGGCAAGACTTCCATCGGCATCGAAGAACCCGCGCTCTTCTCCGAGCCCGGCGTCTTCTTGATTCGGCCCGACCGCACGATTTACTACCTATCCGTGCAATCGATGCCGTTCGTGCGGCCGCCGTTCGGCGAGATGGTTCAAGCGCTCGATTTCATCATCAAGAACGACTATCCGGCACGCGGGGAATATACCGGAGCGGTGTGAATCGACGGGCTATTTCGATGCGCCCTGCAATCGATGCATCAGGGGTTTGAGCGCCGGATAGAGCTCGGTGTACACGCTAAAGCGCTCCGCGTATACCGCCTGCCGCCCGGCGTCCGGCCGCGCGCGCTCGATGAGCTTGGCCCATCCGCCGCGTGCGATGTCCTCCGAGACTAGCCCGATTCCGATCGCGGCCAGCAGCGCCGCGCCCATCGCCGCTTCCACCTCTTGCTCGATCGTGAACACCGGATAGCCCGTCACATCGGCGATGATCTGCATCCACAGATCGGAATGCGCCGCACCGCCGACGACGATCAGCTTATCGTCGAGACGCTGCGCGCCTTTTCGGCCCGCTTCGATGTTGTGCTTGAGCGCGAAGGCGACGCCTTCGAGCACCGCGCGATAGAGATGCGCCCGCGTATGCACGAGGCCCAGCCCCACGAATGCGCCGCTCGCCTTCGCATCCCAAACGGGGCTACGCTCGCCCATCAGATAAGGCAGAAACGTCGCGCCGTCCGCACCGGGCGGCACGCGCGCGGCCGCTTGTTCGAGCAGCACATGAGGATCGCCGTGCGGCAATGCGCGCGCCGCTTCGATCTCGGCATGACAGAACTGATCGCGGTACCAGGTGACGGATGCACCGGCCGCCATCGCGCCGCCGAACACATACATATCGCGGCGGCCGTTGAACACGTGCGGCATGCTGACGAGCCCATGGCGCGCGTCGACCGCTTGATTGATGTAACCCCAGCACATGCTGGTGCCGATCATCGCGACATGCTGCCCCACGCGCGTCGCGCCCGCGGCGAAGGTCGCCACTGCCGCATCGACACCGCCGGCGACGATTGGCGTACCCGCTTCCAGCCCGAGCTGTTCAGACCATTGGGGCAACAAAGCGCCGACGACATCCGTCGATTCGACGAGCCGTTTGGGCATCATGGCCGCAGGAATGCCGAGCTGATCGAGCATGGCGCCGGACCAGTCGCGTTTGGCGACATCGTAGACGCCGCCGATGTTGCCTGCCGAGCTGTGATCGACGGCGATCTCGCCGGTCAGCAAGTAGATCATGTAGGCATTGGGCGGCAGGAAATAGCGCGTCTTGGCCCAGACCTCGGGCTGATGATCGCGCAGCCACAACATCTTCGTGAATCCGTAGTAGCTGTCGACGCCGTTGCCCGTGACGGCGAGCAACCGATCGAGATCGATGTGCTCGCGCACCCACTCGACTTGATCGGTCGCGCGACGATCCATCCAAATCAGGCACGGATGCAACGGCCGGATGTCCTGATCGACGGGGATCCCGGATCCACCGTACAGACTGCTGACACACACCGCACGGATCGACGCGGCTTCGACGCCCTGCCCGCGCGCCGCCTCGACGCATCGCGCGATGCACTCCACGACGGCGTCGAACCAGACGGAAGGCCATTGTTCGGCCCACAGCCGCTTCGGCATATCGGGCTGATAACCGGCCGAATGCCCCGCGACGATCGCGCCGTTGCGGTCGATCAGCAGCGCCTTCGTGCTCTGCGTGCCGATATCGACACCTACCACGTATTCCATGGAGCCTCCTTGGTCGATGAAGCACCGACATTATTGGCATGAAATGCGTGTTTGCGTAGGGGGTATCGATGAATTTGACGACGCGGTTCGTAAGGCGCTGCGCCGGTTTTAAAGCAAGACTTATCGCCCCATCGCACGCTTCAGACGAGCGAGAATTTCCTGCGTGTGCTCGCCGACCTTAGCGAGCGGCTGTCGAACGCCGGGGCGGCGTCCTCCCATCGTGAGCGGCAGCAGGACGACATCGGTCGTCTCGCCGTCGTCCGTCTGCATCGGCGCCAGGCCGCCGCTTTGCTTCAGATGAGGATCATCGAGCAGTTGATCCGGCCGCACGATCGGCGCATAGGGAATACCGTTGCTTTCGAGTCGGGGCATCAACTCGTCGGCTCGCATCTTCTGCAGAATGGCCGCTAGATCGGCGAGCAACTGAGGCCGCACGGCCACGCGCGAAGCGTTGCTCGCATACTCGGGACGCTGCGCAAGTTCGGCATGATCGAGCACGCTACACAGCGTCACGAACTGCTTATCGCTCACCGCGCCGATAAACAATTGCTCGCCGTTTGCGAGCGTAAAAACGTCATAGACGCTCCAAGCCGATACGCGCGAGGGCATCGGCGGCGGCGGCTCCTTGGTCATCGCGTACTGTTGCATGTGCTGGGCGCTGAGAAACACGCAGTTTTCGAACAGCGCACTTTGCACCTCTTGCCCGCGGCCGGTGCGATCGCGTTCGCGCAGCGCCGCCAACACACCGATGGCGCCGAACATCCCGCCCATGATGTCGTTGACCGACGTGCCGGCGCGCAGCGGCCGTCCCGCCGGCCCTGTCATGTATGAAAGCCCGCCCATCATCTGCACGACTTCATCGAGCGCCAGCCGCTTCTCGTAGGGGCCAGGCAGAAAGCCCTTGTGCGAGACATAGATGAGGCGCGGAAATCTTTCCGAGAGCGCCGCATAGCCGAGCCCGAGTTGTTCCATCAAGCCGGGCCGGAAATTTTCGAGCACGACGTCGCACTGAGCGATCAATTCGCGCGCGGTCGCCTGACCTTCGCTCGTTTGGATATCGAGCACGACGCTCTTCTTATTGCGGTTGAACGTTCGGAAAAAACCGATGCCGAGCCCGGGAAGCTTGCGCGTTTTGTCTCCCCCAGGCGGCTCGATTTTGATCACTTCGGCGCCGAGATCGGCCAGAATCATGCCGCACGTCGGGCCCATCACCATATGCGTGAACTCGATTACCTGTATGCCGTCCAGCGGCAAGCCGTTTGTCGTACCCATGGTTGCCTCTTTCTCGTGACTTGTATGTTGCGCTACGCCGCCGATCCCGGCAACCGTCGCATCGAAGCGCCTCACGCCCGTCTGCAGCGCGGCCGGCGCGGCGCCGCGCATCATCGAATTACCTACAAGCGCGGGGCCAAGATCAACCCGCACGATGCGGATTGCATTCCTCACGCATACCTGCTTCAATTACCGACGATAACGGCGCTCCAATGCGCCCGGCGCACGAGGGATTTTCGCGCCAGTGCCCATTCGTAAAACGAAAAACCGGTTAGTCGCAATCACGAACACATGCATGCTGCATTCATGCACAAAAGGCTGAACGAAACAGCCGCATAACAGCCGTATAACAGCCGCATAAAAAAGAAAGCGATTTCGCGCCATTCGGCGCATCCCCCGGCCGCCGCGAAATCCGCTGCGGCTATCTTCACCGACGTTTCGCGTAGGAGACCTATCGTGACCGCCGTATCGAAAGCCCTTCGTTCCGCTTTTAGGGAAATCCCGCCCCCCTCACAAGCCACGCAACTCGTCCAATGGCAGGACGTCAGCACCGTCGATCTCGCCCCGTACGCGCCGCCCAATGCTTCCGTGCCGATGGGCCAGTACGCCGTCTACACCGTCATGCAGTGGGCGCAAGCACAAGGTTTCGCGGGCGCCATTCCAACTTGGGAAGTCGGCAATGGCACGTGGGGCGTCATTTGCTTCGTCAGCCACCCAGGGCTCAGCGTCGTGCAGATCCCGATCGCCAGCCTACCCGGATACGACTCGAACAATCCCCAAGCTTGCGGGCAAGCGATCATGCGTTGGGCGACCGCGCAAGCGAACGGCGCAAACCAGCTCGCCATTCCGACCTACGTCAGCGACGGCGTCAATGCATCGGCCCTCGTCTTCACGCAGAGCTATCCGCCGCTGTCGTTCTACGACGCGCCGAATACGCAGTTGTATTTTTCACTGGGACAGCCGGCGAAGCTCGTCGATCTCACGGACCCCGCCGTGTGGGCCAACGCCGCGATGCGCGTCGCGCAAAATATCGGGTACGCGGCGGCCTGGCCGACATGGGAATGGGCCACCTCGCGCGGGCTGATCGGCATCCCCGAATACGATCTCGGGCCGTTGCCCGAGGCGAGCCAGGATAACGTGAATACAGTGGTCGCGGTCCTGCACCAAACGTATCTGGCGCTGCAGAACTGCGAAAGCGTCGCATCGTCGCTGACCGCGGGCGTCTTCGTCGATTTCACCGCCGCGCCGATCGCCGACCCGACGATGCAGATTCTCGTCGACTGTTTGTTCGGCGCCGTGCAGGCTTGTCTCAACGCCATCCCGGGCGTGGGTGGCGTGCTGGCTTCGCTGGTATCGACCGGCGTACAGGTGGCGATCGACGCCACCAAGAGCAGCGGCGGGACGTTCTCGCTCGAGCAATATCAAAACATGCTCGTCGATGCGACCAATGCGACGATCGATTACGTCACGCAGATGCACGACGATCTGCAACAGGCCAGCGGGGACGATTTGCAAAACCTGTGGCAATCGCCGTACGCGGATCCGCTCTCCGGGCGCAGCGTCGCGCTCGGTATGCTGGCCTATACGCCGCAGACAATCGTCAACGGCGACGAGTACTGGGCCTTGTTGTCGCAACAACTCGTCAAGAGTTATACAGACAACCTCAAGATCCAGATCAGTTCGCAGCTCTATGGCATCCAATCGCGCACCTATCCGAATCGCGCGCCGGATAAGCAGTGGTGGCACGGAACGATTGCATCGGTCACTGGGCCTGGCGGGGATTGTTCGCAATACGTCGCCGATCGCGAGGACGATCTATCCGTGTGGTACAACGGCGCGCAACAGGTAGGCGACTACGTGACGCTCAACGAATGGTGGATGCAGACCCTCGGCGGCGGCCCCGCGTATCCGCCGAGTTCGCTTGTGTACAACCTGTTTTCGGACGATGGTTTCGGCGTGACGACCGGCGGTTGGGCGGGTCCTTTTACGAAGCAGCAGTACTACACCCAGTTCTTCGTGCCGCAAACTCAAATCGGTCTCGATGGGACCTATCAACAGCAATGGGCGTACAACCAGCCCAACGTGATCGTCAGCGCGACGGTATTCGGTGAAGACTTTGCGCAGACGGTTGCGGGATACAGCGATAGTTACGGACGGGCGTACGTCAATTCGTCCCAGGTCAGTGGCGTCGATCAATTGTGCGGGTTCACGCAATCGATTATTACCAACTATCTGCAGCCGATCGTGAATCAGTAATGAGGCCGTTCGCTAGTCGGCAGTTCATCGCCGATTAGCGAACGGGGCGCGTTTCGGCGGAAAATCCGTCATGATCTATGACCCGAAACCACAGAACGGCCGTGCGCTCGGCGCCGCCGCGCGCTGGTGGCTGCATGAATCGCTGCGCGAGCTCGACGCGGGGCTAAGATCGCTTGGTGCAGGTCTGGTCCTACTCACCGGCTCGGAACAAGAAGTTATCGAAGCATCCGTGTCGGCCGTCGACGCCATCGAGGTTTGCTGGAATCGTCGCTACTCCGCCGCTCAACGGCGCACCGATGCATCCATGCAACCGATCGCCGACAAGTTCGAGCGCCTTCTCGAATAATCGACCCACAGCCGCCGGATTCGCGTAATCGACGGTCGTCAAAATCGAGGGTGGCGTTTGGACAGTGCGCCCCTCGCCGCTCGGGAGCATCGGCCCAGCGCTTCGATTAACGCTGAATTTAGCGCGTCGAACGCGCGGCCGGCGCAGCCTCTCGATACAACGACACGCCCATGGTGATCATTTTTCCCAAGGCCGGATCGGCGATCAGATGGTGAGTGTCGATGACCTTCCCGTGCCGGTATTCAAGCGGATAAATATCGCTGCCGGTGAAGATTCCGGCATTCGCCGTGGTCGTGTGAACCGCTATCAAGTTGTGGCTGGGGCCGCTTGTAAAGACGAGATCGATTCGATCCAGCACAGTCATGTCGTATCTGATATGGACGATCGCACGGATGCTCGCGCCAGGGATCGTGTATTGTTTCACGCGACGATCGTGTTGGTCCTTGAGAAATACTAGGCCACGATCGGCATCGCGTTCGCGCGCGTAAGAATCGGTCACTGGTGCGGTGCTTGCCGTCTCGGCTTGATACGGGGTAGCGAGCGGGCCTGGTTCGTAGGACGCGATCCAATCGACGCCATCCATGTCACTGGGTTGACGCTTCGTCTCTACGGCGCCGCTTGCCGCTGCGAACATATCCGCCGTATTCGAACCAGCGGCTATCGCCTGTCCAATGGAGAATGCGAGGAAAACGGCGAGCGGCAGTGGTGTCTTCATAGTGGGGAGCAGCGACGAAAACATCAAGTCGCGTTACCAGATCGTCTTCACGTGCTTGTAGGCACGAATCTTCTCGTCCCTAGTCACCAGCGATACGGCTAGCTTTCGAGCCGTCGCTACAATCATGCGGTCGGCTCGGTCCTTGTGAAACTCGCCGGGCAAATCCACCGACTTCAAGCCGATCTCAACGTCCACAGGCACGAAGCGAACTGCATCGATCGCGGAGACGGTCGCGAGCCAGCTTGCGACGTCCATCGACAACACCAGCTTTTCGCGCTCAACGAGCATGGCAATTTCCCAGGCTGAGATCGCGGAAACAACAATCTGCCCACCATCGAGCTCTCGGTCTATAGCCGCCTTCGCCTTTTTACTCAGGGCGCCGTCACCGTTTGCCCACCAGACCAGCGCATGCGTATCCAAGACGATCACTGACCGGCCTCCCACTGAACGTCGACCGGCTCCATTGGATCGTCATAACGAACAACCGAGCCGCGTAAAACGTCCAGGGGATTTCGCTCAATAGTGCGATACGGCCGCACTTCCAGCGTAGGCTTGCCGTGATCAGTGACGACGACGCTCTCGCCGGATGCTTCTACCTGACGAAAGAATTCCAGCGCCCTCGCTTTGAACTCAGACTTGGAAACCTGCCGGACTTCCATTGGGCACCTCGATAGTCACTCTGCGTGGTCACTATCGTAATCGAAAATGACTACATCAACAAGTCACTTTCCCGCATCGCGGAGCCGCATTGGCGGTTGGCGTGTCTGTGGCGCCGTGGGTATCCGTCCCTCGCAAAATCGCGGCAGGGTGATCTGCGTCCATGCCGCGTTGGTGGTCCGCTTCCAGCACACTGATTAGACATACCTGCCGACATCCGCTGCGCCCCGCCGCACGGTAGTACACTTTCCCGTCCCTCACCGAATAACGCCATGACCGAGCGCCCACAGGCTCATTCACGCCGTCCAATCATCGTTTGGTTCCGCGACGACCAGCGGCTCACCGACCATCCGGCGCTGTCGCATGCGGCATCCAGCGGTCATCCCGTGCTGTGCGTCTACGTCTATGACCCAAAACCACAGAACGGCCGTGCGCTCGGCGCCGCCGCGCGCTGGTGGCTGCATGAATCGCTGCGCGAGCTCGACGCGGGGCTAAGATCGCTTGGCGCAGGTCTGGTCCTACTCACCGGCTCGGAACGAGAAGTTATCGAAGCATTCGCGTCGGCCATCGACGCCATCGAGGTTTGCTGGAATCGTCGCTACTCCACCGCTCAGCGGCGCACCGATGCATCCATCAAATCGGCGCTTCAAGCGCAAGGCATCTCCGTGACGACGTTCAATGGGCACCTCCTGCGCGAGCCGTGGAAAGTCGTCACGCGCAAAGGCGAACCGTTCCAGGTGTTTGGCGCTTACTGGCGTGCCGCTCGGGACGCGTTTTCTCCAGAGCCACCACAACGCGCGCCCGACGTATTGCAAACCTACGCCCTACGTGAGCACGATCGTAGCTTCGCCGTCGATCTTGCCAATCTGCGACTTCAACCCCTCGCACCCGATTGGGCGATCGGATTGCGAGAAACTTGGGCTTGTGGAGAAAACGCAGCACAGCGGCAACTACACCACTTCGTTAGCCATCGGTTGGACGGCTACGCGACCAACCGCAACGCGTTGGCGCAAAGCGGGACAAGCCGATTGTCTCCTTACCTTCGCTTCGGCAACGTATCCGCGCGGCAAGTTTGGTATGCCGCGCTGACGGCCACGCAAACTGAATCGATTTCGGGTGAAGACCTTCGCGCGTTTCAAGACGAACTCGGATGGCGCGAGTTTTCCTACTATCTGCTGTACCACTGCGCGCCGCTACATGAAGTCAATTTTCGGTCGCAGTTCGATAAGATGCCGTGGCGCATCGATCCAAAAGCGCTGCTCGCATGGCAACGCGGACAGACCGGATATCCGCTCGTCGATGCAGGGATGCGGGAGTTGTGGCGCACGGGCTGGATGCATAACCGAGCCCGCATGGTTGCCGCGTCCTTTCTCGTCAAACATCTGCTGATCGATTGGCGCGAAGGCGAGTCTTGGTTTTGGGACACCCTAGTCGACGCCGACGAAGCCAACAACCCGGCAAGCTGGCAATGGGTCGCAGGCAGCGGCGCCGATGCGGCGCCCTACTTTCGAATTTTCAATCCGGTGCTGCAAGGACAGAAGTTCGATGCGCGCGGCGACTACCTGCGACGATGGGTGCCTGAGCTTGGGGGTTTGGCCGATAAAGCGATTCACGCGCCATGGCTCGCCCCTTCGCGGGAGCTCGAGGCTGCATCGATACGACTTGGCAAGGACTATCCATTGCCGCTAGTCTCGCACCAGGAAGCACGCATTCGAGCGCTCGACGCGTTTGGGACATTGCGCGGCGACGATCGCGTCTAGCTAGGCGATCGTTGAAAGAACGAGAGCACGCTCACCGAGATATCCCTTGAACCTTAGCGCTGCGATGGGTATCGCAGTCGCCCTAACGGTTACGACTTTGACGTCCTCGCCCGCCTAAAGGCGGGTGATTCCCACGGCTGGCGATGTCCCCCAAGGGGATTTCCTTCGGGGCACACGTCCGCATCGGAGAATGTTCAGCGCAGCATTGATGTCGCGATCATGTACAGAACCGCAACCACCGCACCGCCAAGCTCTTATTC
>Ga0157369_10000191_pt1 | contig 84979 bp, 72 predicted proteins | sample C25metaG_FD_113461 | JGI IMG/M metagenome (GOLD analysis project Ga0157369, IMG submission 113461) | Corn rhizosphere microbial communities from Kellogg Biological Station, Michigan, USA - C2-5 metaG | ecosystem: Host-associated > Plants > Roots > Rhizosphere > Soil | place: USA: Michigan... | reverse complement strand
CGTTGAAGATGAAACTGACCGGCGAACTCGAGCGCGACATCGCGCGCGTGCGCGCCGTGCGCCGCGCGCGTCCGCACACCTGGCTCGGCGTCGATGCGAACCAGGGCTACGACATTCTCGACCTCGACCAGCTGCTCAGCGTGCTCGTCGAAGCCGATGTTTCCCTGCTCGAGCAGCCGCTCAAGCGCGGCCGCGAAGCCGATCTTGACGGTTTCACGTCACCGATTCCGATCGCCGCCGACGAAAGCGCGCTGAGCTTCGGCGACGTCGCCGGCCTCGTCGGCCGGTTCAACGTCATCAACATCAAGCTCGACAAGTGCGGCGGCCTGACCGAAGGCCTGGCGATGGCCCACGAGGCCAAGCGCCTAGGCCTCGGCGTCATGGTCGGCAACATGGTCGGCTCTTCGCTGGCGATGGCGCCGGCATTCGTGCTCGGCCAGCTCTGCGACATCGTCGATCTGGACGGTCCGATCTTTCTCGCCCATGATCGGACGCCCGCAATCAGCTATGACGAAGGCCTGGCATGGTGCAGCGACAAGGTCTGGGGATCGATCCACGCCGCAACGCCGTGAACGCCATCGTGAACGATGGCCGCAACTGGTTCGGTCAGCCGCGCGGGCTGACCATCCTGTTCCTGACCGAAATGTGGGAGCAGTTCTCCTACTACGGCATGCGCGCGCTGCTGGTCTATTACATGACCAAGCAGCTCATGATCGGTCAGCAGATGTCGTCGCTGATCTACGGCACCTACACGTCGATGGCGTTCTTCACGCCGATCATCGGCGGCATCATTTCCGACCGCTGGCTCGGCAAGCGCCGCGCCGTGATCATCGGCGGCAGCACGATGGCGCTCGGCCATTTCATGATGACGTTCGAGCCGCTGTTCTATCCCGCACTCGCCACGATCGCGCTCGGCAACGGCCTGTTCCTGCCGAGCCTGCCGAGCCAGATCAACGACCTGTACAGGCCGGACGATCCGCGCCGCGGCTGGGCCTACAACGTCTATTACGTCGGCATCAACGTCGGCGGATTTCTCGCACCGCTCGTGTGCGGCTTCCTCGGTGAAACCTATGGCTGGCACTGGGGGTTCGGCGCGGCCGGCGTCGGCATGCTGCTCGGCCTGGTCGTCTATGTCGCCGGCGGCAAGTATTTGCCGGAGCAAGGACGCCTACTTCCCGGCTTTCCCGCGCAAGGCCCCCATCCCATCCTTCCCCCGCAAGCGGGGGAAGGGGAGCAAGCGCGGCCGGCGGCCGCCTCATCATTCGAATTGGAGCGGGGGGAAGCGGAGCAAGCGCGGCCGGCCGCCGCGTCGAAACAGGACTTGAAGCGGACCGGACTGCTGCTGCTCGGCGTCGGCCTGGCCGTCACGATCTTCCGCGGCGCGTACGAGCAGGTCGGCAACACGGTCGCCCTGTTCGCCGACGCCGGCATAAATCGCGCGACCGCGCTGATGACCATTCCGATGACCTGGTTCCAGGCCTTGAACCCGCTGTTCGTGATCCTGATGACGCCGGCGTTGCTCGCGTGGTGGAGCCGGCGTGCCGCGGCCGGGCGTGATGCCTCGTCGATGCAGAAAATGGCCACCGGTGCGCTGATCGTCGCCGCGTCGTACCTGCTGCTCGCACTGGCCGCATCCGTCGCCGGGGGTGGGCAGGCCAGCTGGCTGTGGCTGCTCGCGTATTTCGTCATCTTCACGCTCGGCGAACTGTTCATCCTGCCGACGGGCCTGGGCCTGTTCGCGCGGCTCGCGCCGCCCTCGCTCGGCGCGACCACCGTCGCCGCGTGGTTCCTCGCGATCTTCACCGGCAGCATGACCGCCGGCATTGTCGGCACGCTGTGGAGCCGCATGAGCCATCCGGTCTATTTCGTGCTGCTGGCGATCATCGCGTCGGCTGCGGCCGGCCTGCTGCTCGCGCTCGACCGCACCACCCGGCGCATCGAAGGCGAGCGCGCGGCGGAGATTGCCGCGGCCGGACTGATCGTTTCCGGCCAGGCTGCGGGCTGAATGTCCGACGCGAGCACGAGCCCGACCTGGTTCCAGCGCTTCCTGCTGCCCGGCTTCGCGTTCAAGGCGGTCGTGATCGGCGGCGGTTACGCGACCGGGCGCGAACTCGCCGAATTCTTCCTGCCGAGCGGGCCATGGGGCGGCATCGCCGCGATGCTGCTGGCGATGGCGATCTGGAGCGCAGTGTGCGTCACGACGTTCCTGTTCGCGCGCCAGAGCGGAGCGCGCGATTACCTGAGCTTCTTCCGCGCGCTGCTCGGCCGCGGCTGGATCGTGTTCGAGGTCGCCTACATCCTGTTCGTCGTGCTGATCCTGGCCGTGTTCGGCGCCGCTGCCGGCGCGATCGGCGCGGCAATGTTCGCGCTGCCGAAACTCGCCGGCACGCTCGCGTTGATGATCGCGATCGCCTGCTTCGTCATGTTCGGCAACACGTCGGTCGAGCGCCTGTTCAAGTACGTCTCGTTCCTGCTGTACGGCGTCTACGTGCTGTTCATGCTGCTGGCATTCACGCATTTCGGCGAGCGCATCGTTGCCGGCTTCGCGCTCGACGTGCCGGCAACCGATTGGGCGCTCGGCGGCTTGACCTACGCGAGCTACAACATCATCGGCGCGATCGTGATCCTGCCGGTCGTGCGCCATCTGACCTGCGATCGTGACGCGATCGTCGCGGGGCTGATCGCAGGTCCCCTGGCGATGCTGCCGGCGCTGCTGTTCTTCACCTGCATGGTCGCCTTCTATCCGGGCATCGCCAACGAAACACTGCCGTCGGATTTCATGCTGCAGCGCCTCGACCAGCCGCTGTTCCACCTGCTGTTCCAGCTCATGATCTTCTGCGCGCTGCTCGAAAGCGGTACCGGTGCGGTGCATGCGATCAACGAACGCATCGCCAAGGCCTGGCTGACTGCGCGCGGCACAGAGCTGACGCATCGCGCGCGCCTTGCCATCGCGCTCGTGCTGCTGGTGTGCTGCATGCTGCTCGCCGATCGCTTCGGCCTGGTTGCGCTGATTGCGAAAGGCTATCGCGCGCTGGCCGCGATTTTCCTGGCGATTTACGTAGTGCCGTTGATGACGCTCGGCGTTGCGCGGCTGTGGCGTCGCCGGTCATTGCCTGCATGAGGGAATCTTTGCTCGTCATTCCGGCGAAAGCCGGAATCCGGTTTCTTCGATTCGCTGCGAAAGGCGCTGGATCCCGCCTTGCGCCGGGATGACGATCTTCATCGGCCGCTGTTGATCGCGAATCCGGTCGTGCTCCGCTCGCCTTTGGGAATTCAGAAAAACACGGGAAATGCCAATGAAACGTCTCACACTGCTGACACTGACAATGGGTTGCTCGCTTGCGGCCCTCGCCGCGCCACCCGCCAATTTCGAGCAACGCGTCGAGGCGCTGCGCAAGGACATCGGCGTGCCCGGCATGTCGATCGCGATCGTCGAAAATGACCAGGTCACTTTCGCCAGGGGCTTCGGCGTGCGCAAGCTCGGTGCGCCGGAGCTGGTCGACGCCGACACGATTTTTCCGAACGGCTCGACCGGCAAGGCCTTCACCGTTGCGGACCTCGCCATCCTCGTCGACCAGGGCAGGATCGACTGGGACGACAAGGTCATCGATCGCCTGCCGGGATTCCAGATGTACGATCCATGGGTCACGCGCGAGATAACGATCCGCGACCTGCTCGTGCATCGCAGCGGCCTGGGCCTGGGCGCCGGCGACCTGATGTTCGTGCCGCGCACGAATCTTTCCCGCGCCGAATCGGTGCGCCGCCTGCGCTACATCAAGCCGGCGACGAGCTTTCGCAGCGGCTTTGCCTACGACAACGTGCTGTACATGGTGGCCGGGCAGCTGATCGAGGCGGTGACCGGGCAGACCTGGGAGGCGTTCACGGCCGAGCACGTGCTCAAGCCGGCCGGCATGCTCAACTCGACCAGCGACGAAGACAAGCGCTTCGCGACAGCCAATCGCGCCTATCCGCACGCGCGCATGAACGGCGGTCTGCGCGGAGCCGGCAAGCAGGAACTGCTCGACGAACACGACGAACTCGGCCGCAACGCGGCGCCTGCCGGAGGCCTGGCGGTCAGCGCGAACGATTTTGCGCGCTGGATGCGCATCCAGCTCGCCGCCGGCAAGTTGCCCGACAGCGACGCGCACCTGTTCAGCGCCGCCGCGCAGGAGCAGATGTGGAAGCCGATGGTGCTCGAGCCGATCAGTCCGCGCCCCGAATCGCTGAAGGCAACCGTGCCGAACTTCGAGACCTACGCACTCGGCTGGGACGTGCGCGACTATCGCGGCGTGAAGATGGTCTGGCACGGCGGCGCGGTGTTCGGCTTTCTCACCGGTGTCGTGCTGCTTCCGGAAAAACACGTCGGCTTTTCGATCACGATCAACAGCGAAGACGGCGAGATCATCAGCGGCCTGATCTTCGAACTGCTCGACCATTATCTCGATGCGCCGCCGAACGACTGGCCGGCCAAGTTCAAGGCGTTCAAGCAGGAGCGCGTCGCCGCGGGGCTCAAGGCGCTGACCGAGAAAGCCGCGAAACCGGCGAAGATCGGTCCGTCGCTGCCGCTCAAGAATTATGTCGGCACCTACAGCGATCCGTGGTACGGCAACATCGAGGTCGCGCTGGCCAAGGGCAAGCTGACGATCGACTTCAAGTCGACGCCGCGCATGGGCGGCACGCTCGAGCACTGGCAGTACGACAGCTTCACGACGAAATTCGACGACAAGTCGATCGAGCCGGCGTACGTGAACTTCGGCCTCGACGCCGACGGCAAGGTCGAGCGCATCACGATGAAGCCGGTCTCGCCGCTCGCCGACTTCAGCTACGACTACCAGGACCTGCTGTTCACGCCGGCCGCGACCAAGCAATAGCCGTCGGCCTGGTTCGAACAACCGTTTCCCTGGATGAGGCGGTTGATGTCTTCGCGGTCGAACGGAGCGAAGCAGGGCGTTTGAAGCCGTCTTCTTCAGCGGGGAATCGACGCGTTTGGAAACCGTCCCCCAAAAAGCGGGCAAGGCGGCGCGTTTGCCTCGGGCTCGCGCGCCGCAGAACGCCCGGAGCGGGGCGCGAAGCGCCGGGTCGCCTCACGAAGCCAGGATCTCCGGGCTGAGCAACGTTGGAGGGATGCTTTTGATCCTTCACGTGAAACGAAGACCCGGTAGTCGAGGGTGTCGTGGGGGTCTCGCCAATACGTGGCAAAATCTGCATGCGCCCGCCGAGGAATTCGAAGCAGGACCAGCTAGAATCCCGCGGAAGACACCCCCTCAAGCCTTCCCTGGAAGAGCTGGGCCGAAGCCGCGCTCCAGCGCAGCGAAAACTTGCCAGCGCCACGACGGTCTAGTGAGAGCACCATGATCCTGATGATCGACAACTATGACTCCTTCACCTACAACCTGGTCCAGTACCTGGGCGAGTTGGGAGAAGACGTGCGCGTCGTGCGCAACGACGAGTTGTCGGTCGAGCAGATCCGCAAGCTGGCGCCCGAGCGCATCGTCATTTCGCCGGGGCCGGGTACGCCCGACCAGGCCGGCGTGACGCTGGAGATGATCGCGAAGCTCGGCGCGCAGATTCCGATCCTGGGCGTGTGCCTCGGCCACCAGAGCATCGGCCAGGCGTTCGGCGGCAAGGTCGTGCGGGCGCGCCAGATCATGCACGGCAAGACCTCGCCGATCCATCACACTGGCAAGGGCGTCTTTGCCGCGCTGCCGAATCCGTTCGTCGCGACGCGCTATCACTCGCTGATCGTGGAGAAGGCATCGGTGCCGGCTGTACTCGAAGTTACCGCCTGGACGCAGAACGCCGATGGCGGCGTCGACGAGATCATGGGCTTTCGCCACAAGGCGATGCCGATCGAAGGCGTGCAGTTCCATCCCGAATCGATCCTGACCGAGCACGGCCACGCGCTGCTGCGCAACTTCATCGGCGAGCAACGGCAGGCGGCGTAGCGCTTCGCTCCCCTCTCCCGGGCAGGCTCCTCGTTGGGGGAAATGGATGGGGTGACCAGGATGAGCGTCGCACTGCGACGCCCTGTTGCCGCTTGACGATGCCTCGCGCACCCGACACGTTTCCTCAGCGAAGCCGGCGCCGGGGCTTTTCGCCGTCAAAGCCGATGTGCCGTGATGCCCTGGCAGGCTCGAACGCGACGAATTCCGGTTTTCGTGCGATGCCGAGGTTGCGCTGCCGCGGTCACCCGGCGGATCATTTGCAGCCCTCAGCCCTCAGCCCTCAGCCCTCAGCCCTCAGCCCGTGCCCATCACTCCGCAACAAGCCCTTCAGCGCACGATCGAGCATCGCGAGATCTTCCACGACGAGATGGTCGACCTGATGCGCCAGATCATGCGCGGCGACGTTACCCCGGCGATGGTCGCGGCGATCCTGACCGGGTTGCGCGTCAAGAAGGAAACGATCGGCGAGATCGCGGCCGCCGCCAGCGTGCTGCACGAGATGGTCGCGCGCGTGCCGTATCCGGGCGCGTTGTCCGGGGCGAGCGATGCGCACCTGGTCGACATCGTCGGCACCGGCGGCGACGGCGCCAGCACGTTCAACATCTCGACCGCGTCGATGTTCGTCGTCGCGGCAGCCGGCGCCCGCGTGGCCAAGCACGGCAACCGCAGCGTGTCGTCGAGTTCCGGCAGCGCCGACGTGCTCGAAGCGCTCGGCGTGGCGATCGACTTGCCGCCGGCGCAGGTCGCACAGTCGATCGAACAGACTGGCATCGGCTTCATGTTCGCGCCGAACCATCATGTGGCGATGAAAGCGGTCGCGCCGATCCGGCGCGAGATGGGCGTGCGCACGCTGTTCAACATCCTCGGGCCGCTGACCAATCCGGCGGGCGCGCGCAACATCCTGATGGGCGTGTTCCATGCCGATCTGGTCGGCATCCAGGTGCGAGTGCTGCAGCGCCTCGGCGCCGGGCATGCGCTGGTCGTGTGGGCGCGCGACGGCATGGACGAGATCTCGCTGGCCGGGCCGACGCTGGTCGGCGAACTGTGCGACGGCAGCGTGCGTGAATACGAAGTCACGCCGGAGCAGTTCGGCTTCGCGCGCGCCGACAGCGCCTTGTTGCGCGTCGACGGTCCGGTGCAGTCGAAGGCGATGTTGCTGAAGGCGCTGGAGAATGCGACTGGGCCCGCGCGCGACATCGTGGCGCTCAATGCCGGCGCCGCGCTGTATGCGGCCGGCGTCGCCGGGTCGATCGTGGCCGGTGTCGCGCTCGCAGAAGCGGTACTGGAAAACGGCGCGGCACGTGCGAAACTGGATCAGTTCGTGGCCGCGACGCAGCGGTTGAAGGCAGGTTCGGCGCAGCCGTAGACGGGAGAGTTTTTCTGCGGATTCCAGAAGAGCTGTCGTGCCCGCGCGGGTGGGCATGCAGTCCGCCTGCAATCCGTCGGAAAAGCCGGATTCCGGACTGCGCCGGGCCGCGCAGGCAGGATGCCGCAGCGAAAGGCAACGCTGGCCCGACGGGCGAGTTGCGGACGCCGCGAGCAATGACGAGCCACGACGGAGCAGGAAAAAATGAGCGCTTCCGGATTTGCCAGGACTCCCCGGCCACCGTACTACGCGGTGATCTTTTCGTCGCGTCGCAACGGCCGTGGCGAAGCGGACTACGCCGAGGCCGCCGATCGCATGTTCGCGCTCGTGCAGCAGCAGCCGGGCTTCCTCGGTGCCGAGAGTACGCGCAACGAAGAGGGCTTCGGCATCACCGTCGCCTACTTCGACAGCGAGGCAAACATTCTTGCGTGGCGCAATCACGCTGAACACGCGGCGACGCGCGAACGCGGCAAACGCGAGTGGTACGAGCATTTCGAGGTGCGCGTGGCGAAAGTCGAACGCGCCTACGCCGGACCGTAGCGGCAACGCTGCGGCGGCGCAGGCAGCCCGGTCGCGGAACATCCATCCGGACTGCCCTGCGCAGGCGTGTCTTGGCTCGATCGCGGAGAAATAAATAATGGATCCCGCTTTCCGGCTTCGGCCTTCGGGGCACCGTCAAAAAAACGGATCCCCGCTTTCGCGGAGACGACGAAGCTTTTATGCTTCGCGCAGATGCGCCCAGCACATCGCTTGACGCCCTCACTCCTCACCTCACACCGCTTACAGCCCTCAGTGACCGACATCCTGCAACGCATCCTCGCGCGCAAGCGTGCCGAGATCGACGAACGCCGCGCGCGCGTGGGCGACGCCGGTCTCGTGCGGAGTCTGGCTGGCGCATCGCGCGTGCGCGGATTCGGCGATGCGCTGCGGGCGAAGATCGCTGCCGGCCGGCCGGCCGTCATCGCCGAGATCAAGAAAGCCAGTCCGTCGAAAGGCGTCATGCGCGCGGATTTCCATCCGGCCGACATCGCGCGCAGCTATGCAGCGGCGGGAGCGGCATGCCTGTCGGTGCTGACCGACGTCGACTTCTTCCACGGCGCCGACGACTACCTGCAACAGGCGCGAGCAGCCTGCACGCTGCCGGCGTTGCGCAAGGATTTCACGATCGACGCGTACCAGGTCTACGAAGCGCGTGCGCTCGGCGCCGACTGCATCCTGCTGATCGTCGCGGCGCTGGATGACGCTGCCCTGCATGATCTGGCGGGGCTGGCCGCGAAGCTCGGCATGGACGTGCTGGTCGAGGTGCACGACGCCGACGAACTGGATCGCGCGCTGGCGACCGATGCGCGATTGATCGGCATCAACAACCGCAACCTGCGCACGTTCGAAACACGGCTGGAGACGACGCTCGACCTGCGCGCGCGCGTGCCGGCCGACCGCCTGCTCGTGACCGAAAGCGGCATCCATGCACCGGCAGATGTCGCGCGAATGCGCACGGCGAACGTGCACGCGTTTCTCGTCGGCGAGGCGTTCATGCGCGCGCCCGATCCCGGCGTTGAACTCCAGCGGCTGTTCGGCGGCTCGTAGACCGTCGACCACTACGCAGCGCGGCGGGAAAGGGGTAGGCGCCGCAAGCGCCTGCTACGCAGGCGTCACCCTCTCCCCAACTCCTCCCCCGTCAAGGGGGACGGACTCAAGATTGATTCGTGCGCATACAAAGCTGCTTGCGCAACACCATACTAGCGCAGCCCGAACACCACGATCGTCTTGCCGGCGACCGAGATCATGCCGGTTTCCTCGAGCTGCTTGAGCACGCGGCCGACCATCTCGCGCGAGCAGCCGACGATGCGGCTGATTTCCTGGCGCGAGATGCGGATCTGCATGCCTTTCGGGTGCGACATCGCGTCAGGCTCGGTGGTCAGGTCGATCAGGGTCTTGGCCACGCGGCTGGTCACGTCCATGAACGCCAGGCGGCTGACCTTGCGCGAGGTATTGAGCAGGCGCTTGGTCAGCTGCGTGCCGATCGCGAACAGGATCTTGGTCAGCTCGTCGCGCAGCGTGCCGTCGTAGAGCTGGAACAGCCGCTCGTAGCTGATCTCGGCCAGGTCACACGACGTGCGCGTGCGCACCATCACTTCGCGTTGCGGCGATTCCACGAACAGGCCCATCTCGCCGATGAACTCGCCGGGATTGATGTAGGCCAGGATCAGTTCGCGCCCTTCCTCGTCCTCGGTCGATACCGTGACCGAACCGTCGATGATGAAATACAGGATGTTGGCCGAATCACCCGGGCGGATGATGGCGGTCTTGCTCGGGTAATGGCGCAGATGACACTGTGCGAGGAATCGCTCCAGGGTCGCCTTGTCCAGCAGCAGCGAGTTGGGGGCTTGCACTCGCGTTACGGCACGCTGCAGCGAATAGCGTAATTCAGGCACGTTCGACCTCGTCTCTTAAGTGTCGACCGGCACTCGTTGCCGAGGGCCGGATTGTGCGTTGACGCGGACATCATTCGCGATCCCCCTGTGGTCCACGCCGCGCTGGCACAATCTTAGTCGAAATCGTGCGGAAATGTGCTGCAGGCCACAAAATCATTTTCGCCGCGACGCGTCCCGTCAGGGGAGCGCCAGAACCTGAGCCGGATCAAGAGCGCCTCGATTGTTCCTGTCACAATGTTCGGTTTGCCTTAAAAGGGCTCGGCGAAGCAGCGCAACGGGCTGCAAGCAGGCCGGTGACCGCACGCAGAGCGTTCCGGGCCGGTAGCTGCGGCGATCGCTCCGGCGGCCTCCGCGGGTTTCGCCCGCCGCCGACTTGATCCATAATTCGCGCCCCCCACTTCACCGGGTCATTCAAGAGGAATCCGCCGGTGGTCAAAGCCCTTCCCCGACTGAAGCTGCAGGGTTTCAACAACCTGACCAAGGCGCTCAGTTTCAACATCTACGACATCTGCTACGCGGTGACGCCGGAGCAGCGCGACCGCTACATCGACTACATCGACGAGCAGTACGATTCCGATCGCCTGACCAAGATCCTCACCGACGTGGCCGAGATCATCGGCGCGAACATCCTGAACATCGCGCGCCAGGACTACGATCCGCAGGGCGCGTCGGTCACGATCCTGATCTCCGAGCATCCGGTGGTCGAAAAGGTCGGCCGCGACGTGATCTCCGATACGGTCGTTGCGCACATGGACAAGAGCCACATCACGGTGCACACCTATCCGGAGACGCATCCGCACAACGGCATCGCGACGTTCCGCGCCGACATCGACGTCGCCACCTGCGGCGTGATCTCGCCTCTGAAGGCGTTGAACTACCTGATCGACAGCTTCGAGTCCGACATCGTCGTGATGGATTATCGCGTGCGCGGCTTCACGCGCGACATCAAGGGCAAGAAGCACTACATCGACCACCGCATCAACTCGATCCAGGAATACCTGGCCAAGCACATCCGCCAGAAGTACGAGATGTTCGACGTCAACGTATACCAGGAAAACATGTTCCACACGAAGATGCACGTCAAGGAATTCGACCTGGAAACCTACCTGTTCGAGGCGCACGCCGAAGACCTGAGCTTCAAGGACCGCCAGCGCATCGAGTCACTGCTCAAGCGCGAGATCGAGGAACTGTTCCACGGCCGCAACCTGACCTGACGCTTCGGCACAGGAAACGCCAGCGCGTCGCACTCATGAAAACGACGCGCATTCGCCCGCGTGAGGTTTGAGGCCGCGCTCCAAGCTTCAGCCCGCGAAGTGAGCGCAATGCTTACAGGCCGCGATTACCTTCGGCCCATGCATCACCCCACGCCGGCCGTTACGGTGCGGGTTCGCTTTTTGCCAGCCCGGAGCAATTCCATGAAACGTACTGCACTGGCGCTCGCCTGCGCCGCATTGATCGCTGCCTGTTCGCAGCAGGACGCGCCGAGTCAGCCTTCGACGCCCGCCGCAAAACCGGCCGATGCGGCCTCGGCTGCAGCGCCGGCGCCGGCCGCTGCACCCGCCGCGCCACTCGTATCCGGCATCGACCTGCAGTGGATCGATCCGAACGTGGCTCCCGGCGACGACTTCTATCGCCACGTCAACGGCAAGTGGCTCGACACGGCCGAGATTCCGGCCGACAAGAGCAAGTACGGCACCGGCACGATCGTGTTCGACAAGATCCAGGACGACCTGCACGGCCTCGTCGACGACGCGGCCGCCGGAAAATCCGCCGACCCGAAAGTCGACACGCGCAAGATCGGCGACCTGTACGCCGGCTTCATGGACGAGGCCACGCTCGATGCGCAGGATCTCAAGCCGCTGCAGGAACGTTTCGCGCACATCGACGCGCTGACCGATAGCAAGGGCCTGCCCGCACTGTTCTCCGAGCTCGAGCGCAACGGCGCGGCGGTCACGCCGTACGGGCTGGCGTCGAACTCGCCGGTCGTCATCGCGATCCACCAGGACAACAAGGACGCGACCCGGTATGTCGCCGACCTGCGCCAGAGCGGCCTGGGCCTGCCCGACCGCGACTACTACCTCAAGGACGACGACGCCAAGCTCAAGGGCATGCGCGACCAGTACGTCAGGCACATCGAGAAGATGCTTTCGATGGCCGGCGACAAGGATGCCGCGAAGAGTGCCGCGCAGATCCTGAAACTCGAAACCGCGATGGCCAGGGCGCAGTGGGACAAGGTCACGCTGCGCGATCCGATCAAGGCCTACAACAAGTTCGAGATTGCCAAACTGGCGACACTCGCCCCCGGCTTCGATTGGGATGCGTATCTCGACGCGGCCGGCGTCAAGGGCAAGGTCGACTCCGTCATCGTCGGCCAGCCGTCGTACCTGGCCGCAATGGCGAAGCTCGCCGCGGACACGCCGATCGCAACGTGGAAGGCGTACCTGCGCTGGCACACGCTCAGCGAAGCCGCGCCGCTGCTTTCCAGGCGGTTCGCCGACGAAAATTTCGCGTTCTACGGTACCGTGCTGACCGGCGCGACGCAGGACCAGCCGCGCTGGAAGCGCGGCCTGCAGCTGGTCAACGCCGCGATCGGCGAGGAACTGGGCAAGTTGTATACCGCGAAGTATTTTCCGCCGCAGGCCAAGGCGCGCGCCAAGGAACTGGTCGGCAACCTGCTCGCCGCGTTCAAGGCCGGCATCGACCAGCTCGACTGGATGAGCGCGCAAACCAAGCAGGCCGCGCACGACAAGCTCGCCAAGTTTACGCCGAAGATCGGCTACCCCGATTCCTGGCGCGACTATGGCGCGCTGACGATCGAGAAGGGCGACCTGCTCGGCAACGTCATGCGCGCCGCGCAGTTCGAGTACCAGCGCAACATCAACAAGCTCGGAAAACCCATCGACCGCGGCGAGTGGGGCATGACGCCGCAGACCTTGAACGCGTACTACAACCCGGAGCTCAACGAGATCGTGTTCCCGGCCGCGATCCTGCAGCCGCCGTACTTCAATGCGGCTGCCGACGATGCGGTCAACTACGGCAGCATCGGTGCCGTGATCGGCCACGAGATCAGCCACGGTTTCGACGACCAGGGCGCGCAGTACGACGGCGACGGCAACCTGCGCGACTGGTGGACCAAGGAAGATCACGAGAAATTCGCGGCCAAGACCAAGGCGCTCGTCGCCGAATACAGCGCGTTCGAGCCGGTGCCGGGCTACCACATCAACGGCGAACTGACGCTCGGCGAAAACATCGCCGACAACTCCGGCCTTGCGGTCGCATACAAGGCCTATCAGATCGCACTCGGCGGCAAGCCCGCCCCGGTCATGGACGGCCTGACCGGCGACCAGCGCTTCTATACGGGGTTCGCCTCCGTCTGGCGCGCGAAGTACCGCGACAACGCCGCGATCCAGCAGATCAAGTCCGACCCGCACTCGATCGCCAAGTACCGCGCCATCGGCACCGTCGCGAACCAGCCTGGCTTCTTCCAGGCCTTCGACATCAAGGAAGGCGACAAGATGTTCGTCGCGCCCGACAAGCGCGTGATGATCTGGTAGGCATTAGCGACGTCGACCCTCTCCCGCCAAAGGGAGAGGGATCCGGCATTCGCCGGAAACCGGGCTCCTAAATCCGGTACGCAACCGCCTTCATCACCGCGCTGGCAAGGCGCATCAGCGCCGGAATCGGCGGCGGCAGTTCGATCGCGCCGGCGCTCAGTGCGTTCTGGCCGTGGCGCGCTTCCTCGACCTGCATCTGCGCGACGATCGCGCGGCTGCGCGCGTCATCGGCCGGAAGTTTCTGCAGGTGTTCGCCCAGGTGCGCCTCGACCTGGCGCTCGGTCTCGACGACGAAGCCAAGGCTTGCGCGATCGTCGACCAGCGCCGCCGCCGCACCGATCGCGAAGCTGCCTGCGTACCATAGCGGATTGAGCAGGCTCGGCCTGCTCGAAAGTTCATCGAGGCGCTGTCCGCACCAGGCCAGATGATCGGTTTCCTCGGCTGCCGCGTCGAGCAACTGCGCGCGCGTTGCCGCGTCGCGCGCGACCGCGGCCTGGCCCGAATAAAGCGCCTGCGCGCAAACCTCGCCCGTATGGTTGACGCGCATCAGCCCGGCCGCATGACGGCGTTGCGCATCATCCAGACGCGCATCGGCCACGCCGACCGCAGGCGAAGCACGTCGCGCCTCCGGCGCCGCGACCAGCGCCGTCGACAGGGCGCGCTCGACCTCGGCGAGGGCAAGGTCGAAGCGGGAAAGCCGGCGCGTGAACATGGCGCCGATTGTCCAGTGCAGCCGGCGTCGAAGCAATCCACGATCATGCGCAGCAGCAGCTGGACACCTTCCTCCTGGAAGGAGGTGAAAACACAACCCGCGCGCCCGCGACCACCTTCCCACCAGGAGAGGGGTAGGGCAGGGTCGGTTCAGTTATCGACGCCGAATCCGCATCGAACGCCCGTTTCGGCTGGCCGATGCAACCGGCGACGGCCGTGTCGGCCGGCTTTGTCACGCTCGTCGCCGGCTCCCCCAGGACTCATCCCTATTGCGCCACCCAGCTGATTCCGTTAAAATTCGCGGTCTTTCGCCCCGAAACCCCCTTCAGGTTTTCCCATGAAAACGATCAGCGCCAACGCCCAAACAGTCAAGCGCGACTGGTACATCGTCGACGCGACCAACAAGACGCTGGGCCGTCTGGCGACGGAGCTCGCCCGCCGTCTGCGCGGCAAGCACAAGACCGTCTACACCCCGCATTGCGACACCGGCGATTACCTCGTCGTCGTCAATGCCGAGAAGGTTGCCGTCACCGGCAACAAGATGGACGACAAGATCTATCACCACGTGACCGGCTACATCGGCAACATCAAGTCGATCGCGTTGAAGGATCTGCTCGCGCAGCATCCCGAGCGCGTCATCGAAACCGCCGTGAAGGGCATGCTGCCGAAGAATCCGCTCGGCCGCGAGATGTACCGCAAGCTCAAGGTCTACAAGGGCCCGGATCATCCGCACAGCGCGCAGCAGCCGCAAGTATTGGAATTCTAAGAGACCGCCATGCCCACTCAGCAGAACTATGGTACCGGCCGCCGCAAGTCCTCCGCCGCGCGCGTGTTCCTGCGCCCCGGCAAGGGCAGCATCGTCGTCAACGGCAAGCCGCTGGACAATTTCTTCAGCCGCGAAACCGCGCGCATGATCGTGCGCCAGCCGCTCGAGCTGACCAAGATGAGCGACAAGTTCGACATCCTCGTCACGGTCGAAGGCGGCGGCATCTCCGGCCAGGCCGGTGCAATCCGCCTCGGCATCTCGCGCGCGCTGGTCGAGTACGACGAAGTACTCAAGAGCCCGCTGCGCAAGGCCGGTTTCATGACCCGCGACGCGCGCGAAGTCGAGCGCAAGAAGGTCGGCCTGCACAAGGCACGCCGCGCCACCCAGTTCTCGAAGCGTTAAGCAACTGGTCTTCGAAAGCACTCAGGTATCGGCGTAACGCAAACTGCTCGTCATTCCGGCGCAAGCCGGGCTTTCAACAGCGGAGCTGGTCATCCAGCGCCTCTTGCGCCGATCCCGATGTCCCAACCTGTCAGAGAGTTTTTGGGAGATCGTCTAACGGTAGGACAACGGACTCTGACTCCGTTTATCTAGGTTCGAATCCTAGTCTCCCAGCCAAAAAACAAATGGCCCCCGGCGTGGGGCCATTTGCTTTTTCAGTCTGCAAGCTGATGATCGAACCCGCGGCGTTCGACAAGATCGCCGGGAGCGATTTTGGACGGCCGCAGGGCCGACCCGGGAGCGCGCAGCGCACAGCGCGGAGGGTGGGCCTCATCGATGGGGCGAACAATTCCGGTCTCCCCGCCAAAACGTTCAGGCCCATGATTTTCATGGGCTTTTCGTTTTTAGAGTCAACGGCCCTGGGATACCCGCTTGGAAATTTCAAGCCCATGTGCGTATCTCATCACCTCGTTTGCTCAGCCACGGGGCGTTTCACTCACCCGCGCGAGTCCGTGGCTCGTCGATCAAAAAGCGAAGCCTGTGTGGACGCGAGACCCGGCGACCGCCCAGGCATGGGCGGTCGTCCTGGCCGCGCGCTATGCTGGCTCCTGCTCGGCCGCGACGAGTTTGTCCGTGCGGTAACCAGTTCCGCCCTTTGGCGAAGCATTTCAAGTCGTGGCGGAAGGCAGGATGCGAACCTTCGAAATGATCACGAAGGTCAAGACGGACGGTAGCGCTGCCGACAATGCGGCAGCGGTCGAGGCTGTTCGCCTCATGACATCGGTGCAGGCGTCGTCGCGGAGGAAAAATCCGGCGATTTCTTCGGGTGAAGCGATTGGCCACATGAGGCAGCAGACAAACCCAACAACGAGCCGATGCCTGATGGACCCAGTCGGGATTCACACACGAAACACACCTGTATCCGGTCGGGCACGCCCTGGATCCGGCCATGGTCAATGACCTTGTCCACGGGCTCGGCAACCCGGCGGTGACCGAATCGGCGCTGCACCTGGATCCGGAAGAAGTGACGCTTGCTGCCGCCGGCGTCACCACAATACTCGCGCCGGGCCCGACCCGCGTCGTGCGCGACTACATGCCGCGTTGGCCGCCGCGACCGCAAGACATTGAACGCGCCATCAACGACATCGAGGACGCGTTGATGCACGCCCGCGGCAAGCTTGGCAACACCGGTGCTGTCGCAAGCGAAGATCGCGTTCTGCTCGAAATAGCCAGTGTGGCCGGCTTGGGCAAGACGGCGAAAACGCTTCCCCGCCAAGCGGTTGAAGCTTTATTCGAACGCCTCGCGGCCGTAGCGCTGGGCCGACCGAACGCACAGGAGCGATTGCCAGAAGACATGCACCTGGCCGCATCGATCGTGATCCTGCGGGAGGTCATGCACCACCTGGATGTGCCCTCGATTGGACTGCGGCACGAGTTGGCCAGCGTTCATTTTTTCTAAACAGGTTGCGGCGCAGGATGTCTGCGCAATCGCCTCACGAATCAACCGGAGGATCGCGGCATGGCAACACATAAGGTCGGTTATCTGATCGGCAGCCTGTCATCCACATCGATCAATCGCCTGCTCGCGAAAGCCCTGATTCGCGCGGCGCCAGCCGACATGACGTTTACCGAAATCGTATTCAGGGACCTTCCGATCTACAGTCCTGACTTCGACAAGGCCTATCCGCCGCTGGCGCAAGCGTTCAAGCAGTCGATCAGTGAAGTGGACGCGATCCTGTTCGTCACGCCCGAATACAACCGCTCAATACCCGGCGGCCTGAAGAATGCGATCGATTGGGCAAGCCGGCCATACGGCAAGAATTCGTTTGCGCGCAAGCCGTCGGCCGTCATCGGGTGCTCACCGGGCGCCATCGGTACGGCAATCGCGCAGCAGCACTTGCGCAGTCTTCTGAGCTTCTGCAACTCCCCGCAGATGAATACGCCGGAGGGGTACATCCAGTTCAAGCCGGGCCTCATCGAGGCCGATGGCCACGTAACCGATGCAGGCACGGAACAGTTTCTGCGCGACTACATGACCGCGCTGCACGCATTCATCGCGCGCGTGCTCTCCGTGTTGCCGCGCGACGCCTGATCAAGGCAACGGACATGCCATGAAAAGCCGGCCAATTGGAGTCATCGTGTGTCAATGCCACCACGTGAGAGCGCATCCGTGAGCACAAAAAAACCTCAAGTCCGCTAGATCTTCTTGCACGCCTGGAGACGGTCTACAAGGATGTCCACTCGCATCCCGAGTTGTCCATGCAAGAGCATCGCACGGCCGGAATCGCCGCGAAGTGGTTGCGCGATTGCGGATACGAGGTGACCGAAGGCGTAGGCGGAACCGGCGTCGTCGGCCTGTTGCGCAACGGCGAGGGCCCGACCGTGATGCTGCGCGCGGACATGGACGCTCTGCCGGTCGCAGAGCTGACTGGCCTGCCATACGCGAGCAAGGTCATGGCGAAAGACAAGGATGGCAATACGGTACCGGTGATGCATGCGTGCGGCCACGACATGCACGTCACCTGGCTGATCGGCGCGACCAGCGTGCTCGCGCAGGCGCGCAAGGACTGGAGCGGTACGGTGATGGCGGTATTCCAGCCAGCCGAGGAAACCGGTACCGGCGCCCAGGCCATGATCGATGACGGTCTGTTCAAACGCTTTCCGAAGCCCGACATCGTCCTCGGTCAACACGTGATGGTCGGCGTGGCCGGCACGATCAGCGGTCGTGCCGGCGTGATCACATCCGCTGGTGACAGCCTGCAGATCCGACTGTTCGGTCGCGGCGCACATGGCTCGATGCCGCAGGCGAGCATCGACCCGGTGGTGATGGCAGCGGCAACCGTGCTGCGCCTGCAGACGATAGTGTCACGCGAACTCGCGGCTACCGAAGCCGCCGTGGTCACGATCGGCGCGCTGCAGGCGGGTACCAAAGAAAACGTGATCCCCGATGAGGCGTTGATCAAGCTCAACGTGCGCACCTTCGACGAAGGCGTGCGCCAGCGCGTGCTTGCCGCGATCACGCGCATCGTCAACGCCGAGGCGGCAGCATCGGGCGCACCCAAGCCACCGGAGATCACTCAGCTGGACCACTACGCCCTGGTCGTCAACGACACCAACGCAAACCGGAAGGTCGGCGATGCATTCCGTCAGTATTTTCCCGAGGCGCGCGTCGAAAAAAGCTTGCCGACCTCGGCAAGTGAAGACTTCGGCTGCTTTGGTGCGCAGTGGAAGGTGCCATCGGTGTTCTGGTTCGTCGGCGGCACTGACGCGGACATCTACGCGAAGGCGCTGGCTGCCGGGCGACTCAACGATTTGCCGACCAACCACAACCCGCGGTTCGCACCGGTCGTCCAGCCCACGCTGCGCACCGGCGTCGAAACGCTGGTCGTCGCCGTGCACGCATGGCTGGCGGCGAAGTAAAGACGCAATCTCATGGAGATCATGCGCTTCGCTCTCCGTGCACATCGGTCGATCTACCTGGAGAAGGCCATGCGTAGCATGATCAAGATTGCCGCGACATCTGCGTTGCTCGTGAGCGCAATGGATTTTGGCCTGGCTGCGGAACCCGGTGCACCGTTGAAGGGCAAGGAGGCCATGGGTGGCTGGAACGTGGACAAACCCGGCGTGCGCCGCCTGCTCACCGCGCACGACCTGCCGCCGGTCGAGACCGAAAACCAGGCTCTCGCCGAGGTGGTTGCCAATCCGGGCGGGGCCATGCCGCACGTTCCGGCGGGCTTCGCCGTCGAGATAGTGGCGTCTGGCTTGAACGTCCCGCGCGTGATTCGCACTGCACCCAACGGCGATCTGTTCGTCGCAGAAAGCGGCGCCAACCAGGTGCGGGTGTTGCGAGCGGCAAGCGGCTCTGGCAAGCCCGTGAAGAACGAGGTCTTCGCGACCGGCCTGTCGCAGCCCTACGGCATCGCCTTCTATCCGCCCGGGTCGAGTCCCGAATGGGTCTACGTAGCCAATAGTGACGGCGTGGTCCGGTTTCCATATCGAAGCGGGGACCTTGCCGCGCGCGGCAAGTCCGAGAACATCGTGGGCCACATCCCGTGGACGCATCACTGGACCCGCGACATCGCGTTCACCGCCGACGGCAAGCGGCTCTTGCTGACTGTTGCGTCAGGCTCGAACGTTGCGCTCGACATGTTTCCCGAGCCCCGCGTCGCAGGCGGTCTCGAAGGCTGGAACAAGAATCATCCCGCGGGTGCCGCCTGGGATACCGAGGAGCGCCGCGCCAACGTGCTGTCGTACGACCCCTCGGGCAAGGACGAGAAGATTTTCGCCACGGGATTGCGCAACTGCGATGGACTTGCGATCCGGCCGGAGACCGGGCAGCCCTGGTGCGTGGTGCAGGAGCGTGACGGCCTCGGCAACAACGCGCCATTCGAATACGCGACCCAGATCAAGGAAGGTGCATTCTACGGATGGCCGTGGTATTACATCGGCGACAACGAGGATCCTCGGCACAAGGGCGCTCGCCCGGATCTGCGCGGGCAGGTGACCATCCCGGATGTGCTGATGCAGGCGCATTCCGCGGCGATGCAAATTGCCTTCTATGAAGGCAGCAATTTCCCGGCGGGCTACAAGGGCAGCGCCTTCGTCACCTTGCACGGGTCATGGGATCGTTCGCCACGGACCGGCTACAAGGTCGTTCGGTTGCTTTTCGACAACAACGGCCGGCCGACTGGCGAGTACGAGGACTTCATGACGGGTTTCGTCGTGTCCGACACACAGGTGTGGGGCCGTCCCGTTGGCGTCACGGTCGCGCACGACGGCTCGCTGTTCGTGACCGAGGACGGCAATGGCACCATATGGCGCGTGAGCTTCAACGGCAAGCAGGCGGAAAGGGCGGACAGGTGAGCGCAACGACTTGCAAGTGCCCTGACGACCAGAGGATCGAACGGAAAAGTCGCTCTTGCTCGATCGACACTGCGCGTCGGCATGGAAACGCCGGTCGTCGCCGCGCGCGCATGGCTGCCGGTGAAATGGCTTTTCTCCGACGGCGTGCGGTCCGCGGCGACGAATAACACGTTTCGTGCCGGATCAAGGCTATGGTGATCCGGCGCCCGGGTGGCCCGGAAATGAAGGATAACTCGTGACACACGACGCACTGCTCCGCCTGACGAACGAAATACTCGATTGGGTGGGAACCATTGCGTTTGCGTTGAGCGGAGGCCTGCTGGGTGTCAGAAAGCAGTTCGACCTGTTCGGCGTGTTGTTCCTCTCGTTCGTTGTTGCCGTGGCCGGCGGCGTGATGCGTGACGTCTTCATCGGAGCCCTGCCGCCGGCCGCAATTCTGGAGATTCACTACTTCCTGATTGCGGTTGGCGCCGGTCTTGTCACGTTCTACTGGTATCCCAGAGTCGCGTCGATGCAGCATCAGATCCTGCTGTTTGATGCAGTAGGTCTGGGGTTGTTCGCCGTGATAGGCACCCAGAAGGCGATCGAGCACGGTATCAATCCGCTGATGGCGGCATTGATGGGCATGCTGAGCGGAATCGGCGGCGGCATGACGCGCGACGTTCTCGCCGGCGAAATACCATTTGTCTTGCGCAGCGATCTTTATGCGATTGCCGCGCTGGCCGGCGGGGCGATCGTCTCGTTGGGGTGGGCGGCGCAAGTCCCGGCACTGTATTCGATGCTGGCCGGCGCATTGTTCTGCATCGTCTTGCGTTTGATGGCGATCTATCGCGGCTGGCGGGCTCCAGTCGCGCCCGCCAAGGCGGGAGACCCGGCGATCAAAAAATGAAACAGTTTCACTGGCGCGCCTTTCGAACCACCCTCACGACGGTTCCCGAAAGTGATAGCGGCTCATCAATATGACGCGCGCCGCGCGCGTTCGTCGACCAGGAACCTCATCGCCGTCATCACATGACCTGGTCGCCGAGAAGGACCGATCTTCTCCACCATGCGCCAGGTTCAACCCCCGCAGCCGCCGCAGCAGATCGCGGGAAGCTGGACGATCTGCAACGGATCGACGCGATAGCCTGCGCGATTGAGCAGCGACACCAGGTCGGAAGCTTCCACGTATGCGGCCACACGCAGGTTCTCGCCCTGTTTGTCGATGTCGACTTGTGCGCCCGGATCGAATGACTGGATCGCATCCTCGATCGTTGCCAGGTCCGTGATCGGTTGTGCAAGCCTGACGTGGAATTCCATGAGTGTTCCTCGCGATTGTCGTTCAGAAGTGCAGGTTGATCATGCGCAGTGCGCTCCGCGCCCGCATTGATCCAGGTCAAGTCGATCCGCCTTTCTGATGCGGACAAAAATTCAATGCCGTATATTCGGCGTCGGGCTTCGGATGCCAGCGCAGTGCTCGGTCCATTGCCCGAGGACTTCGCAGCGAGCCATCGTCATGCACCCCATACGCCGCAACGGCACCCGCACGAACCAGCCCGTCGATCCGGAGGCCATCGAACGGGCTGCCGAGGAAAGACACAGGCGCCGCGCCAGGTTGCCTGCGGTGCTGGACTACGCGTTCCGTCCATTTTTTCTCGCCGCCGGAAGCTGGGCCGTGATCTCGCTGGCACTGTGGCTCGCGGCGTACCGCGGCTACCTGCAATTGCCGACGCGCTTCGATCCGATCGCGTGGCATGTGCACGAAATGCTGTTCGGTTTCGTGATGGCGGCGGTCGCCGGATTCCTGTTGAGCGCAATCCCGAATTGGACACGCCGCCTTCCGGTGCGAGGGTATGGGCTCGGCGCGCTCGCCCTGCTCTGGCTGCTTGGCCGCATTGCCTGCCTGATCTCGGCGTACCTTCCGGCGTGGCTGGCCATCGTTGTCGACCTGGCGTTCCCGACCGCGCTGCTCGCCGTTGCTGCGCGCGAGATCATCGCCGGACGCAATTGGCGCAACATCCCGATGACGGCGCCGCTCACCCTCTTCATCGTCGCCGACCTGCTGATGCACTTCGAATCGCTCGGCTTCGCCGTGCCCGCGGGCCTCGGCTGGCGGCTCGCGCTTGCAGCACCGATCGTGCTGATCTCGATCATTGGCGGCCGCATAACTCCGATCTTCACGCGCAACTGGCTGGTCAAGCGCAGCAGCGTTCGCGTTCCGCCGCCTTCCGGCAAGCTCGACGGCGTTGCGATCGGCCTGCTTGCAGCGGCGCTGGTCGTGTGGTCGCTCGTCCCGGGCCATCGCGTGAGCGGGACCCTGCTGATTCTTGCCGCGCTCCTCAATGCGGCAAGGCTCAGTCGCTGGATGGGTTTTGCCACGTGGGCGGAGCCGCTGTTGTTCATTCTTCACGTCGGCTATGCCTGGCTCGTCCTCGGGGCTCTGCTGCTCGGACTCTCGATTTTCGACATCGGCGTACCCCTCGCTTCTGCCATCCATGCGCTGACAGCGGGCGCCATCGCCGTCATGATCCTCGCCGTGATGCCGCGCGTCAGCCTCGGGCATACCGGCCGCGAGCTGGCGACCAACCGTGCCACGGCCGCTATTTTTCTTCTCATCAATGTCGCCGCCATCGCCCGCGTCTGCGCTTCCTGGCATACGCAATTCATGACGATCCTGCTTCTCGTCGCGGGCCTGTGCTGGATCGCCGCGTTCGGCCTGTTCGAGATCGTCTACGGCAAGATGTTGCTGACGCGGCGGCTCTGACCGGCAGACAACCACCGTCGCAGCATGACTTTGGCGGCACATCCAGCGTCTCGACGCACCGTTTCGTTGAGGGGGTTGCAGCGACGCGATTTTCCGCAGCAAACGGAAAGGACAGTGCCGTTCACTTTGCCGGCGTCGCCGCTCCGGTATCGTAAGTCGGCGTATTCACGTACTGCGCCGGCACATCCCACATGCGTGCGGCATACCAGACGGCCCACGCCACGACGAACAGCGACATCACCCAGACCCAGACCGGAATCGACGAGCGCGCTTCGGCGCGGTGGGGGTCGAACAGGTCGTTTGTGCTGAACGCATCGACGGCAAAGCGCACGTTGCCGCGCCGAATGGAATTCGGCCTGAGGCCGGAGACGACGATGCCTGGCCCGTTGTGCACGCGGAACGGAATTTCCTCGATCCCCTCGCGACCGTCCTGGTCTTGCGCACGAATCACGAGCCGGTGCGGGCCGTCCTCGAGACTTCGGGTATCCAGATCGACCTCGGCCGGCAGCTCCTGATCGATGATCGGCTGGGGGTTGCCGTCCAGATAGACGCGAACGCGCGGCTTGTCCATGGGAGACCTCGTCAAAAATCGTCGCGCAGAATGGAATACTTGGCGTGTCTGCGATCGGTTTCGCCAGGCCGCATCAACATCCAGAACATCGCGACGAAACAGGCCACCGTGATCGCGCCGGCGAGACCGATGATGACGACGTTGCCCCAGAAGGGGCCGATCAGATGATGGTGCATGGCGAGGTCCGCATCATTGGCCTTTGGCGCGCTCGGCGGCCACCAGTGCGGCGGTGACCGGTGTGCCGTGATTGCCCCACGAACTGCGCTCGTAGTTGATGATGCCGGCGATATCGGCATCGTTGAGCGCCGGTCCAAACGGCGGCATCGGACTGGGGTAAACGACGCCACCAATGTTGACGCCGTGCACGCCGTAGAGCACCGCGCGGATATGCGTGGCGGGATCAGCGTCGTTGACGGCGGCATTGCCCTTGAGTGGCGGGAATGCGCCCGGCAGGCCTTCACCGTTGGCTTGATGACAAGCCGAGCAGTTGGTGGTGAACGATGCCTTGCCCTTGAGCGCATTTTCGGCGTCGGCAGCGGGTGCCGAATCTGCTATGGAGGCAGTCGTTGTCGCCGCAATAACGGGCTTCGCGGTTTGACTCTCATGCCCGCTTGCCGGCATGGGCGTCTGCTTGAGCGAGGCCAGGTAGGCGACGAGCGCTTCGGCCCGATGACTGGGTACAACCACGCCCAGCGACGGCGCGAATTTGTCCGGCAACGGCACGACCGTCGCGCCCGCGGGTGCGGCAGCCACGACATCGAACAACCAGTCGAACGCCGGCATGATCGATTCCGGCACCACGGCACGCGGGTTGTATAGATGGATGAATTGCCACACCGCGCTGGGTTGGCGCGCGCCGATGTTGGTGAGATCCGGGCCGGTACGCTCGGAACCGAGCAGCTCGGGCGTCGCATACGCGAAATCACCTGGCGCGGACGGCCGGCCGAATACCTTGTCCTGCTCCAGCGGCCGCACCTGCTGGGTATGACAATAACTGCACCCGCTGGCGACGTACACACCGCGGCCTTCGGCCTGCAGCGCGGTCAAGGGCTCGACGCCGCTGCCGGGCGGGGTTTTCGACAACTCGATGCCAGGCAGCACACCCATCAGCAAGGCGAGCACCGCATACACCAGGGTCGAGCCGCCTGCGATCAAGACGAGTTCGCTGATCGCAGGCTTGTTCACGGCGCGACCTCGGCGCCAGTGGGCCCGATGATGGGCGATCCGCTGTCGCCGGCACGACCATATGTCATGCGCCAGACATTCCAGGCGAACACGATGTGGCTCAGGAACATCAGTGAGCCGCCGATACCGCGCCAGACGTAGTACGGCTGCATGTCGACCACCGACTGGATGAACGGCAGCCCGTGGATCCAGTCCAGGCCCTGCACCGTGCCGCCGATCGAGAGCGAGATGACATAGATGAAACTGCCGACCAGCGCCATCCAGAAATGCAGGCCCAGACCCAGCTGGCTCGGCGCCTTGCCGGTGGCGAGCGGCAGCAATGCATAGACTCCGCCCCAGATGGCGAACGTCACGAAACCGTACATGGTCAAATGCGAATGTCCGACCGCGAAGTTGGTCAGGTGCCAGACCTCCTGCAACGAGCGGAACGCCTCGAGCGTGCCCTGGGTGGAACCGATCAGATAGCCGACGACGCCGACGAAGATGAACATCAACGGGTATGAATGCGCGAGTTCGCGCAGGTGTCCGCGCATCGTCAGCAGGAAGTTGGCGCTGCCGCCCCACACCGGCACCAGCATCGCAACGCTGAATACGATCGCCAGGGTCTGCAGCCACCAGGGCAGCGGGCTGAACAGGAAATGGTGCGCTCCGATGATCGGGTAGAACACCAGGTTGGTCCAGAACGCGAACACGCCGAGCGCGTACGAATAGATCGGACGGCTCAACACCTTGGGCAACGCGTAATAGAAGATCCCGAGCGCCAGCGGCGTGAACCACATGCCGACGGCGTTGTGCATGTAGAAGCCCGACACGGAAACCTGGCCGAGCCCATATTGATACCAGGGCAGGATCGCCACGATCGCGATGATGCAGGTCCAGAGCACGCCGCCCAGGATGTACCAGTTGGAAAGATAGATTTCCTGCGTGCTGCGGCGGGACACGGTGGCGAGCAGGTTCCACGCGGTAACCACCAGGGCGGCCAGGAATATCAGCCGGATCGGCCAGGGCCACTCGCGATATTCCAGGTTGCCGTCGTTGTAGCCCAGGTCCAGCGCGACCGTGCCGGCGACGGCGGCCAGGTTGAACAGCGCCAGTCCGACCCATGCGAGCCGCGCGCTGTACAAGCGCGTGCCGCTGCTGCGCGCGGCGACGTAATAGGCGGTTCCGACCAGGGCCAGGCTGGCCCATCCGTAGAACGTCGCGTTGGTATGAATCGGACGCAGCCGGCCAAACGTGAGCCACGCGCCGCGGCCGAAGTCCGGCGCACTGAATTTGTACGCGAGCAAGACACCGACCGCGGTGGCGAACAGCAACCAGATCGTGGCGCTGACGGTATAAGCGGCGAATACCGATGCGAGCGCCCGATTGTCGCTTTCCCCAAGGCTCGTGTGACGTGCAACGATCGCGGTGGACATCATGATCGGTCGTGAGATTGCATGTCTCGCCGCATCAATCCACGCGACTGATGTCGATCACGATCCAGTCCGGTTCGCGCCGGCGGTAATGAATGTCGATATATCCACCGAAGCGCTGGCGCAACTGTTCCAGCAGCGGCAACGGATCATGGTCGTTGACGAAGCGCATGCACTCGCCGGGTTGCAGTACATCGAGTGCGCCGAATATCGCCGCATGACGAAAGCGCCGTGCGACAGCACGTGCATCGAAGACGTGAAACGGTTTGGCCTGCGAAAGGCCGAGCATCAACATCGCTGCTCCTCCGGCGAGAATTTGCATGTTGCCTGGCGCAGTCGGAAAGATTGGGAAGAATGCAATGCCGGGCAGTACGTGGAGGCGAGGGTAGGGATTCGATATCGACCCCACAAACGAAGAATATTCACGCGCGCCATCTGTTTTTCCGATATGAGCGCTCATCACCGGGTTCGGGTTGCCATAGACAATATCGATGCCAACGATCATTTTTCTTCGCTTGTCTAACATCCGATTGAGTCTAGTCTCCCCGGAGTGATCTTCCGGACACGCACTTTCCAAAGATCGTTTTCGCTCGCAGGGACGCGTCGATCGACGACGCACGTTGGGCGCTGGCTGGTTGCATCTGGATCGGATTCCAGTCGCTGCCTGCATGACTCGCAGGCGCAAGTTCGTGTAGCTCACGTTCGAGGTCGATGGATATTCCGGAGTGAAGTGCGGGCCACGCGGCCCGTTGTAGTGGAGGCGTTGCGCAAGGGGTCGGCGCGCTCGCGCCAACGTCAGGTTCCTGTAACCCGCTCTACCGTACATGCAAGCAGGAGAATCGAGATGAATTGGGCTACGTCAAAATGGCACTTGCAGGTGCTTTGCACCGTTGCGCTTGCAACGATCTGTGGCGCCGCGATGGCAACATCGGATAGCGAGCAGTTTCAGCGTTTCCAGGACCCGAATCAGTGGGGCGCACCGGCGGGCAACCTGAATCTGACCCGCTACAGCACGCTGAAAGACATCAACACCGAAAACGTCAAGCACCTGCAAGTGTCCTGGTCGCAGTCGAGTGGCACGTTGCGCGGTCATGAAGGACAGCCGCTGGTGATCAGCGATGTCGGCGGCAAGCCGATGATGTATATCGAAAGCGGTTGGCCGAACATCGTCCAGGCGCTCGACCTGAGCGATCCGGACCATCCGGTGCAGCTGTGGCACTACAACAAGACCAGCGGCCGCGACGAGTCCGCGGTTCCGCGCGCCTGCTGCGACACGGTCAACCGGGGTCTGTCGTTCGCGGATGGAAAGCTCGTATTCGGCACGCTGGATGGCTACGTCATTGCGCTGGATGCGATTACCGGCAAGCAACTGTGGGTCGTCAAGCACGCCCACCCGGACAAGGGCGAGACGCTCACCCCGGCACCGATCATCGCGAATGACAAGGTCATCATCGGCTTTGGCGGCGACGAGTTTGCCGCTCGCGGCAGAATTACCGCCTACAACCTCGCCGACGGCAAGAAGGTATGGGAATGCCACTCCACCGGCAGCGACAAGGACGTGTGCCTGACGCCCAACACCAACAAGAAGCATCCGGAATACGGCACCGCCGGCAAGGATCTGGGCATCAGCAGCTATCCCGGCGACGAGTGGAAGCGTGGCGGCGGCACGGCATGGGGCTGGTATTCCTACGACCCGGCGCTGCACCTGGTCTACTACGCGACCGGCAACCCGGGGTTGTGGTCGCCGTCATTCCGCTGCAACGGCGAAATCACGCAGGAAAACTGCAACAACGGCAAGTCCGACAACAAGTGGTCGATGAGCATCTTTGCGCGCAATGTCGATACCGGCGACGCAGAATGGGTCTACCAGATGACGCCGTTCGACCAATGGGACTATGACGGCGTCAACGAGCCCGTGCTGGTCGACATGGAAATCGACGGCAAGATGCACAAGACCCTGGTGCATTTCGATCGCAACGGCTTTGCGTATGTTCTGGATCGTACCGACGGCACGCTGCTGCGCGCACACAAGTACGTCACCGTGAACTGGGCGGAAAGGATCGACCTGAAGACCGGCCGGCCGATCAAGGTGGCCGAACATTCCCCGTTGAAGGTCGGCGTCAACACCCAGGTCTGTCCATCCTCGATGGGCGGCAAGGACCAGCAGCCGGTAGCGGTCGATCCGGCGGATCCGGCCAACTTCTATGTGCCGACCAACAACTGGTGCATGGAGAGCGAGCCTCAGCCGCGTTCGCACACGCAGCAAGGAACCGTGTACGTGTTCGCCAACGTGTTCATGTATCCGGAGAAGCCCGGCGTGACCGGCAAATTCAAGAAGTTCAACGTCGTGACCGGCAAGACCGAGTGGGAAATTCCCGACCCGTTCCCGAACTGGGGCGGTGCGCTGGTGACCGCCGGCGGTCTGGCGTTCTACGGCAGCCTCAATGGTGACTTCCGCGCGGTCGACCGGGCGACAGGCAAGGTGCTGTGGTCACGCAAACTTGGCTCGGGGATCATCGGCAACCCGATCACGTATTCCGTGAAGGGCAAGCAGTACGTCTCGGTGTGGTCAGGCATCGGCGGCTGGATCGGCCTGCCGGTGACGGCGGGTCTGGACTTCGGCGACAAGTTCGGCGCGATCGGCGCCACCGCGATCGCCAAGGCAGCCAACCTCAACTCGATTCCGCAGGGCGGAATGCTGTACACGTTCCGCATCGACGGCAACTGATCGCCTTGAGGAAGACCCGGTGGTGAGAGCCACCGGGTCTTCTCTGCCGAGCGATACGACACGCCGTGAAACCATCGACACATTGCAGGCTTGCTCACATCGCGCCAGCAGCGGCTGCACCACCACAGCGTGGGCGCGTTTTTTCCGGAGATCGGCATGAATAACAGCGTCGGCGTTGCCACACGAGCCTTGTTCGCCTGCTGCCTGGCGGCGAGCTTTGCGGCCAGCGGCGGCGAGTTGAAGTCGCTGACCGTCTGCGCCGACCCCGGCAACATGCCGCTATCCAACGAGAAGGGCGAAGGCTTCGAAAACAGGATTGCGCAAGTGCTTGGCTCCGCGTTGGGCACGGGCGTCCGATACTACTGGCGGCCTTCGATCGAACGCGGACTGATGCGCACCACCTTGAGCGAAGGCGACTGCGATGTCTGGATGAACATGGCCTCCGACACCGAAGGCGCCGCAGTGCTTGCTCCGTTGTACCGCTCGACCTTCGTCCTGGTCTACCGCAGCGACAACGGCATCCACATCGGGAATCTGGACGATCCGGCACTGAAGAAATTGCGTGTCGGCGTGTTTCAGGTCTCTGCCATTCGCCAGGCTTTGGCCGGACACCACGTCATCGACAACACGGTGATTCACTACCTGAGCCACAACGCCGACATCCAGGTCAACAATCAACCTTCCTACCAGGTTCAACAAGTCATCGACGGCAGCCTCGATGTCGCCGCGGCGTGGGGCCCGATGGCCGGCTACTACAAGAAGGTTCTGCACGCTCCGTTGATCCTGCAGCCGACCAACCTGATGGACGATGAGGTGCCGCTGGAGTTCGACATGACGCTCGCCGTGCCGCGCGGCCGACCGGATGTCAAAGCCGCCATCGAAACCGCATTGGCGCAGCACAAGGACGAGATCCGGCAGATTCTCGTCGACTTCGGCGTACCGCTGGTCCAGTGCGCGGAATGCACCATTTCCGGCGATCTGCCTTCGCACGGTCCGTACAAGTCGCCGAAACCCGATGTCCAATCGGCCGCGGAAAGCGCAAGGGCCGCTGCAGCCAGAATGGCCAATCTCAAGAAATCGCTGGCTCGCGGCGCCGATCCCGACGCTGCGATGAACGACGCGATCGTCGCCGGCGACGTCGACAGAGTGGACTACCTGTTGCAGCACAACGCCCGGGTCGACGTGTATGACGACGGCGGCTACACGCCGTTGATCAGCGCGATACGTTCCGGCTTCGTTGCGGGGGCGACAGCGCTGGTGGCACACAAGGCGGACGCGAACCTGCCCGATCGCAGCGGCTGGACGCCGCTCATGTGGGCGGCCTGGGTCGACGAACCGGCGTTGGTCCGGATGTTGGTCGCGAACGGCGCAAGGCTCGATGCCGTGGATCACGATGGCTTGACGCCGCTGGCCATCGCTGCGCAGAACGCCAGGGTCGATGTCATCCCGGCCTTGCTCGACAGCGGCGCCGACGTCAACGCGCCTGTCACGCAAGGCAGATACACCCCCTTGATGCTCGCATCGTTTTCCGGCTCGAACGCGCTCGCCGCCGCACTGATCGAACATGGTGCGGACGCGAATGCCGTCAAGCCGGGAGGAGTCACCGCATTGATGATCGCCGTCGCCGGCGATCATCCCGCCGTCGCCGAGCTGCTGCTCAAGTCCGGTGCCGACGTCAACGCACGCAGCGAGGACGGCCGCACGGCGCTGAGTATCGCCCGTGCCAACAACAATGAGGCCATCGCCAGGATCCTGGTGAACGCCGCCGACGGGCGCAGTGCCGTCAACTGATGGCCGGTGCGCTAGAGCAGGTCACGATGAAAGGAGAGCTACGGTGAGGAGAGAAATTCTGATGGCAGGCGTCCTGGCGCTGTCCGCTGGCGCGATGACGCTGGGAATCCTCGGCAGCGTATGGGCCGACGACGCCCCGGCAAAGACCGATTACAGCAAGATCTTGCCGCTGGACCTGGTCAAGAACACGCCGAAGGGCAAGTTGGTGAATCCGTACAAGGACACTCAGGCGGACATCGTTGCGCAGGGCGCGCAGTTCCTGCAAAGCTACTCTTGCAGCGGCTGCCACGGCGGTGGTGGCGGCGGCGGCATGTGCCCGCCGCTGACCAACGACACGTGGGTTTACGGCGGTGACGACGACACCTTGTTCCGGCTGGTCACGCTCGGCAGCGATGAATTGCAGAAGCAGGGCTACAGCCGCAAGGGCCGCGAAAACGTCGTCGGACCGATGCCGCCGTTCGGCGCCATCATCAAGAATTCCGACGATCTGTGGAAAGTCCTGACCTTCGTGCGTTCCCGCTACAGCGGCGATCCGGCCTACAAGTTCGGGGCACCGCCCGAATCGGATTGAGAAAGGGTCCGGATGCGATCGGATGAATCAATCCGGCTGGTGAATCAATCCAAGGCAACCATCATCGTGATCGAAGCCGCACAACCGCAGGTCGAACCCGAAGACTCCCCGCTGTCGCCGTGGTGGATACGCTCGGTAATCATTGTGATGGTGCTCGGCTTCGCCGGCCTGCTTGCCATCACTGCCCTTGCGTATCGCAACGCGCCGCCGATACCGGGGCTGGTGACGGATGGGAGCGGCACGACCATTTTCACGGGCGACGACATCAGCAATGGTCAGGCACTGTTCCTGCGCTACGGGTTGATGGACAACGGGACCATCTGGGGACACGGCGCCTACCTCGGGCCGGACTACGCTGCCGAAGCGCTGCATCGCATCGGCGACGACACTGCAGCGGCATTGGCGCAGCAGGAATACGGCAAACCGGTCGACGCCTTGACGCCGATGCAGGCAGCGGCGATCCGCGCTCAGGTCGCGGTTACGCTGAAGACCAACCGCTATGATGCCGGCAACAATACGCTGCAGCTGACCGCCCCCGAAGCGATCGCTTATCGCCAGCAGCTCGGTTATTGGACGGACTATTTTCACGACCCTGCCAGGAACGGCGGCCTCAAACCGGACCTGGTAACCGATCCGACCGAATTGCGGCAGATCACCGCGTTCATCACGTGGGCGGCGTGGGCCTCGGTCACTGACCGCCCCGGCAGCAAATATTCCTACACCAACAATTTCCCCTTTGATGAAGACGTCGGCAATCGGCCTCCTCCCGGCGCGTTGCTGTGGAGCGCACTGAGTCTGGTCGCTCTCCTGGGCGGCATCGCAGCGGTCCTGTTGGCGTTCGGCAAGTTCGATTACCTGGGCTGGGTGACACGCGATCATCATGTCCATCCTCAGGTAATTCCGGGACAAGCCAGCGCCGGCCAGCGTGCGCTGGTGAAGTTCTTCGTGGCGGTGGTGCTGCTGTTCCTGATGCAGACACTGGTCGGCGGCGCGGTTGCCCATTTCCGCGCGGATCCCGGCAGTTTCTACGGCTTTGCCCTGGAAAAGATATTTCCCAGCAACCTGCTGCGCATCTGGCATCTGCAGACCGCGGTCTTCTGGATAGCCACCGCTTACGTCGCCGCCGCACTGTTTCTGGGTCGTTCGCTGCGCGCGGATGAACCGCACTGGCTGGCGCCGGCCATACACCTGCTATTTGCGGCATTCGTGCTGGTGATTGGAGCGAGCCTGCTCGGCGAATGGGCGGGGATGTCCGGCCTGCTCGGCGACTGGTGGTTCTGGTTCGGCAACCAGGGCTGGGAATACCTCGAAATCGGCCGCTTCTGGCAATACCTGCTGATCATCGGGCTGCTCGCCTGGTTCGCGCTGTTGTGGTGGCTGGCGCGGCCGCGCAGCGTTGCCAATCCGGAAGCGCGGCCGCTGGCACGGATGTTTCTGTATGCGGCGCTGGCGATCCCGATATTTTATGTCCCGGCCTTGTTTTTCGGCGCGAAGACCAACTTCACGGTGGTCGACACGTGGCGCTTCTGGATCATCCACTTGTGGGTGGAAGGTTTCTTCGAATTCTTTGCCACCACGGTGGTGGCGCTGACCTTTTTCCAGCTCGGCCTGACCCGGCGCAATACGGCGCTGCGGGTGATTTACCTGGACGCCATTCTCTACTTCGGCGGCGGGCTCATCGGCACCGGTCATCACTGGTATTTCACCGGCCATAGCCAGTTCAACATGGCGATGTCCGCGATGTTCTCCGTGCTGGAGGTGGTGCCGCTAACTTTGCTGACGCTGGATGCATGGGATTTCGTTCGCACCACGCGCGGCGATTGCGACGTCTGCGGCAAGTCGATCGCCGTACCGCACAAGTGGACATTCTATTTCCTGATCTGCGTGGGCTTCTGGAATTTCCTGGGTGCAGGGGTGTTCGGCTTCCTGATCAACCTGCCGATAATCAGTTACTACGAGGTCGGCACCATCCTCACCCCCAATCATGGCCATGCTTCGATGATGGGCGTGTTCGGCATGCTGGCCATCGCACTGATGGTGTTCGTGTTGCGCCAGACTACCGACGATGCGCGTTGGCCCGGCGTCGAAAAATACATCAAGGTCGGTTTCTGGGGGACGAACATCGGACTGTTCATGATGGTGGCCCTGAGCCTGTTCCCGGGTGGCGTGTTGCAGGTGTGGGATGTCATGCAGCATGGCTACTGGCATGCCCGCAGCCTGGCCTATACGGGCACCGATACGGCGCGCCTGATCGAATGGCTGCGCCTGCCGGGTGACCTCGTGTTCATCCTGTTCGGTGCCGTGCCACTGACGATCGCCGCCGTGAAAGGCTATGTCAGCGTCCGCGCGTTGCCGCCCGGCGCTTGAGCGGCGCCCGAACGATCACATCCGGCATGTTGCGCGACGAGGTTGCGTCGTCCGCATGTCGAATCGAAGTGATTCGCCAGATGCGGAAGAAGATAGACGTCGGGTCTGCAATCGACCGGCAATCAATATCGACCTTGGACATCGACGTTGTCGGTGGCTCGCGTTTTAACGGCCGCGTGTCAGTCGCTCGCGGAATTCCGCGTCAGGATCTGGCGCAGGACCATCGGCAGGATTCCGCCGTGGCGGAAATACTCGACTTCCGCTGCCGCATCGATCCTCACGGTCGTGTCGAATTCGACGCGGGAGCCATCCGGCCGCGTTGCTGCGACGCGCGCGATCTGCCGCGGCGTGATGCCGCTTCCGATCCCGCTTATCGTGTAGGTTTCAAAACCCGTCAGGCCCAGCGATTGGGCCGACGCTCCCGCTTCGAATTGCAGCGGCAGCACGCCCATGCACACGAGATTGCTGCGGTGAATGCGCTCATACGACTGGGCGATCACGGCTTTTATGCCGAGCAAGGCCGAGCCCTTTGCAGCCCAGTCGCGCGAACTGCCCGAGCCATATTCCTTGCCCGCAATCACGATGAGCGGCGTTGCGTCCTGCTGGTAGCGGACGGCGGCGTCGAAGATGCTCATCGTCTCGCCGCTCGGCACATGGCAGGTCCAGGGCCCTTCCTTGCCCGGCGCCAGGAGATTGCGCAGGCGGATATTGCCGAACGTGCCGCGCACCATGATTTCATGGTTGCCGCGCCGCGACCCGAAACTGTTGAACTCCGGCGGCTGCACGGCATGGTTCAGCAGAAACTTGCCGGCGGGCGAGTTCACGGCGATCGATCCCGCCGGGGAAATATGATCGGTCGTGATCGAGTCGCCGAGCAATGCGAGGACTCTGGCACCCGTGATATCCGAGGGCGCCGCCGGCACGGGGGCAAGGTCGGCGAAATACGGAGGTTCGCGCACATAGGTCGATGCGCCATCCCAGTCGAACAGCGTGCCGCTCGGCGCGGGCATGCTCTTCCACATGGCATCGCCTTCGAAGATGCGGCCATATTCGAGCTCGAACTCGCCCGACGACACCGAGGAAGCAACGAGGCTTTCGACTTCCGCGGCGGTCGGCCAGATATCTTTCAGGAAGATCGGCTTGCCTTCCGGATTCATGCCGAGCGGGTCTGTGGTCAAGTCGACGGCGATCGTGCCGGCGAGCGCATAGGCGACGCACAGCGGTGGCGACGCGAGATAGCTCGCCTTCACCTGCGGGTGTATGCGCCCCTCGAAGTTTCGATTGCCCGACAGCACGGCAACGACCGCCAGGTCCTTGCTGGTCACGACGTCGGCGATCTCGACCGGCAACGGTCCGGAGTTGCCGATGCAGGTCGTGCAGCCGTATCCAACGAGGTTGAAGCCCAATTGCTCGAGGTACGGCGTGAGCCCCGCCTTGTCGAGATATTGAGTGACGACGCGCGAGCCCGGTGCCAGCGAGGTCTTTACCCAGGGTTTGCACTGCAGGCCGGCTTCGACCGCCTTGCGAGCCAGCAACCCCGCCGCGATCATGACCGAAGGATTCGACGTATTCGTGCAGCTGGTGATCGCCGCGATGACGACCGATCCATGGGTCACCGCTGCCGCGGCGCGCGGCTGTTCGAGGTGCTCGGGCGGGGATTCGAGGATTTCCCCCGCAGGATTGCCGCCTTCACCCATCAGTCGCGCGATGGCCTTGCGCTCCACCGGAAAATCGACGCCGTCGAAGCCTGCGCGGAACGACTTGGCGACCGATGCCAGTGGCACGCGGTCCTGCGGGCGCTTGGGTCCTGCCAGGCACGGTTCCACTTGCCCCAGATCCAGGTCGAGCACTTCGTCGAAGCGCGGCTCGGCGTCCGCGTCCGTGCGGAACAAGCCCTGTTCGCGCGTGTAGCGCTCGACCAGATCGACCAGTGCGCCGCGGCCGGTCAGCTTCAGGTAGTTCAACGTGTTCGCATCGACCGGGAACAGCGTCGCCGTTGCGCCGAATTCCGGGGACATGTTCGACAGCGTGGCGCGGTCGGCAATGCCGAGGCTGCTCAAGCCCGAGCCGAAGAACTCCACGAATTTGCCGACGACGCCGTGCGCCCTGAGCATTTGCGTCAGCGTCAGCACGAGGTCGGTTGCGGTCGTGCCGACCGGAAGGGTCCCGCGCGTCCTCACGCCGAGGACCACGGGCTTCGGCAGAAACATCGGCTGGCCGAGCATCGCCGCTTCGGCTTCGATGCCGCCGACACCCCATCCCAGCACACCCAGGCCATTGATCATCGGCGTGTGCGAGTCGGTCCCGACCAGCGTATCGGGAAATACCCAGCCATCGCGCGCAGCGACCACGCGGCCGAGGTGTTCGAGGTTCACCTGATGGCAGATCCCCATGCCGGGAGGTACGACGCGAAAACCTTCGAATGCCTGCTGCGCCCAATTGAGCAATGCATAACGTTCGCGGTTGCGCCGGTATTCCCAATCCAGGTTGGCGGCGTACGCATCCCTGCTGCCGAACCGGTCGACCTGCACCGAATGATCGATGATGAGATCGACCGGTATGAACGGATTGACTCGCCGCGGGTCACCACCGGAACGCGCGACCGCGCTGCGCAAGGCGGCGAGGTCCACGACGGCCGGAACGCCGGTAAAGTCCTGCATCAGGACACGCCCCGGCATGAAAGCGATCGGCGCATCGGCACCGTTCGGCCATTGCGCGAGCGCGGTGACGTCCGCCTCGGTCACGTCCCGGCCGCCGGCCCTGCGCGCGATATTCTCGAGCAGGATCTTGACGGTGTGAGGCAGGCGCCCCACATCGGTATTCGTCTTCGCTGCGAGTTTCGCCAGACTCACGTAGGAGGCGGTACCCGCTTGCGTGGTCAGGGTTGCGGTGACGCCGAGCGGATTGTCGATCATGGATGGTCACCGCGCAGAGGGTGAGTGCAAGATGTCGTCGAAGTTCGATGGATCTTCCGATCATACGCTCGAAAGACTGCTGACGGCCGTCCGCGCCTGCAATGCCTGCCACGCGTACCTGCCGCTGGGCCCGCGGCCCGTGCTGCGCGCGGCGGCAAGCGCGCGCATCCTGATCGTCGGGCAGGCGCCCGGCGCACGCGTGCATCAAACGGGCATTCCCTGGGATGATCCCAGTGGCGAGCGCCTGCGTTCCTGGATGGGCGTGACCGGGGATGCTTTCTACGACGAGTCGCGCATCGCGATCATTCCGATGGGATATTGCTATCCCGGCCGAGGCAACGGCGGCGATCTGCCCCCGCGTCCTGAATGCGCCCAACTATGGCTCGACAAGCTGTTGGCCAAGCTGCCGCTGATCGAGCTGACGTTGCTCATCGGTCACCATGCGCAGCGTCACTTTCTCGGCAAGCGCCGCAAGCGTTCGCTGACTGAAACGACGCAGGCATGGGCGCAATACGCTCCGCGCTACTTCCCGCTGCCGCATCCTTCGCCGCGCAACACGCCCTGGCTGCAGCGCAATTCCGGCTTTGGACAGGAGCTGCTTCCCGAGTTGCGCAGGCGGATCGATGCGCTCCTGGCTCGCTGAGGTCGCCGCGTACGGAGCGATGGGCAGCGTATTCAGCGACTGCCGCGTTGTTGATCTGGATCAGTGACAACGCGGATGCAAATGAACCAACATGCTCGGAGCGCAAAATCCGCCGTGGACACCCGCCTCATGACATTCTTCAAGCGATGCTTCGTTCTTTTTTGCGGTTTGTGCCTGACGGCGATGGCCCAATCTCCCACCGCGCAGGAGCATGCGGGGCACGTGAAACCCGCTGCAGCCGCGCCGCTGCCGGCGCAGCGCTGGAAGGCCGACGCGAACTTGCAGGAAGGCATGCGCAGAATCCGCCAGGCCGTCACGGAGTTGCACGGCCATGAACTCGGCCAGATGGACCGGGCCGGCGCGCTCGCGCGTGTGGCCTCGATCCGCGACGCAGGCGCGTTCATCTTCACTCATTGCAAGCTTGCGCCCGATGCCGATGCGGCGCTGCATGGCATCCTGGTGCCGCTGCTCGGCGCGGCGCAGAGGCTGGGCGACGACCCGCAAGCCATCGCCGCCGTCGCGACGATGCGCAATGCCATGGCCGCTTATCCGCGCTACTTCGATGATCCGGGTTGGCTCGCGCAGACCCGTTTGCCACCGCAATAGAGGCGTCGCATGTTCCGGACCATCACGTCGTGACCCACGTCGTCACTGAAAACTGCATCAAGTGCAAGTACACCGACTGTGTCGAGGTATGCCCGGTCGACTGTTTCCACGAAGGCCCGAACTTTCTGGTCATCGATCCGGAAGAGTGCATCGATTGCACGTTGTGCATCGCCGAGTGTCCGGTCGGCGCGATCTTCCCGCAGGACGACGTGCCGGCCGGACAAGAACATTTTCTCCAGATCAACGCCGAGCTGGCACCACTGTGGCCGGTGATCGCGGCGAAGATTCCCGCGCCCGATGACGCCGAGGACTGGGACGACGTGCCGGACAAGCTGCCGCTGCTGGAGCGCTGAGGCCGCAGCGCTCCTCAGGCTTTCTCGGCCGCGACCCGCCGGATGGCGTCCAGCGCAAGCGCGAGCGGTTCAAAATCCGCCCTCGTCGAATAGCACAGATAGGTAGGAAGGTGAAACTTCGGCGCGCCGGGAACGCGGTGCAATCGGCCGCGCTTTTCATGCTCGCTCAGCATGCGCGCCGGAAAGTAACCCGCACCGCCGTGCGCGAGAACGTATTGCAGCGCGATCCATCCGACGTTGACCGTTATCGGAGCCCCCACGAAATTCGGAAACGCAAGACTGTGTTGCGCGAAGAACTCCGGACCCCAGTCGACGTAGATGTAGTCGCTCCCCGGCTCGCGCGGTGGATCGTGCTGGGTGGAAACCATCACGAGTTGCTCTTCCAGCAGCAGTTCGACCGTGAGTCCCGGTCGAGCCTGCGGGGTGTACATCACGCCGATATTCATTCGACCATCGATCAAGGCCTCCATCAGGTCTTCCTCGAAGCCGATCATTGCCCGCACAGCGACATCCGGAGCCAGCGACGAGAAGGTCTCCAGCCAGCGTAGCAGCAGGTCATCCCAAAGCCCGATGCGGGCGCCGATCGTCAGTGTCGCGCGGAATCCGCTGACGATGCCGATCTCCTGTCGCGCCAGCTCGACGGTGCGCGTGAGCAACGACGCGTGTCGCTGAAATTGCCGCCCCGCCGAGGTCAGTGTCGTGCCTGACTTGTTGCGCACGAACAACTCCGCGCCCAGCTTCTCTTCGAGACGCTGGATCCGCGTGCTGACCGTCGACTGCGTGACGTGCAAACGCTCAGCGGCCGCCACAAAGCTGCCTGCCGCAACCACAACGAGAAATGTACGGGCGAGTTCGGTATCCATCGATGCTCTCGATATTGGGCGCCATTTTTTATCGTTTGTAAAACATCCTGCAAAGACTAGGCTGAGGGCTGCCGATATTGGAGTCCGCATGATCTGCACGTTGTCGCCCAATCCGAACTCTCACGCCGCGCCCTTCGATCGGCGCGCGCACCTGGATCGGGCGAGTGTCGGCGCCAATTCGGTCGCGAACATGCGAGCAAGCGGAATTCGCTTGCGAAACACCGCGTGACTGCGGGATTGCGATCCTGCAGTGACGTCCACCGTTCATGGCAAGGAGATTGAGATGTTGACACTCGAAGACGCAAGAAAAGTCATTGCCGCAGCCGAGAAGAAGGCCACTGTGCTCAAGCAGCCGATGAACGTTGCGGTTGCCGATGCGGGCGGTAATCTGGTCGCTCACGTGCGGATGGATGCGGCCTGGATGGGCAGCATCGATATCTCGATCAAGAAGGCCTTCACTGCACGTGCCTTCGATATTTCCACGAAAGACCTGGCGAAGTTGTCGCAGTCGGGAGGGCCGTTCTTCGGCATCCAGGAGTCCAACCAGGGTCGCGTGATGATCTTCGCCGGCGGCGTGCCGCTGAAGCGCGCGGGAAAGGTCGTCGGCGCCATCGGCGTGAGCGGCGGCTCGGGTGAGCAGGATCAGGCGGTGGCAGAGGCCGGCGCCGCAGCTTTCGTTTGAATGAATCGAGGAGCAACTTATGGCAACCAATCGTGGAATTGCTTACGTCGGACCCGGCAAGGTCGAGGTTCGCAGCATCGACTTTCCGAAGTTGATCGGTCCCGGCGGCAGGCGCTGCGATCACGGCGTGATACTGAAGATCGTCACCACCAACATTTGTGGCAGCGATCAGCACATGGTGCGAGGTCGCACTACCGCTGCCGCGGGCCTGATCCTGGGCCACGAGATCACCGGCGAGGTCATCGAAGCCGGTCGCGACGTCGAGTTCATCAAGGTCGGAGATCTCGTCTCCGTTCCTTTCAATGTCGCGTGCGGGCGCTGTCGAAACTGCAAGGAGCGGGCGACGGGCGTTTGCCTGAACGTGAACCCGGCCAGGGCCGGTGGCGCCTACGGTTACGTCGACATGGGCGGATGGATCGGCGGCCAGGCCGAGTACGTCATGATCCCCTACGCCGATTTCAACCTGCTCAAGTTTCCCGACAAGGCACAGGCGATGGAAAAGATCCTGGACCTGACCTGCCTGTCCGACATCCTGCCCACCGGTTATCACGGCTGCGTGTCGGCCGGCGTGACGCCGGGAGCGACGGTGCTGGTCTCGGGCGCAGGTCCGGTCGGATTGGCGGCGGCGGCATCCGCGCTGCTGTTGGGTGCCGCCGTCGTCGTGGTCGCGGATTTCAACAAGGAGCGTCTGGCGCAGGCACACTCGTTCGGCTGCGAGACGATCGATCTGGGACAGGGAGGCACGATCGCGGAGCGCATTGCGCAGATCCTGGGTGTGCCCGAGGTCGATTGCGCGGTCGACTGCGTCGGCTTCGAAGCCAAGGGAAAGCAAGGCGAGGATGAACCGGCAACGGTGCTCAACCAGTTGATGGAGGCCACGCGCGCCGCCGGCTCGATCGGCATTCCGGGCCTCTACGTCACCGAAGATCCGGGTGCGGGCGACCACGCTGCCAAGCATGGAAACCTGAGCATCCGGCTCGGCCTCGGGTGGGCCAAGTCGCACACGTTGTGCACCGGGCAGACGCCCGTGATGAAGTATCACCGCGGCTTGATGATGGCGATTCTTCACGATCGCATCCGGATTGCCAAAGCGGTCAATACCACGGTCATCAGCCTGGACCAGGCGCCGCAGAGTTACGCCGCCTTCGACAAGGGTGTCGCCAGGAAGTTTGTGATCGATCCCCATGGCCGCCTGAAGCGCGCAGCTTGAGATGGGCAAGCTCTCTGCAAAGGCGAGCTGCGGCGGACGCTCCCGGCGTTCCGCCCGCGGCGTGCCGGTCCGACTTGCGAACCGGCACGATCGCGCGACACGCTGAGCGTTCAGTGCGCCCGCACCGCAGCGGCCGGGGCACGAGCCTGTGCCTGCGCCTCGCCAGGGTCTGGTTGATGGACGCGCTCGATGCGCAAACGGCGCATGCCTCCCGGCATCATCCACTCCACGGTGTCGCCTTCGCGAAACCCGAGCAACGCGGTGCCCAGGGGCGCGACCACGGAAATCCGCTTCGCCGAGACATCGGCTTCGCGCGGGAACACGAGGGCGTAGTCGCTGCGTTCGCCGCTCTCCAGATCGAGCACGCGGACTTCGCTGTGCATCGTAACGACGTCCGTCGGCATTTCCGCCCACAGCAGGACGCGCGCCCGCTCGAGCTCGGCTTGCAGCTTTTGCAGGTGCACTTGATCGACACTCGACGTTTCGCCGCGCCGGTCGAGCAGCGCGCGCAATCGGCGCGCATCCAGATCCGTTACCACGATGGGACGCTCTCGCATCACTGTATCTCCTGTTGGCGGTACTCAACCACTTCTTCGCCCGACGGTGGCAATCCAGGATCGCCGCTGCGGGTCCCTTCAATGCAACGGTGCGGTCGCATCGACATCCGGCGCCGCGACGAGAATGTCGCATTCGAGCGACCGCAACATGTCGTTGGCGCCACTGCCGCGCACGATCCGGTCGAGCATCGACCGGTCCTTCGTCCCGACGATCAGCAGCTCCGGCTGGATACGCCGGATCTCGCGTTGAATGGCACGCAGCGGTCGCGTCTGCTGGAAGCACAGGCGAAAGTGCGAACTATCGACGCCTGCAGCATCGAGCATCAGGAGCAGGCGCTTCCTCGCCGCGTTTTCCCATTCATCGAGGTAGCGCTTCGCGGAGTGCACATCGAATCCCGTCGCGTACATGGGACCGCGGTAAGCAGACTCGAGACCGTGGACGATCGAAACGCTGGGCGCATCGAGCAGTCGCAACGAAGCGGCCAGGCGTGCGACCCGGACAAACGCATCCGAAATCTCCGCTGCGACCACGACCGCGCCATAGCGCATGCGAGGCTCGATATTGACGATCAACGTCGGGCAGCCGGACAGACCGGCGACGCGCTCGGCGGTCGGCCCGATCAGCGGCGCCAGTGGCGCGCGTTGTCGCGATCCGAGCACGATGAGGTCGGTCCCGGTTTGCTTCGCGACAGCCGCGATCGTGCGCACGTGGTCTCCGGTGCGCAGCGTGATCTTCGGTTCACTGCCCTCGGGCAGCAGCGTCAACGGCAGTTGTCGAACCATCTGCTTGCGAACGTGCGCAGGCGGATCGCCCGGCCGATCCGGCGCCATGACGTGCAACAGCGTCAGCCTTGCATCGAATCGATTGGCCAGAAACGCGGCACGTTGCACCACGCGCGTCGAGCGCGCGGAAAGATCGGTGGCGCAAAGCACTCCCTTGAGGCCCGCCGCGGCCCCGCGGATTGCGCTCGGGTCGGAGCCAGGATTCGTTGCACGCTCGGTCGCTGTCTGTTTCATCATGTCCTCCACGGCCGTGCCGTCTTCGCGTTCAGTAATGCCGGTACGGATTTTCTGTAGCCAACAAGGGCCGGCACGCCAAACGGCCGGCGATGGTTCGCAGGGTCATTGCGCCGTCCGCGCTGCAGGCACTGCAACGCCGTACGTTCCGCAGCGCGCTCCCGGTGTTTGAAGCGAATGGATCGCGCCACCTGCGGAACCTTTTTAGCCCACATCGTTGCTTAGATCAATTACAATTATTCATCGTTTCGATTAGGTTTTGACGAACTATCATGACGGTCATACGCAAGTTGAACTACCAGCATCTGCTGTATTTCTGGTCCGTTGTACGAACCGGCAGCCTGGCGCGCGCGTGCGACGAGTTGGCGCTCTCCGCGCCCACGATCAGCGCGCAGCTGCGCACGCTCGAGCAGCGTCTCGGCGAGAAGCTGCTCACCAAGTCCGGCCGCACGCTCGTGCCCACCGAGGCGGGTCGTCTCGTCTTCAGCTACGCCGACGAAATCTTCGGCCTCGGCCGCGACCTGGTCGACGCGCTGGAACATCGGCCGACGCTGCGCCCCCTGCGCCTGGCCGTCGGCATCGACGACGTGGTGCCGAAGGAAATCGCGCAGCGCCTGCTCGAGCCGGCGCTCGCCTTGAAGCAACCGGTTCGCCTCGTCTGTCAGGAAGGCACGCTCGAACGTCTGGTCGCGGGCCTTGCGGTGCGCGAGCTCGACATGGTGCTGTCCGACGCGCCGATTACGCCGGGCCTCAACGTGCGCGCCTACAGCCATCGCCTCGGCACCTGCGGGGAATCATGGATGGCCGCGCCGGCGCTGGCGAAGACGCTGCGGCGCGGATTTCCGAAGTCCCTGCATGGTGCGCCGGTGCTGCTGCCGACAAACGATACCGCGATTCGTCGCGAGCTGGATATGTGGTTCGGCCGGCAGAACGTTCGCCCCGTCGTGGTGGGCGAATTCGAGGACTACGCGCTCATGCGTGAATTCGCCCGCGCGGGCCACGGATTCACGTCGGTGCCCGCGGTTCTGCACGAGCAATTTCGCCGGGAGTACGGTTTCGCTTCGGTCGGACCGGCGACCGGCGTCGACGCGCAGTTTTTTGCGATCACGTTGGAGCGCAAGAACAAGCACCCTGCCGTCGTCGCGGTGGTCGAGAACGCGCGCAAGATTTTCACCGCATAGGATGGTGCGCCGCGCGGAACCGTTGGCTTGCGCAGCGCCGGATCTCTGCCAGGCGAGCACTCGTGCCTGTACGGCGCGGGCAAGCACCGTTCAAAGCACGAGCATCATGAATGCAGCGAGACCGAAAAATACTGCCATGCCGATGGCAACGATCCAGAGCGGATTCGGCGGACCATCGTCGCGCTCGAGTGCCGTTTCTCGAGACAACGACCGCGGACGCAAGTGAGCCGGCTGGAACGGGGAGGGTGCCGGCTGGATGCGTGCGTCCGCGACCGTTGATGACGGAGAAGACGGTCGGGCAATTGTGGCGGGCGAGATCATGTCCGTTACCTGAAACGTTCCGGAAACTGCTTGACGAGCGCATCGGCGATCGCATCCGAGATCACGAACATGTGCAGACGCATCGCATGCCACGTCGTCGCCTCATCCTGAAAGTTCCTGGCTGCGATCTGGTTGATCTGCGACACGTGGTGGCCGAAATGTCCGGCGAGCAGGCCAAACACGGCATCTTCAGGCAGGTACGGGTTCGCTCCGCTCAGGAACTTCGCAATTTCATGCGCATTGCCGGTGGCAGCTGCGACCGCCTTGGCCTGGCCGGTTCCGGACTTCGCGAGCGTGGCCGTGTTGTAGTCGTGCACCGCGCCCCAGTGTCCGGCGAGCAATGCAAGCAGGGAGTCCGCGGCCGCCTGCCCGTAGAACGGAGCGATCGATTCGGAAAGTGCCTTGGCGTTCGCCAGAACCTGGCCTTCGGCGACCTTCTGTTGTGCCTTGTCGCCCGCGTGCGTTGCCAGCACGTAACTGCGGATCCAGAAAATGTGCTCGACCCACAGGTCGCGCAGCGCCATCTTCGTGTCGGAGATCGAGGCGCGCTCGGTGGATGGCGTGGGCGCCGGTGTCGCGGCGGAGGTTGTTTGAGCCAGGCCGAAGGTCATCGCCAGGAGGACAGGAATGGCAAGAAACGTGGAGAGCTTGAAGCGTGACATGGGACCGTTCTCCCTGCCGTCGAATCGGGAATGATTCGCACCGGATGCGCAGGAACATAGGTGTCGGTCGCGCAGTCGACAAGCGATTAATATCGACCTGTGATATCGACATTGTCGATACAGCAACCCGCATGATGCTTCGCGCTCACGAATGGCAGCGGGACTCGCAGACTCGCGCCGTGGGTCGGCGCATGTCCGGGGGCAGGATTCCGCCGAGGCGGAAATAATCCACGCAGCCGGCCGCATCGGCCCGCGCGTCGTGTCGAATGGGAATTCGCGTACCCATCGATTGAATCGATATCACGCCCCAAGGTTCTTCGCTTGTTGCGACTCCAATGCACCTCTATGTTCTGCTTGCAGTCGCGGTACTCGTTTCCACCGACTGCATGACCTCGACTCAGCAAGGGGCACACACCATGTCGAACGATCTCTTTCCGCAGGCAACGCCTGCGATCGCCGCCCGGCGCAAGCAGCTTGCGCCCGATATCCACGATGCGTTTACGGCCTTCAGCGAGCGCGTATTCGCCGCGGGCGCATTGCCGTCCAAGGCCAAGCAGCTGATCGCGGTCGCCGTGGCGCACGTCACCCAATGTCCGTATTGCATTCGCGGACACACCAAGGCAGCGCTCCGTCAGGGAGCCACCGAGCAGGAGATCATGGAGGCGATCTGGGTCGCGGCGGAGATGCGCGCGGGCGGCGCCTATGCCCACTCGGCGATAGCGCTCGATACGATGGACAAGGTGACGAGCAGGCAGGCAGGGTGACACCATGAACGACATCGGGCTCAAGCGCGCCTACGATCCGGCGACCCGGGCGGACGGCCGACGAATTCTGGTGGAACGCCTCTGGCCGCGAGGCGTGAAAAAAACAGACCTCAAGGCGGACGCGTGGCTCAAGGAAGTCGCGCCCAGCACCGAGCTGCGACAGTGGTTCGCGCATCGCGTGGATCGTTGGCACGAGTTCCGGCGTCGCTACACGGAGGAGTTGGATGCGAAGCCCGATCAATGGGCTCCCATTCTCGAGGCCGTCAGAAAAGGTCGCGTGACGCTCATCTACGGCGCGCATGACGTGTTGCACAACGGTGCGCTCGTCCTTCGCGACTATCTGGCCGAGCGGCAGGTTGCGCGGCGCTCCGCGTCGAAAGTCGAGCGGCGGCGCAAGAAAGCGGTCTGAGCAGCTGCTGCTGATCCGGGCGTGCAACCTGAAATCGCGGCACCCGCGATCGGCACATGCATTTTCATGAGCGCGCTCCCGTGGCGCCGGGTCACGGGCATTTCTCGCCCGTCGCCGTATCGAAACCGTGGCGGAAGACCACGTCGCACTGGTAGGCGCTGCAGGCGGAGAACTGCGACGTGTTGCCGGCGCTGTCGGTGGCGGTAAGCGTGATCTGCTTGCCGGCCAGGCTGATCCCGCCGGGTGCCTGCAGGTTCACGCTGAAGGCGGCGCTGCCGTTGCTGCCGGCAGGCGCGTTGTTGATGGACATCGAGCTGGCGGAGCCGACGGGATACTCGCCGGGGCCATGGCCGCCGCTGTCGCACTGGTCGGATGCAAACGCGTCGATCCTGTAGATGTCGTTGCTCGATTGCAGGATGCCGTTGACGACGCCCTTTGCCGTCCCGCCGGACGAGCCGCCGATCAGCGGATAGTTGAGCCCGCGATTGGACGCCGTCGAGGCAGGATCGTTGTAGCCGTAGCTGTAGCCGGCCAGCACGATCTCGCCGATGATGTTGCCGAAGATGCTGTTGGACCTCAGTTCGTCCTGGTTGCTGCCCGCGTCCGAAATCTCGACGCCGTAGGCGTTGTCCCAAATGGCATTCGAGTTGACGAAGTTGCGGTTCGCACCGCCCAGTATGATCAGCCCGTACGAATTGCCGGCGGCGTTTCCGTCGGAGCACGCCGGCGTCGGGCCCGGCAGGCAGTAGGGATCGGTCTTGCCGATGCGGTTGTTGCTGATGGCGTTGAAAAAAGCCTGCGCTCCCTGAAGGAAGATGCCGGTGTTGCCATTGACGATGACATTGTTCGACACGGTGTTGCCGCTGGTGCCGATGCCGATGTGGTAGTCGGCGGGGACGCTCGCGGTCTCGTCGCCATAGGTGCCGAACAGGTTGCCGATGATCGAGTTGCCGGTCGAATCGCCGAAGAAATTGCTCGCATCGTGCGGGATGTACACGCCGACGCCGCCACCGAAGCCGTTGTAAGTCGTGCCGCCGATGACATTGCGCTGTGCCGGACTGCTGCCGCCGACGGTCGCCGTGGTCGCCCTGCCGAGGATGTAGATGCCGGTATTGTTCTGGGCCAGCGTGAGGGCGCCGAGCTTTCCGCCGAACTGGTTGCCGTAGAACAGGTTGTTGCCGCCGTACAGCGCGATCGCGGCCGTATCGGTGGTGTTGCTGTTGAAGCCTTCGAAGGCGAGACCCTGCACCCAGAGCTGGCTGCTGCCCGAGGTCAGCCCCGAGTCGAGCGGCGTACCGCCGGAGTGGGCGCCGTTGAGCAGGATGCAGCGCACCGCGTTGTCGCCGGCCAACAGCGTGTTCGGGCTCGCGCCGGGCTGGCTGAAACCGTCGATGCGCACGGGGATCGACAGGAACGGCAGGTCGCTGGCCAGGTTGATCGTCCACGGGCAACTGCCGCTGGCGATGTTGAAGTTGATGTAGTGATAGCCGGTGCCGGCCGCGTTCACGTCGAGCAGGGCCTGGCGGAAGGAACCGGCTCCGCTGTCGTTCGTGTTCGTGACGACATGGGTCGTCCCGATCGTATCGTTGACGCCCGATTCGTAAGCGCCGCGGTCAATGGACGAGCCGATGACGCGGGCATCGTCGTCCAGATCGACGCCCGATTCGCCCGGCGCGCCGTTGTAGCCGCTGTTGATCGCCGGAGACAATGTCGGCGAAGTCTGCAACCGGTAGTCGCCGCCGCCGACGAACAGCGGGTTGCCGTGCAGCGAGCCGCCGAACGAGTTGCCGGCCTCGGCGCCGCGCAGGGTGCCGTAGATGTTGTCGGCAAAGTAGGCCGATCCCGGCAGGAATGCCGTGCCGTTGAAGGTATCCAGGTCGATATCGTACGACGCATTTCCCCACATGATGTTGTCGTACAGGCTGATGCTCGCAAGCGGATTGCCTTCGCTCAGTACATAGGCACCTTCGCCGGACGCGTTGGCTACCGTGTTGCTGGTCAGGACAACCTGGTCCCCGCCTGTATAGCTGTATACGTTCAGCGCATTCCAGCCACCGCTGGTCGATCCGGCAAACAGGTTGTTGCCCAGCACGAAGGAACTCGATCCGTTGAAAGAACCGAGAAGGCTCAGGCTGTTGCCGTTGAAGACGTTGTTGCGGACCGTCGTGTGCACACCGCCGCTGTCGTTCGCTTCGAATCCGATCGTTATCCCGTCGAGATCGTCGATTGCAAAGTTGGTGAAATACAGACCTTCCACGAGCAGGTCGGTGCCGAAGAAGAATTCGAGCGGCTGCGCGTCGCCGTTGAATACGGTGTTGGCGGCATACAACGTGCGGCTGGCGCAGCCTGTCGAGTAGCCGCCCAGCAACTGCAGCGATCCGATGTTCCCGTGGGCGCCTGTCCCCTCGAGGTAGCTTCCTCCCAGATGATAGGCGCCGGTCTGGATCTTGATGACCGTCGTGCCCGATGCGGATTCAGCCGACAGCAATGCGCCGTCGAGGTCATTGACGGTGGCGACACAGTACTCGACAGCGCGCGCAGCCGGCGCAGCCAGCGCGAGCGACGCAGCCAACACGAAGCGATTCAGCGATTGCGTAAACATGGTTGCCTCCGGCGATACGGTCGCCTGTCTTTGAAGTTGCTGCCGCCCGGCATTCATGGGCATTTCTCGCCGGTCGGGCTGTCATAGCCGTGGCTGAAAATCACGTCGCAGGTGTACGGCATGCACTTGGAAAACGTCGACGTGTTGCCCGCGGCATCGGTGGCGGTCAGCGTGATCTGCTGGCCGGCCAGGTTGCCGCCCGGTCCGGCGCTGATCGGTATGCTGAATGAGGTGCTGCCGTTGTTGCCGATTGGCGCGTTGCTGATCGACGTGCCTTGCGCGGCCAGGAATGTTTCGCCTTCGCCGTAGCCGGGGTATGAATCGCATTGCTGCGAGGCAAACACCTCGATGTTGTAGATGGCGTTGGTCGACGCCAGCGTGCCACTGACCGTACCGGACGCAACGCCGCCGATCGCGCGCGTGATGATCGGATTGTTCAGTCCGCGATCGGGCTGCGCCTGCACGGAAGCCTGGGCGTCGTTGTACTGGACGTTCACCGGATTGCCGGTGTAGATGCCGCCGTAAACTGCGTAGTTGGCATAGATGCTGTTGGCGCTGATGACATCCTGTTCGGGGCTGTTGCCGGAAACCGTTTCCAGGAACACGCCGGCACTGAAGTTGTTCCAGATGGTGTTGTGGGTGATGGCGTTGCCGGAAGCAGAGCCCTGCAACCTGACGCCGGCGGTGTTCCCGGCGGCGATGCCACCCAGGCACAGCGGAAACGGATACGACACGCAGACCGACTCGGTGATGCCGATCAGATTCGAATCGACGACGTTGCCGGTCGCCTGCGCGCCCTTGAGCAGCACGCCGGATACACCGGCCGCATTGACGATCACGTTGCCGCTGATCGTGTTGCCGCTCGTTTCGATCCACAGGCCGGTGTCGTTGTACAGAGCGGACGCGCCGCCGCCGCCGTACTCGCTGCCGTCGGTGCCGATCAGGTTGTTGACGATCTTCATGCCGGTCGCATTGCTGAACAGGCCGTAGGCGGCATAGATGCCGCGGCCGTTCAATCCGCCTGCGCAGTCGGCGCCGGTGATGATGTTGCGGAACTGCGGACTGTTGCCGCCGATGCTGGCGTTGGTGCCGCCGGTGAGATCGATGTCGTTGGGCTGCAGGACCGCGCCGCCGAAGTTGCCGCCGAACTGGTTGCCCCAGATCAGCGCGCCGGCCGTGCCGTCGAAGCCCAACGCGATCGCCGCGCCGCCGCAGCTGCCGCTGGTGTCGTGGAATCCCTCGAACACCAGGCCTTGCACCCACAGTTGCCAGCTGCCGGACGAAAAGACAGGCACCAGTCCCTCGCTGGTCGTACCGCCGCCGTTGAGCACGATGCAGCGCACCGCGTTGTCGCCGTCGCTCAGCGTATTGGCGCTGGTTCCCGGCTGGCTGTAGCCGTTGATCTCCACGCCGTACTTGATCACCGGCAGCGGGCTGGAAAGGGTGATGACCTGCGGGCAGCCGCCGGGGATGTCGAAATTGATGTAGTGCTGCACGGCGACAGCGTTCGCCTGGGTGATGGCGTCGCGCAGCGTGCCGGGACCGCTGTCGCCGGCATTGGTCACGGTGATCTGGCCGTTGCCGGTGTCGTCGTATGCCGTTTCGTAGGCGCCGCGGTCGGGCGCCGAACCGACGATGCGCGCATTGCCATCCAGATCGGTGCCGCTGATGCCGGGTGCGGTGCTGTAGCCGCTGTTGATCGCCGGCGACAGCGGCGCCGTCTTCAGGCGATAGTTGCCGCCGCCGACGAACAACGGATCGGCGTTCGAGTTGCCGCCGGACCCGCTCGCACCGGTCAGGAAAGACGTGCCGTAGGTGTTGTCGACCAGAACCGCCGTGGAAGAATACGGACCACTGACGCAACTGATGTCGATGTCGAAGCCGCCGTTGGCCCAGACGATGTTGTTGTAGAGATTGCTGCCGGTGTTGGCCGCGTTGAGGCACAGGTAGATGCCATCATTGCCGGTGAAGCCGATCGTGTTGCCGACGATGTTCACCTGGTCGGCCGCATTGACGCTGTTGATGAGCAGCCCGTTCCTGCCGGACAGCGACTGGTCTATCAGGTTGTTGTAGACGCCCAGCGTCGCCGGCGCGCCATGGCTGCTTTCGAGCATCAGGCCGGTGCTGGAGAAGATGTCGTAGCGGATCGTCACGGTCGTTGCCTGTTCCTCGACGAAGTGGACGCCGAGGCCGGTGCCGCTGCTGAAATTGCGGAACTGCAGGCCTTCGACCGTCAGGCTGCCGAGCAGATCGAGAAAGGCGGCCTGGCCGCCGCCGTCGAGCACCGTGTTGCCTTGCGTGGCGCTGGCCGGCGCCAGCGAGCGGCTCGCGCAATTCGGGCCGTAGCCGCCCATCAGCTTCAGCCCGTACGGCCTGGCGTTGCCGCTGGTCAGCGCGGTATTGCTGACGTCGTAGACACCCTGCGCAATATGCACTTCGGTGATGTCGGACGCGGTCTGCGCGTGCAGCAGCGCCGTGTTGATGGTGTTGGCATCGCCGGCGCAATAGACCGTGAAAGCCTGGGCGGACGAAGCCGCCCACAACATCGCGAGCAGCAGCCCGCGGAAGGCATTGGTACGACTGGGCATCGTTTCTCTCCCGGATGTCTGAACACGTCGCCGGCCTGGTGATCGGCTGCGGCGGTGGCCGCTCCAACGGCCCACACTGCTAAGGAATGCAGCGCTAGGAACGATCGAACAGCGCCACCCTGAACGTGCTGCGCGGCGTGCGCGCAGGCAGGGATTTGCGCGACCTACGCTGCTATCCTCGGATTCGCGGTCTCTCGAGGTGTCCGACAAAAGGCCCAAGCAACCGGTGACAGGCGAACCGACAGAACAGTTGTTGCGCCGGATCCGCGACGGCGAGTCGAGCGCGCGCCAGGCGCTGTATCAGCGCTGTCTGCCGCTGTTGCAGCGCTGGGCGCATGGACGCCTGCCCGCGCGGGCGCGCGACATCGCCGATACGGACGACCTGGTGCAGATAACCCTGATCCGCGCGCTGAACCACCTGGAAGAGTTTCAGGCCAGCGGCAGCGGCAGTTTCCTGGCCTATCTGCGCCAGATCCTTCTCAATGAGGTGCGCGCCGAATTGCGCAAGCGCCAGCGCGAGAAGGTCAGCGTCGACGACGTCGCGCTGGTCGACGAAACCGAATCGGTCGTCGAGCACCTCGTCGGCCAGGAACAACTGCGCGCCTACGAGGGCGCGCTGGCCAGCCTCGACCGCCAGGAGCAGGCGTTGATCGTGATGCGCATCGAATTCGGCCTGAGCTACAAGGAAATCGCCGTCGATGCCGGATTGACGCCCGATGCTGTTCGAATGCGGGTCAATCGTGCATTGGATGTCATAGCCAGCCGCATGCTGGCCTGAAAGGACAGGACCCTTGGCCGACGAATCGGATAAAGATCCACTGTTCGACAGCGCGCTGCGGGCTATCGCCGACGGAACGCCGCTGCCGTGGGACGACCTGGACCGCGGGCAGGCCGATCCGGCGCAGCTGGACGTGCTGCGCACGCTGGATGCGATCGCGTCGGCGTATCGCGCGAACGCGAACGCGGCGGCCGCCGAGCGGCCGGTGCTGTTTCGCTGGGGCGGGCTCGATGTCGAGCAATCGCTGGGGGCGGGCGGATTCGGCGAGGCGTATCGCGCCTACGACCCCTGGCTCGGCCGCCACGTCGCGCTGAAACTGTTTCGCGATCTCGACAACTCGGCCGGCCTCGACGAGGCGCGGCGCCTGGCGCGGCTGCGCCATCGCAACGTGCTGAGCGTGTACGGCTGCGGCGTGCACGACGGCCGCGCCGGTCTGTGGAGCGAGCTGATCGACGGCCGTACCCTGGCCGACGCCGTCGCGGCCGAAGGCGCGTTCAGCAGCGAGGAAGCGCTGCGCGTGGGCCGCGACCTGGCCCAGGCGCTTGCGGTCGTGCACGGCGCCGGGATCGTGCACGGCGACGTGAAGGCGGAAAACGTCATGCGCGAGTCGGGGGGCCGGATCGTGCTGATGGATTTCGGCGCCGGCGGCGACACGCGTTCGCTCGCCGCGGCGCGCTTGATTTCCGGCACGCCGCGCTGCCTGCCGCCGGAAGTGCTCGATGGCGCCGCGGTCGGCACGACCACCGATGTCTACGCGTTCGGCGTGCTGATGTTCCTGCTTTTCAGCGGCCGCTATCCGTACACGGCGACCGACGCGGCCGCGTTGCGCGAACAGCAGCGCAACGGCGAACGGCCGTCGCTGCGCAGCTTGCGGCCGCAACTCGACGCGGCCGTCTGCGCGCTGGTCGAGGACTGCATGGCCAACGATCCGGCCCGCCGGCCGGCGGATGGATGCGCGCTTCGCGATCGGCTTGCCACGTTGCGCGGCGCGCCCGATGCCCGCATCCGCCGCCACCTGCCCCTGGCCGCATCGATCGCGGCTCTGGCGGTGCTGGCCGCCGCAGCCGTACTCGCGCTGCGCCCGGCGCCGGCGGCATGGGAAAGCGCCGTGCAATTCCTGCGCGTCGAGCCGGCCGGAGACGTGCCGATCGCGGCGAACGCCGTGCTGCATGTCGGCGATCGCCTGCGCGTCGCGCTGCGCAGTTCGCGCGACGCCTATGCGTACGTGCTGAACGAGGATGCCGACGGCGATGCCACGGTGTTGTTTCCGGCTGCCGTCGGCGGCGTGGGCAACCCGTTGCATGGCGGTGCCACGACGTTGTTGCCCGGCGGCGACGCCTCGACGCTCGCCTGGAAAGTCAATGCCGCCTCCACGCGCGAGGAATTCGTCGTCGTCGTCGCGCTCGCGCCGCAGGCGGAACTCGAATCCGACCTTGCCGCATGGACGCACGCGCACGAAGACGACTCGCGTGCGGTCAATGCGGTCGTCAAGGCGCCGCCGCCGCAGGTGAGGGGCGAGCAGCTGCGGCACGTGCTCGCGCGCGTCGGCCGCGACATCGATCGCGTGCGCGTGTGGCAGTTCAGTTTTGCCCACGCGGATTGACCCGGTTTGCGAGTGTGGTGTTCCGCGAGTAACTCCACGACGCACGAATCAATCTTGAGCCCCGCGCCCATGATGGGGGAGAGGTTGGGGAGAGGGTGACGCCTGCGTAGCAGGCGTCTGCCGCGCCTCCCCCTCTCCCGCCGCGCTGCGCGCTTGGCTTTCCTGGCCATCCATGGCCATCAAGCCACTTGGGCATCCTGCCCATCGGACCTCTCCCGCGAGGAGAGAGGTGGATTGCGCGCATGCAGAAGTTCTTGCGGAACAGAGCGCGAGCTTCGACTTCTCCCGCGAGGGGCGAGGTGAATGGCGTGGATGCAAGATCTATCGCGGAATACGGCGCAAGTGGGCTTTCGCGCGGCTTTGACCTTCCCTTGACCCTGTTTTGCTAGGCTGCGCACGTCGCGCGAGAGAACCGGGCCATGCTGCGCAGTTGCTGTCTTGTCGCAATCCTGATGGGAGCAGCCGCTTCCGCCGGTGCCGGGAGTTCGCCGCCGCCGCTCGCGCACCGGATCGAAGCGGCACGCGCGGCCGTTGCCGCGGCCGATGCGAAGAAGACGTCTGCGGAGCAGCAGGCCAAAGCCATCGAAACCCTGTTCGACCTGCTGGATCGTGCCGGGCAGCTGGAGACCGACGAAGCGCAGGCGCTGGCCGCACGCGACGTGGAACTGCGCCGGCCGCAGTCGCCGAATGGCTCGACCGACTACGCGCTGGCGCTGTGGCGCGGCGCCATCGTGATGGGCCAGCACAACCGCTTCGCCGACGCCACGGCAACCGCGCAGCGCGCCTTGGCGATGCTGCAGCAGCAAACGCCGCCCGATCCCGTCGCGCAGGCGATGGTGCGCATCACGCTCGGCGCGATCCTCACGACACAACGCAAATTTGACGAGTCGATACCGCTGCTCGAAGGCGCCATCGCCGAACTGGAAGCGCACCACGTCGTCAATGTGACGCTGGCTTACGGCTTGAAGGCGCTCGCCTTCGACTACTCCGAAACGGAGCATTTCGATCCCGCGCAGGCAACCGTCGACCGTGCCATTGGTGTCGCCTTGAAGCTGGAAGGACGCGACAGCGTCCTGCAGGCGAGCTATCTGATCGTGGCTTCCGTTGCGCCGTTGAAGCGCGGCGACACGGCCGCGGCCATTGCGTTGCTCGAGCGCGCGCTGCCGATATTGCGCGACGCCGATCCGCCCGTGCAGAGCACTTACGAGCTGGGATTGCTCACGTTGGCGCAAACCCTGAAAGGCAGCGGCGATTGCCAGCGCGCGCAACCGCTGCTGCGCAAACTGATCGAAACCGAAGATGCGCACCCCAGCGCAGGCGGCACGCGCTTTCTTGCCAGCGCGCTCAACACCCTGGCATTTTGCCTGGGCCGGGACGGCCGCTCGGCCGACGCCGCGGCCGCGTACGAGCGCGCCCTGTCGATGTACCGCAAGCTGGCGGGAGACGACGCATCGGCAACGCTGATCGTCGAGAGCAACCTGGCCAATGCCTACGAGGAACTCGGCCGGCGCGACGACGAAATCGCGATGTTGCGCCACGTCATCGAGGTGACCGATCGCACGCGCGCCAAGGATGCCCCGGACATGACGCCGGCGCGTGCGAACCTCGGCTACACCTATGTCTGGCTCGGACGCTACGCTGAAGCCGAGCCGCTGTTCCGCGACTACCTCGCGCATCTGGGACCCGGCCGCGACTTGAGCGAGCGCGATCCGCGCGGCGCCATGGCCGGGCTCGCCGTGTGCCTGTGGGCGCAAGGTCACGGCGAAGAGGCGTTCGGCGAGGCGCTGGCCACCGAGCGGTCACGGCAGAAGCTCGTGCGCACGGCCGGTGCCGATCTAGGCGAGCAACACGCCGTGAAGATGAGCGGCAATGCGATCAACGGTCTCGACTGGGCGCTGGCGATCGCCGCGCAGGACGGCCGCGCCGATCACGCGCGGGCCGCCTGGGAAGCGGCGGTGGAATCGCGCGGCCTGGTCAACGCGATCAGCGCGCGGCGCCTGGCCGCGGCGCGTGCCGCCTCGGATCCGCAGCTCGCCGCGGTGTGGCACGAATGGAAGCAGCGCGACGAGGCGCTGGTGCAGGCGCGCGTGGAGGCGGCGCGCAATCCGTCGGCGGCAGCGGCGGCGGCGCTGGACGCCACCGAGCAGCAATTCGACGAGGCCGAGCGCGCATTGGCGCATGCCGAGGGCACCGGTGGCGCGGCGCTCGGCCGCGCGCACGCCGACTTGACGTCGATTCTTGCGGCGCTGCCCGCGGAAACCCTGCTGGTGAGCTACGTCGAGGCGGATGCCAGCCAGCCGCACGATCTCAATCATCCGGCCGACTGGGAGCAGCATGGCCGTCTATACGCCTTTGCCGCCGCACGCGGGCACAGGCCGATGCTGCTCGACCTGGGCCCGCGTCCGCCGGTGCAGGAAGCCGTCCGGCAGTGGCTCGACCTCGTCGTCGAGCGCGGCAGCGATCCCAAGGCACGCGCTGCAGCCGGGCGCCGCGTGCGCGAGCTGGTGTGGGACCCGATCCGCAGCGCATGGCCGCAGAAACGCGTCTTCGTCGTGCCCTCGGCGGCGCTCGAGCGCGTGCCATTCGCCGCGCTGCCGTCGAACGACGCACGGTACCTGGTCGAAGCCGGGTATGCCTTCCACTTTCTCGACCATGAGCGCGACGTGCTGGCGCCGCAGGCCCCGCGCGACGCATCGCCGACCCTGGCGCTGATCGGTGCGCCTGATTTCTCCGTCGCCGCGAGCGAGCCGTCCGGTTCGCGCGGCGTGTGCGCGGGATTGCGCGGCGCGACATTCACCGCGCTGCCGCAGGCAGCGCGCGAGATCGGCGGCCTGCGCGACTTGTGGCTGCAGCGCGCGGGTGCGGCAGCGCCGACGGTGCTGGAAGGAGCGGATGCGACCGAGGCGCGTACGCGCGCGGTCCTGCACGACAGCCGCATCGTTCACTTCGCCACGCACGGCATCTTTCTCGGCGACCAGTGCCGCGAGTCCGGCTCCGACACGCGCGGCGTCGAGCTGGACGAAGACGCGCCGCCGGCGCCGGGCGCGCTGGAGATTTCCGCGCTCGTGCTGAGCGGCGCCAACCGCGCCGCGACCAGCACCGAAGACGACGGCCTGCTGACGAGCGAGGAGGTCGCCACGCTCGACCTCACCGGCACGGATTGGGCCGTGCTGTCGGCCTGCGACAGCGGCATTGGCAAGCACGTCAACGGCGAGGGCGTGTTCGGATTGCGCCGCGCGTTCCGCCTGGCCGGCGCGCGCAGCGTCGTGATGAGCCTGTGGCAGGTCAGCGACAATGCGAGCGCCGACTGGATGCTGGCTCTTTACCGCGCGCGCCTGCTGCAGCACGCCTCGACGATCGACGCCATCCGCTCGGCGGACCTCGCGGCGATCGAACAGCGCCGCAAGGCCGGACTCGATCCCGCGCCATACTACTGGGCCGCTTTCGAGGCCGTCGGAGATTGGCGCTGACGTCGACGGGCGAAGGTTCGCCATCGACCGAGGAATGTCGCCGCGGGCTGACCGGACAAGATTGCCTTTGGACTATCGGCTGGTTCGTTGGGCTCACGGTTGTCGATCTTCTGTACCGGCACGAACGGCAGCCAGGACCGGCGTCCTGGCCCGCCCGCACCTTGATCCCGATCAATTCATGCCGGATCGAAGGATGGGATATGTCACGACTGCCTGAGGACAGCCCGATGAGCAAGACAGATCACTCGGCACATCGTCAGCCTGCCGTGCAGTCGGAAGACGGCGCGCCGCGTCAATCGCGCGATCCGGTCTGCGGCATGACGGTGGATCCGCTGACGGCGGAGCATCGCGCGCTGTTCGAAAACGCGACGTACCTGTTCTGCAGCGCGAACTGCAAGGACAAATTCGAAAGCGATCCGGTCCGCTACGTGAAGACGAGTGAATCGCCAGTGCCGACGCCTGCGCCACCAGCCGCCAGCGCGATCTACACCTGTCCGATGCATCCGCAAATCCGGCAACCCGGGCCGGGCAATTGCCCCATTTGCGGCATGACGCTGGAACCGCTCCTGCCGACAGCGGCAGAAGAGGATACCGGCGAGCTCGATCGCTTCACGGCTCGCTTCTGGTGGACACTGCCGCTCACGGGCGGCGTCTTCGTCCTGGCCATGACGGGACATCGCCTGGTGTTGCTGGCGCCGCAAACGCAATCCTGGGTCGAAATGGCGCTTGCCGCGCCGGTCGTGCTGTGGGCGGGCTGGCCATTCTTCGTGCACGGTGCCCGATCCGTGGTCAACCGCAGCCCCAACATGTGGACGTTGATCGCCCTGGGCGTGGCGGTCGCCTACTTGTACAGCATGGCGGCTACGCTCGCGCCGCGGATGTTTCCTTCGTCGTTCGTCGAGCACGGCCGGGTCGGGGTCTACTTCGAGGCCGCCGCGGTGATCGTATCGCTGACGCTGCTCGGTCAGATGCTGGAACTGCGTGCGCGCGCGAGTACATCGGCGGCAATCAGGGCGCTGCTTCAACTCGCGCCGAAGACCGCGCGGCGAATCGGCGCGAATGGCGTGGAAGCCGATGTGCCGCTGACCGATGTTCAGCCAGGCGACCGGTTGCGCGTCCGTCCGGGGGAGAAAGTTCCGGTCGATGGTGTCGTTGTCGAAGGCTCCAGCGCGGTCGACGAGTCGATGCTTACCGGTGAACCGCTTCCGGTCGTCAAGCGCGGCGGCGACAAAGTCACCGGCGCGACACTGAATACCAGCGGAAGTCTGGTCATGCGCGCCGAACGCGTCGGTGCCGATACGATGCTCGCGCAAATCGTGCAACTGGTGGCGCAGGCGCAGCGCTCGCGCGCACCGATGCAGCGGATGGCCGACGCGGTCGCACGATGGTTCGTCTTGTCGGTCATCGCAATCGCTGTCGCGACATTTGTCGCCTGGGCGCTGTTCGGTCCGGAACCGCGCTGGGTCTATGCGTTGGTCAATGCGCTTGCGGTCTTGATCATCGCGTGCCCGTGTGCGCTCGGATTGGCGACGCCGATGTCGATCATGGTGGCCACCGGCCGGGGCGCAAGTTCGGGCGTCCTGTTCCGCGATGCGTCCGCCATTGAAGCGATGCGCACGATCGACACGCTGGTGATCGACAAGACCGGTACATTGACCGAGGGCAGGCCGACGTTCGATCGCGTCATCGCTGCGCCTGGCTTCGAGTCGACGGACGTGCTGCAGATCGCCGCGAGTCTCGATCAAGGTTCCGAACACCCGCTGGCGCTTGCGATCGTTGCCGAAGCACGGCGTCGCGGATTGGCGCTGGAAAATCCGTCCGGGTTCGACAGCTCGAGCGGCATCGGTGTGCGCGGCACGCTCGGCGGCAGGCAGGTGCTGCTCGGCAATACCACCCTGATGCAGCAGGAGCAGATCGACGTGGCCCCGCTGGGGCAGACGGCCGAGGCGTTGCGCAACGAAGGCGCCAGCGTGATGCACCTGGCCGTGAACGGACGCCTGGCAGGTCTGCTGGCAGTGTCGGACCCGATCAAGGCCGGTACGCTCGAGGCTGTGCGCGGACTGCGAGCGGCCGGGCTGCGCCTGGTCATGGCCACCGGTGACGGGTGGACCACGGCGCGTGCGATCGGCAGGCGCCTGGGCATCGACGAGGTGATCGGCGAGGTCAAGCCGGCCGACAAGGTCGCCCTCGTAGCCAGGCTGCAGATGGAGCACCGCAAAGTCGCGATGGCGGGTGACGGCATCAACGATGCGCCGGCCCTGGCGCGCGCCGACGTCGGCATCGCGATGGGAACCGGCACCGACGTGGCGATCAACAGCGGGCACGTGACGCTCGTCAAGGGCGACTTGCGCGGCATCTTGCGCGCACGCACTCTCTCGCAACAGACAGTGCGCAACATGCGCCAGAATCTTGGTTTCGCCCTGGTCTACAACGCGCTGGGCATTCCGATCGCCGCGGGCGTCCTGTATCCGTTCACCGGCATTCTCCTGTCGCCGATGATTGCCGCTCTGGCGATGAGTTTCAGTTCCGTGTCCGTCGTCGGCAACGCGTTGCGCTTGCGCCGGCAGAGCTAGCGACCGTTCCGTCCCCGCTGCGGTTGTTGTGTTTTCGCCCGCGCCAACCCGCCGGCTGCGTTTCCCGGTCGTGCACCCGGGACAGCACGGATTCATCGCCCAGGTTGCGCCGTACCGTCATCCCGCTTTCATCGTCACGCATATTGATCCACGTCAATACCGCCCGACGCGAAGCGGGCTACGGTTTTTTCCCGCAACGAGGGAGGGCAGGCACATGACTTTCCCGATCGCGATCGCCTTGCGCCGCGTCGAATCGCCCGACGCCTTGCGTGCCGACGTGCAGGAACGCGCCGAGCATCTGGACCGTTTCGTGGACGACATTCTCGCGTGCCGCGTGTTGATCGAAGCGGCGCCGCGCAGGCGGCATATGGACTGCCGCTACGGGGTGCACGTGCGCATTGCGTTGCCCTGCATCGAGATCGAGGCCGGAGGCTGGCCGGTTTCGGAACGACGTCACGCCGACCCGCATGTCACCGTGGCGGAGACGTTCGACGTGCTGACGCAACGCATCGAGGATTTCGTGCGCCGGCGCTGCGGATCGTGCGCCAGATATACGAAGGCGCATTCCGGCGGATAGGAAACCTCATCCACGCCAATGCACGTCGGGTTCCTTGCGCGGGACCGCGGTCGGCGCGGCCTTCGGATGGCCGACGATGATCGGTGCGACCGTGACCCACGCCGCAGGCAGCGCGAGCAGGTTTTTCCCCTCGGTCGTATTGAGAAAGCCTTGCGCAAAACCGATCCAGCAGCTGCCCAGCCCTTCGGCGTAGGCGGCCAGCATCAGGTTCTCGGCGGCCAGCGCGCAGTCCTCGACGATCCAGGGCCCCTGGGCGTTTGCCGAAACAAGAATCAACGCGGGTGCGTGGTAGAAAATGTGAAAATCCGGGTCGCCCAGGATTGTTCGAAAGTGGTCGGATTGCGTATCTTCGGGCAGGGTGGCCAGCATGTGCGCCTTGGCCTCCTGCGATATTCGATCGAGCAGGTTCCGGTCGCGTACCACAGTGAATGTCCAGGGCTGCTGATTGACCGCACTCGGAGCATGCACCGCAGCGTCGATCAGGCGGCGAAGCGTTTTCTCGTCCACCGGCTGTGACGTGTATTCGCGTATCGCCCGGCGGCCGGCAATGGCCTGGTTCAATTCCACGGCATCTCTCCTTCGGAAATCTTCTGCGCCGCGGCCGCATTCAGCGCCTTTCGGTCAGTCTCCACGACCATGGGGCGGCCAGCTTGACGCAGGTCAATCCGTCTGCGGGTCGCACGCGGTTGCAAAGGGCAACGCCAACCAGTCGTTGGCCGGGTTGCGCCCTAGCTTGCAAAAGCCCGGACCAGCCGGCGTTTCGCGATTTCGACGATCGACAGATAAGTCGCCGTCGCCAGTGCCAGAAATGCGAAGAATTTCGCCGGCAGCGGAACAAAGCCGAGCATCGCCGCCCACGGCGTGAACGGAAGCAGCAGGGAAACCGTCACGATCGCCAGCGTCGTCGCGATCAGCGGCAGGCTCGGCCGGCTGCGCAGCGGATTGCCGAACGTGCGGATGACGAACAACACCAGCGTCTGCGTTGCCAGCGATTCGACGAACCAGCCGGTATGGAACACCGTTTCGGAGGCATGCAGCCATTGCAACAGGACGAAGAACGTCAGGAAATCGTAGAGCGAGCTGATCGGGCCGATCAGCAACATGAAGTTCCGGATCAGCCGGATGTCCCAGTGTTGCGGCCGCCGCATCTGCGTCTCGTCGACGTTGTCGGTCGGAATCGTGACCTGTGCAAGGTCGTAGAGAAAATTGTTCAGCAGGATCTGCGTCGGCAGCATCGGCAGGAACGGCAGGAACAGCACGCCGGCCGCCATGCTGAACATGTTGCCGAAATTCGAGCTGGTTCCCATCAGCAGGTATTTCATGACGTTCGCAAACGCCCGGCGGCCTTCCAGCACGCCCTCATGCAGCACCTGCAGGCTGCGCTCGCGCAAGATGATGTCGGCCGCGTCCTTGGCGACGTCGACCGCATTGATGACGGAGATGCCGATGTCCGCCGCGTGCAGCGACGGCGCGTCGTTGATGCCGTCGCCGAGGAAACCCACGACGTGTCCGCGATTCTTGAGCGCGAGCACGATGCGGTGTTTTTGCCGCGGCAGCACGCGCGCGAACACGACCGTGTTTTCGGCGAGCGTGGCCAGGGCCACGTCGCTCAGGCCGTCCAGCTCGCTGCCCAGCACGATGCGGTCCACTTTCAGGCCGATCCTGTCGCACAGATGACGGGCGACGCGCTCGTTGTCGCCGGTCAGGATCTTCACCGTGATCCCGTCGCGCGCCATGGCCTGCAGTGTCTCGATCGCATCGGGAACCGGCGGATCGACGAAAGCCAGAAACCCGGCCAGCACCAGCCCGGCTTCGTCGCCGGCATCGTAACGCGCCTTCTCCGGCACTTCGCGGTAGGCAACGGCGAGCACGCGCAGCCCACGTTCGCTCATGGCCTGGTAGGTCGCGGCACAAGTGGCGGCGGATTCCGCGTCCAGCGGCATCACTTCACCGGCCCGCTCGGAGCCGGTGCACTGCTGCAACACCGATTCCGGGGCGCCCTTGACGATGAGCTGCCGTCCGTCGCGGCCTGCCACGACGATCGACAAGCAGCGGCGCTCGAAATCGAAGGGCACCTCGTCGAGCTTCTGATATCCGGCCATGTCGACTCGCGCGTGCGCCAGAATCGCGCCATCGAGCGGACTGCGGATGCCGGTCTGGAAATATCCGTTGAGGTAGCCAAGAAAAAATGGCCGCTCGGATGGGCAGCCCGCCGCATCGACCGACGCGTCGAGCGACATCTCGCCGGTCGTCAGGGTGCCGGTCTTGTCGCTGAGCAGAATATCCATGCTGCCGAATTCGTCGATGGCGGCCAGGTGCTTGACGATCACGCGCCGCTTCGCCATGCGGATCGCGCCCCGTGCCAGCGTCACCGTGGTGATCATCGGCATGAATTCCGGCGTCAGACCGACCGCGAGAGCGACGGCAAACAGCAGCGACTCGAAGGCGGGGCGGCCGAGTGCCAGGCTGGCAAGCAGCACGAAAAACACCAGGAAGACCACGGTCCGCATGATCAGGCGCGAGAACGCCTCCAGGCCCTTCTCGAAATCGGTCTGCGGCGGGCGCTCCGCCAGGCGTTCGGCGATGTCGCCGAACGCGGTGCCGCTTCCGGTGGCCAGCACGACCGCGGTTGCGGTGCCAGCCACCACGGATGTTCCCAGGAACACCAGCTGGCGCGCGTCGACGTTGCTCGTCGGCGCGGGCAAATCCACGGGCTCCTTTTCGACCGGCACGGATTCGCCGGTCAGCGCCGCCTGCTGCACGTGCAGGTCGCGCGCGTCGAGCAGGCGCGCATCGGCAGGGACATGATCCCCCGCGGACAGGCGGATGACATCGCCGGGCACCAGCTCGCGTCGCGGTAGTTCGCGCCACGTGCCGTCCCGGCAAACCGTCGCGGTGGGCGCGACGTCCCGTCGCAGCCGGTCGGCGGCGCGTTGCGAGCGATAGCCGAGGGTGAAATTGAGCGCAAGGCTGAGCGTCACCATCAGCGCGATGATGGTCGCGCCGACGGTATCGCCCAGAAAACCCGACACGCCTGCCGACAGCAGCAGGATGAGGACGAGCGGGTTGAACACGGGCGCGAACAAGACCATCAGCGGCAGACGATGATGTTGCCCGGGTTCGTTCGCACCGAACCGGGCGAAGCGGCGGCCCGCTTCGGCCTGCGTCAACCCGCCGCGCCGGGCTTCCAGCGCCCGCAACATCTCTGCCGTCGGCATCGCCGCCGGCCCCTTGCTGGCGGGAGCGTCGCCGACGAGCGCTTCCTGGCTTCCAACCACCATGAATCGTCCTTCGCGCCGCTACCGGCACACCCAGGCAAATTGTCGTCCATGCCTGTCGCTGGCGATTGATCTTGATCAACACCGGCCGCAACAGACCGCTTACGCTGGGAAGCACCACGAGGAGAACTGCGATGACCAAGTCAGAGCAAAACGTATCCAAGGCTCCCGACGGGACAGGTGACGTATCCGTCCTTGCCAGGCAATCGTTCGACGCCATGTCCGGCACATTCTCGGCATGGTTGCGAGACGCCAACCGCTTTCAGGCCGAGGCAATCCGCTTCCTCAACGACCGTTTCAACAAGGACATCCAGATGATGTCGCAGTTCACGGCGTGCAGGAAGCCCGAGGAATTCTTCGATCTGCAGGCCAAGCTCATGAGCGGCCTGGTGTCGGACTACATGGCCGAAGGCACCAGGGTTCTGGAGTTGTTTGGTGATGTCGCCAAAACGGAAATGGAAGATTTCTCCAGGATCTCGAGCGCCAGGCACTCGAGCTGAAGCAACGCATCGAGCCACGCGATCGCACGAACGCGGCAGGGAAATCGACCTGGACACTCGTTGCCGATCGCGCCCGTACCCGATTGCCCGAACTGGTAGCGCCACATGAAGATCCAGTTTCTTGGCGCTGCCGGAACCGTCACCGGATCGAAGTATCTGGTGACCTCGAGCGACAGCCGTGTCCTGGTCGATTGCGGATTGTTCCAGGGCCTCAAGCAGCTGCGACTGCGCAACCGGGCGCCGCTGCCGTTCGATCCCTCGGCACTGACCGCCGTCGTGCTCACGCACGCACACCTGGATCACAGCGGCCACCTGCCGTTGCTGGTCAAGCAGGGGTTCCGCGGACGCATCCATTGCACCGCGGCAACTTTCGAGTTGTGCAAGTTGCTGCTGCCGGACAGCGGGCACCTGCAGGAAGAAGATGCCGAGTATGCGAACCGGCACGGCTTCTCCAAGCACAAGCCGGCGTTGCCGCTCTACACGGAGGAAGATGCCAGGAAATGCCTGCGCTATTTCCGCCCGGTTGACGCGGCCGGTGCGATCGAGCTCGGCGCCGGAGTGCACGCCGAGCTGTCTCCGGCGGGCCATATTCTCGGCGCGATGTCCGTGCTGCTGACCGACGGCGTGACGCGGCTGCTGTTTTCCGGCGACCTTGGCAGGCCGAACGACCCGATCATGGTTGCGCCGCACGCGCCGGTCGAGACCGACCATCTCGTCGTCGAATCGACCTATGGCGACCGCCTGCATTCCCGCGCGGATCCGACGGACGAGCTCGAAGCGGTAATAACGCGCACGACGCGTCGCGGCGGCGTGATCGTCGTCCCGTCGTTTGCCGTCGGCCGCGCGCAACTTCTGCTGTACTACATCCATCGCCTGAAGCTGCAGGGCAGGATTGCCGCGGACATGCCGGTGTACCTCAACAGCCCCATGGCGGTCGACGTGACCGGGCTCTATCAGCGTTTCCACAAGGAGCACAGGCTCGACGCGAAGGAGTGCGCGGCGGTCTGCCACACCGCGACCTACGTCAATACCGTCGAAGAGTCGATGCAGCTCAATACGCGCACGCGGCCGATGATCATCGTCGCCGCCAGCGGCATGGCTACCGGCGGCCGCGTGATCCATCACCTGAAGGCGTTCGCACCGGACCCGCGCAACACGATCCTGTTTTCCGGCTACCAGGCCGCCGGCACCCGCGGCGCCGCGATGCTGGGCGGCGCCGCGACGATCCGCATTCATGGACAGGATATTCCGGTGCGCGCGGAAATCGCCGCGTTGTCGTCGCTGTCGGCGCATGCCGACCAGGCCGAGACTCTCGAGTGGATGCAAAAGCTCCCGCGGCCGCCGCGCACGACGTTCATCACGCACGGCGAGCCCGTCGCCGCCGATGCGCTGCGCCAGCAAATCGAACGCCGCCTGAGCTGGAAGACGCACATTCCCGAAAACCGCGAGACAGTCGATCTTGCAGATGCGTAAGCCGGGGGAGTCATGCCAGAGCAGCCGATGACCGACCCGATGAGGGGGCACTCGTTGCGTGTGCGCAGGATCGGCATCGAAACGTATCAGGAGCCGGTTGTCTTCATTCGCGAAGATTCGCACGTCTGCCGTTCCGAAGGCTTCGAATCGCAATCCCGCGTCGAACTGCGCAGCCAGGCCAACCGCATCATCGCGACGCTGAACGTCGTGCGCCATGGCGGAATCGTCAGCCTCGGCGCCGACGAGGCGGGCTTGTCGGAAGCGGCCTGGCGCATTCTCGGCGCCGGCGAAAACGAAACGATTCGCATCGGCCACCCCGCGCCGGTGGAGTCGTTCGCGCTCGTGCGCGCCAAGCTGTACGGCCATGCATTCTCGGCGGCCGCGCTGCACGATGTCGTCGACGACATCGGCAAGGGGCGCTACTCCAGCATCGAACTGGCGGCCTTCGTCGCCGCGTGTTCCGGCGACCGGGTCAGCATGGACGAAACCATCGCGCTGACGCGCGCGATGGTGGCGACCGGCGAACGCCTGCACTGGGCGCAGCCGATGATCATGGACAAGCATTGCGTCGGCGGATTGCCGGGCAACCGCACGACGCTGATCGTGGTGCCGATCATCGCCGCGCTCGGGCTGGTCATCCCGAAGACCTCTTCGCGCGCGATCACTTCGCCGGCCGGAACCGCCGACACGATGGAGACGCTCGCGCCGGTGGCGCTCGACGTTGCCGCCATGCACCGCGTGGTGGAACGCGAAGGCGGCTGCATCGCGTGGGGCGGCGCGATCGGGCTCAGCCCGGCCGACGATATCCTGATACGCGTCGAGCGGCCGCTCGACCTGGACAGCGAAGCGCAGCTGGTCGCCTCGGTGATCTCGAAGAAGGCGGCGGCAGGATCCTCCCACGTCCTGATCGACATTCCGGTCGGGCCGACTGCGAAAGTCCGCTCCGAAGCCGCGGCGCGCTCCCTGGCATGGCGCATGATCGAAACGGGCCGCGCGCTCGATTTGAAGATCGACGTCGTGCTGACCGACGGCCGCCAACCGGTCGGCCGCGGCATCGGACCGGCGCTCGAGGCGCGCGACGTCCTGTCGGTGCTGCAAGACGAACCTGCTGCGCCGGCCGACTTGCGCGAGCGCGCGCTCACGCTGGCAGGGCGCATCCTCGAGCTCGCGCAGTTCACGCCGACGAACACCGGCGCGGCGCTCGCGCAGGCGGTGCTGGCCGACGGCCGCGCCTGGCGCAAGTTCCAGGCGATCGCCGATGCCCAGGGCGGCTTGCGTGCGCCTCCGGTTGCGCCCGAACGGCATGTCGTGCCCGCGCCGGTCTCCGGTGCGGTGACCGCCATCGACAATCGGCGCCTGTCGCGCATCGCCAAGCTTGCCGGCGCGCCGCTGGCGCCGGCCGCGGGCGTCGACCTGCACGTGGTGCTCGGCTCGACCGTCGAAAAGAACCAGCCGCTGTACACCGTGCATGCGCAGTCGCGCGGCGAGCTGCAATATGCGATCGACTACGCGCTGGCGCAGCACGATGTCATTGCCGTCGAAGCGGCGCCATGAAGCCGCTCGTCTACGCATTGCCCGGCCAGGAGGCGTTTGCCGCGGCGCTGGCGCGCGAACTCGGCGCCGAGTGCGGCGACATCATGCTGCGCCGCTTTCCCGACGGCGAGAGCTACGTGCGGCTGCTGACGCCGCCGAAAGACCGGGCCGTGATTTTCGTCTGCGGCCTGGATCGGCCGAACGAAAAAAGCCTGGAGCTGTATTTCGCCGCAGCGACCGCGCGCGAACTCGGCGCCAACCGGATCGGACTCGTCGTGCCGTACCTGGCCTACATGCGCCAGGATGCGCGCTTCAATCCGGGCGAGGCGGTCACTTCGGTATGGTTCGCGCGCTGGCTGTCGCAATACCTGGACTGGCTGGTGACGGTGGACCCGCATCTGCACCGTCATCCGTCGCTCGATACGATCTATTCGATCCCGGCCGCCGTTGCCGGCGCGGCGCCGGCGATTTCGCGCTGGATCAAGTCGCACGTGGCGGACCCCCTGGTCATCGGCCCCGATGCGGAAAGCGCCCAGTGGGCCGGGCACGTTGCGGCCGGCGCCGGCTGCCCCGGCGTCGTGTTGGGCAAGCAACGCCTCGGCGACCACGAGGTCACGATCTCGGCGCCGGACCTTGCTGCCTGGCGCGACAGGACGCCGGTACTCGTCGACGACATCATCTCGACGGCGCAGACGATGATCACGGCGATCGCCCGGCTGCGCGCGGCGGGCATGACGCGGCCGCCCGTCTGCATCGGCGTGCACGCCCTGTTCGCCGGCGATGCGTTTGCCGCGCTGGGCGCGGCCGGCGTCGCGAAGATCGCGACGTGCAACACGATTGCGCACGCCAGCAACGCGATCGATGTCGTGCCGGAAATCGTTTCGGCCATCCGCAAGCTCGACAAGCGGGGCGACCCCGGCGCCGCGTGAACGCGGTTCGTCGCCGGATCGGGCTGCGCGCACGCAGTTGATTTCGGTCAACCCGGCGAACGCGGTGCGGGCGTATAAATCACCTTGCGAAGGCTCGGCGAACAGGTGATCCATGAATGACATCCTTGCTCTGGTCGGCGATATCCGGGCATGGGGCGCAAACGTGAAGTACGCGGCAAACGTCGCCGCGATGCTCGAGTGTGCGCTCACGGGTGCCTACATCCTGCCGCCGTGCCCGCCAAGTTACGACTTTGCCCCACCGTCGCTGGCATCCGAGATCATCGAAATCTGCCGCGGCCAGTTCGATGTCGCGGTACGTGCCGGCAAGGACTTTTCCGCCTGGGCGGCGGGCAACGACGTGCCTTCGAATTCCTGGCATATCGCCGAAGGCTCGCCCATCGACGTGATCGCCAGCGCGGCGAACTGGCACGACCTGGCCGTGCTCGAACGCGGCGAGTCGTTCTCCTGGATTGAAGCCGGGCAGGCGTTGCTCGCCGTCGACATCCCGTGCCTGGTCGTGCCGGAGCAGTTCGAGGAGTTTCGTCTGGATACGATCGCGGTCGCATGGAACGGCTCCGCGCAATCGGCCCGTGCGGTGCACTCGTCGCTGCCGCTGCTGCGGCGGGCTTCCATGGTCGTGCTGATCGACGGATCACACATCGAACCGCTGGCCGGGACAGGGGTTGGCGCCGGTCCGGCGCGGAACATCGAGCTGTATCTCGCCGGCCACGACATCAAGGTGACGCGCACCCGCATCGATGCCGATGCGGCGCACGCCGGTGAACAGATCCTCGACGCCGCGTCCGATGGCGCGGCCGACCTGCTCGTGATGGGCGCCTACGGCCGCGCGCGTTTCAGCGAATGGATCTTCGGCGGCGCCACGCGCCACGTGCTGGAGCACGCGCGGCTGCCGCTGTTCATGCGCCACTGAGGCGTCAATTGCTCCGCGTCGCTGCCGTGCGCGCGATGTCGAATACGGAGTCGCGGCCTGTGCCGTTCATCGCTGTCTTGTCGCAACCGCCGACAAACGACGAGCCGCGCAGCCAGCTTTCGTCGGGATAATAGGCGACGAGCAGGGAGCCGCCCTGGATCGCGTCGATCAGCTGGTGCGCAATCGCCGGGCGAACAGCCGGGCAGCCGAAGCTGCGGCCGAGGCGTCCCAGGGTTCCGGCCACGCCCGGATCGACATACGCCGCGCCATGAATGACGACGTCGCGGTCGAGCGCGTTGTCGTTGAAGCCCGGCTCGAGTCCGCGCAGGCGCAGCGAGTAGCCGTTGTGACCGCGGTAGGGTTCGGCCGTCATGAACACGCCGATGCTCGACATCAGGCTGCCCGGCGCATTGGAAAAGCGCAGCGCGACGTTGTTTCCGGTATTGCGCCCGTGCGCCACGAGTTCCTCGAACAACAGCTGCCGTCGTGCGAGGTCGAACACCCACAGCCGCGGCTGGGTCGACGGCCGCGTGTAATCGATCACGCTCAGCGTCGCCGCGTTTCCCAATTGCGCGCTGTGCGCGCACGACAGCGCGCGCGTCGCCAGCTCGATCACATCAGGGTCGGCTCTCGGTGCGACGGCGCTCAGCGCCGCGGCGATGTCGGCTCCCGCCGGCGCCGCTGCACGCAGCACAGCGACGGGCCAAGCCAGGCATGCGGCGAACAGGGCGAGACAAAATCGGCACAACGTCGGATAACGCATTCCTCACAACCTGGTTTCGTTGCGGCTTTCAGCATACACCCGAGCCGGTTTTTTCATCGAGGACGCCGTCCCGGACCGGACGCCTCGAACAGCGGCGTCGCCTTGCCGGCAGTCACGCGACGCGTGGCCGGCAGGTCGGTGACCAGCACCGTCGTGCCCGGTACGAGCAGGTCGTAGACGCGCCGGGAGAATTCCGCCGGCACGTGGAATGTCGTGGCATCGTCGAGGCGGGGTTGCGGATTGTCGCGCGTCGGCAACGGATAGGCGAACCATTGATGCCGGGGCCGCGAAGGGTCGAGCGCGCTGGGAACGTATTCCACTCCCTCACCCATGACATAGAGCACCGACCCGCCGATCGGATCGGGTTCGTCGGTGCGAAAGTGCGTCGTCGCAATGAGGCGCCCGTCGCGAAACACGAAGACAGCCGCACTGGCGGTACTTACCAGGATGCTGATGGGTCCGGATCCGGCGTCGTCCAGCCAGGTGTATTCGGGGTCCGGCTGCGGCGTCTGCAACGCATCGCCCGCTGCCGTCACGGGAGCCAGAACGGCCGGATGCACCACGGCGGCCGGGGCGGAGCGGCCGTCGGCGACGACGACGGTCGTCCCTCGCGCCGTTATCTCGAACAGCTTGCGCGCGAACGCCTGCGGCAGGCGGATGCATCCGTGCGAGGCCGGATAGCCGGGCAACGTGCCGCCATGCATGGCCACGCCATCCCAGGTGAGGCGCTCCATGAACGGCATCGGTGCGTCGTCGTACTTGTTGGAGTAGTGCACCGTTTCCCGTTGCAGGATCGAAAATACTCCCGCCGGCGTTTCATGACCCTTCTTGCCGGAGCTGATCGTGCTCACGCCGATGCCGATGCCGTTGCGGTAAACGTAGGCGCGTTGTTCGTCGAGGCTGACCACGATCACGACCGGACCGGACGGCGCGATTTCCGGATGCCAGACAAACTCGCCGCGCGCCAGCCTCCCGGGATCCGGATCGATCGCCGCGGCGGCAAGGTTGCGCCAGGCGAGCGCCGCCAGCAGAAACGCGAGCACGCGCAATACCGTCAACAGGCGCCGCGCCGACGCGTCCCGCGGCGCGGGCGCCAGCGTGCATGCCGGCGATGAAAAAGCCTGTCGTCGGCGCGAGCCGGAAGTGATCATGGCTGAAGCCTACGCGCGGCGCATGAGGTGGTGTTGATCCAGGTCAAGCCGCAGGGCGCGGCCGGTGGAAAAATGCGCAAACCTGGAAGCGGAGTGGAGCACCATGATCCGGCATATCCTCATTCCCACCGATGGTTCGAAGCGCTCGGAAAATGCGATCAGGCAGGGCGTGAAGTTCGCCAAAGCCCTTGGCGCGCGGATTACGGGCCTGCACGTGATCCCGCCATTCCACCAGTTCACCTATCGCGCGCAGATGCTGCTCAGTTATCACGCGGCGCTGCCCGAAGACAGCGAGGTGGCGTACAAGGAGGCGACGGCGACCCACGCCGCCAACATCCTGCATGTCCTTGCGCGCGCTGCGGCCGCCGCCGGCGTCCGCTGCGATACCGTCCACGTCACCGACGATCAACCGTTCCGGGCGATCATCGACACCGCAAAAAAGAAGCGCTGCGACATGATCCTGATGGCGTCGCACGGACACGGCGGCATCGGCGGCGTACTGCTCGGCAGCGAGACGCAAAAGGTCCTCACGCACAGCGATCTTCCCGTGCTGGTGTGTCGTTGAGCAACGCGTGTCGCGAACGGGTGTCCGGCTTCTTGGTCGGGACCTTGCGACAGGCGGGCACCGGCCTTGATGCGAGACGACCGCCGATGGCCGTCCGCAGCCGCCGAATTCGCCGGTGCGGCGTGCCGCGCGCAGACGATCTCTTCTTGATCCCGGTCAAGAGGCCGTCTTGCGCGGCGTCATAAGCTTCGAGGCACAACGGCGACCCGTTCGCCCGGGAGAGCGCCATGCATGACATCCTCGCACACGCAAGCAACTACACGACGCCGACGCAGGGCATGCGTTATGCCGCCGGAATCGCCAAGGCGTTCGGTGGATCGTTGACGGGAATCTTCGTGGCCGAGCCGATCATTCCGCCGCCTTCGATCGGAGCCCCGGCGGCCATATCGGCGATCTACGAGGTGGCCGCGCAAGTGGTCGAAGAAGCGATCAGGGCCGAGCCGGCATTTGCCCACTGGGCGCGCGGCGCAGGCTTGTCGCATTACCGCTGGCAAGTCGCGACGGGATTCCTGGCCCAGGCATTCGCTGCCGCGGCGAACTGGCACGACGTGCTGGTGCTGGAATCCGGCCAGGATGCGCCGTGGACTTCCGTGGGCCTGCTGGGACACGCGCTGGTCACGTGCGGCATTCCCGCGTTCGTCGTCCCTGCGACATACACGAACGCGGCAAGCATGGATTCGATCGCAATCGCCTCCAACGACAGCCTCGAAACCGTGCGCGCCGTGCATGCGGCGCTGCCGCTGCTCAAGCGCGCCCGGCGCGTCGTGCTGCTGCAGGGCCGGCGCAAGGATTCGTTCTCGTCGATCGAATGGAAACCGGCTTTTTCGATCGAGGATCACCTTGCCCGTCACGGCGTGCACTTCAGCACGCGCGTGCTGGAGGCATCCGATGACGACGCCGGCGCGGCAATCCTCGACGCCGCGGCCGATGCCGGCTCGGATATCCTCGTCATGGGTGCGTATGGCAGGTCGCGCTTGAGCGAATGGGTATTGGGCGGCGCGACACGACACGTTCTCGAACACGCCGCACTGCCGCTCTTCCTGCGGCATTGAAGCGGCATCGTCGAGCCGCGCGCGAGTCCCGCCCGATCAATCGACTGCACGCCTGATACGCGCCGCCGCCGGTTGTCGGCCAAGGCTCGCGTGCGGCGCGCAGCAGCACCGCAGCGCGGCGTGCTTACGCCAGGTACTGCCCGCCGTTGATCGAATACGTGGCGCCGGTGATGTAGCCGTTGTCCTCGTGCACGAGAAAGCCGACCAGACGGCCGACGTCGTCGGGTCGCCCGAGGTGGCCGACCGGGATCGTCGCCAGGATCGACTTCATGACGTCGGGGCGCACGGCCGCGACCATGTCGGTATCGCAATATCCCGGCGCGACCGCATTGACGGTGATGCCGTGCGCCGCATTCTCGAGCGCAAGCGCCCGGGTGAAGCCGAGGATGCCCGCTTTCGACGCGGCGTAGTTGGTCTGCCCGGCCTGGCCTTTCTGTCCGTTCACGGAACTGACGTTCACGATGCGCCCGTAGTGCCGTTCGCGCATGCCCTCGATGACATTCCGGCACATGTTGAAGAGCGAATCGAGGTTGGTGGCCAGCACGTCGCGCCATTGCTGCACGGTCATGTGGTGCAGCGTTGCGTCGCGGGTGATGCCGCCGTTGTTGACCAGCACGTCAACGGGTCCCAGGTCGCGCTCGACCTGCGCGATGCCGGCCCTGCAGGCGTCGAACTGGCCGATGTCCCATTTGTATACGGCGATCGAGGTCTGCGTGTGGAACAGCGCTGCGGCGGTATCGTTGCCATGATAGACCGCCGCCACCTTGTAGCCGTCCGCCGCGAGCGCGCGCGAAATCGCGCTGCCGAGCCCGCGCGTGCCGCCGGTTACGATCGCCGTGCGCTTTTCCATGCCCGCACTAGTCCGCCACCGACAGGTTGTCGATCACGTACTGCACGCCCGGCGCCGACCAGGCCGCGTTGCGCGCCGCGGCGCGCTCGGACCATGAATCCACGACACCTCCCAGCGTCACGCTGGTGCCGTCGACATCGATCGAGATCGCCTTGGCATCGAGCTGCGCCTGGCGCTGGAGCGCCGAGTGGATCTTCTTCTTCACATCGCCAATCCTGACCGGATGCGGCTTCAAGGTGATCTGGTTGTCCAGCCCGCGCACGCCGATCAGGTTGCGAACTGCGGCGATGGCGGCACTGCGCTGGAACGCCCAGTCCACTTCGCCGGAAAGCGTGACCACGCCGTCGCTCACCAGGATCCTGATCCTGCCCGGCGGTACCGAGGAATTCCAATCCAGCGCGCTGCATGCCGCCTGGACCAGATCGGCGTCCTTGCGCCTGCTCGAACCCGGCAGGGAAACATCGATTTCCACGACCACGCCCTTCACGCCGCTGACGCGCTGCGCGGCGCGCTCGGCGGCCCATTTCTGCGCGTACGTTTCGACGTGGCCGGCCAGCGTGACCACGCCGTCCTTCGCTTCGACGCCGATCGTGCTTGCCTCGACTGCCGGCTCCCATTTCAGCTCTTCCATCACGTCTTGCTGCAATTGACCATCGGTTTTCATGGCGCCCTCCGCTGAGGTTTTGCGAATGGCATCATCCGCCGTTCACCGCCGCGCGCATTGACCTGGATCAACCCCCGTGATCAGCGTTGGAACGTGCGTTGCCGCGCAGCGACGCGCTCGGGCGAGTACCGCAGACCGCCGTTGCCGCCGGGGCTTTCTGGACGAAGCAAGGGCAACGCCAGACGAAGCCGCGGGCTGCCCGGCGCAATCGATTTCGCCCTCGGCGAATCTCAGGCCGGAAGGCGCGTGCGAGGTCCGGCCATGGTCTGTGCACGACAGAAGCGGGCAGACCTCAACCCGACTGCGCCCGCAACGGAATTTCCGCCACGGTCCCCAGGTCCGCGCGCTCGCCGCGCAACGCCGCATTGCCGAACTTGATCACGGTCTCGAGCAGCGAAGCATCGCCGTTCCAGTACCGCGCAACGTGGCCGTGCACCTTCAGGATCATCAGGTCCGGATCGGCGGGACCCTGCGGGAAAAAGATCGTCTGGCCGACTTGCCACAGGCCGTGCGCGAGCTGCTCGTCGCGCAGCAGTTGCGCCACGCCGCAGACGCTGGCGAATTGCCGGTGCGCAGGATCGGCATACGCGAGGTTGACGTTCGCATTGGCCATCAGCTGCGCGACCTTCGCGCTGCGCGCCGACGTGAAAAACCAGAACACGTGGTCCGCGTCGAAGCGCAGCGTCTGCACCGGCCGGCCCGGCAGGCGGCCATCGCCGCCGCAGGTCGTCAGCATCGCGTACGGAACCCGTGCCACCAGATCGGAAAGCTCGCCCGCGTCGGAAGTCGTGTCCATGATTGCGTGCCTGCCGATGGCAATTCGCCACCGAATCGGATTCTACGAACCGAAAATGGCGCCGGCCTGAATTGGCGGGAGGACGGACAGGACATTGGCCCAATGCCGAGGCGAAAGACCGAAACCTGCGGCACCGTCCTGCGAACGGTACGCTCGTGCAGTCAGGGAGGACTGAAGCCGTTCCGGAAGATCAGGTCTTCGGGGTATTGACGCTCGACGGCGCCGATGTCCGACGGGTTATGCCGGGGCACCCCGCGCTGATCCCCGAATCCGACGTCGCCGCAGGGGGTGCACGTCACGTGATGGATGGCCGGGCTGCCGGACGAAGGCAGCATCGTCAGGGTCGGGCCGCCGTTGTCCGCCAGCGGCCCGAGCAGCGGGTCGAGCCCGATCAGGCTACCCGTGCCGGTGATGGTCGCTCCGCCCGGGGACTTGATCAGGCTCTGCCGGGAACGAAACGTGCCGACCAGGTCGTCGGCTCCGCTCTGCGAAAAATTGTTGGCCGCGATGGTGTTGTACAAATCGACGGAGCCGCCGGCCGATGTAATGCCGATCCCCGTTTCATAAGGCGCCGCGGTATTGCCGACGATAGTGGAAAAGTACACCTTTGCGTCGTTGGCGGTTTGGGCATCCATCAGGGCGACGCCGGCGCCTCCGCTCGGTGAATAATTCTGCGTGACCGTCGAATTGATGATGTACGCCTGGCCATTGAGGCTGATGCCCTGGAAGGCAACCCCGCCTCCGCCTTGCGTGCCCGTATCGGCCGTGGGCTGGAGCACCGTGTTTCCGCTGATCGTCGATTCGGCGATTATCCCTTTCGGCGTACTGCCTATGAACACGCCGCCACCCTTGTTCGCGGCAGAATTGCCGCTGATCGTGTCGTAGTACAGGCCGGCCTGGGTGTCGCCTACCGAGTACAGCGCGCCGCCATTGGCGGCCTGGTTGCCGACAAGGCGCGAATGCTGGATCGTCGTGGTTCCGAACAGCGAATACATTCCGCCGCCCCAGTAAGCCTTGCTGTCACGGATTGTCGACTGCGTCACCAAAACCTGGCTGTGCACCGCATGGATGGCGCCCCCGCCCTGGCCGCCGACATTGCCGTTCGCCAGCGTCACGCCGCTGATGGTTACCTGCGTGTGGCTCGCAACACCGTCATCCGGCACCGGCCTGATGTAGAAAATCCGGGAACCATTGTTGCCGGAGATCGTGAGCACTTCGGCGCCCGGCCCTGCAATCGTCATCGACCGGGTGATCGGAATCCCGCCGCCGACCAGCGTGATCGTGCTGCTGGTCAACGCAGCCGCAAATTGAATCGTGTCGCCGGCGTTGGCGGCTGCCACTGCCTGGCGCAAGCTCAGCGTACCCATCGCGCCGGGATCACTGGCTGTGTTGACCGTGAGCGTGTTCGCAACGACGGAGCACGGCAGCACGATGCCGGCCGCAGCAACGAGGGCGAGGATCGATAACGCATGGCACGGAACGTATCCGGGCACCCGCGACAGCGATCGATCGACAGCAACGCTGAGACGGCTGGGACGATTGCGGCAAATCCAGGACATCGGTCGAACCCTGCTTCGCGGGATTTCCCAGTCGTTATACGCGATACGCGCGCATCAAACGACACGCGTGTCATTCAGGATCCTGGCGGGCCGACCGGCAGATTCACCGAACCGCGTGAAAGCGTGATCGACGACCGCGGGGCCATGGTCGGTGACAGTCGCAGCGAGGAGGGTGAGCGACGAAGCGAGGCGAGCGACGGGAAACCCCAGGCGCGTGACTCAAGAACCGAGGCGCGCGACCAAAAAACCGAGGCGAGCGACCAGCAAAGGGAGTCGTGCCACAAAACGACCGAGGCGAGCGATCAGCAAAGAGAGTCGCGCCACCAAAAAACCGAGGCCAGCGTCCAATAAACCGTGGCGAGCGACCAACAAACTGTGGCGAGCGACCCAAAAAACGAGGCGAGCGTCCAATAAAGCGACGCGAGCGACCAAAAAACCGAGACCGATGACTGTGGCAACGAGGCGGTCCACGTCGGAACCGAGACGGGTGGCTTGCGTCGGATGACGAGCCAAACATGGGCACTGCACAAGCCCCTCTCCCAGTGGGAGAGGGGCGGGGCGAGGGTCGGGGGATTTATCGACGCCGGTTCGAGCCTCGCTCCAAAAGGCTTTTTGCATTTCGGGGTCCGGCATCGATGCACATAAAAAAAGCCGCATCCCTGCGGCTTTGTACCTGACGAAACCAGAACGACCCGCTATGCAGCCTTGGCCAGCTCCGCCGTCGGCTGCGGCACAGGCTGCGGTTGAGGCGCAGGCTGCGGCTGACGCGGAGCCTTGCTGAAACGCTCGCCCAACTCCTGACGCAACCCGTCCAGACCCTGGCTACGGCCCGACACCTTCAACAGCGTGTAGCCCTGCAACGCGACCGCCATCACGTCGCTGCCGATTGCCATGCCCGTATCGCTCGCCCGTTCGCTCAGCCGCGCCAATCGAACCACGCGCGGACGCAGTGCCTCGAGCGTATTCAAACCGGCCACCGCATCGGCCAACGGCACACTCGCCGGAACGATCTGCGGGTTGGACGCCAGCACGCTCACGGCCTGCCGGCAGAACGACTCGGACTTCCGACCCATCTTCTTCAACGTCTTCCTTTGGCTGACATCCAGGGCGATCAAACCGGCCAGCTGCGTTTCCAGCTCGGTCAGGGCTGCGTCCACGGCAGTGAGCTGCGCATCGGTGAGGTTCAGCGTAACGAGGGACTGCGTCATGGGTGTTTCTCCTTTTGGTAACCCGATCGCGGCCCCCATGGCCGCAATCGGCATGCCTTGCGGCATGGGAGAAATTAGATCAGGAGGGGATCTCAGGGGATGCGACTGGGCCAACGGAAAGTGAGCGGCCCTCTCTCGCGTTCTCTCACGCCCTCAATTGCGCTAACCTGGGGCGGGGTGAATCCGTGGCGTATTGGTGGGTAAATCATAAGCAGACCCGGGACTACGAAGTTCGCGGGGACTACTTGTGGTCGCCAAAGCGCAATGCGAATGGCGTTCGAAATCAAAGCTACGACAACATGACCCTGGCGAAGCCTGGGGACTTGGTCTTCTCGTACGCAAACGGCCGGCTAGGCGCCATTGGTCGTGTCACTTCGTCCGCATACGCCTCACCCAAGCCCGCTGAGTTTGGAACCGTCGGTGACTACTGGTCCAATGAAGGCTGGTTGTTGGACGTGCGCTTCGCTCAGGTGGCGCGGCCGATTCGACCGCGCGATCATATCGGGGCGATAGGGCCATTGCTTCCGGCGCAGTACGCGCCCGTTAGAGCAAATGGAAGCGGCAATCAAGGCATCTACCTCGCAGCGATTTCTGACACGATGGGGATGCTGTTGATGACGTTGCTGCACGCCAACGAAATCCGAGAACTCGACTATCAAACCGAGTATCTAGTCGAACGCTCACCGGATCCCGAGGTCCTCGACGATATCCATCGGGTTGAATTGGACACGAGCATTACCGAAACGCAACGCCTCCAGCTCTCAAAAGCCCGCGTCGGTCAAGGCCTGTTCCGCAAGCGCGTGATCCTATTCGACGAAGGTGTCTGCCGAGTTACCGGCGTCAGTGACCAACGATTGCTGATAGCCAGTCACATCAAACCTTGGCGAACGGCAAGCAATGGCGAGCGACTCAACGGACACAATGGCATATTGCTCTCGCCGCACGTCGACACACTCTTTGACGAACGCCTTATCACGTTCGAAGACGATGGGCGCATTCGAACGCACCCGTCCCTTTCGAACGATGTGCTCGATCGCTGGGCGATCGATCCCACTAAGAAAATCGAGAAGTTCCGCAAAGAGCAATACGAGTTCTTGGCTCACCACCGGTCGGCTTTCGGCTCGGCTCTCCGCTAAGGGAATGGCATAAGGTGAGAACGAGAACATGATTGTCTATCACGCGATCAAGAGTAGTTTCTTGTCCGATCACGACAATCATGACATCGAAAACATCATCGCTACGAAGTATCTTCAGCGCACAGGCCGATATGCACCCGATGCGGAGATGCGTGCCTGGAAATCTTCTCTCGCCGAGATGGCAAGAGTGCTTCGCGATCCAGGTATCGCTGAAGACGTTGGCGTCGGAATCGAGTTCGGCATTCCACAAACGTCAAGACGCATCGACTTCATTCTTTCCGGTCGCACTGACGACGGGCCAAATCTCGTCATCGTCGAACTTAAGCAATGGTCCGAAGCCAAGCTTTCCGAGAAAGATGGTCTCATCATCGCGCGTCGCGGGGGGGCAGCCGAACGAGAAGGCGCGCACCCCTGTTATCAAGCCTGGTCCTATGCGGCATTGCTTGAGGGCTTCAATGAAGCTGTTTATGAACGCAGCGTCCCCCTGAAACCCTGCGCGTACCTGCACAACTACGTCAAAGACGGTGTTATCGACAATCCGTGCTACGAGGACTACTTACAGAAGGCGCCGTTATTCCTGAAGGGAGAAGTTGAGCGGCAACGGCTGCGGGACTTTATCAAACAGCACGTGAGATACGGTGATAACGCCGAGTTGATCTTTCAGATCGAGAATGGTCGAATCCGGCCGTCGAAGATGCTAGTCGACAGTCTGGTTGGAATGATGAAGGGCAACCAAGAATTCGTGCTCGTCGACGACCAGAAAGTCGTGTTCGAGAGCGCCATTGCATTGGCGAGCCGTGCATCCTCGGACAAGAAGCAGGTAGTGATAATCCGAGGCGGTGCGGGGACCGGAAAGTCGGTTATCGCCGTCAATTTGCTCGTGCATCTCTCGAAGCTTGGCCTTGTTAGCAAATATGTTTCCAAGAACGCTGCACCGCGACATGTATACAGGGCTCGGCTTACAGGGACTCTAAGGCAGAACGTCATTGGCAACCTCTTTTCGGGCTCGGGCGCGTTCACTGATACTGACGCCAACGCTTTCGGCGCATTGATCGTCGATGAGGCGCACCGGCTGAACGAGAAATCCGGTCTTTACGGCAATCTCGGTGAGAACCAGATCAAAGAGATCATTTACGCGAGCAAGTGCAGCATTTTCTTCGTTGACGATGATCAGATCGTAACCCTCCTCGACTCCGGGTCCACGACCGAACTCGAAAGATGGGCGAATGTGTTCGGCGCGGAGCTTTCGCACTTTGAATTGGCCTCGCAGTTTCGGTGCAATGGCTCAAACGCTTACTTGGCTTGGCTAGACAACACCTTGGGTCTTCGCGAGACGACCAATACAGTGCTGCGGGCCAGTGAGTTCGACTTCCGCGTACTTGACTCCCCAAACGAACTGCACAATCTCATCGCCGAAAAGAACATAGTCAACAATAAGTCGCGTGTAGTCGCAGGCTATTGCTGGGATTGGGTCAGCAAGAAGAACCCTGACCGATACGACATCTCGATCCCGGAGCATGGCTATGCAAAACGATGGAACCTCGACAAGGACGGAAGCCTTTGGATAATTGCTGAGGACTCGATTGAAGAAGTTGGCTGCATCCATACCTGCCAAGGGTTAGAACTGGACTACATTGGCGTGATCATTGGGCCAGACCTCATCGCCCGCAATGGAGAGCTGAGCGTCGTGCCAGAGGGTCGTTCTCGCATGGACCGCTCGATCAGGGGTTGGAAGTCACTGGCAGCAAGAGAACCTGCAACTTTCGAACGCGTCGATCGGATTATACGAAACACTTATAAGACGTTGATGACCCGCGGTATGAAAGGGTGCTACATATATTGCGTGGACAGTGAGACTCAGGAGTACTTTCGACGACATATCGCATAGTTGATACCTGCGCCGATTGTGTTGTCCTTCGTCCTGACAATATTCGACTAGCTAGTCTCTCGACCGTCTAACAAAACCAGCGAGTAGCAAGTGAAACTTTGGGTTGGAGTTACTGACGGGGACTGGTTTCGGTTCCTGATGGAACGGACGCCAGAAGAAGTCAACTTCTGGCAGCCCAGCGGTTCCCGTGAGTTTCGCGTCCTCCAGCCCGGCGAACCGTTTCTCTTCAAGTTACATAGCCCCTACAATTTCATTGTCGGTGGCGGATTCTTCGTTCGCTACTCGGCGTTGCCCGCTTCACTAGCGTGGGACGCGTTTCAACAGAATAACGGCACGCGAACGATAGACGAACTGCAATCGCGCATTCGTCGCTACCGCCGGGACGATATGTCAGTCGACCCGATCATTGGTTGCAACGTGCTAGCAGAGCCGTTCTTCCTTCCTAGGTCCGAGTGGATTCCCGCACCCACTACATGGGCGCCGAATATTGTCCAGGGAAAGACATACAGCACAGAAACGGAGGAGGGACTGGCACTGTGGAGCGCCGTCCTTGCGGCGATGCCGAAAGCGACGGGAGTCAAAGAACCGTCGGTCGATGCCGATGATTCGGAAGCCAAACGCTTCGGCGAGGCTTACCTTACGCGTGGTCGGCTTGGGCAGGGTGCATTTCGAGTCCTAGTTACTGACGCATATTCGCGACGCTGCGCGGTTACCGGCGAAAAGACGTTGCCTGTTTTGGAAGCAGCTCACATCAAGCCTTACGCTGCTGACGGGCCACATCGCCTCAGCAACGGAATTCTACTGCGGTCGGACCTGCACAAGCTCTTCGATCTTGGGTACGTGACCGTCACTCCGGATTTGCACTTCGAGGTAAGCCAGCGATTGAAGACCGAATGGGAGAACGGGCGCGAGTATTATGCGCATCACGGGCAGCCCCTAAGGTTTCATCCCTCTGATGAATGGAGTCGGCCAAGCCGTGAGTTTCTTGCGTGGCACAACGAAAACAGATTCCGCTCATGAATGAACACGACTTGCCTCGCAACCAGAATGTCTTGCACGAGCTGCGCGACGCGTTGAGACGGTTCGCTGCGGACCGAGACTGGGACCAGTTCCATAGTCCGAAGAATCTCGCGATGGCGCTCGGTGTTGAGGCCGCCGAGCTCATGGAGCATTTTCAATGGGTCAAGGAAGCTGACTCAGCAGAACTGTCCGCTGAGCAGCGAGAAGGAGTAGCCGAAGAGCTCGCAGACGTACTCCTCTACCTTATTCGGCTTGCCGACAAGTTAAACGTCGATCTAGGTCGTGCCGCTCGCGCAAAGCTGGAATTGAACGCCAAGAAATACCCTGTTGACCTCGCGCGGGGATCCAGTCGCAAGTACACGAGCTATGGCCCGATTGAAGCCCGGCGTAGCCAGGACAAGCGGTTGTATCTGAGACAGTCGACGTCCGAGACATCAAAAGAACTCAAAATCGAATCGTTTGTCAAACGGCTCTCAAGGCTGCCCACGCTTGCGCACGCAACGAATCCATATTCGAGGGAGGCACTTGCGTCAAACCTTCGCAACTATCTTTCATTGCTCCTCTCGTTTCCCTACTCTGGCCACCTACTAGTGGGAGAAGCTCCCGGCTATAAGGGGTGCGCAAAGTGCGGAATACCGTTCACAAGCGAAAGAGTCTTGAGCCAGAACAATCATCCGTTCATTCTTGCTCTTCGGGAAAGGATAACCATTACTGGCAGTGCAACTGAGGTGACAGCTACAAAGGTCTGGAACCAGCTTGACGGCAAGTTGACCGTTCCCGCGTTCTGGAACGTTTTTCCATTCCATCCGTGGGTCCCAGGTAACGTCGCAAAGAACAGAAAACCCAATCCTGCGGAAACTGAGATCGGTATGCCCTACCTGGACACTGTAGTGGATATCCTTCGCCCGCACACTATTGTGGCAGTAGGGCAAGTCGCAAATAGAGTGCTGCAGTATAGGTATCCCAAACTTCGCTACGCGTCTTTTTCGCACCCGAGCATGGGCGGCTATCAGGGTTTTCTGACAGGGTTTGGTCAGCTGGGATTACGCTAGCTGACGCCAACTTCGACGAGGCGGCGGCGGGCTTCCGCCATACGATCCAGATCGATCCGGACTGGACCTGGGGCTACATCAAACTTGCCCGTGCGCTGTCGCTGCAGAAGAAATGCAAGGAAGCGTTCGTGCAGACGGAGATTTCGGAACACCGCATTGCCGGCGGCGCGGGACCGCTGTCGCGATCGTGGCTGGGTTCCACCTACGCGACCTGCGGCGACAGACGCGCGCGCACCGGAAGATCGCCGAGATCCACGCGCTCGAAGCCAAACGCTACGTCGACCCGGCGACATTCGCCGCGATCCACGTCAGCCTCGGTGAAATGGACGAGGCCCTGCGCGGGTACCAGAAAGCGCTCGACGACCGCTCGCCGGACATGGTCTACGCGATGGTCGTATCGCGCATCGTGCCGCAACTTGCCGACAGCGCGGGCTATCAGGCGCTTGTCGCGCGACTGGAGTTTCCGCAGGTGGGGAAATAGGAGTTTCGAAGCAGCTGGCGCGCCTCCGTCCCCAACGGCTTTCGCTGGGGGAGAGGCTCGAATCGCTTGCTGTCATACGAACGATTTCCGACTGGCAACGCGCGCCCGATTTGCCGTTCGTCGTCGCAACGGCGTGTGATGCGCTGTTCCCGGCGGCCAATCCGGCACGAAGCATCGTCGCCTTGCGTTTGAATTCCTGATCATCTTGTCTTGCCGGGCCCCGGCTCGGCAGTCAGCGTCGAGAAGGCCTATGTAAGCTAGGCTGCAGCAATCATCCCTGCGGCGAAAAACCAGATGGAAAACACCACGAACCGCAGCGACGTCCTGATCGTCGGCGCCGGGCCGACCGGTTTGGTGCTGGCGCTATGGCTGGTCCGGCAGGGTGTGACCGTTCGCATCATCGACAAGACGGCGGAGCCGGGCACCACCTCGCGTGCGCTCGCCGTGCAGGCGCGCACGCTCGAGCTTTACCGGCAGCTGGACCTCACCGATGAGGTGCTGCAGCAGGGCCACAGGGTTCCGGGCGTCAATCTGTGGGTGCAGGGCAAGAAGGAGGCGCGCGTATCGTTCGATACCATCGCCGAAGGCCTGACGCCGTACGGGCCGCTCACCTTTCCGCAGGATCTGCACGAGCGCCTGCTCATCGCGCGTCTTGAAAAACTCGGCGTGTCGGTCGAACGAAACACGGAGCTCGTGGGCTTCGAGGAGAGCGGCGATCTCGTTGCCGCCACGCTGCGCCGTTCGGATGGTTCGGAAGAAACGTGCGAAGCCCGCTACCTGGCCGGTTGCGACGGCGCCCGTTCCGTCGTGCGGCAGGTCACCGGCACCGGCTTCCCGGGCGGCACCTACCATCAGGTTTTCTACGTCGCCGACGTGGATGCCGCCGGACCCTCGGTGGATGGCGAGCTGCACGTGGATCTGGATGAAGCCGATTTCCTCGCGGTCTTCCCGATGAAGGGCGAAGGCAGGGCCAGGCTGATCGGCACGGTGCGCGACGAGCGGGCCGAGCACGCCGAGAGCCTGACATTCGAGGACGTCAGCGACCGCGCCATCGCGCAAATGAAGATCGACGTGCGCAAGCTCAACTGGTTCTCGACCTATCGAGTCCATCACCGCGTGACGGAGCATTTCCGCAAGGGGCGTGCCTTCCTGCTCGGCGACGCGGCGCACATCCACAGCCCGGCCGGTGGCCAGGGCATGAACACCGGCATCGGCGACGCGATCAACCTCGCCTGGAAACTGAAGGCCGTACTGGCCGGGCAGGCAAGCGACGCCATCCTCGACACGTACGAGACCGAGCGCCGGGCGTTTGCGCAAAAGCTCGTGGCGACCACCGACAGGGGATTCACGCTCGCGACGGCCGAAGGGCGCGTGGCGGAATTCATGCGCACGCGCATCGTTCCGATCGTCCTGCCGACGCTGTTCCGCTTCGAAGCGGCGCGCGAGTTCATGTACAGGGCGGTATCGCAGATCTCGGTGAACTATCGCGACAGCGCGCTCAGCAAGGGCGACGCGGGACACGTCAGGGGTGGCGACCGACTGCCGTGGGCGCCCGCGTCAGGCGCGGATAATTTCGACACGTTCCGGATCATCGGCTGGCAGTTGCATGTCTACGGAACGTGCAGTCCCGATCTGCTCAGCTGGTGCACGCAGCACGACCTTCGCCTCTGCGTCTTTCCGTGGAACGACGGCTACGAAACATCGGGGCTCACGAAAGATGCGATCTATTTGCTACGGCCGGATACCTATGTCGCGCTGGCAGCCGAGCAACAGGATCCGCAGATCCTCGGCAGTTACTTTGCGGAGCGCGGTCTTTCTCCCGCAAGCGGCACCGATTGACCGGGATTGAAACGGACGGGATTTCCAGGTTCGTAGCAGGCCGACATCACCGCAAAGGCCGGCGAGGCAGCGTCAACACTCTGCCTATGCCCCTTGACGTTATAACATTTGTAGCTACACTATCCTCATGGTACTCGAACTGAAAATCCGCAAGGTCGGCAACTCGGTGGGCATCGTGCTGCCGAAGGAAGCGCTGGCTCGCCTCAACGCAGGCGAGGGCGATACCCTTGTGCTCACGGAAACGCCTGATGGCGGCTTCCGCGTGACGCCGAACAAGGATGATTTCGCTCACCAGATGGCCGTGGCCGAAGACATCGCCAATCGCTACCGCAACACGCTGCGCGAACTGGCGAAATGAAGCAACCGGTGTGGGTGCGACGTGATGTCGTGCTCGCGTTTCACGAGGGCCTGCTTGCCGAGCACGGCGGCGCTGCCGGCATCCGTGATGAAGGCCTGCTCGACTCGGCATTGGGCCGTGCACAGAATCG
>Ga0157369_10000190_pt1 | contig 85077 bp, 88 predicted proteins | sample C25metaG_FD_113461 | JGI IMG/M metagenome (GOLD analysis project Ga0157369, IMG submission 113461) | Corn rhizosphere microbial communities from Kellogg Biological Station, Michigan, USA - C2-5 metaG | ecosystem: Host-associated > Plants > Roots > Rhizosphere > Soil | place: USA: Michigan... | reverse complement strand
TATTCGTAATCATCAAAACGCATTGGGCTTTGCTCAAGCGAAAACTGCTCAGTTGAAGCAAACCGTGTTTGCCCAGGCCGCCTCCCACGCTAAAAAGCATAAGGGTGGACCGAAATCAACTGTTGTAGCAGCGTATTCTGGTGTATTCTTGCTTGTCATCTCGATGGTCGCCATCGGATACCAACCACCACAAAAAGTTGAAAGCGTCGCAAGCGCTGTCAGTCCAATTGTTGCAGCTGGCTCCGCCTCAGCCGATCAGCCATCTGTAGACGAAATCGTCGCAACAAACGTTGCTGCCGGTATTGCTTCACGAGCAAACCTTCCTATTGCAACGAACATTGCCAACCAGTCAGTGTCATTATCAATTCAAAGCCAACTCGCGCAAAACGACACGAATACGATCACCAAGCCACAAATCGTACAATTGTCTGCTGGTGACCGTACCGTTAAACAGTACACCGCGAAGGCTGGCGAGACCGCTGAATCAGTTGCAGCGCAACACGGTGTCTCTGTCGACACTATTAAGTGGACGAATGGTCTCGTTTCAAGCGACGTCGCTGGTAAGGATCTTACGATCTTGCCTGTTGACGGCATCCTTTATACCGTTAAAGATGGTGACACCGTCGACAGTATTGCTGCTAAGTACAATACGTCAGCGCAAAGCATCACGTCATTTAACGACCTTGAGCTTAGTGGCCTCGTAAACGGTAAGAAAATTGTTCTTCCTGGCGGCATCCTGCCAACTAACGAACGCCCAGGTTACCAAGCACCACAGGCTCGTGTGTTAACCTCAACTGCACTTTACAGCAACAACTTCCGTTATGCTGGTGGATTTGCTGGCGGTGACATCTATAACGTGCACCGTAATACGAAGCAAACCACTCCTGGGAACACCAACGCGTGGGGCAACTGTACATGGTACGCATGGGAACGCCGCTTAGAAATGGGTCGCCCACTTCCATCTGGTGCGCTTGGAAATGCGGCACAGTGGAACTCATCACTTGGTGCTATGGGGTACCGTGTTGACTCAGTTCCTGAAATTGGCGCAATCTTCCAAAACGGTGGTGGCTACGGTCACGTAGGTATCGTTGAGGCCATTAATAGCGACGGTTCAATTGAAGTAAGTGAAATGAATAACTTCGCAGGGGGTGGCTATAATGGCATCAACGGCCGCAGCATTCCTGCAAGCCAAGTTGGAACATTTAACTACATCCACTAGGATCACTTTCCGGCAATTTATTACATAATTACATTCGCCTCTGTCAATACAGGGGCGAATTTGCTATAATAGATATAATTATGTTTGTTGACACAGCCAAAGTATTTATTCAAGCCGGTAAAGGCGGAAACGGAAACGTTAGTTTCCGTCGTGAAATTTATGTCGACAAAGGTGGCCCAGACGGCGGTAACGGCGGCAAAGGTGGCGATGTAATCTTTGAAGCATCTGAAAACGTGAACACTCTCATCGACTTCCGTTACAAGCCTGAGCTAAAAGCTGAAGCAGGCCAAAGTGGCGCTGGGCAAAAGAAGCAAGGTCGCTCAGGCCAAGACTGTATTGTGAAGGTGCCAATGGGGACACTCGTTCGTCGTGACGGTGAAATTATTGCCGATCTGACTGAAAATGGCCAACGAATTGTTATTGCCAAGGGTGGTGATGGTGGTTTTGGTAACGCCCACTTTAAGTCGTCTGTCCGTCAAACACCTCGTATGGCTGAGCTTGGTGAAATGGGGGATACTTTTGAAGCTGAACTTGAGCTCAAACTGCTCGCTGACGTCGGACTTGTAGGGTTCCCTAATGCCGGTAAATCAACCTTCCTGTCAGTTGTAAGTAATGCTCGTCCGGAAATTGCCGACTATGCCTTTACGACGCTCACACCGAACCTTGGTGTGGCTGATATTGACGACGGCAGTCTCCTAATTGCCGATATTCCTGGTCTTATTGAAGGTGCCAGTGAAGGTAAGGGGCTTGGTGATGCGTTCCTCCGTCACGTCGAACGTACTGCGGTGCTTCTTCACATGATTGATGCGTATACCGATGATATTGCAGCGGCATACACTACTATTCGTAAAGAACTTCTCCAGTACAGTCCTGAGCTAGCGACTCGTCCAGAAGTTGTTGCGTTGACAAAGTCTGAAGGTCTTGATGACGAAATGATTCAGATGCAAGTTGAAGCAGTACGAGCTGTTGCAGGTAAAAAGGCTGAGGTCTTTGCTATTTCTTCAAGTGCGCATAAGGGTATTACCGAAGTACTCCGTGCCTTACGTGTCAAAGTACAAACGGCTCGCAGTATTGAAAAAGAGATGGATGAAATTGACGACGACGCTGTTGTGATTAGCCTAACTGATAAACAGGTATCTGATGCGTGGGTGGTTTCAAAGGACGAAGAAACTGGTCACTTCGTTGTGACTGGCGACAAGGTGGAGAAGTTTGCACGCCGTACGAACTTCGATAACTACGAAGGTGTTAACCGTCTACGTGATATCTTGAAAAAGCTTGGCGTCAACCACGAACTGAGTCGCGCTGGGGCAGTAGGCGATAGTATCGTTGAGATTGCTGGTCACGAATTTACTCTTCTCGAACAATAGTCTTACGAAATATTAAAAAATATAGTTGACGAGCATATATCTATATGTTATTATTCGATTACCTCAGTTGAAACTCAGTTTCCTGATTGGTACATTGACAAGTTACATACTCTGATCGATACAGATTTTTGCGCATACAATGGTGTGCATTGAAACCTGTATCGATCGACTTGATTGGCAGGATTCAGTGTCATCGCGGCACCTAACGAAAGGTCATCATGGCTTATCAACCACCCGTTCGTCGCTTTAAGAAATCAAAACCGTTCGCGTTCTCGGCGGCCTCGGCCCCGCGCATGATCACCTTGAGCTCACCTTCGACCACGGCCCCGTCCCGAACCTGATCCACCGCCGGCCTCGGGGTTGACGCACCCGCCGCGTTCAACCCCCGCACGCCCATGTCAATCAACCCTGTCCTAGGAGATTACGTGTTTAAACGACTACCCTAGCCCCACCAGTTACCTTCGGGGTCCTGGTGGGGCCGCGTACTTTTTTAATCCTTCTTCTTCACGGCCACGTGATGGAGGGTGGGTCTGAGCGCCCATCCTCCATCATGATAACTATGTAGTATGTAACTTGTCATATTTTTTACGCTTTATCCAACGCGCCTCCACGGGCGTGTTTTTATTTGCCGCCATAATAACTGCTATAATACAAGTAATGGCTAACACATTCTTTTTCTACGACCTTGAAACGAGCGGCTTAAACCCTCGCGACGACCGCATTATGCAATTTGCCGGTATTCGCACCGATATGGACCTGCAGCCTATTGGCGAGCCATACAATATCCTCGTTAAGCTCAATGACGACACCCTGCCAAGCCCTGAGGCGTTAATGGTAACAGGCATCACGCCGCAGCAGACGCAGGCTGATGGCTATACTGAGGCGGAGTTTGCCAAGCTCCTTATGGAAGAAGTCTTTACGCCTAATACGATTGCGACGGGCTTTAATAGTGTGCGCTTCGATGATGAATTTGTTCGTCACTTACTATGGCGTAACTTTTATGATCCATATGAATGGTCATGGAAAGATGGTCGCTCGCGCTGGGATCTGCTTGATGTCACTCGTATGACACGTGCACTGCGTCCAGAAGGCATTGAATGGCCTGTTGTCGATGGCAAGGCGGTTAATAAGCTGGAACTCCTGACCAAGTTGAATGGCATTGACCACTTTAAGGCTCATGATGCCCTGAGTGACGTTGAGGCACTCATCGCTGTTACGAACCTGATTAAAACCAAGCAGCCACAACTTTATGAGTATCTTTTAAAGATGCGTGATAAAAACGAAATTAAAAAGCTGGTCAATCTTGAAAACAAGCAGCCATTTGTCTATGTTAGTGCTCGCTATGATGCCGAGTTTAATAAGGCAACCGTCGCATTTCCACTTACCGCCGGCAAGAATGGCAATATCGTCGCCTATGATCTACGTCACGACCCAACGCCGTTTATTAATCAGTCAGGTGAAGAGCTCAAGAAAACAATGTACGCCACGTGGGCCCAGCGACAAGAAGACGGCTTTATGCAGGTTCCCGTTAAAGAGCTACAATACAATAAAGTGCCTGCCGTCGCTCCAGTGGGAGTCCTCGCGCAGGAAAATGGCTGGTAAAAAGTGCAAATGGACCTGGCGACAGTGGAAAAGCACAAGGCGATATTACTTTCTGCGCCGCATTTTGCGGAGAATATTCGTTCGGTGTTTGAACAGCGAGCTGAATTTCAAAAACTACCTGATCCAGAAGGGCAGCTATACGATGGCTTCGTCCAAGATCGTGATCGTCTGCGCATTGAAACAGTCCGTAACGCGAGCGTGCGCGAACTGGCCGACTTTCATCCGGAATTCACTGACGAACGTCTTAATCCGCTTCTCCTGCATTATAAGGCTCGTAATTATCCGCAGAGTCTAAGTCAAGACGAGGCGCGAACATGGGAGTTGTGGCGGGCTGATCATATTAACGCCCGATTGCCACAGTTTATGAAATCCCTTCAGGCGATTGCTGCGAAGGAACAAGATGAAAACAAGCAGTTCGTTTTGCAAGAACTTCACCTATGGGCAGAAAGTATTATTCCAAGCGATCTTTCTGATCAAGATAGCGAACATTAAATCTGACTAAAGCGACGCTTTGGGAGATGAGACTTGGTGGTCTTTGAGGTTGCGAAGTGAGAGAGCAAGAGGCTACGGATCGCCTCGCCAGTAAGCGCGAGCAGAACGAGGCAAATTGTTACAGTCAAGATGAGAAGCATGAGGTTGGCTGGGATAACGATATGTGTGCCTGGAATAGCACCAACAAGAAACAGCATGAAGAGGGCATTAAATAAATCTATTTTAATGGCAATAAGTAGGCAAATTCCCATAATGCTGACTATTGTTGCTGTCTTGTTCATTTTCCGCACCTCGCTTGTAATATAATTTCACCTAATAGTAGCAATGCTGTCAAAGTCATGCAACGATAAGCATAATGCATTTTTCGTGATCTTCGTCACATATTGGCAGAAGCGCCAATCAGGGGTGAAAATCGTCCGTATTATTGACTTATAGGATAAATTATTGTATTTTAAACCTAGAGTAAATAGAGTACTGTATATGGCTTCAGCGAACGAAAAAATTGACGTCATGATCGATACCACGCCGGAGTGGACTGAAATTAAACTGACCATTAACGACGGCATAGCGGAGTATGGTGGGTTTATTGCAGCATCGCAACCGGACCGCATCACTGCCTATGCCCTAACAGTTGAGCCTGCCTATCGTGGTCGGGGTATGGGAGAGATGCTCGTTAGGAAATTAGTTGAGGTCGCGAAAGACCTTGGTGTTAATCGACTCGTCTCGCATATTGAATCACAGTATGCGCTGGATATTCGCGCTCGGATATTTGGGAGGGAGGCGCTGCGGTTTTTTGATGACAGTGATGAAAATCCTGATGTATATCAGTTCCTCGCCACAGACAGTGAACTGCCAATTACTTTCGACCAAGCCAGGCAGTCACTAGTCCGCGCGGAAGCTTATGAAGAAAGCCCTGAAATTCGACAATTTGGCTTCTATGTTTCGGTGGATTTGCCAAGTGATGCGGCAGATAAAACAGCCGACTAATTGCATACTCCAATAGCTCGTCAGCTAGGGGTAATTCACGCCAGCAACTAGTTGGAGCGGTGTAAAAAATGCTATAATAAGTTTTATGCCAGAGTTTATACGAGTTACCGGAGCAAGGGAGCATAACCTAAAGAATGTCGACGTGGAGATTCCACGCGATAAATTAGTTGTCATCACCGGCCTGTCGGGAAGCGGTAAATCAAGCCTCGCTTTTGATACTATTTACGCCGAAGGACAACGTCGCTACGTTGAAAGTCTTTCGAGCTACGCCCGTCAGTTCCTTGGGATTATGGACAAGCCAGATGTTGACTCTATTGACGGTCTGTCACCAGCTATTTCAATTGATCAGAAATCTACTAGCCGTAACCCGCGCAGTACCGTTGCAACGGTCACGGAAATCTATGATTACTTGCGTCTATTGTTTGCGCGCATTGGTGTGCCGCACTGTCCGGTGTGTGGCAAAGAAGTTGCTCGCCGTACTCCGCAGGCGATCATTGATGAAGTCATGAAGATTGAAAACGGCACGAAGCTCATGATCCTCGCCCCAATTGTCAAAAGCAAAAAGGGTGAGTTTGCGCACGTGCCTGAGCAGTATCGTCGCCTTGGATTTGCTCGTGCTCGAGTTGACGGAGTTGTCTACGCGCTTGATGAATTCCCAGATCTTGCGAAGTCATATAAGCATGACATTGAAATCGTAGTCGACCGTATTGCGATGAGTGATGAAATGATCGGTCGCGTCACGCAGTCTGTCGAGCAGGCGCTCGAACTAGCTGAAGGTGTGGTTGAGCTTCTTAATGCTGAGACAGATACGGTCACAACCTTTAGCCAACGCTACGCCTGTGTTGATCACCCAAATGAGGATATCCCTGAACTTGAACCACGTCTCTTTAGCTTTAACGCCCCACAAGGTGCCTGTCCAGTCTGTACCGGTCTAGGAAGTCGATTAGAGGTTGATCCTGAACTTGTCTTTAATCCTAATCTTTCAATTGCTGAAGGGGCGATTCGTCCGTATAACCGCGTCAACAGCGATGCGTGGTATATGAAGCGTCTTAGCGTCGTAGCAAGTAAGCATGGCTTTAATATTAATGCGCCAGTGAGCGAGCTAGACAAAGAAGATCTTGATAAGATTCTGTACGGTACCGGCGCGCAGACCTATAAAGTAAAAATTGGCGCTGGTCGTAGCTATGAATCAACTTACGAAGGCGTGATTCCAAACCTGGAGCGTCGCCACAAGGAAACCGATAGTGAATTTATGCGTAAAGACATTGAGCGCTTTATGCGTGAGCGTAAATGCCATACTTGTCAGGGTGCACGTTTGAAGCCTGTGGTGTTAGCGATTACAGTCCATGGTCTTAGTATTATGGATATTTGTAACCTTGGGGTTGATGACGCTTTAGATTTATTTACGAATACCTTGAAACTGAGTGAGCAGGAATTATTCATTGCTCGTCAGATCATGAAGGAAATTAACTCTCGCCTTGGGTTTATGAGTAATGTCGGCTTAAACTATCTTGAACTTGCGCGTGCAGCCAATACTCTATCTGGTGGTGAGGCGCAGCGTATTCGTTTGGCAACCCAAATTGGCTCAGGACTGCAAGGCGTATTGTATGTACTTGATGAGCCATCAATTGGTCTGCACCAACGTGATAACGATCGATTAATCATGACACTGCAACACCTTCGTGATCTTGGCAATACCGTCCTTGTCGTTGAACACGACGAAGATACTATTCGTAGCGCTGATTACCTACTAGATATCGGCCCTGGTGCCGGTGTGGCTGGTGGGGAAGTTGTCGCTGCGGGAACGCCAGCTGAAGTGGCGAAAAACCCATCGAGCATGACTGGCCGGTACCTTTCTGGTAAAGAAAAGATTGATGTGCCAAAGAAACGACGGGCTATTACGAAGGATCGTCAACTCGTGATTCGCGGCGCCCGCGAGAATAACCTAAAGAATATCGACGTCGCCTTTCCACTTGGTGTGTTGACGGTGGTTAGTGGCGTGAGTGGAAGCGGTAAGTCAACACTCGTTAATGATATCCTCGCCAAGGAGCTATCGGCTCGCTTGCACCGCTCGCATGTCGTCCCGGGTGCTCATGAAAACATTGAAGGAATTAATCATCTCGATAAAGCGATTGTCATTGACCAATCAGCAATCGGTCGCACGCCGCGTTCTAACCCAGCTACCTACACTGGCGTCTTTACACCAATTCGTGAACTTTTTGCCGGTACGCCCGAAGCGAATATCCGCGGCTACAAAGCTGGACGCTTTAGCTTTAACGTGAAGGGTGGTCGCTGTGAGAATTGTCAGGGTGATGGCGTTATTAAAATTGAAATGCACTTCTTGCCTGACGTGTATGTCGTGTGTGACGTCTGTAAAGGTAAGCGCTACAACCGCGAAGCGCTGGAAATTAAATTCAAAGATAAGACCATTAGCGACGTCCTTGAAATGACTGTCGAACAAGCGGCTGAATTCTTTGAGAACATGCCATCAATCGCACGTAAGCTAACGACACTGGTTGAAGTCGGTCTGGGTTATATCCGTCTTGGTCAGCCTGCGACAACCTTTAGTGGTGGTGAGGCGCAGCGTATTAAGCTTGCAACGGAGCTTTCTCGCCGAGCAACAGGAAAAACGCTTTACATTCTCGACGAGCCGACGACGGGACTTCATAGTGCCGACGTGAAGCGTCTCCTGGGCATCTTGCAGCGTCTAGTTGAAGGCGGTAATAGTATGGTGATTATTGAACACAACCTCGATGTCATTAAGTCAGCCGATCATATTATCGATATGGGACCTGAGGGTGGTCTCGGCGGCGGGACGGTCGTTGCTGAAGGTACACCGGAAGCAATTGTGAAAGTTGCTAAGTCCTTTACGGGCAAATACTTAAAGCCGCTTTTGAAGTAGGCGAGTGCGACGTCGACGAACGTAGGTGTCAACGGCGACAACCAGCGCGAGAATGATAATAGCGAGTCCTACTGAGGCGGTAACGTCAGTGATCCAGTGGTAGCCAAGATAAATACGACTAAAAGCAACCAGGATAATGCTTGCCGCGCTGAGGGCGAACCAAAGGCTAGCTCGACGAAGGGTTGGTCGCTGCATGACGACGAAGTAGCTAATCACGAAAAGTAGGGTCGCCACGCCAATTGTATGCCCTGATGGGAATGAGTATGAGATGCCAGCATGCGCGCCTAGTAGGTCAGTGACCGTCGGGCGTGCGCGAGCAGTGTAGGTTTTAATAATCGAGGCAATAATAAACGCAAAACTCACCGCACCAACGGTAACGGCAGGTCGCCAGTACTCTTTCTTGCGCCACGCCCATAGTCCAGCGCCAATAAAGGTGAGGGCGCCAATTGCCGCCGGAGACAGTAGATCAGTGACGACGCGCATCGCTGCCGTGAGTGGGCCGTACTGATGAGACTGCGCCCAGGTTTTGACTGGGACATCAAATGAGGATAGATCGGCACTTTCTTTGACGCCGTCATACACAAACAGAAACAAGGTGACGCCAAGAATGAGAAGGAGATAGATGACGACGAGGCGCTTTGATAATAGTGGCGACGAAGCGAGACGGGTACGTAGAGACATCGTGCAGCCTATTTCTTTCGCGTGAAGATGGCAGCGGTGTGTTGTTTGAGGCCATTCCAAATGGCGAGTCGCTGCTTCTTATCTTTAAGAAGGTGAATAGCTGGTGGTAAGACAGAGATAACAATAATGATGGCAATAATCGGCAGGAGCACTTGGTCAATGTCGATGCCTGCACGGTTGAGCTCTTTCCCAACGAAGTAACCAAGGTACGTGACGCCAGCTGCCCATAGGAAGCCACCAATGACATTAAAGGTGAGGAAGTGCTTGTAGTCCATTTTTGCTACGCCAGCAACAACTGGGGCAAACGTACGGACGATTGGAATGAAGCGTGCGATAATAATGGTTTTGCCGCCGTGCTTTTCGAAAAAATGCTGTGCTTTCAGGATATTCTCCTGCTTGAACAGTAAAGAATTCGGGCGAGTGAAGATATGTGGTCCTGCTTTGCGGCCGATGGTATAGCCAACGCTGTCGCCAATGACGGCGGCAATAAATAAAATTAACACGAGTAAGTGAATGTTAATAGTAAAGAAGCCAGAGTAGACAAGGAAGCCAGCTGTAAAGAGTAGGCTGTCGCCGGGGAGGAAGAAACCAATAAGGAGTCCTGATTCAGCAAACACAACGAGTGCAATGCCAAGTATCCCTGCCCATTTGATAAAGTCGATTAAGTCTACGCCAGGAATCATAGGTCTATTTTAGCACGCCAGCCGGGAAATGGTATAATAGGTGGTAGACCTAATTTAGGAGGACTATGAACGATATCACATTAAACTTAGATGAACGTACAGCAGCAGGTAAGCAAGTCGCCAAATTACGCAACGAGGGATTCGTCCCAAGTGTCGTCTATGGTGGCCGAGCCACACCTATTTCAACACAATCACAAGCAGTTGAAACACTTAAGGCAGTCAAAGCTGCAGGCAAACACTCACCAGTGCATCTGACCATTGACGGCAAGAAGAAGCTCGCAATTATCAAAGACATCGACTTCGATCCAGTGAAGCACACACTTCGCCACGTGGCATTCCACACGATCAAGCAAAATGAGAAAATCGTTACTGAGGTGCCAATTACACTTATTGGTGAAGGCGAAAGTGCCGCTGAAAAGGCCGGCCTTATCGTCCTACAAGCAATTGAAAAGATGGAAGTTCGCGCCCTACCCGGTGACCTTCCAGAAGCCCTTGAAATTTCAATTGTTGATCTAGCTACCGCTGAGGATAAGCTCACGATTGGTGACATTAAACTACCGAAGGGTGTCGAATTTGCCGACGTCGAACAAGACACTGATCTTGTTGTTGCAAACGTCTACGAGCCTAGCGCGCTCCAGGCGGCAAATGACGCTGCTGGTGGCGAAGCCGAAGATGAGTCATCAGTTGAGTCTGAAAAGGGCACTGATACAACTGAAGCGAGCGATGACGCTGCAAAAGCCGACGCTAAGTAGTTAATACTAGCAAGGTAATACCTAGAAAAAATCCGCAGAATACTGCGGATTTTTTCATATCATCATAATGTCTTAGAACGCTCGCTAGTAAAGAGCTCTGTTGGTAGGAAAGTCGGCCATAGCGGCGTCAGTCTTATCTACACTTTTACGAAGATTTCTCTTCTCAGAACTCTTTACTAAGCGTTAGGAAGCTACCGGCCGTTTACGGGCATTGTTCGGGCGACCATGAAAGGAGCGATCGTCACGTTTAACCTTGCTTGAGCTACCTTTGCCGCGCTTGCGCTCGGCAATGTGTCGATCAAGCACTGACACCTTGATGTACCAAGTGCCATTGAGGTATTCCAATTCGTGGTTGCCCCACATTTGAGTGATGGCGGCTTCGATGATCATTCGCCGAATGCGCTCAACAAAGTCGGTGATCTCGAAATTATTGATTGCAACGCCATTGAAGTAGCCATCAGGCAGGTCGCTGGCGCTGAATATTGCCGAACGACGCCGCTTGATATCTTGCGGTGACCGCAACCTTCGCTCATTTGGTGCCAATGAAAAAAGCCGCTCCCGAAGTCTTTGTTTTTGCAGTCTTCGAGCACGTTTGCCATCTTTGAAATCAACCAAGCTTGCGAGCTCGGCGAGATCAGGGTCAGGCGTCTGTACTTCGTGGTTGAGTCCTCGACCGCACGAAGGACGGGTGTAAAACCGAATTGTTTCGATAGTCCGTGTCCGAGCTTCCTCGAGACGGCTCTCGTACTCATCGGGGTCATCCTTGAAAAAATCTACAGGATTGTTGACCTGAATTACGGGTGCGGACATCCAAACATGGTGACCGCTGGCATTTCTCACAAGTGGCATTCGGTAGCCCCCCTAACGCTGAAATGTGCATCGCCTCATCCGAATAGGTGAGTAAGGTATCTAACCTTAAGCTGCCTGCGATGTGTATATATAACAACTTTTCTCAACTTTTTACAAGTAGGAAATAATTGTTTTATTTGCGACGATCTTTTAGGTCGACAAGAGAGTGGGTGACATGAAAAAGTCGTGGTGTTTTGAGCGTGACCTCAAAACACCACGACGACCTTTTCATTTAGTAGGCAATCAGTTCCTCTCTACCGACCGTCTGAAGGTGGCGACCTTCCAGACGGGCGAGCGGGTGGTAGATTTCATCGGGGTCGACTGGATCCGGCGTCTCAACGACATGGCCAAATTCCATCTCCAGCTTACGCAGGAGTGAGGACTTCTCGGCTGGGACGGCCGTTCGGATGACATAGGACGCGCGCGAGCTTTCGATCGTGACGTCTGCTGCGCTTTCGAGCTGGTCCAGTGCCTCGATGACGATGGCGTACCATTCCTGGTAGGCATCGGGTATTTCTGTTGGCGGTGCCTGAGCGATGTTCAGGTGATGTTCCTGCTTCCGGTGTCGTGAGACGCGGACGGGGAACTTCGAACTCGCGCCAAACACGCCGTGGCGGATCAAGATGTCGAGTGCTTCGACCTTGTTGCGGGCAGTGAGCTCGCCATCATGATCATGAATGATCGTGACAATGTTGCCGACTGCCGTGCTGATCAGTCGTCGCCGCGCCTTTGCCTCTTTTTCTCGTGCCTCGTTGTAGCGTTCGAGATTGCGAATTCCCCGGTGGTTCATCGGAACCAACCCCCCTGATTGCTTGGTAAATGAAAGGACACCCTGCGTCACCGACGCGGTGTGTGATATGGATCACACACAGGATGTCCTTGTTATAGTCTCATATCAAGGAAATGTCAATGGTTATTCTTCAATGAATCCACCGCTTTGGTGGCTCCACAGTTTGGCGTAAATACCGCCGCGTGTCAGAAGCTCCTGGTGGGTGCCATCTTCGACAATTTTTCCTTGATCCAGGGTGATGATGCGATCGAGTTTCGCAATGGTCGACAGGCGATGGGCGATAACAATAGAAGTACGCCCCTTCATAAGCTTTTCAAGCGCGGCTTGGATGAGTTTCTCGCTTTCGCTATCAAGCGCCGAGGTGGCCTCGTCGAGGATCAGGATAGGCGCATCTTTTAGGATGGCGCGTGCAATCGCGATACGCTGACGTTGGCCGCCAGACAGTTTCACGCCGCGCTCACCAACGAGGGTTTCAAATTGCCCGGGAAGTTCTTTAATGAACTCGTAGGCGTGTGCTTGCTTGGCCGCCTGAATGATTTGCGCGTCCGTTGCATCTGGCTTGCCATAGGCGATATTGTCTCGCAGACTACGATGGAAGAGCATTGGCTCTTGTGGTACGTAGGCAATATGCTCACGTAGAGAAGTCTGAGTGATGTCACGAATGTCGTGACCGCCAACGGCAATTGCGCCTTCAGTGACGTCACTGAAGCGCAGAAGTAAATGGGAGATGGTTGACTTGCCTGCACCAGAATGGCCAATAAGTCCGACTTTTTGACCAGCAGGAATAGACAGATTGATCGATTTTAAGACTTTAACGTCATTATCGTCGTATCGGTAACTCGTGTTCGTAAATGTAATCGTCGGCGTAATGTCGTGCAGAGAGAGGGCACCTGGACGGTCATTTACCACTGTCTCCTGCGCAAGGATGTCGCTTAGCGGAGCAGCTTCAAGTAGCGCTTGATCGTAGCCGTTTAGCATATCACCAAGCGTAAAGATCTGCGAGGCGATCCGTTGTAGGTACGTGAGCGTAAAAATAGCGATAGCGATCTCCATTTGGCCATGGAAGACTAGGTAGGCACATAACGCGACAGCGCTAATTTGTACAATAATCATCATGGCGACGCGGGCAGAACCTTCTTTTGCAAAAAAGCCAATATCTTTAATGAAGAGATGCTTAAAGTGCTTATTCTTCTTTGAGATGGCTTCGATTTCGCGCGCTTCACCAGCAAAGGTTTTAACGACAAGGTTATTGGTAATAGCATCGGCAATCCCACCATGAATTTCACCAACAAGTTTTTTGCGTTCATGACGCCACGGCGCACGTTTCTTAACGCTCCATTTGATTTGCCATATTAAGCCACCAATAAGAATGGCGATAATAAGCGCGAGGGGCCAAGATTGCAGGGTGACAATGACAAGTCCAGTGCTAATAGAGAGGACGAAACCGAGCGTTCGGATAATCAGTAAATCTTGAAGCGTGACCTGACTACGAACAAAATCGATGTAGCGACTGGTGAGGGCGCCAACTTTTTCGTTGACGTAAAAACGCATATCTTTTTCCATGAGGCTACGAAACGTGGCGTCGCTCAAATCGGTTCGGACGCTGCCTTCATGGTGGATTAACGCCTGAAAGCCGAGTAAGTTTAATGCCGCACCGCCGAGGCCAATGCTCATAGCGAGAATTAAACTATGCCAGACTGCTTGTTCGTTGTGATTTGCTAGCCCGCCAATTGTCTGACTAAAAAAGAACGGTAGGAGCGTATCGATGAGAAGCGCGGATAGTGGAATAGTAATAAGGGCAAGGAAAAAGCTTGTTTTGTATTTCCGTATTTGTTGCCAATATAACGCGACGGTATGTTTATTTGTGTTCATAGATGAACATCCTTTCTTGGAGTTGATTGTTTGATTGAAGTAATAATACCTAGAGGTTCGGCCGTCCGAACGTGTGTGTAATAGAGGATTACTGATGAGTAATCATAGTATTAGAAATTATATAGTATAATATATAGCGATGCAAAAGATTTTACTTTATTACAAATTTACGCCAATTAGCGATCCAGTGACGATGAAACTCTGGCAGCGGACGTTGTGCGATAGCCTCAACCTTAAGGGGAGGATTCTTATTTCTCCGCACGGCATTAACGGGACGGTTGGTGGTGATATGGATGATCTAAAAGCTTATATAAAAGCCACGAAGCAATTTGCCGGCTTTAAAGATATTGTCTTTAAATGGAGCGACGGCACGCGCGACGACTTTCCTCGTATGAGCGTCAAATCTCGAAGCGAGATTGTGGCATTTGATGCCGCTGATGAGCTTGTCGTTGACGAACGCGGCGTCGTTGGTGGTGGCGTTCACCTAAAGCCAAAGCAAGTCCACGAACTCGTTGAGTCCCGGGATGATGTTGTCTTCTTTGATGGCCGAAACGCACATGAAGCGGCGATCGGTAAATTTAAAAATGCGGTCGTGCCTGATACGCGCACGAGTCGTGACTTCATTCGTGAACTGGAAAGCGGTAAGTACGACGATCTTAAAGATAAACCAATTGTGACGTATTGTACTGGTGGTATTCGCTGTGAAATTCTCTCGAGCCTTATGAAGAATCGTGGCTTTAACGAGGTCTACCAAATTGATGGTGGCATCGTTAAGTATGGCGAGGCCTATGGGGATGACGGCCTGTGGGAAGGTAGCCTCCGCGTATTTGACGACCGCATGACGATTGATTTTAGTGAGAATACAAAGACAGTCGGCGTCTGTAGTCACTGCGAGGGTCCAACAAATAATTATGAAAATTGCGCCTGGGCAAACTGCAATGATCTCGTCTTGATCTGTTTGCACTGTAAGCAAAATCCAGAACTACTTTTCCATACCGAAGCGTGCCGCGAGCGTGTCAAGCTTGGTGCTACTGCTAGCGCGTAAACGTTGCGTACCTCTTATACATCACTGCTTATGCCGCTAAATGTAGCGTATTTTTAGCAACACCCTACGCTATTTCATTGACTTTATGCAGCGAAGAGTATATCATCACTACAAATGTAAGTTGGTTGGGTGTTATCTCTCTAGTGGTCACGCGAATAGTGTGTCCATTTGTTTTTATCTACAAAGATTTTGTCCATGCAGTCCGATGATCTGGTAAAATATATGAAAAATAACGTTCGATCCAACTTGTAACAAAGGAGAAATCGGTATGATTGGTGTGGCAATGGGCGTTGGCAAAGGACTGAATAGGTTAGCTCGCAGAGGACACGAGCGCTCTCCTCGAGGGGAAGGGCCCCGTCACTATGGTCGCGCCGCACTCGCACTAACGGGGGTAGGGGTTGGTGTCGGTATGCTCCTTGCTAATGGTCACCTCCACGAAGAGCCAGTTGAAACCGCCGTCGAGGGTGGTGTGGCGGAAGTGACGCACATCGACCGTGAGTTTGAAGAAATTAATATCATCGGTTTCGATACACGGGTAGACGGTGTATTTGCCGAAACTGGCGAAAAGAATCGCTCATTTCTTGGCGTCCCACTTCCAGACCTTACTACCAATGTCACGGTAGGGAACATAGCTATTAAGAGTAGCCTATGTATGCCGGCCAAAAAGAAAACAATCGACTTTTATCCAACAGAAAATAAGTATATCGTTCGTATTAATCCTGCCGACATTAGCGTCTGTAGTAAATTAGACCCGGCAATTGAACCGAAAAAAGAACCGGGCGGTAGCTGGGCGCAAGCAATCAACGATGCTTCAAATGACTTAAACCGCGCTGGCGGGAGTAAGGGTGAGGAAATTAAAAAAGAGAACGCTGCTCGTGATTTAATCGAACATGCTGCAATGACAAAAGCTTTGTATGATGTGAACAAGCAATGTGGACCAAAAGTATTTGGCGTGACAAAAGAAGACTTCGCTAAAAAAATCATTGAACAGACGCGTCGCAACGAAAGTGAAACTGTCGAGGTTGTCTATGAAGTTGACGGTGGTGGTAATGTTGCCATTTCGGGTAAATCCGATATGGATGCAGTGATAGCGAAGATGCTGGCTGATGGTGTAGATATTCGCGGCGGACTAGTTGGCGAATGTAAGCTGCCCGACTCTGAAACAAATAAGTCTTTGGTAAAGGCGAAATAATAATGAAGCGAAATACTTCCCACGAACAAGCTCTTCGCGCAGCACTCTCCGATAGCGTTACTGACGAAAATGGTGTTCTTGTCTATGACCCTCAGGCAGCTCGTGCTGCGGAAACAGGCACTCTTTATCCACCCGAGCCGACGTACAACCCTGGAGCTGCTTCATCTTACGAAACCGCGGATCCACTACAGGTGAATCAAAACCGACGAGTGGGACGGAGGGCTATTACTTGGACACTTGCCCTCGGGTTAGTGACCGGCGCGGCGTATACGACCGAGCGCATCGTAGTTGGTAGAGATATTAATCTCGTTGAACACCTGCAAGACTACGGCAAACTTCCACAAACCATTCCCCGCATTGTCCAAGAGACGAGCCGTAATGTTGAAGCAGTACAGCAAAACGCTGACTCACTAGGAAAACTGTTTAATCAAATCACCAATCAAGGGAAAAAGTAACATGAGTGAAAAAACACCACAGAATCCAATTCAATCACCTCAGGAGCGGCTACCAATAAATATTCCTAATATGCCATCGCGCGAAAGCTGGATGTCGGCAACTGAAGAAGTACGCTTACTTGAAGATGCACAGGCAGCACTGGGAGGGTTGCAATCTAATATTGGCCAACGCATCAGTGACGCCACGCAGCGTCGCCAGGAAGCGGCACTTAAATTGTTATTAAACGGCGGTAATCCGGCTATCGATCAGGTTGAGACGATGGCGCCCGAATTTGAGACAGCTGAGGAGGAACCTTCTCGTGAAGTGGTGCACGTCCAAGGAGTGGGCCGAGTTGACCTTTCAACATATCCAGTCAATCACCCTATTCGCCAGCTCGCTGAAAAGCAGGCGCAGCAGGCCGCTAGCAGTACTGCAGGGGAGCTTGAGGCTGTGTCGCCAGTTCGACGCTGGACCAAGAAGCGTGTCGGTGTGGTGGCTATCAGCGCTATCGTTTTAGCTGGTGGGGGCGTTGGAGCGCTAAACTTCAACTCACTATCAACAACAGCAGCTACTGCTGGCGAAAATAACGTCGCCCCAGTTAATCCAGAAACGGTCCCCCCGCTCGCCCCAGCCGCGTTGGCTGAAGCATTTGTCGGTTGTCTTGACGACAAAGGTGCCGGCAAGGCAATTAATGTCGGTTCTGTAGCATCTGAAGTGAACTCAACATGGCTCATGGATCTAAACGGCAAATCATATAAAGCGGAATTTCAGCTCGGTGCTGATGCTGCATCAATCGCGCGACCAACTGTTGAACTTGAAGGATATGTTAATTACGCGGCCTGTATTCCTGCAGATAAAGCCGCCGCTGCGGTAACCGTCGAAACGGCAGCGGGGGCACCAGTGGTGACTGTTAATCTCGATGCAATATCTCCTGAAGCTTACGTCGGCATAAATAAATTTGAACGCGGATACCCAGTAGCCGGTGAAGAAAAGCTCGCAGGTATGGAAGTGATGACTGCTGCTGCTGTTACGGCAAAGGCAATTCCTGACACCGTAGCAAAAACCCTTAATGATGGTTACGCCGACAAGGCTAACGCGGCGACAGAAATTTCCGCAGCCCAACGTCAGACAGCAGATCTACTGACGAAGCCGGATGGAATGTACGCCGCGCAAGGTCTCGCCGTGCTCCCCGACACAATCACGAAAGCAATTAATGCTAAGGTTGCCTCTCTTAAATCTCAAGGCCTCTCTCTTGTGGATTCTGTGACAGTGAAATACATCGGTAAGCTAAAAGCAATGGCCGTAAAGAACGCGGAAGTAAAAAAAGCTGATAAATTCAGCGTTGATGCTGCGACCCTCACCGTGACTGGCTTTGCTGTTACGGCGCCACGCGCTACTCAGGAACAAGCAAAATAATCATTAGTTGAATACACGCCATGTCTGAAACCGTACTCTCATCTTCACACGAGCAATCGTCACCTCCGAGTGATTTCTCAACGCTGTCGGCGCGACTTGAGGCTGCGGTACGCGATCAACAGCCGGGCGGTGCGGTGCCAGAACGTATTCGTCAGTTAACCGAACTCTATGAACTAGCACGACTTGAGGAAGAGGCAATACAGGCTGACATTGCCGCGAACAATGCAGAGCAAGCACTGATCGACACATCTCTTAATAAGTTGAAAGACGAGATTCTCCAGGCTCTCATCAGCGGCAATGACACATCATCAGTCAACCATGCACAAGCTATTGTATGGAACGCTCGACTCCTAGAACTTCGTGCGCAGCATGAGCTACTTGAAAATGACCTGAAGGAGTGTGAAGGTTATATCGCGAAAAACCGAGAAGCCATGGAGCCTCTTTTAACGAGTGGGCAGATTGTCAATAAAGCGCTTGGTCATGCAGCACTCCTTGATGCTGAACTTGCGACACTTCCAGCTCTTGATGACGAACCTCTGGCGTTTAGTCGTCAACCACTTACACCAGCTGCACCGGAGGTGGAGCAGGCGTTAAATGTAATGGAAATGCCAGAAGGGCAGACGGCACTAAAAACACTCGTTGATTTGAGGGATTTTGTAGAATCTTTCCCTGGTGGTAACGGATTAATTTCTGTGCCTATTACGATACCAGCACCTACCCAAAAAGTTCTCATTGAAGCCCCGGAAGAGGCGGAAATAATTGCTAGTCCGGTGCAATATCAACGACGCTACGGACCAATAGAACCACCCTCTGGCCTGAAGACAGTACTAAAAAAAGCAGGGAACAATAAAGTAAACGATAAAAAGGCACGAGCATAACTATGGCACACTCAGCAGAACGAACAGGGTATTCATTAAGCGCAGATCTTTTTAAAGACGATACGCCAACGCTACTCGACCAGCAAATTACCGCCTTAGTAAATCAGTTTAGTGACGATGCTATATTTGGCGAAATTGAAGATCGTTTGAACTTCGCTGTTAACGTCGCCAGCCTGCGGGAGGAAATTAAGCGCACCTGTTCGAACCAACTTGAAGCCACTCACCTTATTCGAACCCTGCATGCAGGTGTTGCAGAAAAGATTAGTCTAGCAACTGAGCGAGTGATCGCTGAGCAGCGTGTGAGTGAGACGGCATTGGAATCACTTCGAGCACTTCCTGTGCCGGTCTCTGCGTTACTGCCACATATTCATCATTTCTACGATAAAGCGGTGCAGGCGCAAAGTGCGGTTGCCGCAAGTGCGTCACCAGAGGACAAAGTGGCTCGCCTGCATCATGCGGAAGATGTCACCATGGTGGCGGTATCACTGGGCCGAGATATACCTGCGGAAAAGAAAGGCACTCATACTGTCGAGCGAAGCGGTGCGGATGTGCATGCGGAATGGGTGATTCAAGCAAAAAAGGATGCGAAACAAAGTAATTCTCGCGACAAGCTTGAGAGCGTGCGCGGCGTTCTAATGACTGCGTATGGCCATGATCTGCGCCACCAGCCACTCGCAAAAGATATCGGTAAGGTTGCGGCTGCCGTTGCCATTACGGGACTTATGACGGCGGCGCCTATTAACGCGGCCCATGCTAGTGTGCGCGTCGAAAAACAAGGCAATCAACCGTCTCCGCAGACGCACGAAGAAATTACTGATTTATCAAAGCCAATTAAACTAACAACGAACACTACAAAGCCAACAGAAGCAGAAGTTACTGCCGAGAGTAAAGCGACGTCCACGCCAGCTGAAGCAGCGAGTGCACCAATCCCGGTGTCGCTACCTGAGAAAGCACCAGCAAAAACAGCGCCACAAGAGGAAAAGAGTCCACAAAAAAATGCCACACCCGTAGACATGGAAGTACCTGCTACGGAAGATGGTCCAATTCGGATTTCTTTGCCTGATGTGACCGCAGCATTACCAAAGAAAAAAGCGCCAGCAACTGATGCCGTGCGGGCAAGTCAGCCAAATGCAACACCAGCGGCAGCGGAGGCGGCTCCTGCTGAGGATCAGGGTCAAAATATGGTGACGACGCTGTTTCCGGAAGGTCCACTTCGTATTTCTCGTGGGGACATTCACATTGAGCATACCCAGGATACCGAGACTAATGGTGGCATGCAAATAAGTTTGCCGCCAACTGCCGAACTACCTCCGACTCCCGTGGTCGCTCCTGCACCCGCACCGGCACCGGTCGCAGCGCCAGAAGCTCCTGCACCAAAAGCTGAAGTAATGACTGACCGCCAGCAATATGTCCTAGCCGCACAGAAGCTGATTGATCGTGGTGGCGAATGGAAAAACCGCGGCATTCTAATGAAAATATTTATCGAGAATAGTGAGATGCAACCGGTGCATGCTGCAGCGTTTGTCGGTAACTTTATGGTCGAAGCGCCAGGCTTAGATCCTGCTACTCATCAAGGCTGGGGTGGTCCTGGTCGTGGTCTTGCTCAATGGGGTGATAATACAAACCCAGCAAATGATCGTTTCGGATATGATGGCACGAGAGGGTTGGTGCAATTTGCTAAGGAGCGAGGCACAAGCTGGGATAATATCGAGACACAGGCCTATTATGTGCTTCACGAACTCGAGACAACGGAAAAGGGTGCGTACGCAAAAATCTTAGCAACGACAACGCGCGAAGATGCGACAATGGCGGTCAGTACTTTTTATGAGCGACCAGGTGAACCGCATAATCCACGTCGCATTGAAAGCGCCAATATCGTCGCTGGCGGCTACAACGAGGAATTAAAAGCGATTCGTGGTGTCACTAAGACCCCAGTGGCACCATCTCTCGAGATCACCACCGTTGATCAAAGAAAGGATGATGGCAAAGTTGGTGATATTCCGTATGCCTATCAATTAGACCCGCGGTGGGCAAATATGCCACTGCCAGACGGTAGCGGTCCAATTGGTCCTGTTGCCTGTAATCCAACCTCACTTTCTATGGTTGCGATGGCAATTGGTGATAAAACCGCAACGCCAGACAAGGTATATGCACGGTATATTGCTGATAAACGAATTGGCAAAGACGGCGCACACCAACAGTCACTTCTCGATCTAGCGCCGGCATTTGGTCTGCGCGCTAACCTTATACCAAATAACGATATTGAAGTCTTTAAGAAAGTCATAAAAGACGGTGGAAAGATCATTTTGTCGGGTAATACGAACGGCCGCCTCCTGCCAAATCCTGGTCACTTTGTTGTTATTTACGGTATATCAGATTCGGGCAATATGCTTGTTGCCGATCCTGGCTTCCCAGAAAATAACGGTAAAGAATTTAGCTTGCAAGCTCAAGTCGATGCAAGTAATAGTATCCGAGCTCGACTTGGTACCACAAATGCCGGTTTGCACTACAACGCCGTTGCGTTATACGCAAAATAAAAAATCAGCCTGAGGGCTCAATAAATAGTATTAAAACATCAGGTAGATGCTGGCGCCTCCGTGTTTCCACGAGGGCGCCAGCGTTTTTGGTTGGTAGTATTACTTTACTCGCCTAGGCGTACCCATCTGCATGGAGGCTCTGTCGAACGTGTTGCGTGACTTGGCCTACCATTTCAGATGTGATCTCACCACGCAAGCTGCCGAGGATTTGCTGGGCGATGGCTGCGACTGCGTCGTTTGTGAGGGCGATCTTCTCCTTATTCTGTGGGATGCTAATAGCCGAGACGGGTGCACCGGATGCTTCGAAAAGTTTCTCGATTGCCGCTACCTTCGCCTCTTCGTCGGGGACGCTCATCTGAAAGATGCGCACTAAGATCCGCATGTAGGCGATCAGAGTGGACATAGCGACAAACTCACGGTTTAGTGTAACGACACGTTCTTGTTTGATGTGCTTGTCGACAGGAACGAGGAAGAAGTTTTCTTCTCGAATGCCGAGCGTCTCCATGAGCTCGTCGCCGCGGTTGTACCAGATATTCGGTACTTGCGCTTCGTTGTCGCCGCCGCGAGGATCGAATTCATTACTCGCGAACTTATAAATTAGCTCGCGGTAATGCTCGACGTACTCCTTGCGGGTGGCTTTTCGACCCGTGGCGCTGACGATCTTGAGACCATTCTTCACTTTCTCTTCGTGGCCAAGGTCGTGAAACCCTAGCATTGTTGACATAGCAATTTCAAAGGACGACGGCTTAGTAGCCAAGGCAGGAAACAGCAGAGAGTCGCAAACGTAGGCGGCTCCATTCTGTGTCGAGTGCGCAATGCCATTACCGCCATCGGTGACGACTGAATCGAACCGCCAAAGCAAAAAGAAGAGCAGTTCAATGAATTCCTTCATTGTCACGTTCTCCGTAATTGAATTGGGGTTTGACAGCAGCGCCCATAGTCCCGATTCCTGATGGAAGCCGAGACCTTCACGCGTGTGATCCGAACTGTCGAGGATTGACGGATTTTTAATAGCCGCCAGCAGCAAGGTTCGCTTGTCTCGGCTGATACCGAGGCTGAGCCCTGTTGTGCCTTCGTTGTGGTTGGCGTCGACAATTAGGATGCGGCGATGGGTTACATAGGCAAGCAATGCTGCCAGGTAGGTCGCAAGTGGCGTTTTACCAACGCCACCTTTTGACCCAAGCACGGACACCATCCGCTTGCGGTCCTTCATGAGTTCGATGAGCGTGTCGGCGAGCTCAATGAAGGTGTGGTAGTGCTTGTCATGAGGAGCTTTTGGCTCCCATGACCAGGGCAGTATTCTTGCCAGCCAGCACTTGAGCAGGTACCAGACCCCCCGTATGCTGTTTCTTGGCACGGAATCCGTGCCTTGCATATAGGTGGATGGATCTGGTGGGACGTCCTTTAGCAGCTCCCGCGCCTGGGCAATCGGGTTGCGTGCCGCCGCTACCTCGGCCACAGGAGCGGACTCGGGGGTCGGAGTGACTCGAGAGGCCTGGGCTGCGGGAGGACGATGCGGCGGCAGGGGTGGTGGGGTAGTTGGGCGGTTGGTCATTTGCTCCTGTGTAGACATGGCGCATCCTACTTTATCTGGTTGAGATGGGTAGAGTAATATACCAAGTTTTTAAAGAGCGCCTCACCTGACACTCAAACTCGGCTCACGGGTGAATCGAGCGAATGACGGGGAGTCATTTTCGCTTTTTGTTTGAAGTAAATTATACCATTTTAATTGGTTTTTAACAATAGCATTCTATCTGTCGAGCGTTGTTGAATTTGCCGTTATCTTCTGATGGGGAATTAGGTAGATCCGAGTATAATAAAGGAAAGATGAATGCCAAGCTTGAAGCCAAATTAAAAACCCTCCCACGCTCAGCTGGCGTGTATTTTCATAAGTCGGCCGCGGGCGAGATTATTTACGTTGGCAAGGCGGCAGTTCTTAAAAATCGTGTGCGCCAGTACTTTCAAAGTACCCGTGATATGGACGTGAAGACTCGTGCCCTCGTGGCGGAAATTGAAGATACCGATTGGATTGAAACTGAGAGCGAAATCGATGCCCTGTTCCTCGAATCGGAAATGGTAAAACGCTACATGCCGAGGTACAACATCTTACTGCGGGACGATAAGTCGCAGACGTTTATTCGGATTGATATGAAAAGCGAATGGCCGTATGTCTGTTTTACGCGTAACCCCGCTGATGATGGTGCGGACTATTATGGGCCATACTATAACGGTTTTGCCGTTAAGAAGGCGCTGCGCTACCTGCGCAAAGTATTTCCGTATTACACAAAAGCACCTACTGGCGGTCGGCCTGATCTTGATGCGCATATTGGCCTCAGTCCTGGACCGCAGGTAACGAGTGAAGAGTATAAAGCGACGCTGCGGAAGTTAATTCGCTACTTTGAGGGTGGGCGAAAAGTTTTAGCTCGAGAAATTGAACGCGATATGCAAACGGCGGCAAAGCTACATGACTTTGAAACGGCGGCGCGGCTTCGGAATAAGCTGAGTGACTTAAAAGAACTGCAGCGGCGTATTATGTTTGGTGATAAAGAATTCCTTGATATTAGTAAGGATAAAGCGCTGAGCGATCTGCGCGATCTGCTTGGACTAAGTAAACTCCCCGCGCGTATTGAAGGGTACGATATTTCCCATATGAGTGGTACAAATGTCGTTGCCAGCATGGTGGTCTTTAGCAACGGAGCAAGTGACCGCGCTAACTACCGTAAGTTTAAGACACGCATTGAACATAATAATGACTTTTATAATATGCACGAAACACTGACGCGCCGGTTGAGTGAAAAGAATATCAAAGCCTGGGGCTGTCCAGATCTCATTTTAATTGACGGCGGAAAAGGCCAGCTTGATGCCGCCTTGCAGGCTCGAGATGAGCGGGAACAAGGCAAGATTCCGTTTATTGGCCTCGCAAAACGGGAAGAACAAATCGTGATTCATCACCAGAAGTCTGGCGTCGTGCTGAATAAGGATAAACTTAAGGAGCTGGATGGCTACACGACAATTACTGAAGACTTTACGCTCGTTAACCTGCCGCATAGTACTCATATCATTAAGCTCCTTCAGCGGATCCGTGATGAATCGCACCGCTTTGCAGTCAGCTACCACACGGTATTAAAACGACAGAAGCAGACCGCCAGCAGCCTTGAGAATATTCCCGGTGTCGGGCCAACAACCCGTAAGAAACTCATCAAAACCTTTGGCAGTCTTCGTGGTGTCCAGGCAGCCACGGCTGAGCAGCTCGTTGCTGCAGTTGGTCCAGCGAAAGCGAAGATTATCTCCCAGTATCTCTAGCCACCTTTGCCCTGTCTAAACAGGCTCGTTGGTTGCTCCTGTCATACTGCTTATGCTATAGTTGCACTAAACTAACGCACGCTAAATAAAGGCAGAGCATGACTACTCACACACCGCGCCCGTCGACATATGCAAAAGGATTTACTGTCGTTGAATTGATTACCGCTATCGCGGTGATTGCGATTCTGACTGGGCTCAGTATTGCTGGCTACTCACAGTGGCGAAAGACCGTCGCTCAACGTGAAGTCCAAAGCGACTTGATTGGTGCGGCAACGGCCATGGAAAGTGCTCGTAATTTCGGCAGCGGCTATCCACTTGCAATTCCATCGTCCTTTGTGAAGAGCGCTGGGGTTAACTTGACCTATAAGACAGGCGGTACTGCAACGGCCTTTTGCTTGGATGGATCAAGCGTCAAGGTGCCGAGTGTGACGTACTATCTCAGTAGTACTAATGGCAACAAGACACCAGCTGTCGGCACCTGTCCGTAACCTCGGTTTATTACTTCGGGAACACACGTGACAATGCTATACTTTGAGAAGATATGAAAGCCGCTTTTTTTACTCATAACCGTCGTCAACTAATTGAAAAATTACAAGGTGGCATTGCGGTGTTCTCCGCCTATGCGCAAATGCAGCGGGGCAATGACATGGCATTTCAGTTTGAGCAGGAAGCAAACTTTTGGTGGCTCACAGGAATCGAATATCCTGATTGGACCCTGATTATTGACGGGACGAAAAGTAAGAGCTGGCTCGTTGCGCCGCACATTAGTCAATCGCATGAAATCTTCGACGGAAGCCTGTCTGCCGAGATGGCTAAGGAGGTAAGCGGGGTAGATGCCATCATTTCACACGACGAAGCGCAGAGTCTCCTGCGTGACCTCGCGAAGCGTCATAGTATTGTTGCGACCTTAGGCGAGCAGCCATATGCTGAGCACTTCGACTTTACAATAAACCCGGCCATTAAAGCCCAGCGCGATCAGTTGGCTCGCATTTTTACGACAGTTCAAGATTGCCGTAAGGACATTGCGCAGCTACGAGCAATCAAACAGCCTGAAGAAATTACCGCCATGAAGGCAGCCATTGCCGTTACGATTGATGGCTTTGAGCGAGTGAAAGAACGACTGCAGCAAAGCGCGCATGAATACGACATTGAAGCGGAATTTAATTACCACTTCCGCACGCACGGTGCTCGTGGGCACGCGTATGATCCAATCGTGGCAAGCGGTGGCAACGCCTGCACGTTGCACTATATTGCTAATGACGCAAAACTGAAGAAGCGCCAGCTAGTCCTGCTTGATATTGGTGCTCGCTCAGGCGGGTACGCGGCAGATATCACACGGACGTATGCCTACGGTGAGCCGACAAAACGGCAGCGCGACATCCATGCTGCGGTACAAGCAGCGCACCATGCCATTATTAAGCTTATTACCCCAAACCTCTCGGTTGAGCAGTACCAACGCGACGTTGACCGAATTATGATTGATGCGCTACTCAGTGTGGGTTTGATGGCTAATCGTGAGGATACCGATCACTATCACAGGTATTTCCCGCACGCCATTAGTCACGGGCTTGGTGTTGATGTTCATGATAGTCTTGGTGGGCCACAGTTCTTACAGCCCGGCATGGTGCTAACGGTCGAGCCTGGCATGTATATCCCAGAAGAGGGGATTGGCGTGCGTATTGAAGACGATATTCTGGTGACGCCATCGGGAAATATAAACTTAAGCGCTCGACTCTCGACAGATCTCTAAAAAATGGCTACAATGAAGGATAGTTTATGAGAAAGCAATTTTTTCTATTTATCCTTCGCTGGATATTAAATTCATTTGGTCTGTGGGTAGCAGTACGTATCTTTGGTACCGGTTACAGTGAAGCTGATTTTACGGCCAGTACCTGGGCTTTTCTTGGTGCTGGGCTCATCTTCTCCGTTATTAATGCCATTCTTCGGCCAATTGTCATCATCCTCTCACTCCCAGCCATCCTTGTGACGCTTGGTCTGTTTATGATTGTCGTGAACGGCCTCATGGTCTATATTTCCTTGAAACTTGCGCCAGGACTTCACATGACTTTCACGTACTCCATGATTACAGGAATAGTCTTAAGTCTGGTAAACTATATAGTTAGTGGTGTATTAGAATTACAATACATGCGTCAACGGGAGAGAGAATAATGAATATTGATGGTATTTTACAAATCGTAACAATTGGATCTGCTCTTTTGATGATCCTCGCGATCTTGCTTCAACAACGCGGTGCAAGTCTTGGTGCTGGCTTTGGTAGCTCGGGGGAACTTTACACGACTCGCCGTGGTCTTGATAAGAACTTATTTGAAGTATCTATTGTTCTCGCCGTCATATTCGTCTTATCGATTTTGGTTGGCTTACTATTGCCAGCTTTTGGCGCTTAGGAGGTAGCTATGGCAAATGACAAACGTGGGTGGCGTCAATTTCAAAAGTTAAATTTTGATCACAAGAAGCTCTCAAAACGTGTCAAAAAAGCCGAAGGCGCAACAATGCGTCATGCTCATAAATTTATTGTCGGCCGTTTAGATAACATGCGAGATGTGCGTCGTCACATCGTCGGTTGGCTTCTGTTTGTCGGCGCGATGATTGCGCTCGTTGGGCTGCAGTTTATGTGGTATCAGCAAAGTTATAAAACAACTGCAGCAGCAGCTGGTGGCACCTATGCCGAAGCTTCACTCGGTCCAATTGACACTTTGAATCCACTGTATGCCTCCTCAAACGCTGAAGTAGCTGCTGGGCATTTACTCTTTTCTTCCCTCTACTCCTATGACGAGTCGGGCCACCTGCACGGTGACCTAGCAAGAAGTGTCCAAGCTGATGAAACTGGCACAGTTTATACCGTAAAAATCCGCCCAGATGCGGTTTGGCATGATGGTGACCGCGTGACTGCGAACGACGTAGCCTTTACGGTTAACCTCATTAAGAACCCCGCAACCCGATCGCCTCTTCGCAGTAACTGGCAGGACGTCGTCGTGAAAGCTATCGATGATACCACGATTGAATTTACCCTCCCAGCTTCCTACGCCGCCTTTACACACGCCCTTACGTTCGCCATCTTGCCATCACATAAGCTGGAGAGTGTTGAGCCAGCAGCAATTCGCGAAAATGTCTTTAGCCGCACACCAGTAGGCAGCGGGCCATTTAAGTTTAGTCTTATTTCCACGATTGGCACGACAGCTCATCAGGCTGTCCAGTTAACCGTCAACAATGACTACTACAAGGGAAAGCCTCTTATTAACCGCTTTGAAGTGCACGCTTACGACTCACAGGCCTCTATTGTTAAAGCTTTAAAGACAGGGCAGGTGAACGCCGCTGCTGACTTGTCATCAATGGATGTCACGCAGGTAGATACGAAAAACTACGCTATCGTTTCTCGACCAGTTAATAGTGGTGTCTACGCACTGCTTAACGTTGATTCGCCAATCCTGAAAGAAAAAGCCGTGCGTCAAGCACTGCAACTCGGGACTGATACGACGAGAATCCGTAAAGCACTCGAAGAGAAATTGTCATCCACCGGTCAGTCAAAAGACGCGAAAAAAGACCTCACACTCGCTAAGCCGGCACTTGACCTGCCGTTCATTCGCGGGCAGCTAACGGGTAATGACATTCCGCAAGCACCGACGTACGACGCGACTCGTGCCTCAGCTCTTCTGGATAGTGCGGGCTGGAAGCTAAGTGGCGGAGTGCGCAAAAATAGTGCTGGGCAGGTTATGACCCTAAATCTCGCCACGACTAAGAACGCTGGGTACGAAAAGACATTAGAAGTTCTTATCGGCCAGTGGCGCCAGCTTGGTATTACGATTAATACCAACATTGTCGATACGAACGACCGTTCAAGTAACTTCGTCCAAAATGTCTTGCAGCCACGTAACTACGATGTACTGCTCTATGAACTAGCCATTGGTGCCGATCCAGACGTCTATGCCTACTGGCATTCATCACAGGCAAATCCAAATGGCTTTAACTTTTCAAATTACAAAAACAGCGCTGCTGACGCGTCACTGACGAGTGCCCGTTCCCGAGTTGAGCCGGAGCTCCGTAACGTGAAATACAAAGCATTCGCTAAGCAGTGGATTGATGACGTACCGGCTATTGGTTTGTACCAGTCTGTTGCTGACTATGTTGCCAGCAAGAAAGTACAAAGCATTAAGCCAAACACAACTCTCGTTTCAGCCGATGATCGCTACGCCAACGTTCTCTATTGGAGTGTGAACGAAGCATCTGTTTACAAAACCCCGTAACTTCGTTATAATCGTCAAGGTTAAACACTCTCATGCGCGAATGGCGGAATTGGTAGACGCGTCAGCTTGAGGGGCTGGTGTCCTTCGGGACGTGGAGGTTCAAGTCCTCTTTCGCGCACCACATAAACTAACAGATCAATTTGGTCTGTTATTTTATTTTCAAAAACAATTAGTTTGATTCCATGTACCCCTGCCAAGCATAAGCACAATAAATGAAAGATCTCTGCGGGGTCTTTTTTGCTATAGTAAATACATGCCACAGAAAGAGCGCACAAGCGGCGCCGAACTACCATCACCCGAGGAGCTAGCAGTAATACTCTCCAAAGAGTCACCTCGATTGGCCGTGCGATATGACTTTCTCGATAATAACGCCTCTATATTTGATACCTACAAAAAACTGTCAGCACTGGCAGGCGGTGATGATACATGGATCGATTCATACAAAGAGATGAGCGTAGATACGCTCATCGATAAGGTCAATAAGAATCATCAAGATATTGCTCAGTATATACAGACTAACCAGAACCTTGCCGAAACATACGAAAGTCTTTATACAAGTCTCGTACCACCAAAGGACGAGTCGGCCAGTGAGGCTCTATTTGTTTTTGGTGCCGCCTCAAACGCACGTATCGAACACGCCGTTAATCTCTACAAGCAAGGTGTTGCACCTAAAATCATAATAAGTGGCCATCAGCCTCACTACGGGCAGACGACTGAATCCGAGGCCGTGCGAATGGCGAAGTTTGCTCAGGACGTAGGAGTGCCCACTTCGGACTTAATTCTCGAAGAAAACGCCATAACAATTCCAGATAATGTTAAAAGAGGTATTGATTTACTAATCACCCTAGACTGGAGACCTACCAGCATAACGTTGGTCGCGACAGACTTAATCTTAAGCCGCGCCAAAATGGATTGGTATAAATTTACACCTTGGGATATACAGATCAAAGTTACCGCTCCTCAAGCTCAGTCTCCTAGCTTCACTAAAGAAGCTTGGTACAAGGATAGTAATACTATTGCTCTCGTGCTCAACGAGTATGCAAAGCTAGTCCTTGAAACAAAGGTTGATCTAATGCAAAAAGATTTTAATTCATAACTGAATAGTTCTGAACTCTTCCACGAGGGGGCTGCCAAGCATAAGCGCTATGAAAGAAAGATCTCTGCGGAGGTCTTTTTGTTTGGTATGATAAAGACATGAGTTTTTTTACAGTTAATATTAACACCGTTCGCAAGAGTAGCATCGTATTTTTTATCATCATGATTATAAGTTGGGCGTTGATGCTTATTTTTACTCCATTTGGAGCAAATGAAGGTGAGGCGGGACGAGGCGCCGACATACCAGGCGGTATTCTCGCCGTAATGTATGCCGCCGCTTTCATATCTCCCTTTGTAACTGCCGTATACTCGTGGTTTTTGGTATTTAATAAAGAAACGATAGATTCGCGATTTTTCGGATTAACTGCAGCAATCCTAGCAAGTGGATTGTCTACATTTGTTATTATTTGGGCAATTAATTAATACTTATAGTTTCGAAGTTCATCCACGAGGGGCTGCCAAGCATAAGCACAATGATAAAAGATTTCTTCGGAAGTCTTTTTTTGTTTGGTATGATTAATCTATGGCTAAAAAGGCAACAAAAATTAATACAGAAAAAAACAACAACTCTGCACGAAAAATAGCTCGAAAAGTGGTGTTTTGCTCTGTACTTATAGTCTCACTTTGGTGGGTATTCTGGCTCGGTAGCCAGTGTTTATTTATGATAGACGTGCCGGTTTTGACCAAGTGGCTTCTCTCAGCGGAACCGAGTGTAAATTTTGTCTCGGTCACTATATGGATCATAGTCGCCAACCTCATTGCACTTGCTTTCTATCACTGGTCGTTACGCGATTACAGCTTTCTGAGGATTAAGGATAAATGGGATATAGCGGCCTATGTTATTCCCTTGGGTCTAATCACCATACTGCTTGTATCAAGGTCCACGGCATTTGAAGTACCTATCATTACTTACATCATCGCTATGGTCGCGACAACCTTCTGCCAGCAGCTTTTAACATTCGGGTTCATGCAAACCGCACTGTCGATATATATAGGAGCGAGCATAGCAGCAGTGGTGACTTGTGTCATGTTTTACCTGGGGCATTTCATGGCAACGGAAACATTTACTTTCATGGGCATCACGATGGTTGCCGGCTTCATTCTTTTCTCATGGCTACGCTTCAAAAGAGGGAATATATATTTAGCTAATGCAGTACACGTAAGCTGGGCGCTAGCAATGACATTATTCTTCTAACAAACAGCCTAAAAGTTCCGAAGTTCATCCACCAGGAGCTGCCAAGCATAAGTACAATGAATATAAGATTACTACGGGAGTCTTTTTGTTATCATTAAAATATGGCATCGAAACTAATAGTAATACGCGGTCCGTCGGGATCTGGTAAGAGTACTGTCGCAAAAGCGCTTTTTAAGAGAGCTATACACAAAACATGTCTCATTGAGCAGGATTACTATAGATTTATTTTTAGATCACGTGATGGTGGAAGTAAGGAAAACTCGGCAACGATCCATAAGATGATAAAAGAAAATATCCTTACGGCGTTAAGCGATGGTTACGATGTCATTCTTGAAGGAATACTAGCGACTCAGTCATATGTGGACGATCTAAATGAAATTATCTGTAAGCATTCAACCGAAAATTATTTATTCTATTTTGACGTAAGCTTAGAAGAAACAATCAGACGACATCAAACGCGACCTTCGAGAAATACCTCGACATACACTGAAAGCGATCTGCGAACATTTTATCCAGAAACCTACATCCCAGTATGTGAAAATGAGAGGATTGTTTCAGAAACATCATCCGTCAATGAAACGCTCAATTATATTGTAAAGACGTGCAATATCTAACTCCACTTTGGTATGTGGTCTTTAAGTTTGGTATGATTACCATATGCTAAAAAAGAAATATCTTAACAAACAAAAAAATCGATTTAAAAAAGAATACATTCTTTGGGTAATAATTCTTGCATTGATCGTCTTACAAGGTTTATCTGCTTGGCAGATAATCAAGCTACGGGAGTTTGCCAACAAAAGCTCGGACTTCACGATGAGCGTCCTGCTTAATAGAGCTGAGGAAGAGCGGTATAAATATCCCATCATAGATGTTGCGGAAAACAGGGTGTATATCCCAGAGGCGCGAATATATCTGCCCCTAAATGAAGCAAGTAGGGACTTAAGATATGAGTATCGGGAGAATGGTAGCAGTTACTGGCCTAAAGCGTTACACATCAGTACCTCGTCAGTTGTTGGGCGACAAAGAAATGCGGAATATTCATCGTGTGACAAAATGATCACTATTGCGCCGAAAATTAAAATACCGGGAGTGAATACTACGCCAACTGCCACTATTGAGCCTACCGCAGACGGCCTGACTGATATACTTGTATATTCGGGCGGCAAGTGCTGGAATCAGAAATGGTACACAGGTTTACAGCAGGGATTGGCAGAAGTTGTTAAACAGGCGAAAAACTACTAGCATAACTTCCGTCCGTTGATCTTGTAATGTTAAAAACGAAAGACAGTAAGTTATCATCGACCGCATTATTGTATAGTAATTCTATGATTAATATTATTAGTTTTTCCGATGAAACATTTGAAAAGGATTGGGTGCCGCTACTTGAGCGAGCATTTTCAGATGCGAAAAAATTACTGACACGACTGCCTGCGTCGTTTAACATTGCTTTTGCGGCTGAAGGCGCGGAAGATAGTACGGGTGTCGGTGGATTTTCGGTATCGCCAACTCGCATTAACATAGCCCTTACTAAAGACTTTCACGATAGGGAGTTGCAAGAGCGAAATCTTCGCGGTGTCTTATTTCACGAGCTCCTTCATGTCAATCAAGGTTTCACCTTTGAGCAGTCGCCATTTACTGCGCTGGACGCAGCTATTTACGAGGGATGTGCGGTCATCTTTGAGCAAAAGTATGGCGATGGGGTGGCGATCTACGCCGACTATCATTCGCACAGTGACGTCGAGCTAAGTGGCTGGCTTGAGCAGTTGCGCAAAGTGGGGACGAAGTACTTTGAAGACTACGACACATGGCAACGATGGGCTTTTTATCACCCCGAACTTGATCAGAAATGGATTATTTACAAGGTTGGCGCGTGGGTAATTGAAGATATACTGGCGCGCAACGCGTTGACGGTGCTTGATCTTGCAAACAAAACATCAACGGAGATTATGCACCTGGCCACACCAGCATTCCAATTACCCGCTACGCAGTAGTTGACGCGACCTTATCCCAAACTTTTCTTAATCTGTCACGATGTCGCTTCGAAAACATTTTTCATCTGCTATAATATCTAAACAGATGGCGCGTTGACGGAACGGTTACGTGGAGGTCTGCAAAACCTTTTAAATGGGTTCGACTCCCATACGTGCCTCCATATGCTATATTAAACATATGCGCGGATGGTGGAATTGGTAGACACGAGAGACTTAAAATCTCTTGACCAATAGGTCGTGCGGGTTCAAGTCCCGCTCTGCGCACCAGAATTGATGAGACTCGGTCCTATGGATCGAGTTTTTTCTTCGGTAATGGTATAATATAAGCACACATTAAAGCAAAATTATAAGGGGAATATAAGAAATGTTAGCACTGTGGATCGTACTGGGAATTATTGTCGTGTTAGGCATTTTCTTGTGGGCAACATACAACGGACTCGTGACACTTAAAGTTCGTGTTGATGAAGCATGGAGCGATATTACTGTTCAACTGAAGCGACGTTTGGATCTTATCCCAAATCTAGTCAACAGCGTTAAAGGCTACGCTGCGCATGAATCGGGAGTCTTTGAGGCAGTTACCCAGGCACGCTCAAACGCTATGAACGCGCAAGGCGTCAAGGAAACTGCGGCTGCAGAAAATCAATTCGAAGGCGCACTTAAAAGCCTGTTTGCAGTTGCAGAAGCATACCCTGATCTAAAGGCAAATGAAAACTTTATTCAACTACAACAAGAACTTGTTGATACTGAAGACAAGATTCAAGCGTCACGTCGCTTCTATAACGGGGGTGTTCGTGACCTCAACACGAAAATTCAAATCTTCCCTAACAACATGTTCGCTGGCATGCTTGGCTTCAAGTCTCGTGAATTCTTTGAAGTTGAAGATATGGCAAGTGTCGAAAAGCCTGTTGAAGTTAAATTCTAAGTACTACTAATAGGTAAATAATCTATGTATAACGCCGTTGCTGCTAACAAACGTAACACAGTCATTATTATGGCTGTGTTCGTTGGCATTATTGGAGCAATTGGCTGGGCGGTTGGCTACCTTAATGGAAATACGTCTATTGCCGTTGGTGTCATTATCGTTGCCGCAATTTACGCCCTCATTCAATATTTCCTCGCGAGCAAACTAGCGGTCGCAATGACCGGTGCCCGGGAGATTCAAAAGAGTGATAATCCACGTCTGTATCGAATTGTCGAGAACCTAGCCATCACCAACGGTATGGATACGCCAAAGGTCTATATTATTGACGACGCGGCGCCAAACGCTTTTGCAACTGGCCGTGATCCAAAGCACGCCATTGTCGCAGCTACGACGGGAATTTTGGAAGTGATGGATGATCGTGAGCTTGAAGCAGTGATGGCGCATGAAATGAGCCACGTTCGTAATTACGATATTCGCGTCAGTATGATAGCGTTCGGGCTCGTGAGTGCCATTGGTATCCTGTCCGATATTGCCATTCGCATGTTCTTCTTTAGTGATGACCGACGAGAGGGAAGTAGTAATCCTATCGTGATGGTGATTGGGGTCGTGTTGATTCTTCTTGCGCCGCTTATCGCGGCTATCGTCCAGATGGCTATTAGTCGACAACGTGAATACTTGGCTGACGCTTCGGGTGTGCTGACGACGCGTGACTCTGAGGGGCTTGCGAGCGCACTTGAAAAACTAGGGCAGTACGGTCGACCAATGCAAAAGCAAAGTACTGCATCGGCGCATTTGTTTTTTAATAACCCGTTAAAACCAAGCTTTCTAAGTAACTTGTTTAGCACACACCCGCCACTTGAAGAGCGTATTGCACGACTCCGCGAAAACGCGAATAAATTTTAAGAATGAGCTAACTATATATGTCTGCAGTAAAAAAATCACCAAGCGCTAAAAAGCCAGCTGCTAAGAAAGCCGCCACGCGTCGCCCTCGTGCCACGACGAAGGCAGCACCCGCGGTTGAGGCGGCTGTTGTTGCACCGACGACTCGCTTCCATCAACTGAAAGCACGCTTCGCGAATTTCCAAGCGCGCCGACCGCACCGAAGCTTCCGCCGCACGTACCGCCGCGATTACGTTCGTTCGCTTGCGATGCCTGGGTACTGGGCATTTACGCGAGATGTTCAGTCAATGCTTTGGCGCAACCGAAAACTATTTCTGTCCGTTGCTGCTATTTATGCAGTTTTAACTGCCAGCCTCGTTAGCCTTGCCTCGGAGGATGCCTATCAGCAAATTCGCCAAGCAATTGATAGCACAAGCGGCGGGGCATTTAATGGCGCGTGGGGGCAAATTGGTAAGGCTGGACTACTCCTGGCTGCCGGAGCGACAGGAAACTTCGGCAGTACTCAATCCGATACGCAGGGGCAGAGTCAAATGTATGCTGTCTTTATCGGGTTATTAGTGTGGCTCACAACTGTGTGGTTGTTGCGCGTATTACTCACGGGACGTAAGCCAAAGATGCGCGACGGACTGTATAGCGCGGGGGCGCCAATTGTCCCAACCTTCTTAGTCTCACTTGTTATTCTAGTGCAGCTTTTACCGGTGGCATTCGCGGTCTTTGCCTACAACGCGGCAGCGGCTTCCGGACTACTTGAAGGCGGCATCGAAGCAATGCTCTTTTGGACTGTGGTTGGATTACTGACACTACTATCCCTCTACTGGGTAACATCAACGATGATGGCTCTAGTCATTGTCACGTTGCCAGGTATGTACCCAATGCAGGCACTTCGTACGGCAGGTGATCTCGTCATTGGCCGGCGCGTGCGAATTCTACTGCGCCTTCTATGGATGCTTGGTGCTGTTGTGCTCGCGTGGGTTTGTATTGCTATTCCCGTTATCTTATTCGACGGTTGGCTAAAGTCAGTATGGATGGGCGGGGCAGCGTTGCCGCTGGTGCCTATAACGCTCCTTCTTCTTAGCTCGTTATCAGTCGTATGGATGGCAAGTTATGTGTATTTACTTTATCGAAAGGTTGTTGAAGATGACGCACTCCCCGCTTGATGCTCGAGTACAAGAACTCCGTGAATTACTAGCTCGCTATAGTTATGATTATCATGTCTTGGATCAGCCTGCCGTGACCGATGCGGTCTATGACAGTTTGTTTGGCGAGCTAAAGAAGATTGAAGCCGAACATCCGGAACTTATTACGCCGGATAGCCCGACGCAGCGTGTCGGCAGTGAACTGCTTGGCGGCTTTCAGAAGGTGACACATACCAGTCGTATGCTTAGCCTGAACGATGTGTTTGATCGTAATGATGTCGAAGCTTGGGTAACTCGCATGGATAAGCTTTTACCTGGTCGCCGGCATGAATTCTTTGCTGACATTAAAATGGACGGCTTAGCTTGTGCGCTTATTTACGAAGACGGCATCCTAGTCCGTGCCGTTACTCGAGGTGATAGCTTTGTTGGTGAAGATGTCACGGCGAATGTACGAACGATTAAAAACGTGCCACTCAGGCTTCGTCATGAAGAAGCGTATGCGCAGTTTCTAATAGGACGAACAGAAATTCGTGGTGAAATCGTTATGCTCAAGGATGAGTTTAACGCCCTGAATGCCCGACGTCGCGCCATTGGGGAGCCTGAATTTGCCAATCCTCGTAACCTCGCCGCTGGAACGATTCGACAACTTGACCCAAAACTAGTTGCTGAACGCCCCCTTCATTTTCGGGCGTATGATCTTCTACGCGACGACCCTTCCGACGTGCCAACGAATATGTTTGCCTATCAAGCAATTTCCGCGCTTGGGTTGAACCGTAATACGCAGGCATGTGTTTTTACTCGTCTGAGCGATGTCATGAAATTTGTTGATGAGTGGGATAAGAAACGCAATGAGTTGCCATTTAATACTGACGGCCTCGTCGTAAAGGTTAATGACCGGGCGCAGTACGCAGAGCTTGGGGTGGTTGGGAAGCAGCCCCGCGGTGCTGTTGCTTATAAGTATGCAGCGGAGCAGGCCACGACCATCGTTAAAGACATTGTTATTAGTATTGGCCGGACTGGTGCTGCGACGCCTGTTGCAGTGTTTGACCCTGTAGTCGTTGCCGGGACGACTGTCCAGCACGCCAGTCTGCATAACGCGGATGAAATTGCACGACTGGATATTCGGATTGGTGATACTGTCATTATCTTTAAAGCGGGAGACATTATTCCGCAAGTAGAGAGCGTCGTAACGGAACTTCGTCCTAAACAGGCGCAAAAGGTTAATTACGAGCACCTGCTTCACGAACAATACCCCGAGCTGGAATTTGAACGTAATGGCAAAGATGTCGTCTACCGCGTAAAGGGCGCAACCGGCCCAATTCTTTTGAAACGTGCCTTGCAGCACTTTGCAAGTAAGGGTGCCCTTGATATTGATACGCTTGGTGAAAAGAACGTTGTGGCGCTCGTTGACGCTGGCCTCGTTAAAGACCTAGCGGATATTTACACGCTTACCAAACCACAGCTCCTTGCCCTAGATCGCTTTGCGGAAATCTCCGCACAAAAACTCCTTGATGCCATTGCTGACAAACGACAGCCTCGTCTCGAACGATTCATCTTTGGACTTGGTATCCGTCATGTCGGCGCGCAAACGGCAGTTGATCTTGCTAATCGTTTTAAGTCAATTGAGGCGCTTGCTCAGGCGAGCCTAAGTGACTTCCTGCAGATTGACGGCATTGGTGCAGTTGTTGCAGAATCGCTTGTGGCGTGGTTTGCTGATCCTGATAATCTGACGATGCTCGATAAGTTTACGGCGCTAGGGGTTACGCCTGTTCATCTGAAAGCATCCGGGAAGCTCGCTGGCCAGTCATTTGTGGTGACGGGTAGTCTCGAGTCAATGAGTCGCGACGAAGCTGCTGATAAGATCCGGGCACTTGGTGGAGTCTTTCAGACAAGTGTTGCCAAGGATACGATGTATCTCGTTGCTGGCGGTAAGGTAGGGGCAAGCAAGCTAAAGAAGGCAGAAAGCTACGGCACTAAGGTAATTGATGAAAGTGCGTTTCTAGCACTGCTTGACGCGTAGCGATAACGATCTTTCGCGCTGAAAAACTAGTTCGCGATAGTCGAATAGCTCGACCTCTCCGTGCATCTTCAGCAAATGTGGCATATAATGGCTGTACATGAACCGCGTAATGAAACACATAAAGAAGATTAGTATCGCCATCATTGGCGGTATTATTGTGTTGATTGGCATTATCGCTATTCCATATCCAGGCCCTGGCTGGCTGATTGTTTTTGCTGGCCTTGCCGTGCTCGCCACGGAATTCACCTGGGCGCAGCGTCTGCTTGATCGAGTGAGAGGTAAGTATGAAGGCTGGAAAGAATGGTTAAAAACGCAGCCACCGGGCATTAAGGCGACCTTCGCTGTGACGACATGTCTTGTTGTCGTCGTGACGATTTGGCTTATGAATGGGTATGGTATTTTGAACGAACTTCTCCATCTTCATATCGACTGGCTTAAGTCGCCACTTGCTCGCTAAGAGTTCACGGGGGATAGTCTTCTTGGTCTATATAAAAAATACCTCGCCGCTAGGACGAGGTATTTTTTACAAGTGTTGGGGTAATAAATTACCAGCTACGTTGACGGAATGAACCGCCGCCGTTACCACCACGGTCACCACCGCGGTCGCCACCACCGTTGAAGTCACGACGAGGTCGGTCTTCTTTTGGTCGTGCAAGACCAACGCTGATAGTACGACCGTCTAGGTCCTTACCGTCAAGTTGATCAACAGCTTTTTGGTTGTCTGCTTCGTTTACGTATTCAACAAAGCCGAAGCCTTTTGAGCGGCCGCTGTCGCGGTCAGTGATAACGCGAGCGCTAGCTACTTCACCAATTTGTTCGAAATGTGCTTTAAGTGTGTCGTCAGTAGTTGCGTATGCAAGGCTACCGATGAATAGATTTTGTTGTGCCATAATGTAGGTACTCTTTTCTTCTTATCTGATTCTGATTATCGTCCGATCGACCGCTCCTGCGATGTTTGCGAAGAAGAGAGTTTACCTAAAGAGGTAAGCGCCCGCCTTTTGCCTTAATACGCGTGTGCTTCTGAACATAGCTATTTAATCATAATATTCAGGACAATACTAGCATTAGCATAAAACGCTTGCATTAATTATTAAAAGAAAGCATAATAAATCGTAAGCTGGTACGCCAATGGGGTGCCATTGAGCGTTAAAACAAAAAGTTTCAAAACAAACATAGCGCCCCGGGTGGGCGCGTAACAGCTTAAAGAACTCGCCACTGTAAAAAGTGGCGAGTTTTTGTTACAATGAGACACGTTTGGGGCATTAGCTCATTTGGCTAGAGCGCTTCGCTGGCAGCGAAGAGGTGACCGGTTCGAATCCGGTATGCTCCACCAAACTTATTTCAATTGATTGTCAGATGGCAATAAACACATTACTCAGTTTCATGTCGGGACTGAGTTTTTGTTTGTGGAAACCTAGTGACTGGCGGATATGAAAAGAGCCCCATCTTTGAATGAATGGCTCTACGAAGTAATTGCAACTTCGTGGCTCTTTTCATCCGCCGAATGCGGGCTTAGAGGCGCGGTTTCGTGAACTCATCTGGCCAGCGACGACGTAAGATCAATTTCACTCGAATGAGTTCTCGAATGCCAGAGATCAGCGACTTCCGCTGCGTTTCAGACATAGGCCCCCAAAGTGCGACAAGAAGATCATCGCGCAGCGGGTCACTGAGTGAGCTCCAGCCATCGTCCACTTGTAGTTCATGCACGTAGGCATTCAGGAAGCGGGTGAGTGCGTAGTCGATGAAGTCGGCACTCGCTGACACACCCCAACCAAACCAGTTACCGGGGAGTGGGGTGAGGGGGCCAAACGCTTTCTCCTTGAGTGCCTCCAAGGTGAAGCTCTCGATGACCCCAGACGTAAGCTCCTGCTCGACCTCGGCGGTTATTAAGGAGATATATTTCTCGGGGTACATTGTTAATTCGCGCGTGCTAGTCATGTGCGTCACCTTCTTGAGTGTGTGGCTAATTGCCAGTGGGCAGGATGATATATTTACTTATCGCTGATTTGAGCTATTTACGCAAGCATAAGAATTGCAGTTGCGGCGTAATCACTTATGCTTATTTTTGACCGCAGCCTCGGCGTGATCTATACTATGAAATAACTATGTGGGCATCAAAACAAAAAGGCTTTACCATCGTCGAACTCCTCATTGTTATTGTCGTGATTGGGATCTTGGCGGCAATTACGATTGTGGCCTATAACGGCGTGCAGCAGCGCGCCTCCAATACGCAAACGACACAGGCGCTTAATGGCTGGGTGAAGGCGCTCAGCATGTACAAGGCGGATAAAGGCAGCTGGCCAAATGGCTGGGTGTGTCTCGGGAGCGGTTATGGTTACGGCTTATCTGGTACTGATCCATCCGGAACAGCCCAATGTCGGCAGACGTCGACAACGGGGTATCTCGAATCGTCAGCCTTTAATAATGCTATGAAGCCGTATGTGAGTGGAACGCTCCCAACCCCAGCATTTATCACGGCTCGTTCTGATGATACAAACTGGCGACGTGGACTCATGTATGCGTACGGTGGCGGTGATGGCACGATTGTCTATATCGAGGCAGCCTACGCTGGGCAGCTAAGCGAATGTCCAGTTGTGACTGGTGTGACAGCGCAAACACGTGCCTTCTGGGGGTCAAATACGTACTGTAATTACTACATCGGAAAGATTACCGATAGCTAGACTGGCGATGTCCGTCAGCTTGGTTTATACTAATGCTTACTATGTGGGTAGCAAAACAAAAACAAACCGGCTTTACTATCGTCGAACTCCTTATTGTCATCGTGGTGATTGGCATTCTCGCGGCGATTACAGTTGTGGCTTATAACGGTGTACAGCAGCGCGCAAATACTGCTAAGCGTGATAGTGACGTGGCAATGTATCAAAAAGCTATTCTTCTTGCTCGTGAAAGCACTGGTAAGTTTCTAAAAGATATTACCCTCAGCACGTGGTCAATCGGCTCATGTGCAGTGTCCTCAGGGAATACAGGCAATGTAACGCCAAAAGATCTCCCAAAGACGCATGCTTGCTGGACTAAATACTACGACAACCTCAGTCGTATTGGTGCAGCTGCCAACATGAATCTAGACGGATTAAAGGCAGGGGATCCTAATGGTAATCCTTACGGCCTAGATGAGAATGAGGGTGAGCAATGTGCAGAGGATAAGATGTATACGTTCACTGGGTCTGGTGCTGCGTATTCGGAGATTAAGAGCATCTCTCGCTTCAACGGGCCATGTTAATTTAGTGGTAGCTATGTAACACTTCAGCGCCATCACGCTAGCGGTTGAAAAAACCCGAAAATTTGCTATACTACTGTACAGAGGAGCCCATCAATAAATGGGCATATTTTTATGAAAGACCCAAAATTCATTCGCAACATTGCGATCATCGCGCACGTTGACCACGGTAAGACAACTATGGTTGATGGGCTATTAAAGCAAAGTAACACCTTCCGTGACAACCAGGCTGAAATGAGCCAGGAACTTATCATGGATAGTGGTGACCAGGAACACGAACGCGGTATTACTATCACCGCTAAGCAGACTTCAATTTACCACGGTGACTACAAAATCAACATCATCGACACCCCTGGTCACGCCGACTTTAGTGGTGAAGTTGAACGTACGCTTAACATGGCTGACGGTGTACTTCTTGTGGTTGACGCCCAAGAAGGTCCAATGCCACAGACCAAGTTCGTCCTTTCAAAGGCCCTTGAACTTGGCCTTAAGCCAGTTGTTATCGTTAACAAGATCGACAAGCCATCACGCCGTATCGACGAAGTGATTGACGAAGTATCTGACTTGTTCCTCGAGCTTGCGATTGACGACAGTCAGCTGCACTACCCGGTGTACTATGCAATTGGTCGTGACGGGAAAGCCTGGACACATCTTCCAGAAAACACTGCAGAGCACGCTGATTTGACGCCAATCTTTGATGCAATCATCAATGATATTCCTGCGCCAACAGTTGAATCTGACAAGCCATTCCAACTTCTTGTGACTTCACTTCAGTACGATAACTTCCTTGGTAAGTACGCTATTGGCCGTATTACTCGCGGTAGCATTAAGAAGAGTCAGCAGGTTGCACTTATCAAGCGTGACGGTACACTTGTTGCCGGTAAGATTGACAAGGTCTTTGGATACCGCGGTCTTAACCGTGAAGAAATTGATGAAGCCTTTGCTGGTGATATCGTTGCATTGACAGGTATTGCTGATGCACACATTGGTGAAACTATTGCTGATAAGGAAAACCCTGAAGCACTTCCAGTAATTGACGTTGAAGCACCAACACTAAGCATGTACCTTGGTCCAAACACTAGCCCAATGAAGGGTAAGGAAGCTGAATTTAACACTAGCCGTCAAATTGGTGACCGTTTGAAGAAAGAACTTGAAACAAACGTTTCTCTTCGTGTTGCTGAAGAGGGTATTGGGTTCGTTGTTTCAGGCCGTGGTGAGCTTCACCTTTCAGTCCTGATTGAAACACTTCGCCGTGAAGGTTTTGAATTCGAAGTTGGACGTCCACAAGTTGTGACTATTGAAGAAGATGGCGTTGAAAAAGAACCGGTTGAAGAACTTCTTGTTGAAGTTGGTCCAGAGTTCCTCGGTGCTGTGAGTCAAGAGCTTGGCACGCGTCGTGCGGCACTTATTAAACAAGAGCAGACCAGTAGCTCGACATCACGCTCAACGTATATCTTGCCAACTCGTGCCATGATTGGTCTTCGTAACCTTCTCCTTACTGCGACAAAGGGTACCATCATCATGAACAGCTTGCCACACGGTTACCAGCCACTTGGTCCAAAGTTGCAACAAACTCGTAACGGTGCCTTGATTGCTACCGAAGCCGGTTCAACCACCGCCTACGCACTTGATACTGCATCATCTCGTGGTGAGCTCTTCGTTGGTCCTGGTACGACAGTCTACCAAGGTATGATCGTCGGTGTTTACAACCGTCAGGGTGATCTCGATGTTAACGTATGCCGCGGTAAGCAGCTTACAAACATGCGTACATCATCAAGCGATGGTACTGTGCAGCTAACGCCATTTACTGATCTTAGCCTCGAACAGTCAATCGACTTCATTGAAGACGACGAACTTCTCGAAGTAACGCCTAAATCACTCCGCCTACGTAAGCGTTTCCTTGATCCAAACATGCGCAAGCGCAACAAAAAATAGTCGCTCATGACGACAACTACCTACAGCCCCACCATTCGGTGGGGTTTTAGGTTACATTGACACTAAAACCGGCGTTGCGGCTCACTGACGTAAGCACTATACTAGGTAGAGTAACCTCACTTAAATGCTATGAAAATATCTAAACCACTACGTATTCCTAAAATTCCTAAACTGCCCGGCGAGAGTCAGTTAAAGTCTGCGGTCGTCAAGACGACTGGAGGCTTAGTGCCGACACGAAAAAGTCCAGAAGAAGCCTTGGGAGCATTATTTGATGATGTTCAAACAAAGCGCGTGTACGGCGATGGCAAGACATTTGTTGACCTTATTCCTCGTCGCCGCATGAAGCAGATTCAACAAGAATACCTTCTCTTAAAAGACGACCCAAGTTTCGATCTTCGTGACTTTGTCTCGCGTCATTTCTATCACTACGGGGCGTATGATTCGGCGTATCACACCGATGTGACTATGACGCCGCGGCAACATATTACCGAACTCTGGCATGTCCTGGAGCGCAAGAATCGTCGCGACCGTGGTTCGTTGATTGCATTACCGCACGCCTATGTCGTGCCTGGTGGTCGCTTTAGTGAGCAATTCTACTGGGATAGCTACTTTATCATGCTTGGCCTAGCGGCGGATCATCGCTGGGATATGATTGAAGGCATGATGAAAAACTACGCCTATATGATTCGTAAGTTTGGCTTTATTCCAACTGCGAATCGCACGTATTTTTTGAGTCGCTCACAGCCGCCATTCTTTGCGATGATGGTCAAGCTGCTCGCGCGACATAAGGGGCGTCGCCGCACGCTCATTGAGTATTTGCCGTATCTACTGGTTGAATATCGTTTTTGGATGAAGGGGCGTCGCTCGGTTCGCGAACATCCAGAGCACCAGGCACTCGCTCGTGTTGTGCAAATGCCAAATGGGATGGTAATGAATCGTTACTACGACAATAAGATGACCCCACGTCCTGAGTCATACAAAGAAGATGTTGAAACGGCTCATGGAAAGAACGGTGATGAGATTAGTGCGTTGTATCTGCACCTTCGTGCGGGTGCAGAATCAGGCTGGGACTTTAGTTCTCGATGGTTTGATGATCCAAGTGATATCAAGACGATTCATACGACGGACGTTATTCCAGTTGATCTAAATAGTCTTTTGTATCAATTGGAAATTACCATCGCTGAAGCATATCGTCACGCCTTACAGCCACTCCTCGCTAAGAAGTTTCTGCTTGCCGCTGAACGCCGCGAACGAGCTATTCAGACCTATTGCTGGAGCGAAGAAGAGCAATTCTTTGTTGATTATAATTTCAAGAAGAACGCTCCAACCACGCATATCACCCTCGCAGGTATCTTCCCACTTTATGCAAAGATTGCCACGTCGCAGCAAGCAGCTGCCGTTGCGGCGCGCATTGAAAAGGACTTTTTAAAGCCGGGTGGTCTAGTGACGACTCTTGAGAATACCGGTCAGCAGTGGGATGCGCCAAACGGTTGGGCTCCATTGCAGTGGGTCGCAATTGAAGGCCTTCGTCATTACGGCTACCATCATTTGGCCGATAAGATTAAGAAGGCTTGGATTGAAACGAACGTTAAGGTCTTTAACGAGCAGGGCAAGATGATTGAAAAGTACGATGTGGAAAGTGAAAGTGGCATAGGTGGAGGTGGTGAGTATCCACTCCAAGATGGCTTTGGCTGGACGAATGGTGTCCTGGCGACACTCCTCGACGAATCAACTAAGTAGAGAACCATCCTACGAGAGGTACCTAAGAAACGAGCAGCTCTCTAGGCTGCTCGTTTGATACTTAAATCGTATGTCGTCAGATCAATACCGCGGCGCTCTAAACGCTTTTTGGTGGCAAGGATAACAGCAACGGTCCAGGCTTGAACTTCCTGTGGTGGTTGATCGACTTTGTTTTCTCGCTGACTAATTTCATCCCAGACAATAATAGTTTGCTCATTAATACTAGGGGTGTCGCTATCGTCTCCGCGGACGTATTCAGGGAACATGTGTGTCTTATTAACGACATTGAGAATACGACGATCAAGTTCGTCGGCTTCTTCGCTATGGCCATGTCGGCGTAGCCCCTTTGCGATATGGTGTGTATCCCATAACCAAACACTGCCGTTATGGTAGGAGCCAGGCCGGAATCGGAACTCATCGCTCGCCAGGGTACGAATGCCGCTGACGTTAAGCATTTCTGGGGACATGATGTGACGAGCAACGGCATCGCGCATACGCATGTCTTCCGTGCTGTTGCCATCAAGCAGGCGAGAATTAAGCACATGCCCCATGTTCGAGGTACGGATCTTCAGTTGGCGTAGCTGGCCGTTATCGTCGCGATCAGTCCCGAGGACGAAGTAGCCGCCCTTATCTTCGGTCCAAAAGGTATCGATAATAGTCTGCTTCAGGCGCATTGCTTGCAGGCGGAGTTGCTGCGCTTGCTCGACTTGATCCAGCGCTTCTTCATACAGTTCGGCGGCGTCAATGAGGGCATCATAGGTCGTGACCTGTACTTCAATTGAGGCGATGCCTTTTTCATGATTAGCAATCGTCCCATCAGCGTGGTGGTAAGCATCCCAGGAATCTTTCCAGACTTGGTTTTCGATCCCCTTAGGAATAGCGGCTTTGTACTCCAATAAGCCTTCAGGGTTACTACTCAGGCGGCGGTTTATCCACGCAATGGCCATTTCAAGCGCATGGGTCATCGTCTGGGTGTTACCAAGACGGTCGACGTATTCTTGGGACAAGAAAGCACGGTTTTCCTCAGTGCGCTTACAATAGGCGGTAAGGGTACGAATGAATTCTGGGGTGGCGTCAACCGAGCCATAATATGGCCAGCCCCAGCCGAGGCGCTCGGTCAAGTCTTTTGCAATCGGGTCATTTTCATCTCGAAACTCATGTAAGATCCGGCCCAGTTCTTCTTCGCGGTTAAGATGATCTTCGACGCCTTGTTGTTCGGCGAGCTTAAGGGTGGTAGCGCGCGCAAGTTCTGGATAGCTAGAGATCAAATCGATAGCAACACGCAGGCCATCACGGCCAAAGAAAATTTCATATAAGCGTAGATGCGCCGGTACATCAGTCACACCATTGGCAACGGTGGTGGCGTCAAAGGCAAGGGCGGCGATACTGGGGCCAAATTTTCCAATGTCATCTGGGTGGCCGGCTCGAGTGAGGCGAAGCATTTGCTCGAGGCTAGAAGGCGGGTGGGCAAACTCGCGTTTGTCATGCGTAATGACAGGTAAAAGCAAGTGCTCACCAGGGAGAAGCTTGAAGCCTGCAGGAGGCTGTAACGGGTTACTGGCTAACTCATCCATACTACCTAGTATACAACTGCATGCTATAATATGACTATAACGTTTGCTAAAATATAGTAACGATTACCCTAGTAGGAGGTGTTAAATAAAATGAGCCGTTTACGAGTTGCGATGATTGCCCCACCGTGGTTGAAGATACCAGCAGAAGGATATGGAGGCGTCGAAGTCGTTATCGAGGGGCTCGTTAAAGCACTAAAAGTCCACGATATTGACGTTGAGGTGTTTGGGGTTGGCGATAAGCCGCTGCACGGAGCGAAAGTGCACCCAGTGACTCAAGAAGAGCAATTTGAGCATATTTTAAAGCCGATGTATGACTTTACCTTGCCAATTGCCAGCTATCACGTGCTTGAAGCGCTCGATCAAATTATTGCCGATGGTAAGTTTGATGTCATCCATGACCACAACTACTTTATCGGCCCGAGCATTCTTGCTTGGGCAACTCGTATGCATGAAATTCCTCCAGCTATTCACACCATTCACGGTCCACCGCTAAGTACTGATAAATCAGTGGAAAGTGGCATGCCAGATAACCGACCATTCTGGCGCTCTGTTGCTGGTGATCATCACTGTTACTTTGTTTCAATTTCTGATGCGATGAAGGTGACGATGCCTGAGCAACTGGGGCGCAACGTCCTAGATACTGTACATAATGCAGTCGACATCAAAGCATTTCCGTTTGTCGGTCGAGAAGGGAAGAAGAACCACTTTATTACTTTTGCTCGCTTCGCTGAGGAGAAGGGGCAACATATTGCCGTTAATATCTGTGCGAAGAAAAAGTATCGCCTGCGTATGGCGGGACCAGTGGCAACCATTGGGACAAACCGTAAGTTGATGCTCGAAATTGCTAACCCGATGAGTAAGTATCGTAACGACCGGGACTTTAAATATTACAGCGATAAGATTCTACCGCGTGTGATTCGTAATCCACGCATTACCTACTCAGGCGGTCTCGGTGGTAAGCAGAAGCTCGCCTTTCTTTCGCACGCCAAAGCCCTACTCTTTCCAATTACCTGGGATGAGCCATTTGGTATGGCGGTTATTGAGGCATTGTCTTGTGGTACGCCAGTCATTGCGATGAACCGCGGTGCAATGCCAGAGATTATCGAACATGGGGTTAATGGTTTTCTGGCAGATAACGAAGCAGAGTTTGCCGAATACATGGAGCGCATTGATGAAATTGATCCAGCCGCCTGCCGAGAATCTGTAGTGAGAAAATTCTCTGCGAGTGCTATGGCGGAAAAGTACCTGGCGCGTTACGAAGAAGTGATTCGTCTTAAGAAGACTGCTGAAAAGCGCGCGGCGAAAAAAGCTTAAAAGAAGATTTGCTGGTCTTTGAGGTCGTCAGGCAAAAAGCCTTTATTGTGCTTGAAGTCAGCTTCCCACTTGTAGTCTTTAGCGTAGCCAAGGTCTTGCATGAGTTTAGTTGGCGCATTGCGCAAATGGAGTGGGACGGGGCTATCTGGGTATTGTTTTGCGAGCGCCTGTGCACGGTGCATGGCGTCGGTTGTTTGGCGTGACTTTTGGGCTTTAGCAAGTGCTGCGACGACGTGGAAGAGAATGTAGCTACTTTCTGGCATGCCAACACGCTCGACGGCTTGAAAAGCATTTAGTGCGAGGCCAAGCGCACCATTGCCAGCTAAGCCGATATCTTCACTGGCGAAAATGACCATGCGCCGAGCAATAAACTTTGGGTCTTCGCCAGCATCAATCATGCGGGCGAGGTAGTACAACGCGGCATCGACATTGCTGCCGCGCATACTTTTAATAAAAGCGCTAATGACGTTATAGTGCATGTCGCCTTTTTTGTCGTAGCCAGGTACACGTTTTTGGGCGGCAACTTTAACGACGTCTGGGGTGACTTTCTCGTTCATTGATAGTGCCAGCTCAAGATTACCGAGTGCCACGCGGGCATCACCGCCCGCCAGTTCCGCTAAGTAGTCCAAGGCTTTAGGTGTGACGTTTTTTGTCTTCTGCTGGTCTTTGAGAGCTCGTTTTAAAATAGCGATAATCGCCTCTTTAGAGTGGGGCTCTAAGACAAGAACCCGACTACGCGAAAGGAGTGGGGTGATGATTTCAAAGCTTGGGTTCTCTGTAGTGGCGCCAATGAGAGTAATAAGACCTGACTCAACGTGGGGCAAGAAAGCATCTTGCTGCGCTTTGTTGAAGCGGTGGATTTCATCAACAAAAAGAATAGTCCGGAGTTGTAAGTTCCAGTTTTGTTTCGCATGTTCAACGACGCGCTCGACATCTTTCTTGCCACTTGTGACTGCGGACAGTTCAATAAACTCAGCCTCGACTTCACGGGCGATAATACGGGCCAAGGTGGTTTTGCCACTACCTGGCGGCCCCCAGAGAATAAGGCTAACCGGTTCTTTTCGGCGCACGATCTGTCGGAGAATTTCTCCGTCACCTAAGAGATGCGTTTGACCAATCACCTCATCGAGGGTGGTTGGGCGCATGCGTTCAGCGAGAGGGATTCGTTCCATGTCTTTATTATACCAGCCTTAAAGGAGGAGGCGGGATGTGTTGCCTGGGGTGGTTGCGAGGAACTTACAAGGTGTGATACCGTAAGTAGTATGAACGGTGGGACGCTTAAATTACAAAAGGGCTTTACGATTGTAGAGCTGCTGATTGTTATTGTGGTAATTGGCATCTTAGCTGCAATTACTATCGTTGCGTATAACGGTGTGCAGGAGCGAGCGCGCGTCTCCTCAGCAAATAGCGATTTAAACCTGCTCAATAAGGCAATTCAGGTGGCGCGTCTTAATACTAATAAAAACCTGCTTAGCATTACTGGCTCCAACTGTACGCGTTGTTTTGACCAAGCGCGGTATGAGCTCACGCTTGATAACCTTTCGACCGCCAGTAATATGTCACTAGGTCGGCTGAAGAGCGGCGACCCTTGGGGAAATAAATACGCCATCGATGAAAACGAAGGTGAAGGTGCTTCGCCGTGCGCTAACAAAGATGCGCTAGGGCTAACGACATCAGGAAAAACTGGGATTAACCCGCAAGACATTCCGTTTTACAACTGTCCGTAATAGCGTTATACTACTCGCATATGCAACGCACGACCGTATTGTTACTGTTCGGCGGTGAATCGTCCGAACGTGACGTTTCCATTTCTTCTGCGCGTAATGTCTACGCCGCAATTGACGACATGAAATTCGAACTGATCCTTGGCTATATTGACGCCCAAGGTAAGTGGTGGCTGCTTGATTCCTTCGATACTGAGCTTGCGCAGCAGCAAATTGTGCCGGTCCTCGGGGAGGGATATTTCTTGACGCTGTCAGATAACCGCGAGCTTCGGCCAGATGTCATTCTGCCGATTTTGCATGGTAAAAATGGAGAAGATGGCAGCGTACAGGGGCTCGCCCAGCTCATGCATATTCCGATTGTTGGCTGCGATATGACCGCGAGCGCTATTTGTATGGATAAACTAGCGACTAAAGAGATCCTAGATGCTCATGCATTTGCAACGGCACCGTATGACACTCATCACCGGTATGACGCTGTGCCTGATTTTAATCATCTTAGCCTGCGTCTTGGCTGTCCGATGTTTGTAAAGCCTGCTCGAGCAGGAAGTTCGGTTGGCGTCAGTAAGGTGTATAGTGAAGACGAACTGATCGCCGCGCTTGAACTAGCTCACCAGCACGATGAGGTTGTGTTGATTGAACGTGGGATCGCTGGGCGTGAACTTGAAGTTGCCGTCCTTGGTAATCCACCAACACACCGCACCAGTGGGGTGGGTGAGATTATTCCTGGTGATGATTTTTATAGTTACGACGCTAAGTATGCAACAAATAGTACGTCACAGGCCATTATTTCTGCCGAACTTGATCCGGCTATCAAATCGTACATTCAGCAGCAAGCTGGGCGAGTCTATGAAGTACTTGGCTGCACGGGCTTAGCCCGCGTCGACTTTTTCTTAACGGAAGATAACACCCTCTACGTCAATGAGATTAACACCCTGCCTGGCTTTACGAACATTAGTATGTACCCGAAGCTGTGGCGCGCAGAAGGCTTATCTTATAGCGAGCTGATCGAAGAGTTAATACTTCTTGCGACGGGTGTTACAATAAAAGAAACAATAGCGGAGGCGAACGTATAATGGACGTATTTATCATATTTCTTCTAATCATCATTGGTATCTTTATCCTCAGTGGACTCAAGATTATCAACCAGTATGAGCGCGGTGTCGTCTTGACGCTTGGTCGCTATACCGGCCTCCGCCAGCCAGGACTCCAAGTTGTTGTGCCAATCTTCCAGCGCCTCATTAAAGTTGACATTCGCTCGACACCAATTGACGTGCCAAAACAGGAAATTATTACGAAGGATAACGTGACGGTCGGCGTGGACGCCGTGGTCTACCTGCGTGTGATTGAAGCGAGCCGTGCTGTGCTTGAAACTACAAACTATGTCTATGCAACAAGCCAGTTTGCCCAAGCCGCGCTACGTGATGTCACGGGTAATGCTGATCTTGACGAGCTCCTAAGTAAGCGCGAAGAAATTAGCCAGAGAATCAAAGAGATTGTTGATGCCGAGACAGATAAATGGGGTATTGATGTCGAGAACGTGAAGATTCAAAACATTGAACTACCACAAGATATGAAACGTGCGATGGCAAAGCAAGCTGAAGCAGAGCGTGAGCGCCGCGCCGTAATTATTACCGCGGAAGGCGAGAAGGCTGCGGCAGCTGCTGTGGCTGAAGCTGCCGTTATGCTGAGTAAGGCATCTGGTGGTATTACGGTTCGTACACTACAGACCCTTGAGAAGATCTCCGTTGAATCAAGTCAAAAGACACTTGTTGTTCTGCCGACAGAACTGACTGGTGCTGTTGCAAAACTTATGAAGTAGGTGACTACGACTTGTGGAATCAGGGCAACTCTAGTAAAATGACTAGAGTTGCACGCGTTGCGACCAACATGGCTCTTTAGCTCAGTTGGTAGAGCAGCGGCCTGAAGAGCCGCGTGTCCCCAGTTCGAGTCTGGGAGGAGCCACCAAGAAAAAAACCGATCACCTGATCGGTTTTTTTCTTGCCCACCTCTTGCATTATTGAGCGCTCTTCTCTATAATTCTTAGAAGTGCGCGGGTGTAGCTCAGTTGATAGAGCGCTTCCTTGCCAAGGAAGAGGTCGAGAGTTTGAGTCTCTTCACCCGCACCAAGATATTATTACAATATGACCCCTATAAAACGTCGAGTATATCGGCGTTTTATTTATTAACCCAAAGAGGACTCTATTTTATCTCGTTCGCCAAACTATCGCTTCGCGAGTTACTCTTGAATCGAGGAAGGGCATGCTTGTTTCTTTAGTACCAAATTGTACGAGTGCGGTGATAAGGTTTAATGTTTTTGCTTGGGGCTTGACCTGCAAACCAGAACAATCCGTCAACCTGTACGGCAGTTGCGTGAGGTGTGCGTTTTTGAATATACCGTGTGCATAATTCATTAGCCCAAATGGCGGCTATTCTTATTTCAACCTCCTCATTGCTGCCTTCGGGTATTTCCTGCAAATTGTCGATTAAGTGCGTTAGCTTAGGTGAATAGATAAGAAGACCAGCCTCTCTCATGAGTTGCGGTATCTTGTAATCGGCAAAAGCTGTCAGCTGTGCCAAGTTTTTAATCGGGCTATGTACTTTGTTGTGTTGGTAGAGGTCATTGAGGTGCGTAGGAATAAGCTGGGCGCGCTTATAAAAATGAATTACACGGCCTCGATATGTAACGGTGTCGTCAAAAATGTCTGGTAGCTCGTTTGCCAGCTTGGATACAATCGTCTCGCTATCCCACTCTGCTGACTCCATAAAATTGGTGAATGAGCCTTGATATTTATTAACAATATATGACCCTAACTGATTAAGACACTTGAGTCGCTCATTAAATAGTGGAATCTCGATGTTCCCAAGAAAAATGTCATGCAATTGTGGAGCTGTTAATGTAGCCAAGAAGTTAGGATTAAGTAAATTAAATCCCTTCTCAATAGCTGCTTTAAGTGCGCGAATCATTGCTGCACTGCCGTCGAAGCTGCCTCCGTTATAATCGATGGTCCATTTTGGACTACCCCAGTAAGAGAAGTTGAGGCTGTTGTATATGAAACTGAAAGCGATATACTCTTCCTCACTACGGTTTGTTAAAAGTGTATCCTCATTGTATTCACTACTTGTTAAATTACTGAGCGATACCGTCGAGGCAAATTTCTCAATAGCTTTAAGATTAATAGTTACATCTTCAAGTAGGGGGATGACATTTTCAATTGGTTCTAGAATAGCGTGCATGTTTAAAAAGTCCTTTCAAAGAACTGGTAAGTTTAATAATTTGGTGTGTTGGTACGATTAGCTAGTAGTCGTCTGGAATGTAGTCGTACTTTTGCTCAACAATGACATTGCCGGACTGTCGGACTAACATAGCTGTTTCCGTAACGGAGCCAAACTTCTTATCTTTCTGTATAAACTCCTCATTACTTAGCCATTCATTATGGTGTCCTTCGGCGTCGACTATCAGGTTGCCCTTTGGATTTGTTCCATGAATAATGCAAAAGTATTTATCTTCGAGTAATTCGCCTGACTTCTTGTCGTAGTCGAGCTTGTGATAAAAACCTGCAACACGCAAGTCTGCGCTTAGGCCTGTTTCCTCTTTTAGCTCACGACTAGCTGCTTCAAGAATGGTCTCGCCCCAACGTATTTTTCCAGTGGCATGACCCCAATAGCCGTAGTAGGGGTGTTTAAGCCGTTGCTGTTGAAGCATTTGTCCCTTATTATTCTCAACGACCAAGACAACTGATAATTTAGGTTGTTTCTCGATGACTTGTTCTTCGGTGTCCATGCGGTTAGCGTATTCTTTGCCAGCCCGGGTTAAGCGGTAAACTCCATCGGCTTTGATGATATAGTCTGCTTTGACCAATTTATTTATATGAAATGTAAAATGATCACTTTGTATATCCGCGTCTTTTCGTAACTCCGAAAAAGTAGCGCTTGGCGAAAGAAGCAAGTGGCGAAGTACTTTCATCTGCACGGCGTGTGGGTCGGGTTCGTAGCTCATATTTTTTCTCCGTTATTGCTCAGACGAATCTTAACACCATGGTTTATGGTCTTTCTAGTATATTCGAGTTTACTAAAATGACGTAGCGCGAGATTGTATGTCGGCAACTCCAATTGCGGGTTACTCTAAAAGACTAGGGGAGAGGTTGAAGCGGGCTGTCAACTGACGAATGGCATACGCGTCGCAGTTTTCGGCATTCACGGTTAGAAATACGTCGGCTATCCGGCACCAAGATTATTTTAGGTATTCACCTCTGTAAAACGTCGAGTAAAATCGGCGTTTTATTTATTAACCCAATGAAGACTCAAACATTATTGTCTGGTATAGTTTACGTATATGGCTAAAAATGCACTCATCCTCCACGGTACAGACGCTACACCAGCGAATAACTGGTTCGTATGGCTGAGGGGGGAACTTGAAACATTGGGTTATAAAGTGTGGTTGCCTCAGTTGCCGCATTCCGAAAGACCAAGTACGAAAGTATATAACGAGTTTCTATTTTCAAATAAAGATTTTCAATTTGGCGATGAGACGATTCTCATCGGTCATTCTTCGGGTGCTGTGGAGATATTAAGTCTTCTTGAAAATATAGATTCTAAAATTAAAGCAGCGTTCATGGTGAGTGCCTTCAAAGATTGGCTCGGATGGGAAACTCTGGGTGACTTATTTGTCCCAGAATTACACTTTGAGAATATAAAAGGTAAGGCAGACGAATTGGTGTTTATTCATTCGGACAATGACCCTTATTGCCCACTGGAGCATCCAACGTACTTGGCAGAACGAGTAGGGGGTAGAGTGATTATAATACCTGGCCAAGGTCACTTTAATACTGAGCTAGGTAGTAAGTATAAGCAGTTTCCAGAATTACTCGAAATTATTGAAAAGTATACTAATTAACTAGCTGTCCGATAAGGCGAACAAGTTAACTTGGTTATTCAGTAAGAACTGTAATTAAAGCCTCTTAATCACTTAAATGCTGTCGACGTATCCACTGTATTAGCATAAGCTAGATATTGACATTACTTTGATTATTTGCTATAATATGTACTATGTTTAAAGAAACAATCAGCGCCAGCGCCGCAGTCGCACTTACGATAGGACTATCAGCTTGCTCGGGTCCTAACCATGGTAAAGAATTCGTAGCAAAAGGTGTTGTTCGGGAATTTGACGATAAGTCTATTGAGCTTACAGATACGCAAGTCATTGAAGGTGACAAATCTTTATTTAAAGATGAGACCGAAAAAATGTATGATACGTATAAAGACCCAAGTTGTTTCGAAAAAGAAACAACAGAAGATTTGAACTTATTGATTAAGACTGGCAAAATAGCAGTCGGTAATACTGTTATCGTTCATGGAAGTATAGGCCAAAATACAGAGAACTGTTTTACTCCTGGATACAATAAGGGTGCATTTCCCAATTCTAATTACCCTTTAATAGATACCATTAAAGTTCAAGAGTAACCTCTCTAAAGAGAAAAGGGTGAGTCTCCTGGGTTTGTAGTTCGTGTACCTGACTCGGCTAGATGAGCGAGTCTGATAAATTGAATACGGCCACTAATTGTTTTAGCATATAAGTGTCGCAGTTTTCTGGATTGACGGTTAGAAATACGTCGGCTATCTGGCACCAAGAAATTATCACACCATGACCCCTGTAAAACGTCGAGTAAAATCGGCGTTTTATTTATTAATCCAAGTATGACTCAAATAATAGTAGGCTTGATGTGTCTAATTCGGCGGGGAATAGGCTACTCTGTGCTTGTGGCGGCGTTAGGTAGTTTCACAAGATGAATGTCAGCTTCGCCTGCCATCTTGCTTTTAAAGCTGCGGTCGTAAAGAAAGATAGAAAGGTGATACTTGTTGACGTTGCGGCCTTTTCTGTCCTGGTCTACGCCAATGAAGTCTTCATATTGATAATCAAAACGCCCCTCGTACTGAAGCGTTTCTTGCAGCTCGAGGGCTATTCCTTCCCGAACGGTTTGACCGGGAAGTATTCTGCCAGACCAGAACTGATTAGGCATATGATAAATGTTCTTAGTATCATCTACATAAAAAATTGTAGGTGTAAAAAATATCTTCTCGATTTGTTTGTAGCCCTCGGTAAAGAATTTTGGAGCGACATTAAGTTTTTCCTGCGTTTCCTTATATTCTAATCCAGTTACATCGCAGAACACGGCCACATCGAATCCCTTAGGGATAATGAGCCATGAGTAGCTATCTTCAAGGAAATCTATCTCAATAACCTCCCTGTCGGGCAGGAGGCTGACTAATTCAGTGACAAGTTGGCTTGGGTGGTCCTCACTAACTGTCGTATGTATCTCTTCTGAATTATGTCGATAGGTAATGTTATAAAGGCCCTCGTCATTAGCATATTCGTCAGTAAGGTATTGTATGCTGGCATCTGCATAATACTTTTCAAAATGCCAAAAAATGTCTTCGGGACTGAACCTCCAGTCAATATTGATAGCGCAGGGCAGTTCCTTGTCGAGGAGGATGTCAAAAAAGAAATCATAAAAATTATGCGAGACGTTATCTGTATCAAGAAAACCAGGAGTATTCGGCGGGAGGTTAATGTCCAGTAAGTGAAAGAGTGTCTGCAATCTGGTTGAGTCGAGCTTGTGGAGTTCTTGATTGGCGACGAGAGAAATCATATTCAATCAGTATACCAATTTTAATCATTACTGAAGGCATTCTGTATTATACGAGCAGGACGATTGCTCCGATTAGTGACATTGCTCCAAGAGCGTATTTAGCAAATGCCTCACCCTTATTAATTGCGTATTTAGTACCGATATAGCTACCGAGACTGCCGCCAATAAATCCAGCGACTGCATGTTGCCAGATGAAGAATCCTTGCACGGCGAAGGTGATAAACAACACCATAGATTGTACGACGCCAACGGAGCGCCGGAGGGCGGTCATTTGCAGGACTGACATATTGAAGAACGCCATAAGAGTAAGCGCAAACAGTATTGAAAATGCACTGCTGGTAATTATCGAACCGATTACAAGCAGGATTATAGCTAGTGTTAGCCCGAGATGACTATGTTTATTGAGTTCATGCTGCATGTTTGGTTTGATAAATAACAGCGGCAATGCGGCTATCGTAATGATGGCAAGTATATGCCTGAAGACGTGAATGTCTATCTTGGGAATTAGTATTGCACCAAGGATAGACGCAAGGAAGGTTGTTGTCGTTAAAATTAATAGAAGTTTCTTATTCTTTGGTAGATGGTTGGTTCTTTTGAATGCGGCAATCGAACTAATCGACATTCCGGTTGCCATGAATGCCCCGGTTGTCGCTCCTTGTGCGGGGTTCATGCCAGAGATGAGCCAGTAGGGGGCCATGATAAAGCCGCCGCCCCCGCCAGCTATGCCGCTTAAGATACTTGAGGTAAACGCAACGAAGAATGTCGCAATGTATAGTATGTCCAAGATTGTTCCTTGTATATTTTAGAGTATTTTTGACGAGAATGAACTTGCTATGCAAGTAGGATTTATTAGATGATATCATATTCCATGTCTAAAGTCAATCTTCAAATGAGTAATCTGTCATCAAGGTTGAGTATGTCGACCAGCTGATTTAACCTCAATGTGTCACACTTATCGGAATTAACGGTTAGAAATACGTCGGCTATCCGGCACCAAGAGATTATTACAATATGTCCCCTGTAAAGCGTCGAGTAGAGTCGGCGTTTTATTTATTAATACATATAAGACTCAAACTTCTTGCTATAATTATCGCAAATGGAAGTAGCAAAAACAGTGATAGTAACCGGTGGTAGCGATGGGCTGGGTAGTGCACTAGTAGATTCTTTAATAGTATCAGGCTTTAGGGTAGTTAATATATCAAGGCGCGAAAATGATAAGGCGCATGTAAATATCTTGTGCGATTTGTCTACGACCGATGGCATAAAAAACGCAGCCGACTCTATTTTAAGGATGAGTGAACCGCTTCGAGCTATTATTCATTCTGCTGGGGTTCTATCTTTTGGCGACACCTCTTCATTGGATGGAGGAGAATATGAGCGAGTCTTTAATATTAATACAAAAGCCCCAATGTTAATAACAAGTCAGCTATTCAATAAGTTAAAAGCCGATGAATCTGACATCGTTATTATTAATTCTGTTGCTGGTATTCAATCCTATCCTACACAAACCCTCTACAACTCTTCTAAAGCCGCCCTTCATAGTTATACAAAAGACTTGAGGGAGACGCTTAGTTCAACGGCATCTCGTGTTATTGGAGTGTACCCAGGAATGCTTGACACGAGTATGGCTCAAAAAATACCCGATGGGGCAATGCCTAAAAGTAAGCACCCAACAATAAAGCCGGCAGATCTGGCGGATTATATCGTCTACACCATCAATCTGCCAAAGGTGATGGAAGTTTCAGATATTGTGATAAATAGAAAAAAGTACTCCAGATTTAATGAAGTTCAATGAGTTTGGGTTTAGACGAATAATGTAAATAGGTTTAAACACAAAAACTATGGTATAGTTAGCGCAACAATTATATGAATCAGAGGGTGTCTATGAGAAGTATACGATTTATAGCAGTTCTATTAAGTGTATTAATAGTAAGTATCATCCCAGCCCAGGTGCTTGCGGTCAGCGCCAGTGGCTTTCAAGCGGGCAGGATTATTGATAACGAAATATTGACGAATAGTACGTCGATGTCGAAAGATGATATCCAGGCATTTCTCAACAACAAGGTTCCCGTTTGTGACACGTGGGGTGACCAAGTGTCTGAATATGGAGGTGGCACGCGTCTAGAGTGGGCCGTGGCTCGCGGCTACTCGACACCGTTTACGTGTTTGAAAGATTATACCGAGAATGGAAAGACGGCTGCGCAAATTCTCTACGATACCGCCCAGCAATACCATATTAACCCCCAGGTTCTTTTGGTATTACTACAGAGGGAGCAAGGTTTAGTCACGGATAGCTGGCCGCTAACGAGTCAATATAAACTGGCAACTGGCTACGGGTGCGCTGATATGCTCAGCTGCGCTTCGACAACCTACGGCTTAACAAATCAATTACAATTATCAGGGCACATGCTTCACTCCATAATGGTAGCGGACCCGAATTGGTACTCGGCCTATTCTGTTGGTAGTAACTACATTCAATACAGCCCTAATATGGCTTGTGGCGGCAGTACTGTAAATATACAGAACCGCGCTACCGTTGCACTCTACTCCTACGTCCCATACCAACCAAACCAGGCTGCGTTAAATGTAGAGGGATTTGGAGTAGGTGACACATGCAGTTCGTACGGAAACCGTAATTTTTATCTTTACTTTACGAATTGGTTTGGTGCAACGCTTGTTACTTCGCGCCCGGAGGTTGCTCTGACGGTGAATGGCAATAAAGATGCGACGGCCGCGTATGGCAGCAACGTCACCTTGAAGTGGGTGTCAAAGAACACTGACGGCTGTACTATTAGCACTCTTGGTGCTCAGCCGAGTTCAGGTGAGCTGTCGTTAAGTCGCGTAGCTAAGTCGGCGAGGTATACGATAGACTGCACTGGCGTAGGAGGCTCCGTACAGGATAGCGTAAACCTTACTGTTCTGCCGCCAACCTTCGCTTATCTGCAAGACACACTCAGTAATATTGCTAGTGCTTCCTCAAAGGCGACCGTTCTACGGGGACAGGTGAAGCAGGCCGACTTGGCTAGTCGTTCGTATACTCAAGGTGATGTAAGTAAGGCAAAGAAAATCCTTGCTGACGTGTCTGATAGTGTAGGGAGGTTGTTGAAGGACGGAAAGATTTCCTCGTCAGACGCGGCATACTTACAGCTAGTTATTCACGACCTTATAGATTCCCTCTAGTCTCAGTGACCTATAAGTACGAGAACGCAGGTGTTTCTTTTTACTATCCAACATCATAGCTCGATGAGTTCATCAAGGTCCTAACTTCGTAGTTTATAGCGCATCAAGCTGATATTTAAAAGAGCTCCCTTATTTGGGAGCTCTTTATTAGTGTGATTAACTGTTCATTCCGGGTTTTAAGACAACCTTTGTCCAACCATCATCTCGCTTATCGAAATGCTCATAGGCTTCAGGAGCTTGCTCGAGCGGAAGCTCGTGAGACACAATAAATGAGGGCTTCGCTTTACCGCTGACGATAAGATCCCGCAGTAGGCGGTTATACTTTTTTACTGGGCACTGCCCGGTTGCCATTGTTTGGCCTTTGAACCAAAACATTCCATAGTCAAACGCTGTCTTACCTTGCTTGGCAAGTTCATCTTGGGCGCCTGGATCCTCGGGAATATATACTCCGACGACGCCAATCTTACCGGTAAAACGGACCGTCTGGACAAGTTGGTTCAGAGTCAAATTAATATCCTCGTTACCCTCTGAATCGTGCGCCTGGTAGCCTACGCATTCACAGCCGTTGTCGGCACCTAGCCCCATGGTTTGCTCTTTGATGAATGCCACAGGGTCAACTTTGGAATCATCGACAGGAATAGCCCCGATTGACTCCGCTAATTTAAGGCGATCTGGATGTCGGTCAACGATCCAAATGCGACTAGCTCCTTTGATACTTGCAGAAAGTGCCGCCATGAGTCCTACCGGGCCGGCGCCGAAGATAACAGTCTGATCACCGGGCTTAACACCGGCTAGTTCCGTAGCGTGGTAGCCAGTAGGAAAAATGTCGGCTAGCATAACGTAGTCGTTTTGTTTTTTGCTGTCTCGAGCATCTTCACTAAGACGCAAGCAGTTGAAGTCGCCATATGGAACTCGCAACAACTCTGCCTGTCCGCCTTGGTAGGGTCCCATATCGGCAAAGCCATAGGCCGCGCCTGCTAATTCTTTTTCAGGCTGCATAGTGAGACAATAATTAGTTAATCCCTGTTCGCAGTTTTTGCAGTGACCACAGGCAATATTAAAGGGGATGACAACCATGTCGCCGACTTTAATTTTATCGACGGCGGAGCCGATTTCGACAACCTCGCCGAGATTTTCATGGCCAAACACTCGTCCTTTTTCAAAATCTGTCCGTCCTTCGTACATGTGCAAGTCGGAGCCGCAAATATTGGTGCTTGTAATCTTCACAATAACGTCTGTTGGCTTTTCAATTTTTGGATCAGGGACATCCACGACGCTAACGTCTCGGGGTCCATTGTATACTACTGCTTTCATACACTACCTCCTTGATTATGTAGTTCTTAGTATGTGAGTCGCGGATCATCCAGTCTGTAAGCTTTCTTATAAAATTAGTATTTTTTCCTGTGTGTAGTAAGTGTGTATGAATGAGCTATATAAGACGCCAGGTGGAGTCTGGTAATGTTTTATGTAGCAGCACCCTCTATCAATTTAATCCTAGGGTGGATAGCTTATCCGACTTAAAGTACTTTACTTAAAGCGCTTTAAGTTTCTATACTAGGCATATGAGTACTCAACAAGATGCAATTACGACCTATTCAATTCGTGAAGCCTCGCGATTGACTGGCCTGCCGTCGTCGACGCTTCGATACTATGAATCAATTGGTATAGTGAAGCCCGTACGTAGGGGTGAGACGAGTAAGCACCGAGTGTATAATCAGGCGGATCTAAATATCTTAGATACCGTGGCATGTCTTAACGCAACAGGTATGAGGCTGGAGGATATGAAACGGTATATTGCCAATCTTTCAGACGGCGCTATCGATACTTACGAACAGGTAGGTCTTCTTACGACGCAACAGGAGAAATTAGCCGAAGAAGAAAGGCATATTAAGTTACGACGCGAATACGTTAGTTTGAAGATTGAATATTGGAAGGCTGTCGAACGTAGTGACATAACGCGCGTTAGTGAGATAGCGATTCAGACTAGAGAACTTGCAACAGAATTAAAGAAAGTTTAAGGGGAGGGTGATTATGAAAGAGGTAAAAGCAAGGGCAGTATTTAGTCCAACGGAAAAGTTTCAAGCGACAACTATCGATCGTCGCGAACTTGGACTGAAGGATATATTAATTGAAATTAAGTATGCCGGTATCTGTCACTCAGACATTCATACCGCGCGTGGTGAATGGGGTGATATTGAATACCCTCTCGTTCCGGGACATGAAATTGCCGGTATTGTCGCCGAGGTAGGACCGGATGTGACCAAGCATAAAGTTGGGGACCATGTCGGCGTTGGCTGTATGGTGAATTCATGTGGCAAATGCGACAATTGCCTGAAAGGCTTGGAGCAGTACTGCCTTAACGGTATGGTCGGCACCTACGGCAACGAGGACACGTATGGTAATGGAGAGCGAACTCAGGGTGGTTACTCAACTCACGTCGTCGTGACGGAAAAGTTCGTCCTGAGTATCCCAGAAAGCCTCCCGCTTGATATAGCTGCGCCGCTCCTTTGCGCAGGTATTACTACGTACTCGCCACTTCGTCACTGGAATGCCGGTCCCGGTAAGAAGGTCGCAATTGTGGGTATGGGGGGATTGGGACATATGGGCGTAAAGCTCGGCCATGCTATGGGTGCTGAAATCACTGTGCTTTCTCGAACCTTGAGTAAGAAAGACGAAGGCTTGAAGCTAGGGGTAGATCATTACTACGCGACTGAAGATCCCGAAACCTTTGAACAGCTTGCTGGGCAATTTGACCTCATTATTAATACGGTGAGTGCTGTAATTAATTTAGATGACTACCTATCACTCCTTGCGACTGACGGCACGCTCGTTAATGTTGGCGCTCCGGCTGATCCGCTGTCGGTAGAAGCATTCAGCTTAATACCTGGCCGGAAGTCCTTTGCTGGCTCGATGATTGGCGGTATTCCTGAGACCCAAGAAATGCTCGACTTTTGTGCGGAGCACGGGATCGGTGCGGAAATTGAAGTTATTAACGCAGACGATATAGATACAGCTTGGGAACGAGTGCTTGCATCTGATGTGCGCTACCGTTTCGTCATTGATGCGTCAACAATTTAAGGAGTGAGCTATGAAGTACATTCAAAGTAACGAACAAGACACCAGTAAGGGTCCTCAAGAATGGTTTACCGGAGACGTGTATATCGATTTCATTCGTAGCGCTGACGAGCAGTCGACGGTGAACGCTGCGCATGTCCGGTTTACGCCTGGCGCCCGGACGGCTTGGCATACTCACCCTAAAGGACAAACCCTCTACGTTACTGATGGTAACGGCAAGGTGTCGACTAAAAACGGCGTACAAGAAATTCGACCCGGAGATGTTGTCTATATCGAGCCGGGCGAGAAGCATTGGCACGGCGCAATACCAGGGCGCTATATGGCGCATGTTGCTATCCAGGAGTCAGATGAAAACGGTACTCAGGTAACGTGGATGGAGCATGTGACTGATGAGGAGTACTTATCTCACTAGGCAGGTAGCTCTGCGCTAATACAATAGTCGCAGCATAGCTGGGACTATTGTATTTCACCGGTAGCCTAAACATTGACAATTATAAGCTATAGTTATATAGTTTTATAGCCTGATATTAAAACAAATACTTACCAGTAAGTAGCTAACGAAAAGCTTAAAAGATATGGTTCATAAAAACGTACACTTAAAAATCACCACCCTGCGGACAGTCGTCATTGAGAGTAACTGTATGTCGGTGTACTTTACGCGGCCTGCAGGCTTTGATTACGAAGCGGGTGATTGGATAGATATCAATTTCTTAGATGAGCGCCCAGACGGCGGTATTACCTATTCGCTATCGTCTTCACCTACGGAGGATGAATTAGCGATTACGTTTAAACTAGGTATTAGCCCCTTTAAGAAAGCGTTGCAGGCTTTGCGGGCTGGTGATGAGATGTATATTAGCCAGTATGGCAATGATTACAATTTCTACCTCAAAGAAAACCGTGCAAGTGTACTTCTTGCTGGTGGTATCGGCATTGCCCCATTTAGAAGCATGGTCAAAGACATGTTTGACAACAAGAGTAAGAATGATGTCCAGCTTCTTTATATGAATAAAGGGCAATCGTTCGTTTTTGCTGAGGAATTGGACTTCTGGCAGAGGCAATTGCCGAATGTACGAATCAATTATATCGATACAGAGACATTAAATCGGAAGAAGCGCGAGAAACTACTGTTAGCAACGGTCAATAAGTCGGCTCACCATTACTTTATTGCCGGACCAGAGGGGATGGTCGAATCGACCGAGCACCTGCTAATTGATAATGGCATAAATGTTAAGGATATTCGCATAGATAGTTTCGGCGGCTATTAAAGTGTCACACTAACCTTTGGTTCATAATGGCGCTTCGATAAAGGATTCTATCGTACCTTTAGAATTATCGCTGATGCATTAAAGTGTAATCTTTCCTATAATGACAGTAGCAAGATAATGAGGAGACGACGTGAGAATACAATCAACTACTTCATCGGAAACTGTAACTATTGTTAATGACTTTTTCCAGCGTCACCATAGCGGCGTGCTGGCAACGTCGGATAGTGCAGCAAATCCCCACGCTGCCGTAATTTACTTTACTCTTAACGACGATCTTTCTTTTTCGTTCGTTACGAAAACTGAGACGCAAAAATATAAGAACATCGAAGAAAACAAAAGCGTCTCTCTTGTTGCATATGACGAAAAGGGGCAGGCATCAGTTCAAGTGATGGGTCACGTCGAGAAAGTGGCAGATCAGGATGAAGCGTACAAAATTTTAAATAAAACGTTTAAGTATTCCGCAGAAGTTAGTCACCGAGAGCTCCCGCCTCTCGAAAAGTTAATTGCCGGTGAGTATGTCGCCTTACGGCTTATTCCTCAGGTGATCAAGATGGCGGTTTTCGCTCGACCAGAAACAGGTGATGAAGAATTATTTGAGACAATTCTACTGAGTGAGAGTTAAACATAGCGGATCATACGTATCTTTAGATAGAGGTTGGTGAGGGTAGCTAGGCAGGGCCATCCACCACTTTCCGGCCCACCGAACTAGCAACATAAACGGCTAAGGATTATTCATTTAAACTACGTCAACCACTGGAAAGGAGTGAAAAAACAATATGATGAGCCAGGTTGCAGAGCGTATCTACCAAAAGATCCAACACCTTATCAGTGAAAAAGAGCAGATACAAAACCAAATTAATAAGATTAATCAGGCCATCGCGAACGACAAAAAAGCGATGCACCATACCGAACTCGAAATCATCACAGAGAGCGCGGCCGCACCCGTAGATGGGGTTTCAGGTATGGCGCTGACCGGTAGAATACGTGAACTCGGCAAGGAGAAAGATGATCTCCACCGTGATGAAAGGACGCTCCTAGAGTTAAGTGAAAAACAGAAAGATCTCATGAAAATGATCGATGAACATCGCTTTTGGATGAATCGGGCTGATTCGCTTGATCCGGCGCGCCAGCGCGAGGCGGAAAAAAAGATATTCGGATAGGCGATTGCTGAGTAGCTGGTATTTTAGTGTTTATGTGTACTAATTCCAGAAAAAAAGGTGGGGTGGAATAACCAATACTCCGGCGCTACTATTTTATATAAACAAAATGATATTTTTAAAGGCTCTCTTGCTATACTGAAGGTATGCGAAAAATATTTCTATTTATGATGGTAAGCCTTGATGGCTATTTTGAAGGGAAAGGTCACGACCTCTCATGGCATAACGTTGATGAAGACTTTATTGCCTTTGCTGATCAGCAATTAGACGAGGCGGACACGCTCGTGTTTGGTCATAAAACGTATGAGATGATGGCCGACTATTGGCCAAATGAGCCTGCGGACGACAGTACGGCAATCCGAATGAATTCATTGCAGAAAGTGGTCTTTTCTCATGAGCCACTACCTGTAGAATGGGCAAATACTACCTGCTCCACTGATCTCGTAGCAAAAATCAATGAACTTAAATCGCAAGCTGGTAAGGATATTGCGGTCTTGGGCAGTTCACACCTCGGCAAGGAGATGCTTGAAGCTGGTTTACTCGACGAGGTGAGGATTATGGTGAATCCGGTGTTCGTTGGGAGTGGGTCGACGCTTTTTGAAGGACTTCATAAAGACCTAACATTGACAAATACTCGCACCTTCACTAACGGTAATGTCCTTTTAACTTACGCTGCGAAGTAGGGTAGTGCCCTAAACGACCGTAGTAGTTCGTTTGTAAGTTTGCTATACTATATATAGTATGAAGATTGATATTTGGAGTGATATTGTGTGCCCATTTTGCTATATAGGCACGACACAGTTTAATAAGGCACTTGAAAGCTTCGCGCATAAAGGCGATGTCGAGGTGGTGCATCATAGTTTTCAATTAATGCCCGAGGCACCGTTGCAGTATGACGGCAAGAAAAGTCATGAAACACTGGCTACAGTAAAGGGGATTCCTGTTGCGACGGCCGAGGAAATGAATGCTCGAGTCGCGCAGCTGGGAGCGCAAGAAGGCTTGGATATGAAAATGCCCGAGACGAAAATAGTTAATACCTTGAACGGTCATCGCTTGATTCATTATGCTACGGCGCAAGGTAAGGCTGAGGAGGCGGTCAAGGTACTTTTCGAAGCTTACTTCACTGCCACGATTGATCTTTCAGATATAGAGGCCCTTGTTGCACTGGGTGTGCGCATTGGGTTAGACGAAAAAGGAACTCGCAGTATGCTTGCAAGTGATGATTTTATAAAAGAGGTAGAAGCTGATATCCAACAGGCTGCCGTCCTAGGAATCCAAGGTGTGCCATTCTTTGTTATTGACGATACGTATGGCATTTCAGGCGCACAAGGCGTTGGCGCGTTCGCCTCTGCACTTCAAAAAGCATGGCATGACCAGCACCCACTTCAGATGATGGGGAGTGACGAAGGCGCAAATGTATGTATCGACGGTAGCTGCAAGTAGGATAAAGGAGTAGAGACTATGGCGTTATATAACATTACTACCAAACAAGAATTTGAAGAAAAAGTTCTCAACAGTAAGAAGGTTGTACTTGTCGATTTCTGGGCTGAGTGGTGCCCACCATGTCGGGCGATGGCCCCGCTCCTGCATGAGGTTGCCGATGAGCATGATGAACTTATAGATATCGTAAAGGTTGATATTGAGGCGACCGCTGAAAACGGAGCGCTTGCGGCTGAGTATGAAGTGCGTAGTATTCCCAACATGCCGCTGTTTCTCGACGGCAAAGAGGTAGAGCGCTTAATCGGCATGACCTCGAAAGGAAACTTAGTGGGCATGGCGAAGTATGTGCTAAAGAAGAATCGATAACTGGCGTCACTCTCGCCTATCGGCTGGTCAGTAAAGCTTATAGTGGCACGACATTGTTGCACTAAATAATAACCCGGCTGAAGGCCGGGTTATTATTTAGATTGCCCGCTCATCACAAATTTTTGAGACGGGCTAATTGCTTTATCGGTGCGATGAGTGCAGCCCATCCAGCAGCAAGGGCGACGAACGCCTTCTATGAGTTCTTTGACTGTGCGCTCGACATGGCTCCGCCGAGTCTCGGTCGTTTTGACGCTAATTGTCCAGCATATCCACTCGTTACGTGCGAGTGGAGTAATATCTTCCCATGCCACGAGGGCGGCTGGGTTTGCGATGAGAGCGGCGCGGAGATCAGCTGGGAGCTCATGCGCTACGCCTTCGGAGATTGCTTGGGTCATAAGAACATAGTATGGCTTCAGGTGAAAAATGTCCAATAGGTAGTCGCCAAGATCGAGTGAAAAAAGTAAGTAGACTAAGCTGCAGACTCTCGCATCAGACTGGTAACGGCGGCATCATGCTGCCATTTTGGTGGCAGAAAGAGTTCCATCATAGGGTTCGACTCCGCGTAGGTGGCCTTTATGCGTGACCGCGCACTTGTTAGTTCTGGTGCTGCCTTGCGGCAATACTTGTCTGTTTCGCAGAATAATCCCTGGCAGTCAATTGCCTGAAGCGGACGCCCAAGAAGTGTGGCTGGTGGGAGTTTCAGTCGGGCGAAAGCGGCGTTTTGTTGCTCGACCATCCAAAGGATAGTTTCTGCTGGTGAATAATCTCCGAGACTTTCAAATACTTTTTTCATTCCACGGAGCGCCCCCGGTCCGGGTTGTGTGAAGCTATTTTCGCTGAAATTAATGAGGGTTGAATAATTTAGATCAATTGCCGTTTGGTAAGACATAAAGTCGCCCATAAGCGGAAACGCATGGAGAAGGTCATAGACTTCATGCAAAGATGAAGCGGTCAATAAGTTTTTAGCTAGCTGATGATTAATAAACATATCTCGCAGCAGCTCAATGTGCGTCAGGTATTTTCGTGGTTGGCCGTACGCGTTCGTGGCGCATAGAATAAATGCATTAGTATAAAGACCGCCGTTTCGTTCATTGGCGTACTCTAAAGCTGCGGTGAATCGGCCATCAATTAAGTCTGGGATTGTCGGTGAACAACCAAGAAAGTCACGAACTGTATCCCAGGTATCAATTCGGCTAAATAGTCGAAAGGCAATGATCTGCATAAGGCGGTCTTCTGGCGTACAATCTTCTGTGCGGTAGCACACCTCGCGAATCATGTATTGTGACACGCGGTCAGTCGCACGAAATACATTACAGAATTTATACTTTTGCAAGATAGGATCGTCTGTCCACGGTGCTACCTGGCCGGCACGGCGTTTTTCAAAAATTTGTTGTCGTTCTGAGGCAAAATACCAGTAAAGATCAAAAATGTGTTGGCGAGGGATAGGGGGTTGTTTCATGTTGGGCTTTATTATTTCTAAAAAGCGTAAGGATATCAAGCATTTAAAGCATATCTACAACACGATACCCGTAATAGCGCATGTCGCCTGTGACTTCTATGACGTTACCTGGAAAATGACTAGGGCTGAATAAGTCTCGTTGGTCGTCAGTTGAGGCATCGACTTCAAGAATATGAAGCGTACTATTGCTAAACTCGTCGTACTTAATTGAAAAAGGCGTTCCGTTTTGAAGGTATTCACATTCATAGCGTCTTTTATCGAGGTGAAGCGGTGAGCCAGCAATAAGTTCGGTATACTCCTCTTCGGTAATGTTGTTTTTGACCGCTTTTCTGTCGCCATCTTTCGTTATTTTTGCTATGAATAAAATCTGAACCTTTCCGTTGTCGAATCGTTTATAGGCAACCTTCTTTTCGTTATCGACGCTCGTCTCTAGCCAGTCGACAGTAAGGTTGTGCGCGACGGCGCGCTGGTTACCGAGGAAGGTAGGGTCAATGCTGTCGACGATAAACTTTCGTGCATTGTCATCAAGTGTTTCTTTTTTCTCTGGATTATTTTGAGGATTCTCTACCGACATGCTTGCTATTATAGCTCATCCCAGTCACTAGCCTAAAAGCTCCATGGTTGATTGGACAAAATCCTCCGAAAGGATAAAAATGTTAAGAGAGAAGATATACTAATGTGTTGTTGGAACAAAGGAGGTGGCTCATGAGAAAGATAATCGTTTTATCATTCATAACACTAGACGGGGTAATGCAAGCACCAGGTGGGCCAGAAGAGGACACTTCGGGTGATTTCGCCTATGGCGGCTGGACGGCGCCGTATTTTGACGATGCTTCCGGCGAGGCGATGGAGAAACAAATGAAAAGTGCCGATCTTCTCCTAGGACGGAAGACGTTTGATATATTTGCAAGTTATTGGCCTGAGCATGCGGACAACTGGCTGGGTATCAATGACGTCACGAAGTATGTTATGTCGAATACGATAGAGGCGCCCGACTGGCAGAACACCGTAGTCCTAAAAAGCGTGGCGGATATTGAAGCGCTTAAGAACTCTGACGGCTCTGACTTGCAGGTGCATGGCAGCGGGGAGCTCATTCAGCTCTTACTTAAACATGATTTAGTTGACGAGCTTTGGCTAAAGATATTTCCAATAACACTCGGTCATGGGAAAAAGCTATTTGGCGCCGGCACGATACCTGCGGCATTTACCCTTACTGAGAGTATGGTGACGCCAAGTGGGGTAATTTTTGCCAATTATCAGCGAGCGGGTGAGGTGAAGACGGGCACCGTTGGGGCGTAGACGCAAGGCGAGGGTGGAGGGTGAACTAACCGACATTTGATAGGGGTTTAGTCTATTTGACAGCCGACAGAAACAAGCCTACTATGAAATAAAGAATACAAGCGAGGTAGTGTATGACAATAAAAGCAATAAGTACGACTATTTCACGGAAGAACATTATTCGCATCATTCTCGTGACGCTACTTATCTTGGCTATACCGCTCGTGGCAATGCAGTTCACTAATGAAGTAAATTGGGATGCCACTGATTTTATCGTCATGGGGGCGCTGCTATTCAGTGTTGGGCTAGGCTATATGCTCGCCGTTTCTAAAATGCGAAGTGGCAGGGGTAGGCTATTGCTTGCGGGTCTATTTCTTATTGCCTTGCTATTAACGTGGGCGGAACTAGCCGTTGGTATTTTCGGTACGCCTTTTGCTGGTCAGTAGGTGATTTAGCTTAGTGCATTTCATTCTTTATGCGTTATAGATGGTTTGTTTTAACTGACGCTAATTCTCTGACTGAACCGTGCTCGGTGATTCACTGTCAATAAGGATTGAAGCCTACCTGCTATACTACTTATATGAATCTCCATCGTAGTGACAGTAAGCCGGATTGGACTGACGTAAAGACATCCGATCGCACGTTATGGCAAAACATTGCCGCTCGAACGCGTGGCGTGGTTACGCCGTCAAATGCTGTGACCGTGGTTGGTCTGGGTCTCGTTATTATTGGACTCGCACTTATCGTTCAGGGTCAGGACTGGCTCGGTATTGGGTTGGTAATTGTTGGGCGCCTTCTCGATCTTGTTGACGGCTGGTTTGCTGAATTGACACAGACGAAGGGGCCGCTCGGTGAGTTGTTTGACGCCACGGCAGATAAGATCGGGACGATACTAACCATCATTATTTTATATACGACACTCCTTGCGCCGTGGTGGCTACTAACCGCCATGCTGTTGCCGCACCTCATTATCTCTGCTATCTCTTTGCAGGCCCGTCGTCAAAAAGTACAGCTTCATCCTTCACGTCTCGGCAAGGTGAGTATGGCGGCGCTCTGGGTTGGCCTGTTTGGATTTGTATTACTTCGAGCAGCAGGTATTGCTGACATTACTACTATTGTCGTGGCGGTATATATCATCTCGATCGCGTCAGTACTCATGAGTAGCGCGGCGGCGGTAGGTTACGGCGCTGAACTTCGCGACGCTTAAATTGGCCGCTTCTTAAGGCCAAGTAGCCAGCCAAAATAGCTAAATAGTAGGTGCATGATAAACCATACTAGGAGCATCCAGAAGTATTGGGGCGGGCTAGCAACTGCAAATGGCAGACTAACAAGAATTGCTCCGATAATGTAATCAATTTGATCAAATGGCAGCCAACTACGGCCTGACTTAATGCCACGTTGGCGCTTAAAGAAACTTTCTATCGCGTCACCGCCAAGTGCGCCTATGCCAAAAAGTGGCCCAAGGATAAAGAGAGGAAGGCTAGCGTAGTTGACGTTGGCTGTCAGGCTGTGCGCCCACTCCGTATGAGTGTACGCCAGCTGTTGTAGCCAGAGGATAAAGGTAGCGACGATAATGCCACTAATCAGACCGCGCCAGGTTTTATGAGATCCAAATATTTCTTTGCCACGAAATGTCTTACCACCATCAATTGGCTGATCTAATTTATTAATCCCAGGAAGGACGGCCCCGAAAACTGGCGCAGCGTTTGCGGCGGCAGCGGGGAGAAGGAACCATAAGGCGAAAAGGATATCATTAAGCATATACCCAGTATACGCCTATTTGCCGACGAACAAAGAAACCTTGTCTCTGTTAATCATATCGCTTATACTTATTTTATCTATGCGCACATCCTTACGACTCTCTCGCGGCTTTACTATTGTTGAACTTTTGATTGTCATTGTGGTGATTGGTATCTTGGCGGCGATTAGTATTGTTGCCTACAACGGTATTCAGCGCCGGGCGAATGTCGCCACCTTGCAAACTGACCTGCGAAATACTGTGAATGGCCTCGAAGTAGCCAATGTGCAGACGGGGGCTTACCCTGCTGATCTTTCAAGTTTGAAAACGAATAGTAAAGTCGCGTATCAATATAGTTATGACGCGACCAATAACACGTATTGCATGACAGCAACGACCGCCAATGTCAGCTACTTTTCTCAATCATCTGACCGAGTACCTAAAGCAGGTGCTTGTCCTGGTGATCCACAGGATGGTTTTACTCCATTATCATGCTTGAGTATCTTAAATGGTGGGTATTCGACTGGGAGTGGTATCTACCGCATCAAGCCGGTTGGTGCGCCTGATTATTTCTACGCGTACTGTGACATGGTGACTTCGGGCGGTGGATGGACGCTAATTGTAAACAACCCCGGTCCATATACTGCCTGGACTTCAACAAACGTTCGCTCGGTAAACACTGGCAGCCCGTCGCTCGCAACTCAATACTCTATTCTCGATAAAGCCGATTCTATTAAAACGAATCTTAACAATAAACTTCAATACCGCATTGACGCTGTCTCTCTCGGGCGCTGGGGTGGTGTCTGGGAGGCGCCATATAGTAACACCTTTACAGGAACGACAGTCGTTGAAAACGCAACGAATATTGAAAAGTACGACACGTGGACCATTGATACGACACTAGACGATACGTCAGCACTGACAAATGTTATGCCATATCTGAATGCAAGTCGTCTCTTAACAACATGGGGTGGTCTTGGCAGCTGGTGGGGCACGATTGCGACAAGCTCGTCTGGCTTTACGCCTGCGCCATACATTAACTCTATCCAGCCAAATCCTGGCGTGATTCGCTACTGGGTTAAATAGCATCTCTATTGGCCCATTAATTGACCAAAAAGATTATAAATGATATAATAGTATAGATTTTTCGTGTGTGAACATATGTGTTTTAACCGGTAAATCATTCCAACAAGTAGATAGGATGGTCGCTATGACCGAAGGCACAGTATTAATTCTCAAGCGAGGTACAGCTTGGTCGCTCCAGTTAACTTCAATCCACTCCTCCTCATCACTCGATTGTGAACCGGGGTGGAAGAATCGCCGAGGTGGCATCGGACGAGATACTCGTGAAGGGGGTGGCTTAGTCACTCCTGAAACCGAAGCGATCTTGGATGAGTTCTTGGCGCTTGATAATGTCGTGTATGTTCAAGTGGTCACTCAAAGCTTCCTGGAAATCGTTCTTGATCGCCCAGTGATACCGAGTCATGAAACTCAAGATCAGATCATTCAGATTCTCAAACGACACCTTAGGTGGGATGAAGTGCGTGTCGAGCCCATTTATTCCGAACGTCTCTGACATTTCATTATGAACTGTGCGAGGTCTAGGAGGTAGTGTTGGCAAAGGAGTGGCGCAATCCATGCGCCACTCCGCCCGCCAGTCCAGTCTACTTGTTGTATCACTTCCGTAATTGCGTGATTACGCTGATGAGTCCAAAAGGACGAAAAGTGAGAAGAATCATTGCCATGTATTGCATAAGCGTTATAGATACGCTATCATTCAGTCACTTATGAAAAACAAAAAAACTACCGCCAAAGCGAAACCTGCAACAGGGATTTCGCCACTAACTGAAAAAACACTTATTATTGCGTTCGCAGCTGCTTATCTTGTTCAGCTAGTAACGACAGCGTATTCTTTCATTCAATTTAAACTGACCGACGCATCATTTATGTTCTATAACGCCTACATCGTCAGTGGTTTTGTCGTTCCGGCGGTCATTTTTGGTGGGGTGTATGTTATTAGTCGTCAAACGCTTACGAAGACGGGGCGGCTCTTTCAAGCAACGCTCGTGACGATTGTTGCTCTGATGGTCCAGATCTTACTGCAATCGATTAACTATACTATCTTTCAAAAGCAGCTTGGCTACGTTAATGTACCGGCTGATATCTATGCACCTTGGATTGAACTTATTCCTAGCGTTGCCACGCTTATCTTAGCAGGGTTGGCTAGTTGGTACTTGCGAAGTGTGACAAAGACCAAACGAGAAGAGGTAACTCCACGTAATCAGGCCGCATTTGTTATTATCTCCGGCCTCTCTCTTATTGCGCAGCCATTTGTTGCACTTTTGAGTGCATCAAATGGCATGACCTCGTCGCCTGATGCGATGAGTGTACTTCTGACTGTCCTTGTCCCAGCCATCGTCTTTGCAGCGATTTATTTCGTCACATCTAAAGCGCGTCCATATATGCAGCGCATTTTCCTCACTGCCATTTATATGGTTATTGGCATGTGTGCAATTATGTTCACAAGCACTCTCATGGGTTTTATTTACTGGGGCAGTGGCAATACTGCGGTCGCCGAGATTAACTTTATTATTCCCGAAATCGTGGCGTTACTTGCCTTTGTGGGTATTATCGTCTGGCACAAGCGTCAACACGCGTTCTAAGTAACGTGATTATAATTACTAAATAAAGCCCCAATTGGGGCTTTATTTAGTAACGGAGAATCGTACTTAGTCGTTAAACGGCTGCGCGAGCGCTAGGTCAGGATTTGCCTCAGCGATGCGAAGTAGTTCGTTGTATTTTGCAATACGATCAGTGCGAGAGAGTGAACCAGTCTTAATCTGACCACAGCCAAGACCAACAGCGAGGTGCGCAATGGTAACATCTTCGGTTTCGCCAGAGCGGTGCGACATAACGGTATTCCAGCCGGCGCGTTGTGCGGTCTGGACGGCGGTAATAGTTTCGCTTAGTGTACCGATTTGGTTTGGCTTAATGAGAATGGCATTTGCCGCCTGCGCCTCAATGCCGCGCTGGAGGAGTTTTGTATTAGTGACAAAAAGGTCGTCACCAACGAGCTGGGTGGTGGCGCCAAGTTTTTCAGTAAGGGCGGTCCAATTTTGCCAGTCATTTTCATCTAGCCCATCCTCAATGGAGACAATTGGGAATTCAGCACGGATCGCCTGGTACCAGTCAATAAGTTCCGCGGCACTGACTGTGCGACCTTCAGTTGCGAGGGTGTACACGCCATCCTTGTAGAGCTCACTTGAGGCGACGTCTAGCGCGAGTGAGACGTCTTTACCGAGACTGTAGCCAGCGCGTTCGACGGCTTGAGCGATAAGTTCAAGTGGTTCACGGTTACCATTCTTGACTGCAGGGGCGTAGCCACCTTCGTCGCCAACAGTCGTTCCGTAGCCAGCTTCTTTTAGCACCTTCGCAAGCGCATGAAATACTTCAGTGCCAATTTGAATAGCGTGGGCGAAGTTCTGAGCGCCGACAGGAATGATCATGTATTCTTGAACGTCGGTACTGCCAGCTGCGTGTTGTCCACCATTCATGACGTTCATCATTGGCAGCGGAAGATTTTGCTGTGTCGTACCGGTCATTTCAGCAATGTAAGTATGGAGGGCGATGTGACGAGCATTTGCTACAGCCTTAGCTGCCGCTAGGCTTACTGCCAGGATAGCGTTAGCTCCTAGGCTGGCCTTATTGTCAGTCCCATCAAGCTGCAGAAGGACACCATCAAGTCCAACTTGATCAGCAGCATCAAATCCAGTTAATCGTTCGCGAATAGTCGTGTTGATATTTGCAACCGCCTTGCTCACGCCCTTGCCGCCGTAGCTGTCGCCGCCATCACGAAGTTCAAGCGCTTCACCTGCACCGGTGCTGGCGCCGCTTGGGACTGCCGCTCGGCCAAGCGTACCATCTTCAAGATAAACATCCGCTTCAACCGTTGGATTGCCGCGTGAATCAATAATTTGTCGTCCAATAATATTGCTGATCGTGTATTTATTCATGCCTCTATTTTAGCACTTTGGTTGAACCATGAGCGAATTTGGCGCATACTAAGATTATGGAAGCACAACGAACTACAGGACTACTTGTTATCAGCCGTCATACGGAATCTGAATGGAATTTACTTGGAAAGTGGACGGGACTTAATGACGTTGACTTAACGGAAAAGGGTCACCAAGAAGCCGAACAAATTGGCGAAATGCTCAAGGATCTTCGCTTTGACGTCGTCTATACCTCAGAGCAACGCCGCACCCATCAAACCCTAGCGGGTATTCTCAAGGGAAGTGTGCACCCTGATATTCCGCATCACATTCAAGGGGCGGTGAACGAACGCGATTACGGCGACCTGACGGGTAAGAATAAATGGGAAGTGCAAGAAGAAATTGGTGAGGAAGCATTTAAGGGTATTCGACGTGGCTGGGACTATCCAGTGCCAGGCGGTGAGACACTGAAAGATGTGTATGCCCGAGTCGTGCCCTTTTTTGACGAGGAAATCCTGCCACAGCTCAAGGCTGGTAAGAATGTGCTTATGGTGGCACACGGTAATTCTATTCGTGCGCTTATTAAACATCTTGAAGAAATTCACGAAGATCGAATCGCGGAAGTGGAGATGTCGTTTGGGCAGGTACTGCTGTATCACATCGCTCCAGATGGCTCCGTTGACCACAAAGAAGTTCGTCAGATCGATATTGTTCCGCCAAAAGCCTAGTGTGCGCACCTCTGCTATCGACTAATATGCTACAGTAGACAATGTATGTCTACTACGATTGCTATTCAAGGTGACCAAGCCTCATTTCACGATATCGCTGCCACGCAGTTCTTTGGCGAACAGAGTACACGCGCATTTTGTGATACATTCGCTGCAACTTTTGCTGTACTTGCGAATGGAGACGCTGATTACGCCTTATGTGCCATAGAGAATTCTCTTTACGGATCAATTAACGAGGTCTACGACCTTCTACTCGCGCATGACTTCTATATTATCGGTGAGATCTATTTGCGTATCGAGCAGTGCCTTATTGGCTTGCCGGGATCAAGTGTTGCTGATATTGTCGAGGTCCATTCGCACCCTGTCGCCCTTGCGCAGTGTGATGTATTTCTTGACGAGACTATACCCATGGCGACGCGCATGGAATACCACGACACGGCAGCTAGTGTTGAAATGGTTGCCAAGCTGCAAGACCCGCTCGTGGCGGCAATTGCGAGTCGGGAAGCGGCGAAACTATACGGTATGGAAGTACTGGCACCGTCAATTGAAACCGATGTCCAGAACTATACGCGTTTTGTCGCGCTAAGTAAGCGCAATGATACGATCGATGCTTCGACCACTAAAACCTCACTTATTGTACGAACAACACATACGCCTGGTGCCTTATATAATGCCCTCGGCTGTTTTGCAACGCGCGGTATTAGTTTAACGAAGCTCCAGTCGCGACCGGTTATTGGGGATGCCTGGAAATATATCTTTTACATTGACGTCGCGGCGGGTGAACAGACAGCTGCGTGTCAGCAAGCACTCGCTGAACTGCGTGCGCAAGGTTGCCAGGTGACCGTGCTCGGTAGTTATCAGTCTGGACTTGTCGAGTAGAAGCGGGTGATATCTACCCACGAGTGATGGTAATGGTTTATGATAGGGGTATATGTTTAAGTCATTCATCCAGTTCATGCTCGAACACTACGTTGTTAAGTATTTTAAGAAACATCCTGAAGTCAAATTAATTGTTGTTGCAGGCAGTGTCGGCAAGACGAGCACTAAGCACGCCATTGCCACGCTTCTGTCTCAGCGCTACCGAGTTGGCATGCAGGAAGGTAATCATAATACGCACATGAGTGCGCCGCTTGCCATTCTCGGCATCACCTATCCCGACAATATTAAAAGCCTTAGTGCATGGTTGGCTGTTTTTAGTGCTGCTCGCCAGCGCATTAAGCAACCGACTGGGGTCGATGTCATTGTCCAGGAGCTTGGAGCTGATCATCCTGGAGATATAGCGTTGTTCGGCAAGTATCTTCGCCCCTACATTGGTGTTGTGACCGCCGTCACACCAGAGCATATGGAATTTTTCAAGGACATGGACACTGTTGCGAAAGAGGAGTTAATGGCAGCTAACATTTCCGAATTAGCTATTATTAATCGTGATGACATCGAGGGTCGCTATTCGGAGTTCCTTACTAATGGCAACCTTGATACGTACGGTACAACAGCGGCAGCTGAGTATCGCTTTGAAACGCAGAACTTCACGGCTGAAAATGGCTACGAAGGTACAGTTATTTCTCCTGAGTATGCAGCTATTCCAGCAACAATTAAGGTAGTCGGGGAGCATAGCCTTCGCCCAGTTATGGGAGCGGTTGCGGTAGCTATTAAACTCGGTGTGACAGCGGAGGAGATTACAGCAGGGCTCAAGCTGATCCGTCCCGTTCCAGGGCGTATGAATATACTTCAGGGGCAAAAACGTACTGTTATTATTGATGATACCTATAACTCTAGCCCTATCGCCGCTAGCTCTGCGCTCCAGGCACTTTACGGTATTTCAGCCCCGCAGCATATTGCAGTCCTTGGCGACATGAATGAATTGGGTGAACTATCAGCAGCTGAGCACGAGAAGCTCGGTAATTTATGTGATCCAAACCTCCTTGCCTGGGTAGTGACTGTTGGTGAACAAGCGGAGAAGTATCTCGCGCCGGCTGCGAAGCTTCGCGGCTGTCAGGTGCGAAGCTTTAAGAACGCCATTGACGCTGGCTCGTTTGTTCATAGCGTCATTGAAGAGGGTGCGGCGATACTCGTTAAAGGTTCTCAGGGTGGTATTTACGCCGAAGAGGCAGTGAAGATTCTTTGTAATCTTGATCAAAGCGGTGAATTAGTTCGTCAGTCCCCACAGTGGCTTCAAACCAAGGCTGAATTTTTCTCTAAGTTCTCCTAAGTATTCTGTTCATGCTATGCTAAATGTATAGCATAGCGTACGCACAAAGGGGGATAGATATGGATGATAACGATAACCCACAACGCCCATTACGGCCCGAAACACCGGTTCATCCTCCCGCGCCCAATGGCTTTCCTTTACGCCCAAGGCCACAGGTACCACTTGAAGGACGATCATCTCACGGCGGTACACGGCCGCTTGGCCGACCAGTGGATGCCGTCTCTGCTCCGTCGTCGGTCGCTCCCGCGCAGCAGACTGCACCATCTTCATCACTTACTATTTCTCGAGGGGAAGGTAAGAAGAAACGCCTCCTCCTTTGGGGGCTCATTAGTTTAGCGATTGTACTACTGGGACTTATGCCTGCCTATATCTATTGGTATCAAAACCCAAGTAAAATGGTATCAGACGCACTGCTCAATACTCTCAATGCAAAGTCACTCACTTATACCGGGACAGTGGCACGGACCGGCTCAACAAAAGTCGATGTAGGTATTGACGGTGGCGCTTCTGCAGATGGTGGGACGGTTAATGCCAAATTTGGCTTCGATGTCAGGGGTAAGAAATATAACTTCGAAGGTAGTGCCCTAACTAACGATAAAAGTGATCTTTACTTTAAGGTCAAAAACATTGATGACCTGGTTAGTAATTACCGCAGTGCTATTCCTGAGCAGTCCCACGCATTGTTTGATCAAATTATTGCTAAGGTTGATGATAAGTGGATCAAGGTGAGTGCAAATGACGTTAAGAATTATAATGCCGATCTTGCTAAGGCACAAAAATGTACTGTTGAGGCTGTGAAGAAGCTGCAAAGTGACAGCGCTACTAAAGCAGAGCTTGAGGCGGCGTATAAGAGCCATCCTTTCATTGTGATTGATAAAAACTTAGGTTCAAAAGGGGGGAGTACTGGGTATACCTTGAAGACGAACCCAAGCGAAACGAAGGGATTTACGCAGGCCTATAAGTCAACAAGTCTCTACAGCACTTTGAAGAATTGTGACCCGGGCTTCATCGTTAAGGGTGACGACATGTTTGGGGGTAAAGCGGCTAGCTTTAATGTCTGGATTGACCGTTGGACACACCGTGTGACAACTCTGGAAATAATGCGCGGTACGACGACCATTGCCTTGCATCCGACTTTTAACGCTGCGGTTAATATTGCCACGCCAAAGAATTCTACGACACTAGAGCAGCTTCAAAAAGACGTTCAGGCGCTTGTCCAGTCGGCGCAGAAGCCAGCAGCGCAGCCCTAGGTTCTATTACTTCGTGGCGTGAGTCAATAACGGCTGGTCTGTAACAGGGGCGCAAAGTTTGCTATACTGACAGATATATGAAGCGCTATAATCCAATTGAAATTGAGCAAAAATGGCAAGAGACCTGGGAACGTGATGGCACATACCAGGTAGATCTTGCTGATCATTCTAAGCCAAAGTACTACGGTATGAGCATGCTGCCAGGTATTACAGGGGCAGGTATTCACATTGGCCACGGCCGAACATTTCAATTTAGTGATATTAAAGTGCGTGCGAAGCGCCAGCAGGGTTATAACGCCTATAATCCAATTGGCTGGGACTCGTTTGGGTTGCCGGTTGAAAATTACGCTATTAAAATTGGTAAAAAGCCACGCGAAGCGCACGATGAAGCAAAAGCCAATTTTATTAAGCAGTTAAAGCGTCTTGGCTACAGTTACGACTGGTCAAAGGAAATTAGCACGGCTGATCCAGCGTATTACAAATGGACGCAGTGGATCTTTAATCAACTCTTTGCTCATGACCTTGCTTACCAGAAGGAAAGCCCACAATGGTGGTGCGAGACTGACCAAACCGTCCTTGCCAATGAACAGGTTGAGGGTGGTAATTGTTGGCGCTGCGGTAATCCTGTCGTAAAGAAGAATCTCAAGCAGTGGTTCTTTAAGATTACTGAATACGCCGACGAGATGCTTGAAGCGACGGATGATCTTAACTGGACTGAAATGGTGAAGACCATGCAAAAGAATTGGATTGGAAAGTCACAGGGCGCTGAAGTGGAGTTCACTGTCGATGGGCGCGATGAAATTATCACCGTCTTTACGACGCGTCCCGACACGCTTTTTGGGGCGACATTCCTTGTCCTTGCTCCTGAGCATCCATTAGCGCGTCAGCTTGCAAACCAAAATACGCATGAGGCGGTTGAGGCTTATATACGCGAAGCTGCTCGGAAGTCTGAAATTGAGCGTATGAATGAATCCCGTGAAAAGACAGGTGTCTTTACAGGAGCGCACGCAATTAATCCAGCAACAGGCGAAAAGATGCAAATTTGGCTTGCCGACTACGCACTGGCAAGTTATGGAACGGGTGCACTTATGGCCGTGCCTGCACATGACGAGCGTGACTTTGCGTTTGCTGAAAAGTTCCAGCTGCCGATTATTGATGTCGTTGAAAAGCCGGAAACGAGCGAAGAGGTTGGTCATTATCATGGCGAAGGTGTGCTCGTAAACAGCGGCCACTTCAATGGTATGCGTAGCGAAGAAGCGCGCGAAGAGATTGTGGCGTGGCTCGAGCAAGAACAAACTGGCCGTGCAAAAACCACTTACAAAATGCGTGACTGGCTTATTAGTCGTCAGCGTTATTGGGGTGCGCCAATTCCAATTATTCACTGTGCCGAGCATGGTGCAGTGGCCGTCCCTGATGATCAACTTCCTGTCATCTTGCCAGACGTCGAGAACTACAAACCAACTGGCGGCGCAACGTCGGTTCTTGCTGGTGTCGAAGACTGGGTGAACACGACCTGCCCAACCTGTGGCGGTCCAGCGAAGCGTGAAACTGATACGATGGATGGGTACGCTTGCAGTAGTTGGTACTTCCTGCGCTATCTTGATCCTTTTAATGAGAAGCAGGCATGGGATCCAGAGCGTATTGCGCACTGGGCGCCAGTTGATTACTATAACGGTGCCGACCATGCTGTCGCTCATCTCTTGTATTCACGTTTCTGGATGCGTTTCTTCTACAAGCTTGGACTCGTTCCGACGCCAGAGCCATTTAAACGGATGATGTACAACGCCTACATTATGGCACCAGACGGTTTGAAGATGAGTAAATCAAAAGGCAATGTCATTGATCCGCTTGAGATTATGGATAGTGGCTATGGGGCTGATGCGCTACGCGTCTATGAGATGTTCATTGCACCGTATGACCTTGAGGCGCCGTGGGATACTCGAGGTGTGCCTGGTACGTACCGATTCTTAAGTCGTGTATGGAACTTAACACAGGAATATGCCGAGGCAGACAACGTTACTGTTGAAGCTAAGGGCGCGGCTGAGATTCTTTCACTTGCACACAAGACTGTTAAGAAGGTGACTGAAGATATCGAAAACGATAAGTTTAATACTGCCGTCTCAACAATGATGGAAGCGGTTAATGGCTACTTCAAGCTAAAAGAAACTTACGCAATTGGTAAGTCTGACGCCTGGACCTTTGCAATTGAGTCACTCCTTCAGGTGCTTTCGCCGTTTGCGCCGCACATCACGGAGGAGTTGTGGCACCAACTTGGTCATGAGGCAACTATTCACATCGATACGTGGCCAAAGTGGAATAATGAGTATCTCCAAGCGAGTACAGCAACCATCATCGTTCAGGTGAATGGCAAGCTGCGCGCAAAACTTGAGGTTGCTGCTGACGCTGACGAGGCTGAGGTTAAGGGTCTTGCCTTAACTGAAGCGAATGTCGTCAAATTCCTTGAAGACAAAGAACCGACCAAGGTGATTTACATCCCTGGCCGGCTCGTGAATATCGTCGTTTAATTATTTTGTATGATCAATCGACTTCGCAAGAAGCTCTTTCTTGCCGTCGCCATTAACGTCTTGTTCAAACAATACAAACGTATCGTCTGGCTGATACGAAGGTTGGTGTTGCTCGCTGAACGTATTAGCTGAGATTGTCACGCTAATTAAGTCGTTACTATCGTTTAAGTTAACGGTGCGTCCGACAGTGGCCGCTTCTTGAATGATGGCATTCGTCGCAGTGCGCTCACCGCCAATCTTATAGACGCCGAGACTGCTGCTGGTGTCGAGAGGGCCTTGCTCGATAGCCTCGGTAATTTGACTATCGAAGACTTGTTCATCACTTAGTGATTTGGCTGGCTTATCGCCAGTGTGCTTATTTGATTCGATTAAGCCGCCGGTCGCAATTAGCGCTCCGACCGCGAAGACGCCAACAATGCGGCGGCCCCGGGAATTCATGTGGAGGGGGTGTTCGTGTGTCTGAGGGGCGGTATCGTGACGATTCATAAAATAATTTCCTTATTTATGAAGTAATTATAACACTAATGCTTTAAAATGTCAATATCCTCTTGAGTTATCTCTGAAAGTCCGCTATAATAGCCTTCAGTTTTAGTATAAATACCTATAAAAGGAGATCTTTCCATGGGACAACCAAAGAAACAGAGTAGCCCTCGTAAAACCGGGACTCGCCGCAGCCACCTAGTATTAAAATTGGCTCGTCGCGTTAACGGTACTTCACCAGTTAAAGTGAAGACTACTAAGCGTGAAACAGGCAAAAAGAAGCTTGTTGAAGTTGTAGCTGCTGTTAAAGAAGTCGCAACACCTAAGAAACCTGCCGCTAAAAAAGCAGCAAAATAACCCACCTACATCTGTAGGCGCATCTTAAACAAAACTTAGTAACAGAAAGAACCAAACCGCTATGGCTTCTAACCGACACCTTGGACGCATCGTTGCATTACAAAGTCTCTATGAATTTGAGTTTCGTACTCAATCGGAAGATAAAAGTGTTGACCTCGATGAAATTCTAAGTCGTAACCTTGAGCGTTACGAATCGGCAATTGATGACAAAGATTTTGTCAGTCGACTCGCACATGGCGTTCTTGAACAGCAAGCGAGCCTTGACGCGCAAATACAGCCAATCGCCCCTGATTGGCCGATTGAGCAGATTGCTCGTATTGACCGTACGATCCTTCGTATGGGGCTTTATGAGTTGCTACATCTCGCAGCTATCGTACCGCCAAAGGTGGTGATCAACGAAGCTGTCGAGCTTGCAAAAGCGTTTGGTTCTGATAATTCAAGCAAGTTTGTGAACGGCGTTCTTGGAACGGCTTTCCGAAATCTTATTGAAGGAAAATCAGACAATGCAGAATCCAAAGTTTGAGCGATTTAAAAAGTATTTTAATCGACATAAACCGTCGATTCAGGAAATTGTGCGCGAGCCAACTGCAGGTGGTATCGTTTTTCGTCGTGACAAAGACAATAACGTTGAAGTCCTGCTTATTCAGGACGCCAAAGACCGCTGGACGATTCCTAAAGGTCATATTGAACCAGGTGAAACTGCTCAGCAGACTGCTAAGCGTGAAATTGGCGAAGAGGCGGGGCTGCATGATACCGAAGTCCTTGGCTGGTTAGGGAAGATTCATTTCCGTTACCGCCGTGTCGATAAACTTGTTTTGATGACGACACAAATTTATCTCGTCCGTGCTGTTGGCGATACAAATGCGATTCAAAAGGAAGACTGGATGAACGGCATCAAGTGGTTTAAGTTTAATGATGCATTAGATGAAATTGAATATGAGGATATCGGCAAGCTCATGTTACTAGCAATGAAACGAATCCGACAGGAGAATTTATAATGAGCGGTATGCAAACAGCGCCCTACCAAGACTTTGCCCGTGAGCACTTTGGTTTCGAATATAAGAATATTGATTTGCTTATTACGGCCTTAACTCACCGTAGTTATGTTAACGAACATAAGAAGAGTGTGAGTGAGCATAATGAGCGTCTTGAGTTCTTAGGCGATGCTGTTCTCGAGCTTGTCGTGACGGACTTTTTGTTCCGCAATTTCACCGAAGCTGAAGGTATTTTAACGAGCTGGCGTGCGTCATTAGTGCGTACCGAAAGTATTGGCGAGGCAGGTGATAAGCTTGGCTATGAGTCACTTCTTCGGATGAGTAAGGGTGAAAAGAATGGGAGCACGCGTGCTCGTCAGCAAATCCTCGCGAATGCCTTTGAAGCCGTTATTGGATCAATTTATCTTGAACGCGGCTACGATGATGCAGCTTCTTTTATTGAAAAGCATATCTTATCAAAGCTTGATACTATCTTAGAGTCAGGCAGCTGGCGCGATCCAAAATCACACCTTCAAGAAGTTTCACAGCGACTCGACAATCATACGCCGGTGTATAAGGTACTGGAAGAAGTTGGTCCTGACCATGACAAGGTATTTACACTGGGCGTCTTTGTTGGCGATGCCCTTATGGGGCAGGGTAGCGGGCCAAGTAAGCAGGCTGCGCAGCAGAAGGCCGCTCAGGCTGCATTGGCAGCGTACGAGAAACGCACGAAACAGATTGACGCGAACGCAAAAACAGTGTAAACTTGTTCAAGAACTAATAAAAATTCTACGATTAGATTTAAGAGTGAAGTAAAGGAAGTTTAAATTTTATGCTCGCAATTCGTTTGCAACGTGTCGGCCGTAAAGGATACCCAGTGTATCGTCTTGCCGTTCAAGAATCACAACG
>Ga0157369_10000189_pt1 | contig 85144 bp, 67 predicted proteins | sample C25metaG_FD_113461 | JGI IMG/M metagenome (GOLD analysis project Ga0157369, IMG submission 113461) | Corn rhizosphere microbial communities from Kellogg Biological Station, Michigan, USA - C2-5 metaG | ecosystem: Host-associated > Plants > Roots > Rhizosphere > Soil | place: USA: Michigan... | reverse complement strand
TCGGCGGCGGCGTGAAGGGCGGCAAGGTCCACGGCAAATGGCCCGGACTTGCATCACAACAGCTCTACGAAAATCGCGACCTCGCCATCACCACCGACTTTCGCGACATCTTCGCCGAGCTGCTGACGAAGCAACTCGCGGTGCCGTCGTTGAAGTCGGTGTTCCCGGGCTACGAGCCGAAAACGCGCGGCGTGTTGTTGTCATCCTGAGCCGCCGGAGCGGTTGAGGCGCGCAGCGCCGATCCGCGGAGGACGGTCGAAGGATCTCAAGCTTTCCAACCTGCGTTGAATCCCAATGGGTTTCAGCGGGAGTTGCGCATCTTGAGATCCTTCGCCGTCCTTCGGCGTTCCGCGCTTCGCGCTCCAACGCCTCCGACGGTTCAGGATGACAGTGGTGCGCTTTCGCGCACCACTGTCACTTCACCAACTTCACATCCCCGAATGGCGCGATCTGATCCTTGATCTGCTTGTAATCGCCGACCACCACGATCGCGCTGCGGTAGGTGTCGAAGTACTTTGCGGCGGATTGCTGTACTTCGGCCGGAGTCAGCGCGGCAACCTTGTCGCGGAAGGTCTGCAGGAAATCGCGCGACAGCTCGTCGATGTAGATCGTGCTGATGCGGCTGGCCAGGCTGGACTGCGCTTCGAGCTCCAGCTCCATGCCACCGATGCTGTAGGTCTTCGCCGACTGCAGTTCCTCGGCGGTCACCGGCTCGACGCGCATGCGATCGAGCTCGTAGAGCATTTCGAGGATGGTGGGGCCCGTGACCTCGTTGCGCACCGAGGCGCCGGCGGTGAAGGCGCCGGCAGCGCGGCGAAGGTCGGCGGTGCTGAACGGCGAATACGTGTAGCCCTTCGACTCGCGGATGTTTCGCGTGAGCCGCGAGTAGAACGCCCCGCCGTAAATCATGTTCGTCGTGCGCAGCGGGATGTAGTCCGCGGAACGGCGCGGCGGCGCGGGCGCGCCGATCAGAATCGTCGACTGCACCGAGCCCGGACGATCGATGACGTAGATCTGCCGCTTGTCGCGAACAGGGAGGACCAGTTTCGGTGCGGGCGGAAGCGGAACGCGCTTCCACGATCCGAACGCTTTCGCGACCTCGGACTTCATCGTCACGGCATCGAAGTCGCCGACGATCACCAGCACCGCGTTGTTCGGCACGTAGTACGTTGACGCGAACGTCTTCAGCGAATCGCGCGTCACCTTCTTGATCGCGGCCGGATCGGGAACGCTGAAGCCGTACGGATGGCCGCCGAAGAGCGCTTTGTCGAGCTCCTCCTGCGCCAGAAAATCGGGAGACGAGCGCTGCTCCTCGATCTCCTGCGCGAAGTTCGTCTTGGCCAGCGCTACCTCGGATTGCGGATACGCCGGATGCCGCGCCACGTCGCTGACGATGTCGAGCAGCTTCGGCGCGAAGTCGGAGAGCGACGACGCGGACAGCGTGGTGGCGTCGTTGTCGACGCCAACATTCAGCGAGCCGCCGATCGAGCGCAGCTCCTGCTTGATCTGAAGACTCGTTCGCGTGGCGGTCCCTTCATTGGCTACACGTCCGGCGAGCTGCGCCACGCCCGGCTGCGTTTTGTACGCGGTCCCGCGTCCGGCCAGCAGCGACAGCGCGACGGTGATCTTTGGCACGTTGTGCAGCGGAGCGAGGACGACCGTCAATCCGTTGTCGAGTTTCGATTCGGAAATGGCCGGCCAGTTGATCGGCCGCGGCGGCGCGGGCGGGGGAGGGGTGGCCTGCGCGAAGACGTTCGTCGCCAGTGCGAGCAGCGCGACTGCAATGAAGCCAGTGTGGCACAGACACTCTTGTCTGTGCTGCTGATGCTCGCGCCGTCCGAGAAACTTCAGCCACTGCATCTTGCCAAAGCACAGACAGGAGTGTCTGTGCCACACATGCCTGTTCATTTCGCCTCCTTCGGGGCCGGCACGCGGTCGATCGATGTTCGATTCGACGGCGCGAAATACTTCTGCGCGACCGACTGAATCTGCGCCGCCGTCACCGCATCGAACAGCGGCAGAACCTTGTTGATCTGCGACGGATCATCACGAAACAACGCGAACGACGCCAGCAGATTGGCCTTGCCGCCGGTCGTCTCCAGGCTGTCGTAGAAATTCGAGCGGAAGCGGACTTTCGCATCGGCCACTTCGCGCGCCGTCGGTCCATGCTGCTGGATGTCGGCGATGATCGCGTCGACTTCGTGCAGGATCTCGCCGGCCGTGTGGCCCGGCTTGTACGTCGTGCGCGACACCATCAGCATTGGGCCGTCGTAATCGAACTCGTTGCCGAGCTCGTAGTTGATGCCGCCACCCCAATCGATGGATGTCTGCTTCTCCTTCACCAGGCGCTGGTAGAAACGCGAGCTGTCATCGCCCTGGAGGATGAAATCGAGCAGCACCGCCGGCGTGTAATCGGGCGACTGCTGATCGGGGAGGTGATAGCCGAAGGCCAGCGCCGGCAGGTTGGCCAGCTTGTCGGTCTGATCGACCTTCTTCTCCTTCGTCTGCGGCGGCTCGCTGACGTCCGGCCGCTTCGGAATCGGCTGCTGCGGAATGGAGGCGAAGTACTTGTCAACGAGCTTGCGCGCCGCGGCCGGATCGACGTCGCCGACGATGGCCAGCACGGCGTTGTTCGGCGCGTAGTAGGTCTTGAAGAAGTTGCGCACGTCATCGATCTTGGCCGCCTCGATGTCGTGCAGGTCGCCGTAGAAATTGTGCGCGTTGAACCAGTTCTGATTCGCGTTCTGCCAGAGATCGAGCCATTCGAAGATTCCGTACGGCTGATTGAGAACGTTCGCGCGCACTTCCTCGGAAACGACGTTCTGCTGGTTCTTGAGATTCTCCGCGCTGACGTCGAGCGAGCGCATGCGATCCGCTTCCAGCCACAGCGCGGTCTCCAGCCCCTCGGCCGGCAGCGTCTCGTAATAGTTCGTGTAGTCGAGGCGCGTGGAGCCGTTCAGATTGCCGCCATTCGCTTCGACGATCTTGGCGTGCTCGAACTTTTTCACATGCTCCGAGCCCTGAAACATCATGTGCTCGAAGAGATGCGCGAATCCGGTCTGCCCCTTCGGCTCGACGCGAAATCCGATGCCGTAGTAAACCGCAACGGTTACCGTCGGCGCCGCATGCGCCTCGGAGATGACCACTTTCAATCCGTTCGGAAGCTTGTCGTAGACGACCGGAACGTTCACCGCCGCCGCATGCGCGTGCGCGGCGGCGAGAAGCGAAACCGCCAGCCAGAGTCGGACGTTTTTCATGCGCGGAATCGTACATGGGCTGGCGATCGAGCGCCGTAAACGTTCGTGCAACGTGACACTCGGTCTCGCCGCGGAGCGGCTTCCGAAGATAGCGAGGGGTGAGAGCGAAGCAAACACCCCTCGAATATGACGCGCCCACGATTCGTGCCGCGTCAGCGGCACTGGAAAAACGTCACACTCCATCGAGTGCCGCTGACGCGGCACAACTTCGTTCTCGACTCTCGTTCGAGGGGTGCTCGCGATGAGGCTGCTCGCACCCCTCGCTATCCTCTGAAGCCGCTAAACGCGGCGGTATGTCACGTCGTTACTCGTCCAGACGCCCATCCGGCAGCGCGACGCGCGCGCCCTGAATCGCGGCGACGATGCGCGGCACGTGAACGTGACACGTCTCCACGATCACCGTCACTTTGCGCGGCGGCGTTCCGGCCACGGCGGTGCCGGCCACGAAGACGCCGGGCACGTTCGTCTCCATCGTCTCCGGATCGTAAACAGGTTGACGATCGTCGCCGCGGAGCTCGACGCCGAGCTGGTCGAAGAGCGTCGGATCTTGCCGATACCCAGTCAGCAGCAGGACGAAATCGGCCTCGATCTCGAACTCGTCTCCGCCGTCGACCGATCCGATGAGCACCGTCCCGTTGCGAATCTCCAGCGGAACCGTGCGCGGCAAGTAGCGGATGCGATCGTCGCGGATCAGCGCGCGCACTTCCGGCAGCAGCCAGAACTTCACCACCTTCGGATCGAAGTCGTCGCGGCGATAGCTGAGCGTGACGTCGGCGCCGGCGCGCTGGCACCGCACCGCCGCTTCGACCGACGAATTGCGCCCGCCGACGATCAGCAGCTTTTTCTGAAAGTACGTGTGCGGATCGTGGAAGTAGTGGCTGACGTGCGGCAGCTCTTCACCCGGAATATCGAGCATGCGCGGCGCATGAAAGGCGCCTATGGCGATGACCACCTGCTCGACGCGATAGCGATGCTCGCCGTCGATCGCTTGCGTAATCAACTCGAATCCGCCCGCGACTCTCGACGCATTCACGACGCGTTCGTACGAACGAATCTCCAATCCGAACTGCAGCACGATCGAGCGCAGATACGCGAGGTACTCCTCGCGCGTAATCTTCTGCTGCGTCGCCGTCTGGATCGGAACGCCCGCCAGCCCGAGCCGGTCCGAGCTCGAATGAAACAGCATCTCGATCGGATACCAGGCGATGGTCGTCCCGATCTGTCCTGCATCGAACTGGATGTAGTCGATCCCGAACTGCTTGAACGCGACGGCGAGCTCGAGTCCGATAGGGCCGGCGCCGATGATGGCGACTGTCATGGTTGGACGAACTCTATCCTGCGGCGAAGCGCGCAGGATCTCCCGTCAGGCCGCGCGACGAATTGTTTTTCGCGAGTCGCCCGTGCATCTGACGCCGGATGGCGTCTCGTACGGTAGCCGGTGGTCGCGTGCGAAGCACGAGACCACCGGCCCACGAGCGCGCCCGATTTTCCGACCGCGGCAGCGGTCGCGGAGGGAATTGACGGTGTCTGGTATTTGGTCCGCGGACTCCTGCCGGAGTCGGGGGGAACATCGCGTCATGCGGCTGCCGTACGCGACGCCATCCGGCGTCCTCTGCAGCGTCTACGTCGTCGCCAGCCCCAGCTCCTGCAGCACGCTCACCTTCGCGTCGATCATCACATGATGTTCGAGGCCAAGCAGGTCGGCGAGCTTGCGCACGAGATAGTTTTCGTATTCGGTGAGACGGCCGTCGGCGTAAGCCATGCGCCACATCGTCTTCACGATCTCGATGCGGTCGCTGAGCGTCGCGTTGCGGCGGATGAAGTGCGTCAGGGCGAAATGGTCGATCGTCTGTGCGCGGATTTCGGCGGCCGCCTTGACCAGCTCCTGCGCCATTGTGTCGTCGAGCGCGAACGTGCGCTTGAGATAGGTGACGAGATCCTCATCCTCTTCGCGGCTAAGCGTTCCATCCGCGTAGCCGATGTCGAGGAGCACCGCGGCTGTGGCCAGGCGGAGCGGATCCTGCTGCTGCGGCGGCTTGTCGTCCGTGCAGACGCCGCCTTTGAAGCGTTGCATCAATTTGGCGAAGGACATTCGATGGTGGATTCTACTAATCTACTAACCATGCCCAGAGTTGATATCGATTCCCTCCCTCCCACTTCCCGCACCTGGCTGTTCGGCATCTCGCCCGCGCTGAACGAAACGCAGAGCCGCGATCTGCTGCGACAGGTCGACGCGTTCCTCGATGAATGGGCCGCGCATGGCGCGCCTGTGACGTCCGCGCGCGCGTTGATCGAGAACAGTTTCCTGGCCATCGCCGTCGACGAGCGCAGCGAGACGTCCGGCTGCTCGATCGACCGGATGTTCGGACTGCTCCGCCAGTTCGAGCGCGACCTCGGCGTGCAGATTCTCGACTCGAACCGCGTATTCGTCCGCCACGCCGACGGCCGCGTCGAAGCGCTCAGCCGCGCCGATTTTCGCGACCGCGGCGATCGCCACACCATCGTCTACGACACCCTCGCGGAACGGCTCGGCGACATCCGCAGCGGCCACTGGATCCGCAAAGCCGAAGATGCGTGGCCGGGGAAACTGTTGTCGATGTCGTAGCGCTGGCGGCCCGGCGGCTGGACCGCCGCCGGCTCGGCGGCACGTACCGAAAAACGCCAGCGAGCCGCTGGCGGTCCAGCCGTCGAGCCGACGGCGCTACACGCGCTGTCTCACAAATCCCTCGGGTTCATCACGATCGCCGCATGCGCGGGCACGATCCACGTTCCCTTCGTCTCGATCGGGATGACGCCCGGGCCGCCGTACTCGGGTGAATCGCTCGACCAGCGCAGTTCCCATCGGCGATCGAGCGGCGGTGCCAGCAGCGGTTCGGGGATGATCTCCATCCGAATCTCGGCGCCGAGGTTGACGATGATCAGGCGCTGCTCGTAACGCAAGGCGAGCACTTCGGCGCCGATGACCGCGCCGCGTACGCGTCCCGTCATTTCCCTCCGCAACGCCAGCAGGTCGCGATGCAGGGCCACGACCTCGGCATGCGCATCGCGCTCGGCATGATCGAGTTTGCATTGCTCGAACGTGGCTATGTCGTTCGGTGCCGCGAAATCGCCGTGCAGCGCTTTCAGCGACGGGAACTGTTCGAGAGACTCGCGGCGCCCTTTTGCCACCGCCGCCGCGAGGTCCGCCTTGTGATCTGCGAAGAATAGAAACGGCGCGGACGCTCCGAACTCCTGTCCCTGAAAAAGCATTGGCGTGTTCGGGCCGAGGAGCAGCAGCGCCGTGAGCGCGCGGAATCGGCCCGGATCGGTCAGGACTTGCAGACGTTCGCCGCGCGCCGAGTTTGCGACCTGATCGTGATTCTGGAGAAAGCAGACCAGACTCTCCGGCGGCAGATGCGCGGACGGAGTTCCGCGCCGGTCCTTCTGCCACGAGTAGTACTGCCCCTGATACAGAAATCCCGACTGCGCCATCGACACGAACTCCTGCGGCGTGCCGCGGTAGTCGGTGTAATACGCCTCGCGCTGTCCCGTCGCCGCCACCATCGCCGCGTGGTGCCAATCGTCATTCCAGAGCGCATCGAGGCCGTACTCATCGATCAGCTTGGCCTCCTGCGGTTCGTTTTCGCCGACGATGAAAATCTCTTTCGCCCCGGCCGCTTCACGCGCACGGCGGACGATGAGCGTGAGGACGTTTTCCTCCGAGGTGTCCTTGATCGATTGCGTGGCATCGAGACGCAAACCATCGAGATGGAACTCCTCGATCCAGTACCCGGTGTTCTCGGCGAAGAACTCGCGCACGCCGGAGGCATTCTCACCATCGAAGTTGATCGCCTCGCCCCACTCGTTCTCGTACTTTTTCGTGAAGTAGTCGGGACTGAATTTCGTCAGGTAGCAGCCGTCCGGTCCCAGATGGTTGTAGACGACGTCGAGGATCACGCCGAGGTTGTGGGCGTGCGCGGCGTCGACGAAGGCGCGGAAATCGTCGGGCGTGCCGTAGATGTGCACCGGTGCCCAAAGATCGACGCCGTCGTATCCCCAGCCGAATCGGCCGGGAAACTCGTGCACCGGCATGACCTCGAGGAGGTTGATGCCGACGTCGCGCAACGCACCGAGATGCTCGATCGCCGCGCGCCAAGTGCCTTCGGGCGTGAAGGTGCCGATGTGCATCTCGTAGATGACGAGGTTTCGTTTGTCGACGCCGCGCCAGCCGGCATCGCGCCAGCGATACGAATGCGGATCGACGACCTCGGAATCGCCATGCGGACCATCCGGCTGAAATCGCGAAGCGGGATCGGGATAAGTATTCTGGTCGTTGTCGATACGGAATCGGTAACGAGTCCCCGCGCCGGCACCGTCGATCAATCGCGAAAAATATCCGTCAGCCTCGGCTTGCAGCGGGTGGTCGATGCCGTCAATGACGACGCTGACCTCGTGATGTCCGGGCGCCCAGACGCGGAAGCTGGTTCGCTCTCCGATGATCTCCGCACCGACCGGCCGCCGTCGTCTCGATGTCCCGAAAAAGGCGTCCCGAATCGTCGCCTTCGGCGGCGGCGGGGGCCACACCTTGAGCACGCGCAGCATCCAGTGATCCGTCACTTTGCTGCGGAAAAAGAACTCGTGCTCCCACTCCACCTCGGCCATCGACAGGATGCACTCGACCATCTCTTCGTGTCCGCAGTCGCGCGCGAAGATCGCGGCATCCTCGTACTCGACGATGTTGCCGCGCTCGAGCCGCCCGGCGCCGTACATTGGCGCGAACCAGCCGCCGACCTGGCAGAACGCGCCGATCGCGCGTCCGATGCACCAGAAGATCACTTCGCGGATGCGGCTCGGTTTTCCGCCGAGCTCTCGAAGCAGTCCGCCGACCAGCTCGCGGTGATGCCATTCCTCCGCCTCGATCTGCTTGATCCGATCGCGATCGGGACCCGGCCGCAAACTGCGCCAGTGACCTCGGTACGCGTAGCCGGCCGCCAGTTCCCCCGAGTACGCGCCCTGCAGTTGGCGGAGGAGTTTGGCGCGCGCGTCGGACGTCATTCGCGCGGATTGTAGCCGTGTATGATTCCGCGCCGATGGAGCACGAGACCGCGTTCGTTTTTCCGGGGCAGGGGAGCCAGTACTCGGGCATGGGCAAGGACGTCGCCGACGCCTTTCCGGCCGCGCGCCGCGTCTTCGACGACATCGATGCCGCGCTCGGATTCCCGATCTCGCAACTCTGCTTCGAAGGTCCCGACGAGCAACTCAAGCTCACCGAGAACACTCAGCCGGCGATCCTTGCCGTCTCGTCCGCGATTCACGCCGTGCTCGAAGAACGCGGCGCCACTCGCCGCGACGTCGTGGCCGGCCACTCCCTCGGTGAATACAGCGCGATCGTCAGCGTCGGCGGATTGACGCCCGCCGAGGCCGCGCAGATCGTGCGGATGCGCGGGCGGTTCATGCAGGACGCCGTCCCCGCCGGCACCGGCGGCATGGCCGCGCTGATCGGCCCCTCGGCCGACGAAGCGCGAGCGATCTGCGAAGAAGCAGCCGAGGGCGACGTGCTGTCGGTCGCGAACATCAATGCGCCGGGACAGATCGTCATCGCCGGAACGAAAGCGGCCATCGATCGCGCCATCGTCGTCGCCAAAGCGCACGGCGTTCGCCGCGCGCTGCCGTTGCCGGTCTCCGCGCCGTTCCATTGCGAACTGATGAAACCGGCCGAGGAGCGGCTGCGACCACTACTCGAAGAAGCGAACTTCAAAGATCTCTGGATGTCGCTCGTCTCGAACGTCGACGCTTCGCCGATTGGAACCGCCACCGCGGTCCGCAACGCGCTTGTGCGCCAGGTCGCGTCGCCGGTGCGGTGGGTCGAGTCGGTGCAGAAGATGATTTCGATGGGTGTGAAACGCTTCGTCGAAATCGGACCTGGCAATGTTCTAACAGGACTGATCAAGCGCATCGACTCCTCAGTCGAATTGATCAACGTGTCCGACGTCCCGTCGATCGAAAAATTCTTGGAGAGCGCGCGATGAAGATCGATCTCACCGGCCGTACTGCCCTGGTCACCGGAGCCTCGCGCGGCATCGGCGAAGCGATCGCGATGCGGCTTGCCGAAACCGGCGCGCTGGTTCTCTGCGCGGCGCGCAACCTCGAGCAGGTCGAACGAGTCGCGACGACGATCACCAGCGCTGGCGGGAATGCTCGCGCGGTGCAACTCGACATCACCAGTGACAACGTCCGCGAGCGCATCAAGTCGCTCATCGAAGAGCAGCCGATCGACATCCTCGTCAACAACGCCGGCATCACCGACGACGATCTCTTCATCCGCATGAAGCCGGAAGCGTGGACGAGCGTGCTGCGGACGAACCTCGATTCCGCGTTTCACATCACGCAGGAAGTGGTGAAGAAGATGATCCGCGCGCGCTGGGGACGGGTGATCAACATCTCTTCGATCGTCGGCCTCTCCGGCAATCCCGGCCAGGTGAATTACGCGGCGTCGAAAGCGGCGCTGATCGGCTTCACGAAATCGCTCGCGCTCGAAATCGGATCGCGCAGCGTCACCGTCAATGCCATCGCGCCCGGATTCATCCGGACTGCGATGACCGACGCCATGACCGACGACGCCCGCAAGTCACTCGAAGGCCGCATCGCCCTCCACCGCCTCGGCACCCCCGACGACATCGCCTATGCGGTCGCGTTCCTCGCCTCCGAACAAGCCGGCTACATCACCGGAACGGTGCTGAACGTGAGCGGCGGGTTATACACGTAACGTTGCGAGAATCCATGACGCCGGATGGCGTCTCGTACGGTAGCCGGTGGTCGCTCGCGAAGCGAGAGACCACCGGGAAATGAGGGCGGATGGTTTCTCGACCCCGGCAGGGGTCGCGTATCAAATACCAAGCGGCGTGAATTCCCTCCGCGACCGCTGCCGCGGTCGGAAAATCTCGCGCGTTCGTCGATCCGGTGGTCTCGTGCTTCGCACGCGACCACCGGCTACCGTACGTGACGCCTACCGGCGTCGTCACGTCGGCTCCGCCGACGGCTTACGTGCATCCGCGCCGCGTCACCACGCGCGCGGCATGCTTCATCGCGCAACCCCAATCGTGCAGGCGTGAATCGAGCCGCGCGATTTCAAACTCGGCGATGAAGAACTCCTCCACCGGCCTCGCGTACGACAAAAATCGCGTCCGGCTCAACACCAGTTGCGATTGATGACACTCGATTGCCGCCCGTTTCTTCGCAGCCTCCTCGGCATTCAGATCGAGACGGAAGGAAAGCCGCTCGTGCGGCTGATGCCCGTGGATGACGTACGTGACGATGTCGTATCCCTTCGCAACATCGTGCGCGAACCAGCCGATGGCGCGATGGTCGGGATGAAGATCGAATGCCGACGGAACTATGACAAGCGAAGGAGCAAAGGATTTGATGGAAGCCGCGATCGCGTCACGAACGCGAAGATCGCCGCTCCGCGCCATCGTCGTCAGCAGGCGGTCGGGATAGCCGAGAAAGATGGAGTTACTCGCAGGCACTCCGAGCGTCGCCAGCGCGCGGCGCGATTCCTCGCGGCGCAGCGCGCCCCATTCCGCGCGGTCGGCATCGCTCACGCGCACCTTCTTTTTCAGATAGCGCACCGGCCAAGGATTGTTGTCGCCGTCGGTGACGACGACGACGCACACCGTGCCGCCGGCAGCGATGGCGCGCTGCAGCAAGCCGCCGGCGGCGATCGATTCATCATCCGGATGCGGCGCAATGACGAGCGTGCGGTTCAGGTCCATCAGAAATCGAGATCGCGCAGGTGGAACGGCGAAAAACCGCGCCACCACGCCGGCGCCCAGAGGCAGGCCAGCCGTTCATCGGGGCCGCCGATCGCGTACCTGAACGTGTGCACACCCGCGGCCAGCTCGCGCGCTTCGCGGTAGGAAGTGCCGTCAAGCAACCCGCGCGGCGAGCCGTTCGCACCGATGATGACGTACTTGCCCGGGATGGCGATGCGGAACGAACCGTCCGCCGCAATCCACTGCCCCGACGCGCGCAGGCGCCCGAGGTTGAGGAAGTTCGCGTCCATGAAGCTGCGCGCGCGGTCCGGCCACTGCGGTCCGTCGGCCTGCGCGACGTGACACCGCGCGCGCACGAGATCCTCGGGGACGGTATCGGGGATAAGGCCAGCCACGATGGCGTTGCGGGTGATGAATTCGAGGATGAAGTAGTACGGCCGGCGGCGATAGATCGTCTCGCCTTTGTAATCCATCACCGGCTCGCCGGGACGTGTCAGGTTCAGCACCTGCCGCTCCATAGTGATGAATTCGCGCGTGCGATTCCGCAGCCATTCGGCGTAGTAGCCGACGCCGATCAGGCAGATGATCATCAGCACAGCCACGTTCCTCGCAAAGTGTTGATGCCTCACCAGCGCAGCAACAACGAAGATCGATGCGAAGGGAAGGAACGGCAGAAAGTCGCGCGGCGAGATCAGGATCCAGAATCCGCCAAGCGTGAGGAAGAAGATGGCCGTGGCGACGGCGAAAAAGAAACGCGCATTCGTCGTTCCGGTCCGATGCCGCCACGCGATCCGCAGCGCGATGATCATCAGCGGCACGTAGAGCAGCCGCGGCGTCCAGACCATGACCGGCGATCGCGTGACCGCCACCAGCTCGTTGAAGCGAAAGGCGCAGTCGATGAAGTTGCTCCACGCGCCGCGCGACACAAAGTACCAGGCGATGATCGAAGGCACGATGACGATACCCGCCGCGAAGGGCAGGAAATGCACGCGCTCTTCCCGCCGTCGCATCACATACGTCACGACCGCGGCGCCGGCCAGCGTGATGAGCAGCAGCGTAGTCTTCAGCGACACGGCGAGCGCGCCGCCGAGGAGCAGGCCGGCGACGAAGAACGCCAATGCCGATCGGCGCGACAGCACGAGCACCGCCACGGCCAGCATCCAGAACGCGTTCCAGAGATTGTCGGTACGGAACTCGATCGACTTGAGAAAGAACGGCGGCAGCACGTTGAGCAGCAGCACCGACCACATCGCGACGCGAACGTCATACAACCGCCGCGCGATCGCGAACGTCGCGACGCTGACGATGATCCACAGCACGAGCATCGGCGCGCGCATGTAGAGCAGGATGTCCGGCCGCTCGCCGAGCGCGCGCAGCAGCGGCGCCATGGCCATGTGAAAGAGCGGCGCGTGGTTGTCGAAGACGTCGCGATACTGCAGCAGCCCCGCCGTCCACCCCCACGCCACGTGCAGGTGCTGCGGCTCGTCGGAGTCGAACCGGTAGTGAGAAAAAGCGACCGCCCGCATCGCCAGCGTCACCGCGGCGATGGCCATCGCGAGCAGCCGTTCCGAGCGCGAAATCGTCATCCTCGACCGGCCGCGGAGTCTATCCTCTCGACACCCGCCCTCACCGTGAATAGAATCACGGACCCCTGTGTTCTTCAGGGCCGCATCCCGATCGCCGTTGTAGCTCAGTTGGTAGAGCAGCTGATTCGTAATCAGCAGGTCAGCGGTTCAAATCCGCTCAACGGCTCCAGATGAAATGAGCTCGAAGCCACTGGAAACAGTGGCTTTGTTTGTTTCCTGGTCAAAGCTAGACGGTACTGCGGGGTTCAGTCACGCGACCCGCGAGCGGTTACCATCCCCGCGTGATTTCGTACCGTCGTGGCCTGATCCTCATCGTTCTCGCGCTCACGTGCGCAGCCTGCGCGCGGCGCGATCCGGATGCTGCGGCGATCGAGGGCACGGCGTTCGTAGACACCGATTTCATCGGGAAGAAGCGCCGCGTCGTTGCGCCGGGCCCGCAGGTTCCCGACAAGCCGGCTCCTCAGGTATAACGACGCAGTGGTAGAAGTGAACGGCCGTGCGTCGCGTCGTTGGGCGCCCAGCCATTTCAAGTAATGGAAATCATGGAAAACAGAACGACGACACGCGAGCGGATCAACGCCGAGGCGAAGACATCAGCCGTCCTACGAAGGTGGACTAACGCTCTGGAGGCCTCCCAACTTTCTGTGACTCTCATGGGAGTGGCGCTTGCACCAACCCTGCGCCCACTTGCGGATAACTCGCATTGTTGACTGGAATCGCCGAACTGATGAGGGCGCACCACAGCTCCTGACCACGCGGTGATCCCGGAGCATCAGCCCATAGCGCAGCGACGCCTGACACAAATGCGCTAGCCACGCTTGTTCCGCTCCGAATGGAATAAGTAACGCCAAGATCGGTGGAGCGTACATCGACACCAGGCGCTGCTATGTCAATGTATTGTCCGCCGTTGATGCTTACGCACGACTGATCCCATAATCCTAAGTTTGCATCGAGAGCGCCAACTGCCATAACCGAGGGGCAGTTTGCAGGATGCTTGACCGGCCTGCCGGTTCCTGCAGGCGCGTTGCCCGCTGCCGCAACGAGCAAAATTCCCGCGTTTAACGCCCGGCGAGCCACAAGTTCGAATGGCGCGTTGAACGTCTGATTTATGGCAACCGACGCCTCGATTGACATATTAATGATAACGACGCCGTGCTCTATTGCCCATTTGATGCCAGCAAGAATCGCAGAGTCGTCATATTGACCTGTTGTGGAGATCACCTTACCTGTGACCACCGTTGACTCTGACGCCACGCCGTACCGCGTACTTCCGTCGGACGGTGTGGCGGGTCCACAGGCTAGACCGGTGCAGTGTGTGCCATGTCCGTTTGGATCGTAAGTGCCCGAATTGTCAAACGGCAGAGTCAGCACGTTGCGCTGTATGAAATCAGGATGTAGGGCATTCATGCCGCTGTCAAGAATCAGCACTTTCACTCTTCCCTTGTGCACCATTGAAACACCCATCGCCGCGAGCGGTGCGCTAACACCAATAGGCGGACTAATAGCAGTTGCCTGCTCGTAGAGATATTGTTCACGTCCGATAGAGACGCCGCCCAAACTCTCCTGGTTCTCATCCTGAAGCTTCTTGAGTTGAGCCGAAGGGTATGGAATGATGGCGGCTCCTATTACAGTGAAGACGATCCACTCCGACCTGTTCTCGACGTTCGTGAATGGGGGTATCAACGCCGATAGAGCAGCCACAAAGGTGTTGATGTATTCGGGAGGTCGATTGAGATGAACTGCGACGAGCGAGCGACCTGTGAAGCGTTGTCGACCTAAATCATCCAGCTCGTCATCTTCCAGCATAATTCATTCCTTTGTCGCCAAATTCGTGGTAATTTGTAGGTCGTTGTCCGAAGACTGCGAATGTTGTTCGCATATCCAAGATCATGGGAAATGGCTGTTTGAGCAGTCAACTTCGAGGTCGGCACCTTGCGCGCATTCCGGCAAATCCTCAGGAGGAGTGTAGAAGCTGCACAGGCGTTGCTTGGAGTCATCAGGATCGAACACGGTGGTCGCAGGAGGAGCAAAGACCAGCTTGTAATTTTGGAAGTGATTATAATTTACATTTCTGTCGCATACGTTTGCGATAAGAATGTCTGTACCTGCCTTTAGGACCACCCTGTGCGGACCGATGTAGAGCACCTCCTGGCCCGTCGTGGCAACCAGGTAGACCATTGTGTGTGGCAAGGGGCCATGTGCAATCCCATTAAAGTCGACTTCATACTTGAAGAAATCCTCGGGCATCAGTCGGCCGCCGCGCGGCAGGTGAACAACGGAGAAGAACACCGCTGGGTCGGGTGGACAGTTAGTTAGTTCGGGGCTTAGATTTCCCGCCGACGTCACTTTACTTAACGATGGCAGCTCGGCTATGAGTTGCTGGGCCGCCGGCCCCGGCGCCAGATTCGGAAACGTCAAACAACCTGAGAGAGGAAAGCAGGAAATATTGTTAACGTCATGTCCGATATGATCAGGGTCGTCATCAATGAGAGGCGTCGGTACACTCAGTGTGGCCAGGTGGTCCTGCGCGGCAGGCAGAGCCGCGATTTGAGTTTCGAAGGCGGTCCCACCGTTTAGCGTGACATGAGCTACCAATCCCACGAATTTGATCTTCATGACTGTCTCTCCTCCTGAATTCGACGGACGTGATGGCAGATTTCTCAGGCTGTCGCGCTGGTGATGATTACTCCGCCCGATACAATTGAAAAATGCTCCATGAAGACCGCCGCTGTAACCGAAGGTCGGAGGAATGTAACATTGCGAGTTGGGTGGCCCGAACAGCCGCGGCTGGCGACTGTCCTCTCCTAATTTGCTCATGAAAGGAGAGTGAAAACGCTTCGGACGTGAAGTCGTCAGGCAGATCCCAGAGCGTTGCCACAACTGCCGATGCGCCGGCGGCAAGAAACCCTTCGGCCAGACTGAAGCCTTTGGGTACACGATCCACGCTGTCAGCGGTTCGACATCCGGCGAGGACGACGATTGGCGAGGATATCAGCGCCGACCGAGCAATGCGCTCCATCGACAATGTACCCGGCATTCTAGGAGATGAAGCAAGCGCCAGATAAGACTCCGACGGTTCAGACGTGACTACGACTGCGTGAACAGCGAAATGCAATATCGAGGCGTGGCTGGCGTTCGCGAGAACGTTCGCCGCCGTTGCCGTGCTACCGGTAAGCAGAGTCGCCCCAGGATACCCGCGAGCTACCATGGCTGCTTCATGCGCTGCGTTCGGGATCTGCGGCAAATCCGATAGCGGACCAGTGAGCTGAGGCGCTCCCACAGCGACCACGGAACGGCCGCCTATCCGGGTGGCTCGAAGGGGTTCTCGCCTCGCAGGTATTACGACGACTTCCACGTGTTCGACCAAGTAACGACCATCGGGCATGTGCAACGCTCCGAATGGAATCGGTTTCACCATTCGATCGGGAACGATGAATATCGTTTGATTTGCGGCAATCGCGGCGGCGATGGGACGGACCAGCCAGCTTTCCAAGCTTGAATCGGAGGGCGATGTAACATCCTCCGCAACATGTCGCACAAATTGTTGCGCCGACTCCTGAAGCTGCGTCTCCCCGACAGGAACGTAGATTGCCCTGACAGCGTGTCTGTCCGCTGTGAAGATTAGTAGCTTGTCGGCAAGCGAGAGATACTCGATAAGCAATCCCACCTTAGGGCGCTGTCTGGGCGCTGCGCCAAACCCGATAGCAGTGGACCTCGAATCGTTTAGAAGAGACAGGGCCTCAGAGATCGCTCCTCTTCGAACCATTAGGTCTATCAGTTCGCGCGTTGCGGTCTCGCCGGTACGAAAATAAGTGATTCTCTGTTCAACGAGTCTTGTGCGGCGATCCGCCAACAGGCGCAGCGCCTCATGCAGATTTGCTTCGGCTGCACTACTCGCCCCAAGCGCTCGCGCCGCAAGTGCATGTTGAAGATAAGCCTCCGGCAAGAACAGCTGGTTACCATAGATTCCCGCGCCAGCAATATAACGGTCCAGCAAGACCAATGCTCGACGAGGGTCGTGGGATCGGATTCCAATCGCCTCGACTAGCGTTAGATCCTCTTTGGCGCGCAAACGCATTGTCGGGTCGCTCAGGGCGTCGGCAGCGCGAATTGCGCGGCGAAGACGGCCTTCGCTATCGGGCAGGGCTAGTTTTTGCGAGGCAAGCGCATACCAAACCAGAGAGCTGGCGTAAACGCGAGGGTTTTGACGTAGCCGAGCATCCGCCGCAAGCGCGAGGAAAGGCGTGGCCGTATCCCATTGATCATCGAGCGCCTCGGTTCGGGCGGCCGTGTCAAGCGCGCTCTGAAGCTCGCGACTGTCACCAAGTCGAGAGATGCGGTTGAAGTTGACTATTCGCAGGCGCCAGCACTCCGTTCGACGGCCTAGAAGGGCTAATGTGCCTGCCGCCTGCCTCTCCATGGCCGACGAGTTGACTTCTTCTCTATGGTAGCGAAACAGGGCGAGTGCCTCGCGCTGCGACGAAAGGGCGTCGTGTAGCAGCCCCTGACGAACCTGGATATTCGCCAATGTCCAGAGCAATAGCCCTTTCAGAGTGGCAGTTGTGTCATGACTTGTGGCGAGCAAAGACCTGCACTTAGCCTCTGCTTCCATCGTGCGGCCGGAATCATAAAGCGCGGTCGCAGTGTAGTATGCCGCAACGGCTGCCATAGGACTGCGGCAGGCTGCTAGTTCTCTTTCCACCTCTACAAACATCGGCAGAGATTTGGTCACGTCGCGCCGTTCATACAAAACACGCGCTTCGTAGTAGCGTCGATGAGCCTGAGCCAATCTGAGCGTACACGAGCTATTAGAAGCGCGAATTGCGCTGACTGTCTTCTGAAGCAACGTGTCGCCATGGAGTTCGGCAAGTGCGTCGCTGACTGAGACTACAAGGGTCAATCGTCTGTTGGCAGTGATGAAATCATGTTTCGCGATTGCCTCTGCCCATTCCTTAAGATAGAACACCTCAGACCACGTCCTAGCCGGTTGTGGGAACCTGGCAACGATTTGCCGCACGGGTCCGATCTCGCCCGCGAGGGCCGACTGCTCCAATTGATGACGCTCGCGTTCCCATTCATCGCTTAGAGTTGGCTGCGACAAACGCAACGCTCGCGAGGCGTCCTCTGACTCCCACCGTGAGCCTTTGTCAAACATTTTACTATGCACGTAGTGGGCGCGCGCAGCGTCATGAAGTCCAAGCGCCGCAAGAATAAGTCCAGCATTGAAATTTGCTTCCGCTGAATCAGAATATATCGCAAGCGCGCGATGTGCGGCTGCAAGAGCTTCCACGAGGAGATATGGATCGTCGAATGACTTAGCTGCTGTATAGCGCGTTGCGGCCAGGTCGTTCCATAGAGCAGAGTTGCTGGAGTCAAGAATGATGGCGGAATCTAATAGCTTCAGCGCTTCGCGGACACGACCAAGAATAAGAGCAGCAATGGCCTGCTGATGTAGATGCTCTGCGTCGGCATGTGGGGCAGCATCAATTAGAATGGTGTTCGCTGTTCTAGATAAGATAGCAAGCCTGCGGAGTGCATCGGCGTCGGGATGAACGGAGGAAGCATTGTAAGGTCGATATTCGAAGCCGCTGAGCCTCCCCTCCATCACTCGGCGGTCGCATCGCGCGGCAGCGTGCCTTAATTCGCGCGTGCTATTCCGTTCACACATCCAGAGCGATATCGCAGTTGACGCGAGTGCGGCAACAACGAAGGCAGGCCTCTGAGTATGCGACGTTGCTCTTAACGTCGGAGATAGACGTGTCATATCGCATCAAGCTCCCGGAATTCAGCTCGATTATGACGCAGATTGGCAAGCAGGCGTAAGTCGTAACTCCATCCACCGACGATATGCAGGAAGGTAGGACATCCTCTCGGGTAGCTCCGCATGCGCGTTCGCAGGATGTCCCGGCGGACTAATGCTCGCCCCCCGTTCCTCGTCGTCGAATACCGGCCAGCGGTAGAGTTCGGCGTGGGCCCATGCCGCCGAGGAGCGTAAGCGCTGGTCGACATTTGGCATGTGCTTTGAGCTGGAAGTCGTGCAGCCCACGTGGGCCCCTGGGAGGCATCGCGGCAGAAAATCTGGTCACGACTTCGGTGTCCGAGCCTTGGAAAACCAGTGCCGGCGTCCGTGCGGCTAGCGAGGCGTTACCATCGCGGCGTGTTTTCGAAGCGCATCCTCATTCTTCTCTTCGCGTCATTTGCCTGCACGCGGCAGGAGCGAAATCCGCCTATCATCCTCATCTCCATCGATACGCTGCGCGCAGATCACGTGTCTCCGCTCGCGACACCGCATATCGACGCGCTGAAGCGCGACGCGACCGTGTTTCCCAACGCCTGGGCGCATTCGCCGCTCACGCTTCCGTCGCATCTTTCGGTGTTTACGGGACTCCTGCCGCCGGAGCATGGGGTGCGGGATAACGCCGGGTATCGGTTTGAGGCGTCGGCGCATCCGACGTTGGCGGGGGTGCTGCGCGCGAATGGGTATCGGACCGGGGCGGCGGTATCGGCGTATGTGTTGCGGGGGGCGACGGGGGTGGGGGCGGGGTTCGATGAGTATGACGATGCGATTGGGATCGTGGATGGGGCGCCCGTCGGGGCGCTGCAGCGGGCGGGGGAGGTTACCGAGGGGATTGCGGAGCGGTGGATTGCGGGGCAGGGGGAGAAGCCGTTCTTCTTTTTTTTGCATCTGTATGAGCCGCATACGCCGTATACGCCGACGTATGAAGCCGACGTCGCGCATGCGGATCGGATCGTGGGGAAGTTTCTCGACTTTCTGCGAATGCGCGGTTTGTACGATCGGGCGGTGATCGTGCTGCTCTCGGATCATGGCGAGGGGCTCATGGATCACGGCGAGCAGGAGCATGGAGTGCTGCTGTATCGCGAGTCGCTGCAGGTGCCGTTGATCGTGAAGCCGGCGGGGACGCGGGAGCATCGCGTGGTCGATGCACCCGTCGGGTTGATCGATGTCATGCCGACGATTCTGGAACTGGCTGGTTGTCCGGCGCCGCGTACCCGAGGGCGATCGTTGATGCGTGCGAGTGCGGGGGCGCCGATTTACTCGGAGTCGTTGTACGCGCGCATTCATCTGGGATGCGGCGAGTTGCGGTCGATCGTCGACGGCGATCGGCATGTCATCGATGGGGCGCGTGGCGAGGTGTATGACCTGAAGAACGATCCGCACGAGAAGACGAACGTCATCGATCGCGAACGTCGTGGGTATGCGAATGCGCGGACTGCGATCGCGCAGGTCGGAGGCGCGTTCGTCACGCCGGACGCGATCGATCCTGAGGAGGCGAAGAAGCTGGCGGCGCTGGGGTATGTGAGCGGGGGGAGTGACAGCGGTGACTCGTCGCGTGATCCGCGCGAGTGTCTTGGCGATCTGGCGCGGTTGAAGGAAGTGGCGACGCTGAAAGGATCCGAAGCGATCGCGCGGCTCGAGTCGATGCTGGCGGCGAATCCGCGCTGGAGCGATATTCGCGATCAGCTCGGGGCCGCGTATGACGAAGCCGGCGATCATCTGCGCGCGGCGCGGCTGTACGAAGATGGGATTCGCGCCACGCCGCGGCTGGCGGGAGCGTTCGCGCTATCGGCTGCGTCGTCGCTCTTCGATGCGCATCGCTTTGACGATGCCGCCGCGCATGCGCACGCGGCGGAATCCACCGAGCCCGCCGGCGCGCATCTCCTCCTCGGCGAGATCGCGCTGGCGCGCAACGACGTCGCGACCGCGGCGCGCGAGCAGAACATCGCCGCGTCGTTTCGGAGCAGCCGAGGACATGCGATGTTTCTGGCGGCGCGGATTGCGGCGGCGCAGCATGACTTCGCGCGGGCGATCGATTTGTTGAAGGCGACGGAGCAAGCGTGTCGCGAATCGAACGAATCGCTGCCGCGGGGATTTCACTACGCGGCCGGCGACGCGCTTGCGCACATCGGACGCACTGTCGATGCCGAGCGCGAATTCGAGGCCGAGATTGCTGCCGATCCGCACGACGTCCAGCCGTACTCGGATCTGGCGCTGCTGCAGATCATGCGTCGCGATCGGGTGGACGCGTTGCGGACGATCGACCGGATGGCGGCTGCGAATCCGAGCCGCGACACCTACCTCTTTGCTGCCGACAGCCTGGAACGTTGGGGCGAGCATCAGGCTGCGGCGCAGTGGCGGGCGAAGGCTCGCTGAGCCGCAAGACGCCTTTCCGGGTCGCTGGCTGAGCACGAGGGTCGTAAATTGATCCTGCAAATCGAGCCTTCTGGATCATAAACGTACCCGGCGCAGGAGCGCATGTCCGTTAAGTCTTTTGTTTTCAATGATGAGACAGATGGCTTGGCCGTTGCTCTTGCGCTGCCCACCTCATACAACCCCGGAAACGATTTGCAACGAAACGGAAAAGGGAAAAGACTGCATGAAGAAACTGCTCACGGCCACGCTCCTCTTAACAGCAACCCTCGCGTTCGCGAAAACCCCCACGGAAACCAAGATCAAGATTCACGATCAGGACAGCAACGGCAATCCGACCTTCGTCACCGGCGACATGGGCAAACTCGGCCCGGGCTCGGCTGACAAGGCCGCCAAGGACTTCCTGAAATCGCAGAAGGATCTGCTCAACCTCGCCGGGACGGAAGACTTCGACCTGCGCGGCGTCGAGAAGGATGCGCTCGGACAGACGCACGTCAAGTTTCAGGAGACGATGAAAGGTCTGCCGGTCTTCGGCGGCGAATACATCGTGCACTCCGACGCCAGCGGCAATGTGATCGGGATGAACGGTCACCTGGCGAAGGACGACGCGAAGCTCGCCCGCAATCCGAGCGTCGACGCGGTCAACGCCACGTCACGCGCCGCGGCGCAGGCAGGCATCGCCAACTTCCACGCCCTCGGCGCCTCGGCGCTGACCTATGTCATCAATGAGAAGGGCAACACCTTCCTGGCCTGGATGACGCGCGTCGAATACGCCAACGCGCAGGGTCCGCAGGTCGACAAGATCTTCGCCGACGCAACCACGGGCGATCTCGTTTTGACGGCGCCTGAGTACAAGTACGCGAAGAGCCGCCAGACCTACACGGCCAACAACGGCACGTCGCTTCCGGGCACGCTGCGCATCAGCGAGGGCGGCGCGCTCACCGGCGACACCGCGATCGACTCGGCGCACAACTACGCCGGCAGCGTGTACGACTACTACAAGAACGTGCACGGCCGCGACTCGTACGACAACGCCGGTGCGACGATCAAGTCGTCGGCGCACTACTCGACCAGCTACAACAACGCGTTCTGGAACGGCACGCAGATGGTGTACGGCGACGGCGACGGCTCGCAGTTCATCGCCCTCTCCCGCGCCCTCGACGTCGACGCGCACGAGCTGACGCACGCCGTCACCGAGCGCACCGCGAACCTGACCTATTCGAACGAGTCGGGCGCGCTCAACGAAGCGACCTCGGACATCCTCGGCAACTCGTGCGAGGCCTATTCGCTGAACGGCGGCACGCCGAATGCGAACACGTGGAAAGTCGGCGAAGACATTTACACGCCGGGCACCTCGGGCGACGCGCTTCGCTACATGAACAATCCGACGCAGGACGGCTACTCGAAGGACTACTACCCGGAGCGCATCACCGGCACCGCCGATAACGGCGGCGTCCACGGCAACTCCGGCATCGCCAACCTGACCTACTACCTCATGGTCATGGGCGGTACGCATCCGCGCTCCAAGACGACGGTGAATGTGACGCCGCTGAGCACGACGTCGTCGACGTCGCTGAACATGGCGCAGAAGATCTGGTATCGCGCGCTGACGGTGTACTTTACGTCATCGACGAATTTCCAGGGCGCGCGCGTGGCGACGGTGCAGGCGGCCACTGACCTCTACGGCTCGGCCGCGGCAGCTACCGTTACCGCGGCATGGGACTGCGTCGCAGTTCCGGGCGGCACGGGTGGCGGCGGCGGTGGCGTGACCACGCTGACCAACGGCGTGACCGTGACCGGTATCTCCGGCGCGACCGGAAGCTGGACCAACTACAAGATCACCGTTCCGACCGGCCAGACCCAGCTCAAGATCACGATGTCGGGCGGCACCGGCGACGCGGACCTCTACGTCAAGCGCGGCGCGCAGCCGACGTCGACCAGCTATGACTATCGTCCGTATCTCACGGGCAACAACGAGACGGTTACCGTGACCAACCCGGTCGCGGGCGATTGGTACATCAGTCTCAATGGTTACGCGGCGTTCTCGGGCGTCTCGCTCAACGCGACGTACACCGGCGGTGGCGGCGGCGGTCAGTGCACGACCTACAGCGGAACGCTGTCGGGCACGGGCGCCTCGCAGATCCAGCCGAATGGCACGTACTACCAGACCACGGTCACCGGCACGCATACCGGCGTGCTGACCGGGCCGGCCAGTGGCGCGGACTTCGATCTCTATCTGCAGAAGTGGAACGGCAGCGCGTGGGCCAACGTGGCCTCGGGCACGAGCTCGCTCGCGAACGAGAACGTGACCTACAGCAACGGCACGGCGGGCTACTACCAGTGGAAGGTTCTCTCCTACTCCGGTAGCGGCAGCTACACCCTCTGCATCGGTCATCCGTAATCGAGCATCAGTCATCAACCGGCCCGCCGTGCGATCATGCGCGGCGGGCCTTTTTCTTTCTTATGAAACGATTGCTTAGCATCCTGCTGATTGCCGTTCCTGCAGTGGCTGCGGATCAGGCGTCCGACGTCGTGAAATACCGCCAGTCGGTGATGAAGGCGATGGGCGCGCACATGACGGCGATGTCGCTGGTGGTGAAGAAGCAGATCAGCGATCGATCGCAACTCGCCGCGCATGCCGCGGAATTGCGCGACGTCAGCGGCGGCCTGGCGAAGTTTTTTCCGCGCGGTACCGGCAGCGATAAGACAAAGACGGCGGCGAAGAACGAAGTCTGGCAGCGCTTTCCTGAGTTCGAAGCAGGCTTCGCGAAACTGCAGCGTGAAAGCAACTCGTTGGCCGAGGCGGCGAAGCGCGGCGACGCGAAAGCGTTCGATGCGCAGTTCGAGAATGTGGCCAACGCGTGCGCGGCTTGCCATCGCACGTTCCGGGTTAAAGATAGCGATTGATGTCTTTCCCAGATCTCCCGAGCCTCACCAGCACAGACAGGAGTGTCTGTGCCACACTGGCCCTCCTTCTGTTTTTCATCCTCGGCTGTCATCACGAAACGCCGGCGGCGAAAACGGCGGCGCCACCTTCCCAATCCTCGGACTTTGAATCGCTGCCTTCGCGCGATGCGTACGCCGGCTCCGCGTCGTGCAAGGAGTGCCACGAAAAAAATTACGAGCGCTGGTCGCATGACTGGCACGCTCGCGCACTGGCGCCGGCGGGGCCGAAGACCGTGGCTGGCGATTTCGGCGGACGTCATTTCCGCGGCGAGTCGAGCGAGGCGTGGATGTCGCGCAAGGGCGATGCCTTCGTCATGCGCACGCGCAACCGGGAAGGTCAACCAGCGGACTATCCGGTGTCGCGGGTCATCGGCGGCAAGCGGATGCAGGACAGCGTCACCGTCATGCCGGACGGGCGCTGGCAGGTGCTGCCGGTCTACTTTCATGTCACCGGCGGCGGCGCGTGGGTCGATTACAACGAGGCCAAACAGGGACACGTCACGCCCGATCATCCGTTCTTCTGGACCAACTTCCAGCGCACCGCGAACAAGGAGTGCCTCGAGTGCCACGCAACCGGCATCGACGTCCGCTACGACCGCGCCGCGCACACATGGTCGACGGAGCTGACCGATCCCGGCGTGGCCTGCGAGGCTTGTCATGGACCGGGAGCGCGTCATGCCGAGACGAAAGACAAGCGCGACATCGTCCGCGCCGATCACATCGACAAAGAGTTGGCGCTCTCGATCTGCGCGCGTTGTCACGGTCCGCACGATCCGCTCTTTCCTCTGCTCGATGCGAAGGACCAATTCCGTCCCGGCGACCGCTACGACGATCGCTATCAGGCCTTGGTCATCACCGACGGCACGGAACGTTCCGGCGAATACTTCGCCGACGGACGTCCGAGCAGTTCGACGTTCGAAACGCAGGCGCTGCTGCAGTCGCGCTGCTATCGAATCGGCGGCGCGACCTGCCTGACCTGCCACACCGCGCCGCATGCCGAGGAGCATGGCGACACCGAACTGAAGCCGGGCGCGCGCGATGCGTCGTGCCGCACCTGCCACGCGGCGATTTCCGCACAAGCGATGGCGCACACGCATCACAAGAACGCCACTTGCCTCGATTGCCACATGCCGAAAATTCTGACTGGCGTTCTCGACAAATTCGCCGATCACTCCATCGACGTTCCGAACATACGCAACACGTTCGCGCACGGCGTTCCTAATGCGTGCGGCGTCTGTCATCGCGACAAGTCGGCCGGCGCGCTGGCGGCGTCGCTCGATGCGTGGTGGCCCGGCGGTCGCGCGCGCAATGAACGTCGCAACCGTCTGGCCGACGCCATCGACGAAAAGAGCGCAGCCGCCAGTCTGCCCGCACTCTCGGACGTCGTCCGCGATTCCGCGGAAGCGCCGACGCTGCGCGGCGCGGCGGCGGTGATCCTCGCGCAGCGTTTTCCCGCCGCGGCCGCGGACGTCATCGCGCCGCTGCTGCACGATTCCAGCGGAGTCGTACGCGCCCGTTTCATCGAAGCCCTCGGCTACGCGAATGCGCGCCCAGCCGCCGATGCCGTGGCGTCACTGGCCGGCGATCCATCGATTCGCGTTCGCCAGAACGCCGCGCTGGTCCTGGCATCCTTCGACGATCCGCGCGCGCCCGCTGCGTTGGCGAAACTGGCTGGCGATCCCGCCACCGCGCATCTCGTCCGGCCCCACATCCTGCGCGGCATTGGTGCCGCCAATCGCGGCGACTTCGACGCCGCCATCCGCGAGCTCGAATTCGCGCTCAACGACGCGCCGTACGCCACCGACGCGCTCGTACTGCTGGCCGACATCTACGCCCGCCGCGGCGATCTGCCGCACGCGAAGTCGCTGCTCGAAGAAGCGCTCCGATTCGATCCATCCCATCGCGGCGCGCGTGCGCGCCTGAACGCGGCGTCGGCGGCGCATTAAGGTCCGTTGTCGCCGTGCGGCTTTTGCGGATGAGCTTCTTTAATCTGCTAAAGTGACTGGTACTCCACCATCGAAGTCGTCCAGGAACTCGCTCATGTCTTTCGCCAGCCGGGTGCGCGCTGCAGCAGCGGTTACGTTCTTATTTTTCAGCGTCCGAAGCGCGAAGGCGCAGAACCTCCTCCCGAATGGCGGGTTCGACGGAGGCCTTTCCACCTGGACGATTGCGCCGTGTGCTGGTTCGCTGGCCTCGTATCACCCGGCCGATCGCGATCTCTCGCCGTCTTCGGGCGCACTCCTTTTGCAGGACACCAGCGGCTGCGGAGCACTGCCGACGTCGTTCACCATCTATTACGACGTACCTCTGTCCGTGCCGGCCGGCACGACGGCATACGCCGGCGGATCAGCGCATGGGACAGTGGCGGCGACCGAACCGAAAGTATTGGTCGAGTTCCTCGATGGCAGCGGAGGGCATGTCCAGAACGCGAGCCTGGCTCTCGACTATGACTGGGGCGAGCACATCTATCCGATTCAAATCCCGGCAGGTGCGGTCACGGCGCGTGTCTTTCCTGACAATCGCAGCGGCGGAGCGGTGACATTCGACGATCTTTACTTCTCGTTCGCCGGCGGAAAGCCGGTCAACTCCCCGCAGCCGTTTACCGTTCACGAGCTGGGCACGGCTCCGACGGTTTCCAGCGTTTCACCGACTGGCGGTACGTCGTTCGGCGGCACGTTCGTGACCGTTACCGGAACCAATTTCGCTCCCGGCGCGACGGTAGCCTTCGGAGATCGGCTGGCGACGGACGTGGTGGTCGTGTCGTCGTCCACGATCACGCTGAAGACGCCGTATCGCCACGATTCCCAGGGCACTTACGACATCATCGTCACCAATCCTGACAACCAGGCCGGCACGCTCGTCAACGGCTTCCAGTTCGCAGCGCCTGCCAGCATCCTCTCGTTCGCTGCAAGCCCGGGCGGAATTACCGCCGGTCAATCGACAGATCTTCGTTGGTTCACCGTCAACGCCGTTCGCGTCTCGATTGACCACGGCCTCGGCGTGCAGGCGGACCCGGTGAACGGATCCGTTTCCATAGCGCCCACGGTCACCACGTCCTACACTCTCACCGCCACGAATTCCGTCGGTCTCGATATCGTGAGCGCCCCCGCGACCGTGGTGGTTTACCCTCCGCCGGCCATCGATCTCTTTATCGCCGGTCCCTCGATCATTACCGCGGGCGAGCAGACGACCCTCACCTGGGCCACCACGGAGAGCTTCGGCGGATGCGCAATCGATAACGGCGTCGCCGATGATCTTCCCTCGAGTGGTTCCGTCTTCGTATCGCCGCGTCAGACCACGACCTATACGCTGACCGCCAGGAACGGACACGGCGGGACAGTTACCCGTGCGGTGACGGTTACCGTCAATCCGGCTCCGCCAACGGTGGTGGCTTTCCATGCCGACCCGCAACCGGCCGTGGCCGGCCAAACCGTCAGGCTCATTTGGGTTACCGCCAACGCAACCACTGCTGTGATCGATCACGGAATCGGTGCGGTTCCGTTGGCGGGGTCGATGGTCGTTCCCGTTTCGGAAACGACTCTCTACACGCTGACCGCCACCGGACCCGGAGGAATCGTCACTGCGCAGGCGCTCGTCTCGACTGAGTCGATTACCTTCACCGCCTCTCCTGCCACGGTGAACGAAGGCGAGTCAACCACGCTTGCCTGGAAGATCGATAAGGAGGCGAACGCCTCGATCGACAATGGCATCGGCGCCGTCGCGTCAACCGGCTCGCGGTCGTACACGCCGCTGCAGACGACGACTTTTACGCTGACGGCTGCGGGCTTCTCGACGTCAGCGACGGCCACGGTGACGGTGACGCCACCGCCGCTGCCGCTTCAGCTATCGTTTCGCGCCGTTCCCGATTCGAGGCAGGCCGGAGTTGCGGTAACGCTGTTCTGGTCGACAGCCGGGGCAACGAAGGCCACCCTGGATGGCGTCGCCGTCGATCTGAACGGATCGAGAATCGTGACTCCCGCGCAAAACATCATCTACACGCTCTCCGCCTTCAACGCCACCGAGACAAAAACGGTTTCGATCCTCGTGCCGGTTGCTACGGTGCCGCCGCCTCAGATCACAGCGTTTGCGGCCACTCCATCATCCGGCGTCAACCAGCCGGTGACGTTGTCGTGGTCGACGAGCGGTGCCACGTCCGTCAGCATCGACCGCGGCATCGGTGCGGTGGGGGACAGCGGAAACAGGACCGTGACTCCCGGCGCCACGACGGTTTACACGCTGAAGGCGGCGAACGTGAGCGGTGTTACGACCCGAACGGCGCAGGTGACGATTGGAGGAAGGCTGCCGAAGATCGTCGTGACCGAGGGAACGCCGAAGACGGAGGGATCGGCGGATGGATCGCCGTCATCGGCGCTTTTCGATCAACCGACCGCGGTCGGAGTCGATGGCGTTGGAAACATCTTCGTCCTCGACAGCGGCAATCACACCATCCGGCGGGTCGACGTCACGGGAGCCACGACGACGTGGGCCGGCCAGGCGGCGGCGAAAGGCTTCCGCGACGGATCGAAGCAGAACGCTCGCTTCGATTTCACGGGCTTCACCGGAGGGATGCTCGTCTACCCCGATGGTTCCATCGAGGTTCGCGATGCCTCCAACCGCCGGCGGCACATCGATCCAACCGGCAACGTCACGACCTGCCTGGGCGCGCCGTGTGCCCGCTTCGGGTCGGCTGGGATGGTCGTTGACGCAGCGCACAATCTCTACGAGGCGGAAAGCGGAAGCAACCGAATTCTGCGGAGCTCCAGCGGCAGCGACAGCGCGGTGCCCTTTGCGGGGAGCGGCGCGATAGGATTTGCGGACGGCGCGGGAAGCGCAGCCACGTTCAACCATCCGCGCGGCCTGGCCATCGACGCGTCCGGCAATCTTTATGTCGGCGATACGGGAAACAACGCGATCCGCAAAGTGACGCCGAGCGGTGAGGTTACGACGCTTGCGCGGGGATTCGCATTCGGTTGTTGCGGCGGAACGCTGGCCATCGACAGGGACGGGAACCTCTATGTGGCGGACAGCGGTTCGAACACGATCAAGCGCGTGACGCCGTCGGGCGACGTGCAGACGCTGATCGGTTCGGGAAACGCCGGATCGAGCGATGGCGAAGGCGCGGAGGCAAGCTTCCGGTCGCCTGCGGGAATCGCGGTCGACGGCAATGGAGGCATCGTCATCGCCGATACGGACAACGACACGATCCGCTCGACCACGCCTCTCGTCCTCCCGCCTTCCAGACGGCGGCCGGCCAGGAACTAACAGCTCGCCAGCACGCGCTGCCGATTCCCACGTCGTCACGGAGGTAGCGTTATCCGCAGATGAACGCGGATTGTAGCGCCGACGGCTCGTCGGCTGGACCGCCAGCGGCTCGCTGGCGTGTCTTCGGTTCTCGCCGCCGAGCCGGCGGCGGTCCAGCCGGCGGGCCGCCAGCGCTACGTTGACGCCTCAACAGCTCGCCAGCACGCGGTGCCGGATCTGCCAGAGAAACTGAAAGAGGGAAGCGACATCTTTCGGCGCATCTTCGCCGAACCATGTCGCGGTGCGATCGCCAACGGTCAGCGTGTAGCGGATCTGATCGGGATGTCCGTGTCCACCCTCGGCCGAATCGCGGATCGGAATCAGGTTCTGCAGCTTCGTCCGCTCGGAATCCGTCAGCGTGTCGCTGCACGATTTCTGCTGCAGCGTCGCCATCACCTGACCGTTGTCGATCACGATGCCGCCCACGCCGCGCCCTGTAATTCCGCCTTCGCTGGTCACGCTGATGCGCGGTAGTTCGCTCGCGGAAGAAGTCATTGGAACGTCAGTGTGACACGCGGCGAGGAGCATAGCCATGATGAAGAGGTGTACGCGCATGCGGATGCACCTTGCAGTTTCGATGCTGACAGATCACTTCGCGATACGTTGAAGCTGAAGTGCCCGCGCTACGATCGGTTTCGCCCAATCGGGCGTCGTGGCGAGAGCCCCGGCATCTGGACTGACGATCGCTCCGTCACTCCAGTGCAGAAGCTGCTTGGGGTGAGGACGGGTTCCGGATCGTTCCTGACTATTGTCGAATACTCGCAACTCGGCGAGGAACGGCATCAATTGGATGATGTTGCTGCGCGAAGTGTCCCAGCGCTGCCGAATCATTTCTTCGGGGATGCTGTGGCCGCCGCTGGCGACCCGCGCCCGCACTCGTGCGACGTGTTGGTCCGGCGTCGACAGGCCTACGAACCAGACGTTGACCTGGAGCCCGGCCTCTGCAGCTTCTCGAAGCAGCCGAGGGATGGTGTTGCCTCCGAGAGTTGATTCGAAGGCAAAGCTGGAGTTCGTTTCGATCGCGAATTCGAGCCGCGTTTTTCCTTCCTGCCATGCGAGGGCGTTCGCGTCGTCGACAGATGCGCTCTTCGTCTCTCGCAGTCGCTTTGCGGCCTCGTCAGGATTGAAATACTCGAGACCAAAAGCGCGGAGGGCGACGCCTCCTAGCGAACTCTTCCCGGCTCCGTTGACGCCCGCAAGCACGAAAATGACGGCGTCGGCGCCCGTTTCGTTGGTCACTGTTTATCGCGAAGAGCCGCCGCGCTTGCGGCATCAGCAATTTCATCAGTCGTAGCGTTGAAGACACGGCGCAGCTTAGCGCCGGCACCCGGCTCGCGAAGATACGCCAGCTCGCGATCGAACTCCGCCCGAAGTGCCGACAACGGATCGTTGGCCGCGGCGTCCGCCTTCAGTTTCGCGTAACGGTCGATCGAAACGACGACCACTTCGGGCCGATTGTAATGGGTGACGAAGACTTCCCCGTTTGCCTTCGCGTCAGCGACAATGTCCCGCCAGTGATCTTTGATTTCAGAGGCAGTCCGCGTTCGTGACTTCATCGTTCGGGCTTTCATGATCGGCGCAACTTACGGGTAATTCTCCCATATTTCCCAACTTTGCTGTTTTTGTGCTCCGTTCCTCAGCAACGATCGAGAATTTATTGTGAGCAACGACTCGTTGCGCCGCCGGAGAAGAGGTCCGAAATGTCCGTGCAAGCCGAATCTGATGACGTTTCCCTGGAACGCCGCCGCGCGTATCGCGCGCTGGTGGTCGAGGATGACGACGGCATCGTCAATCTCGTACGCCACGTGCTGCAGCGCGAAGGATTCATGGTCGAATGCGTGCGAACCGGCGGGGCGGCCATCGAGTTGATGAAGACCGTCGCCTACGACCTGCTCATCATCGATCTGATCCTGCCGGTCGTCAGCGGCGAAGAGGTGATGGCCTACATCGAAGAGACGCAGCCGCGGACGCTGCGCCGCGTCATCGTCATGACGGCGTCGCCGCGCAAGCTCAGTTGCGAGTTTCTCGAACGGATCTGCAAGGTCCTGGCGAAGCCGTTCAACATCGAGGAGCTCGTGCTGATGGCGCGCGAATGCGTCGAAGGCGAACCGTGCGGAGCGTGACGCACTAGAATCGCCGCGTGAAGGAAGGGCAAGGGAGCCGGACTGCCGATCGCGTCGCGGAGCGGCGGGCGGCGCATCAGGTGCGCGACCGGCCGCTCGTGCTCGACGATCCGATCGCATTGCGCGTCATCCGCCCCGAGGTCGCGCACGAATTGCGGACCAATCCTCCGACGCGCGAGGCCACGAAACTCGGGCCGTATCTTCGCGCCTTCTTCGTCATGCGCAGCCGGTTCGCCGAGGATGCGCTGGCAGCCGCAGTCGCAGGCGGCGTCCGGCAATACGTCGTCCTCGGCGCGGGATTCGACACCTTCGCCTATCGCAATCCTTTTCCGGAGCTGCGTGTGTTCGAGGTCGATCATCCCGCGACTCAGGCGACCAAGCGGCAGCGCCTCGCGCATAGCGGAATCGAGATTCCGTCGTTGCTCACGTTCGTGCCGATCGATTTCACGACGACGAAGCTCGATGACGCGCTGCGCGGCGCCGGCTTCGATGAAACGAAGCCCGCGTTCTTCTCGTGGCTCGGCGTCGTACCATACCTCGAGCGGCCGGCCATCGATGCGACGTTCCACTTCATCGCGTCGCTGCCCAGAAAAACGGCGCTGGTGTTCGACTACGCCGTCCCGCCGGAGTCGCTGAGCTGGACGTCGCGCTTGATCGTCAACGAGATGGCGAAGCGGGTGGCTGCACTTGGCGAGCCGTGGAAGACGTACTTCGATCCCGCCACTCTGCTCGCGGATCTCCGACGCGCCGGATTTTCCTCGGCCGAGGATTTCGGCGCCGAGGCGCTCAATCGGCGTTATTTCGCCGGCCGCACGGACAAGCTGAAGCTCGGCGGCGCCGGCCACATGGCCATGGCCAGGGTTTGACGCCTCAGGCGCAAGCCGGTTTGTCGACCGTTTCGTGAATCGGAACCGTGAGCTCGCGCAGAGAACGCGCGGAACGGCGCTCGAACGCGGCTTGGATCTCCGCCACGATCGAAAGCGCGATCTCTTCCGGAGTCTCGCCGCCGAGGTCGAGACCGATCGGGCTATGCAGCCGCGCTTCGCGCGATGCGCCGACCTCGGCGAGCAACTCATCGCCGCGCGATTTCGGACCGAGCAGTCCGATGTACTGGATCTGCGATGCGAGGAGCTGGCGCAGGATGTCGGCGTCGCGCGAGAAGTTGTGCGTCATGACCACCGCTGCATCGAATTCGCGCGCATCGAACGCGGCGCGCGGCTTGATCACCTCGACACGCCAACCAACCGCTCGCGCGAGCCGCGCTACCGGTTCGGCATCCGTGCTTCCGAAGATGGCGACCGCGCGCGGTGGACGAACGATCTCGATCATCGTCTCGCCATTGGGAAGAATCGTCGTCCACTCCGCCGGCTCGGCGCCGTTCCACTGAAAGTCGGTAACGAGCGGCGGAAGATGGGTCGCATCGAACGGCTCGATGAGCAGATCGAGCACGCCGCGGCATCCGAGCCCGAGGCCGAAGATCAGATCATCGCCGCGCGTGGAGTCGTAGGTGACGAGGCGCGGACTCATATCCGCCAGCCACATCGCCACGCGTTCGGCGATGTCGCGCTCCAGACAACCGCCGCTGATCGCGCCGGCGAGCGTCCCGTCCTCGCCGATCACCGCCCGCGCCCCGGCGCGCCGGTAGGTCGATCCCTGCGTGCGGATCACCGTAACCAGCACGCCGCGTTTGCCGGCCTCGATCACCGAGCGGCAGGCAGCGATGACTTTGTCGATCTCGTGCATGGGAGAGGTCCGTAAGTATACAGAAGCATTAGCGATGGACAAGCCGATACGCCGCTGCCTCGTCGCAGAATGCTTCGGGATTTGCGACGCATTGCTTCGCAGGCGTATGATTCGTCGTTCCCGACCTCCACCCTTCCCGATTGCAAATCCTGCTTACGGCGGGACGGAGCGATTTGTCGGGCGCCGCAGAGGCAAGCAGTGGCCCCAGTGACGTTGGTACGCCAGCGTAAGGATTTCTCCGATGAGCGATCAACCACATCTTCAGACCCGAAGGAAAGCTCCCGGGACGAAAGGCAAGGTTCTCGCCAGCAAGAGTAACTTGTTGCTGCTAGTCTCTATCCTTTTAATCATTGCGTTTCTCGCCAACGCTCGGCTTCTCGTTTCGCTCGGCCTGGATAGTCGGTTTTATTACATTATCGTTGTCATTCTAGGCGTGCTCGTTAGCCAATCGCTTTTCGGGGCAGTGCGATCTTACGCGGTGTACCGCGGTAAAGGATTCGGGGGAACGCTCGAACTCGGTGGGCCGGTTGTTTGTTTCTTCCTCGTCGTAATCCTTGGGTTTCGGCTTGCGCCGCAGTCGTCGAACTTCGCGCTCACGGTCTACGTACACGGTCCAGCAGGGCAACAGGACTCCCCACTCAGGAGTCAAGGAGAAGTATGGTTGGATCTCGGCGGTGATCGCCGGAATGTAGCAATCGACGATAAGGGTCAGGCAATCTTTCCCGAGATTCCGGCCAGTTTTCGCGGACAGAAGGTGAACGTTGGGCTGGATGTCTCGGGATACGAGCGTCGCGACACACGCCCTTTGTTACTCGAAGGGACGAGCCTCTACGTGGAGGTGCGGCGGAAACCCTTGCACATCACCGGGAACGTAGTCGACGAGATTCAATCTCCCGTAGTAGGCGCGATAGTTAGCGTGGCTGGAATCTCGACGAAAACCCTAGAGCAGGGTCGTTTCGATCTTGAATTGCCCTCGGGCCGCGTCCAGGATGACATGGTCATGCGCGTTAGCGCCGACGGATATCAGCCCCAGAGCAAGTGGGTAATACCAGGCAGCGGCCCCGTCGGGGTGAAGCTACGTCGATGAGATCTCACATGCGTCTCTACACGACGCTTGTGGGTCTGCTGCTGGCAATTGCCAATCCGATCATCGCAACGACGATCAAAGGCATTATCGTTAAGAATGAAAAGGGAGGCCCCGGGATGGCGAGCGTCGAAGTTAGCGCCATCGGTGACGCGAACCCGACTTTGACGAACTCTGACGGCTCGTTTTTCCTGGAGTTCCCGAAAAAACAGCCCGGAGACACGGTGCAACTGAACGTGCAGATGCCAGGGATGACTGTGGTCAACGCCTCCGAGTTGAGGGTTACCTTGACTAGGGACTCAAACGCCGCTCCACTGATCTTTCCACTTTGCAAGGACGGCGACGTTTCGGAGATGAGGAGTCGCTATTATGACTATCAAAACCGAAAAAAATTAGAAGAGTCCGAGGCGGAAAAGATACAACTTCGAATCCAACTGGATTCTGTCACAAAGGCCGCGGTACGCGAGAAGGAGGAGAGAGAAAAGGTCGAAAAACTGTCCTATTCTTCCGCCCACCTGGTAACCCCCATCAACCGCTCATACGAAGCGGTAGAACTGAACAGGGCCGCCAATCTTTACCGCAACGAGAACCGGCCGGCGGAGGCGCTAAAAGCTTACGACGAGGGATTGAAGGCAGGCCGTGAGCTGGCGGAAAAGGATCCCCAAACCTATCTACCAGACGTAGTTGAATTATTGAACAACCGCGGAGACCTGTTCAGCGAGCAGAACAGATTGGCAGAGTCGTTGGAGGATTTCAACGAGGCGCTGAAGATAAGTGGCGAGCTGGCGGAAAAGAACGCCACGTACCTGCCATCCGTTGCTAGGATACAGGACTATCGCGCCGCCCTCTTCCATAAACAGAGCCGATCTGCGGACGAGCGCGCTGCGCTCGAGGCTGCGCTGGGATTGTACCGTGGGTTGGCAAGACTGAACCCCATTTATGGGTTCCATGTAGCTGAGACCCTTAATAAGCTGGGTATCAATAACCGGGACGAGGAGCGGAGAGAGGAGAAGCGGGAAGCTTTCAACGAGGCTCTTTCAATCTATCAGAGGCTCGAAAGAGAAAACCCGGGAGAATACGGACAGGAAATTGAGTCGACCAGAGGACTATTAGAGGAGTTTTTCAACGAAACGCTGGACCGCGCACTGGCGAAACTTGAGCCGGGTTATCGTCCAAACATTGCGGAGACGCTGACCATTCTCGGTAAGCTGAATCTCGACCAGAATCGGATAGGGGAGGCGCGGAGAAATTTGAGCAAGGCTTTTGGCATCTATGTAACACTTGCGAAGGAGAATGTCGGTCAATATGGGCAGACTGCCCTTAGTATCGAGGGGATGCTATCGATGGTGAATCCCGGTCCGTTCCAGCAAGAGTTTGAAGCGAATGGAAGAGTGCTGGAAGCGGCCTTTAAGGACTCGTTGAAGTCGTACCGCAGCCAACTCCAAACTGATCCCAGATACCGGTCGAACGTAGCTGAGACGCTGGTTAGTCTGGGTATTCTCGCACGCGACCAGAATCGAATCGCGGACGCGCGGAACAATTTCGGCGAAGCCCTGGAGATTTTTGAGCCGCTGGCCCTTGCAGAGAGACAACACCCAGGCCCGGCGCCGTGGTATGGCTCTCCATACGATGGGAAGGTGAAGTCGACCAGAAAATATCTGGACGACCTAGCCGAGATCCGAACGCCTTGAGTGCGTTTCGATTGAAAGGTCCTCAATTGAGAGTCTTCAGATGTTGGGGAGCCGTTGGGTCCGACCTGATGAAGTCTTTAGCATAATCTTGATTGTTGCGCTCATAACACCGTCACGAATTTCTTGAACGGGATCTCGCGGATGCGCGGTCCGCCTGCGGCGACGATGGCATTGGCGATCGCGGGGGCCACGGCGGGTGTGGGCGGCTCGCCGACGCCGGTCGGCGGGACGTCGCCGTTGTACTCCTGCACCACCGCCGCCGGAGGATCCTGGATGTACGTATGAATTTTCGGCGTCTGGTGAATGCGCAGGACCTGGTAGTCGTCGAAGTTGTTCTGCATAACTGCGCCATTCTTCACGGTGATCTCGCCGAGGAGGGCGTAGCTCAGGCCGTAGACGATGCCGCCTTCCATCTGCGCCATGACGCGGTCGCGATTGACTGCGAGGCCGCAATCGATCACGCCGAAAAGATCGTTGATCGTGACTTCATTCTTGTCGTTGAGCGACACGTCGGCCACGATGGCTACGTAGCTGAGGAAGCTGCGGTGGGCGGCGATGCCGAGGCCACGGCCTTTCATATTCTTGTATTGCTTGACCTTCTCATCCCAGCCGGAAATCTTCGCTACGGCTTCTGTTACGCCGCGCAGACGCCGCGAGTCGGGCGGGAAACCGGGAAGAACCTGCGTGATTTTGCCGCCCGGGAACGGCACCTTGATGATCTCGATAGGCAGCTCGTTGTTGCGATAGAGCGAAACCTCCTCGGCAGACAGCGGCAGGACGCGCCCCGGGCCGATTAGATCGAGCAGATAGTCCTTGGAATCGCGTCCGGCCGCGCGGGCCATCTCGTCAGCAAAAGAACAGATGCCGAAAGCGTGGTAGATGTTGGCCACTGAGCGCATCCAGCCGACGCGGATGTGGTTGCGCGCCTGAACGTTCTCGATGCGGATGTTCGGGATGTCGAAGGGCATGTCCTCGAGCCCCTGCGCGCGCTCGATGCCCGAGGCGTATGGATATTCACCGCCGCCGAGCGTGGCCGCCCGGACCACCGCGGCGCCTGCGAGTTGGGAAGCGTCCACACCTGGGGTATCGGAGTTCGGGAACAGTGTGCCGAAGAAGGAGGTGAGGGCGCTGCGCTGGAGAAGTGCAGTCGGACGGCCGTCCGCTCCCAACGCCGCCTCGAAGTGCTGGCTGCTGGCCGCGTTGTAGTAGCTGAACTTGACGTCGTCCTCGCGCGTCCACTGCACGCGGATCGGCACGCCGGGAATCTGCTTAGCCAGCATGCAGGCCTCGACGATGTAGTCGGGCTTGGACTTGCGTCCGAAACCGCCGCCCAGCAGCGTCATGTGCAGCGTGGCGGCGGCGCGCATCTTCTGCTGGCACTCCTCGTCGTTGGGCGGGCACGGCGGGACGCCGAGCGCAACCTGTCCCGCCAACTGCTGCGCGGCGTCAGGATTCTGCGTCGGAGCCCACACTTCCATCCGGCCGCCGCTGAAAAGCGCGATTGCGGCCGGCGGTTCCATCGGAGTCTGAGCGAGGTGCGGAACGTAGTAGACGGCTTTTACGGGCGTGCCGGCGGCGAGCGCCGCGTCGACGTTGCCTTTTCTGCGCACCGTCTTCGCGTTCGTCGACGTGCCGGTCGCCGCTTCGAGCTCGTTGCGAAAATCAGTCGAGTCGTAGTTTCCGTGCGGACCATAGTTCCACTGCATGGTCTTGCGGAGAGCCCTCCGCCCCTGCAACGCCGCCCACGTATTCGTGGCCACGACGGCGACTCCGGCATGTGGGAGGAAGCCCTGACCGACGCCGCCGGCAGGATAGCCGGGAGGAAGGACGGGAATGACGTGGCGAACGCCCGGTACGGCGAGAGCCGCAGTGGCGTCATACGTACGAATCGTTCCGTTTGCGACCGGGCAGCGCTCGATCATGGCGACGAGCATGCCGGGAAGATCGACGTCGGCGCCGTAGACCGCCTTGCCCCGCACCATGTCGGACGCATCGACGAACGGCATCTTTTCCTTGCCGTTGCCGATGTAGCGAAAATCGGCCGGCTTCTTGAGCGCCTTGTTGATGTCTTCGTACGACGGTGTCTCTTTCTTGGCGCCGAGCAGGAGCCAGCGGTAGTCGCTGGATCGGCCGCCCGGACCGTAAACGCGGTGTTTCTCGGCGTGGCACTCTTCTTCTTTGACTCCCCACTTCTTCGCGGCCGCGCGAATCATGGCCAGCCGTACGCCGGCGCCGTACAACCGCATCACCGTGAAGAACGCGGTCATGCTGCGCGAGCTGTCGGCGAACTGCGATCCCTCGGGCGGCACCATGTACTGCGCCTTCGGTTTCTGCGCCCCGGGGATCGCTTCGTACGGAAAGGGGAGCGGATAGTCTTTCGGCACTTCGGACGGAAAGATGACCGCGTACTTGACGGCGTCGGCGTCGGCCTGATGCAGCGTGACGCGACTCCAGTCGGCTTCCATCTCGTCGGCCAGCACCGCCGCGAGGCTGGAACGGATGCCCTGTCCCATCTCCGGGCGATGCGTGATGATCACGACGTCGCCGTTCACTTTGAGCGCGACGACCGGGACGCCTTCCACCGGAAAGCCGTTGATCAGATTGTGAATCAATCCCTGCGCCTGAAGCGTCGGCGCGAGGTACGAGCCGAATACCAGTGCGCCGCTGCCGACGCCGGCTGCCTTCAGAAAAGACCTGCGCGAGACATCGTATTTTTTGCTCATGTTGTCGGATCCCCCGCCGCTTTGTGGATCGCCTGACGGATTCGCGGATAGGTGCCGCAGCGGCAGATGTTGCCGCGCATGGCGGCGTCGATCTGCTCGTCCGTGGGATGTGGATTCGCTTTGAGGAGTGCCGAGGCGGTCATGATTTGGCCGGGCTGGCAGAAGCCGCACTGCGGAACGCCGAGCTCGATCCAGGCCTTCTGACACGGATGCAGTTCGCCGCCGTCGTACGAGAGCCCCTCGATCGTGGTGATTTTCGAGAGACAGGCCACGCCGACGTCGACGGAGCAGGAGCGCGCCGCGACGCCGTCGAGATGAACGGTGCAGGCCCCGCATTGCGAGACGCCGCATCCGAGCTTGGTGCCCTTGAGTCCCAGGATGTCGCGCAGGGCCCAAAGCAGAGGCATGTTGCCATCGATGTCGACCGCGTACCCCTTGCCGTTGACGTTGAGCTGAAACACAGACATCGGAAACCTCCTCAGAATTTGAGACGGAGTTCTGCTCGTACGCCGTAAATGTCTTTCTGTCCCTGCAGGAACCCCTTCATGGCGTCGAAGCGGATGATCAGGTCGGGGCTGATCGGCTGCTGATAGCGGACTCCGATTCCGTACTGGTCGCCCGCCGTGTTTCCGCTCATACGTTGGACCGCCGACGCTTCGATCACGATCTGATGAGCGAGATCGAAGAGGTACTCGAGCCCCAACGCACCGCCGTAAGACTTGTGCGCCTTGGCATCGAGCGTCGGATAGGCCGTCATGCCGTCGGATTCGAACGTGATGCCGGTGTTGCGCAGCACGCCGCCGGCGTCGGCATTGCGAGCAAGCGACTGCGGCGAATTGAAGCCCGCGAAGAGATTGAGGTAGGGAACGAAGTTCGACTGATTGGCCTGAGCCAGCTTCAGATACTTCGGCGTGAGCGAGCTCTCGAACAGGAACAGCTCTCCGTCGGCCGTTTTTGCTTTGCCGGGATCGCCCTTCTGGCCGAAGTTGCCGATCACACGGACGCTGTTGGCGAGCCGGCCCCAGTACCGTCTGCTGAACGCGGCGGTCACGTTGTGATAGCTCAGGTTGTCGTCGTCCGCTTTGACGTAGCCGTAGCCGTACTCGATGTATCCCTTTTTCGCGTCGGCGAATCCGGCCAGGCCGAAGACGCCGTTCTTCGACGAGTTCGGCGCGGCATCGGTGGTCAACTGCGCCCAGCCGGCGAAGAAGGTGAGGTCGGTGTTGCTGACGTCGAGCGACGGGATGTTCTTGGCCGTGAAGCTGAAGGCCGCGCCGTCGAAGTTGTCCTCGATCCAGACGCCGTTCTGCGTGACGAACGGCATCCTTCCGAAGGCGATCGGCAAATCGAATTTGGCCGCATGGCCCTGCAGGCCGCCGGCAATCTGTCCGAGGTCGCCTTCGAAGAAGAGGTTGTCGAGGTCGAAGTCGAATTTGTGGGTGAACTTGTCTTTGACCGCGCCGCTGATGTCGTATCGCGTGAACTGCCCGTTCTTATCGAGCGGACGCGTGAACGCGTGAATGCGCTCCGTTGCGGTGAGCGCCAAATCCATGTCGAGGTTGAGGCGGGCGGCGACGGTCGACTGCTTCTTGCCGCCGGTGCCGGTGTCGTAGGAATCGGCGGCGATGCGAAGGTCGCCGCCGGTGATGAAGCCGGATTGCACCGGATCCTTCGGGCCGAACAGCCACGTAGGACGCGGCGTGAAGGCGCCGCGGTCGTACATGCGAATGCCCCACTCGACCGCCGGAACGCCCGTCGGATTCGGATTCAGATGCTTGGAACCGTAGATGTCGAGCTGGGCCTGCGGGTCGTACGGCTGCGGGTAGACGGGGTCGGGAACAAACGATCCCTCCGCCGGCGGATCGGGCAGCAGCTTCGCCTCGGGCGACATGTCGTGCGTCTGCGAGTCGGGAGGCGGAGTCTCCTGCGCGAACGCGCCCGGCGCGGCCGCGGCCAGCAGAAGCAGTCCGACGAGGAAAGGATTCGCGGTGGACGATTTTCGGTTCATGTTCGCCCTCTCCTCAGTGCATCTCGAATTCAACGGCGTATTGATGCGTGTTGGTGACCCACTCGTTCTCGGTACGCTCCATGTCCGTCGTGGCGAAGACGAAATCCATGAAGTACATCGGCTCCGTCCGGCCGCGAATGCGCGCGGTGAGGCGGTACTTCCCAGGCTTGGTCAGCTGCGACGCCGGGACGTGGTAGTGCGCGGTGCGGGTGGCCAGCGGCGGGATGCTGTGTTTCTCCATGCGCACGTTGGGCGGATGGTTGTTGACCGAGGACGGCGTGCCGCCGGGACGGATGAACGGGAGTTGATCCGTATCGAGCTGGATCGGCAGATACATCTCGCGATCGGTTCCCTTCACGTTGGTGGTAATGAACTTCGCTCCCATGCTGAAGAGCTGAGCGTCGAAGGGGAGTGGTTTGCCCTTGAACGGCTCGACGTCGGAGATCTTGCGCTCGCGGACGTCGCGCGATTGCAGGTCGGCGAAGTCCCCTCGGCTGTCGACGTATCCCGACTCCCAAACCCGCTTGCCGTCGGGATCGATCAGCGCCACGTTGAGCCACAACTCCGGCTGCGCTCCGAGGGAACCGGAGGGGAGGTTGTGACCTTTATTGAGGTTCGTCAGCTTGTAGTCGAATGAGAAGTCCTGGCCGATTTTGAGCGGACTTCTGAAGAACGGGCCGTCGAGCTTCGAGCCCTTCTCGAGCAGCTCGATGCGCATTCTCTTGCGATCTTCCCACCGGGCCAGATTGGTGGTCACGACGCCCCACGCTTCCTTCCGGTCGGCGGCGTTCTGCCACTCGGGCGGGAACTTGACCGAGGCGGGCACGTTCGCCTCGAACTCGTCGCTGCCCCACTTCGCGCGGTAGTCGAACGTCAGCCACTGCTGCGGCGTGAAGCGCGACGGAACCGCCGGGATCGGGAACAGTCCCGGATGGATGATCGGGTAGCCGGGGCCGACGAAGGTGTGATCGGAGAGCGGCCGGTCATCGTTGACCGTTCCTCCGTTCGGAAGAAGCGCAGCCGGTCCGCGAGTGAATGCGACCTTCTGTCCCGGGACGGGACTCATGTGGCAGTCCTGGCAGGTCGTCCCCTCCTTGAATGCCGGGGACGCGCGATACTCCTCCCACACCGTCTCCAGCTTGATGCCCGCGTGAACCTGAACTTGGTGGCAGGTGACGCAGAGCTCGGACTGCTGGATCAGGGTGGACGGAATGGCCTGCTGGTGGATACGGACGTAGCCGGGCCGGTCAGGCTGGTCGGAGCTCACCAGGATTTTGTAGAGCTGTGCATTGCTGATCGCTTTGAGGACGCCGGTCGTGTCGAAGGGGCCGAACACCGGCTCAGAGATGTCGCCGGGCGTGATCCGGCGCGCGCCGTTGCTCTTGCTGTAGGCCTCGCCGACGCGGTGGCAGGTGACGCAGGTGATGCCTTCCTGCGCGGAGCCGGCGCGGTCCCACCAGGCGATGGCGCGGCTCTCGCCGAGGGCTGTGCCGACCGTGGCGTGGCAGCGGACGCAGAAGGAGTTGATCGTGCCGCGCGCAAGGTCGTTGATCCTCTGTTCGAACTTGTTGAACATCGGAGAGACGGCGGCGTAGGCGTGCGACGAGAGGCTCCACTCGGCGAACTGTTTCGGGTGGCACTGGCCGCAGGCCCGGGCGGACGGATAGTGGTTGTCCGCATACTCCGTACGCGCATGAGGATCGCTGAGAGGTGGCAGCTTCGGAATCTCCTGAGCCATCACTGGCGCGACCATCGCTACCAGGAGAACGACGCATACGAGTCCGGCTTTACGCATAAAGGCTACCCCTCCTGTGCGGCCAGCGTTGGAATCAGTGGCGGCTCTGCTGGAGAGCCGTCTTGCCAATTCGACTTAAAGAATGTCAGTGCTTGAGTCATGAATTCTATCATGATCAACGCGCGTTCGGTCGATGCTCAGTAGTGACGATGAGATGGGTTTCGTTACAGGAGTGCCGCTGGCGAACGATTTCCCTACCCTCTTTTTGCCTGCCAACTGTTGAATGCGGCTACTCCCTGCAAAATAACTAACGGAAAATTGGAAGGGTAGGGAAAAGGCCTTCCGGCGGCCCTCCTTAAGTAACCAACATTCCAGGCATTGCGTTGATCGATCACCGACCAGTGCCGGTTGGGGGCGCAGAAACGTTTACGGCTCCAAAGTCACTACCAGCCAGGAGGCATCGTCCATGCGAAAGCTCTTCGTCACGGTTCTCATCCTGATCCTTGTCATCATCGGAGGTCTTGTCGGCTGCACTCTCGTCAAGAACAAGATTGACGCGGGACACGTGCAGGACGAGGCCATGCTCGCCGGACGAGACGCCGCCAGCCTGGCCGGCGCCGACGAGGACTACTACGCCGACATGGACTACGGCGCGACGAAGAATCCGGAGGCAATCCGCGCGTCGCTCGATCCGTACCTCCCCGGCATTTCGGCTGCCGAGGCCGTGAAGCGCGTGGCCATCGGCCGGAACAACTGGGTGGTGTGGACCGCCGGCAACGACCGCATCTGGGACGTCCTCTCCGTCAGCAGCCTCGGGAACCTCGATCTGCTGAAGACGATCTCCAGCCATCCGTCGCTGAAGAACAAGCGCAGCAATCGCTGGAGCTACCTCGGCCTGGTGAACGAGCCATGCTTCCGCCAGGCCACCGGCCCGCGCGCGGACCGCTTCGGACTCTGGCTCGACGAGCGCGTCGACGGAGCGGGCTGCGGTCCCGATCCGTTCGAGAACGAAACGAAATATCCCGGCGTCAGATATGGCGCCCGCGGAAAGAACATCCCGGCGGGCTCGTACTACGGCTATGCCACCGGCGTGGTCGGCCTGCGCCTTTTCCCGAATCCGAACTTCGACGAAGCGGCGCAGAAGCGATGGGATCCGGTGCGCTACTACACCGATCCGTCCTATTACAACGATGCGAAGCTCGTGAAGCCGTTCCGCGTGGGTATGTCGTGCGGCTTCTGCCACGTCGGCCCGAATCCGTCCAATCCTCCCGCCGATCCGGAGAACCCGAAGTGGGAAAATCTGAACAGCAACCCCGGCGCGCAGTACTTCTGGATCGAGCGGATCTTCATGTTCGACCAGGACCAGGGCAGCTACATCTGGCAGCTCTTCCACACGTCGCGTCCGGGCGCGCTCGATACGTCGCTGGTGTCGTCCGACGAAATCAACAATCCCCGCACGATGAATGCGATCTACAACCTCGGCGCGCGCCTCGAGATCGGACGCAAGTGGGGCGCCGAGCAGTTGGCCGGCGGCAGCGCCGACAACCACCAGTTCAATGACTACGTTCCTGCCGGTTCGCCGCTGACGAAGTTCTACGATCCGGCCACGAAGGTGGCGTACACCACGCACGTGCTCAAGGATGGCGCGGATTCCGTCGGCGCCCTCGGCGCTCTCAATCGCGTCTATCTCAACATCGGCCTGTTCAGCGAAGAGTGGTTGCTGCACTTCATCCCGATGGTCGGCGGGCCGGACGTCAGCCCGATCAAGATCGCCGATTGCGAAAAGAATTCGTCGTACTGGCGGGCCAACGTCGCGCAGACGCCGAATACGGCGCTCTTCTTCCTCGCCACCGCGAAGCCCGACTACCTGAAAGCCGCGCCGGGCGGATCGCGCTACATGGAGGAGGATCTCGTTCCGCGAGGGAAGGAAGTCTTCGCCGAGCGCTGCGCGCGCTGCCATTCCAGCAAGCTGCCCGAGAAAGTGTTCAACACGTACTTCAAGCCGGGCTGCATCGGTCCGAACTACCTGAAGTGCTGGAACGATTACTGGACGTACACGAAGACGCCAGAGTTCAAGTCAGAGATGAAGCAGATCGTCATGGCGCCCGACTTCCTGGACAACAACTACCTGTCCAACGAGGTCCGCGTTCCGGTGACGCTGATGGAGACGAACGCGTGCAGCCCGCTGGCCACGAACGCCATCCGCGACAACATCTGGGACAACTTCTCCTCCGAGTCGTACAAGAACCTGCCGTCGGTGGGCAAGGTGATGATCCACCATCCATACACCGGCGAACCGTCGTGGTACGAGATGCCGGGCGGCGGACGCGGATTCACGCGTCCCGCGTCGCTGATCAGTCTGTGGTCGACCGCGCCGTACCTGCAGAACAACAGCGTCGGACACTTCGAATACAGCGGCTCGGTTTCGGATCGCATGGCCGCATTCGACGACGGCATCACGCAGATGCTCTGGCCGGAAAAGCGGAAAGGCAACGGCACGTTCGCCACGCAATCCGGGAAATCTCTCCCGGGATGGATCGACAAAACCACGCAGCGCAGCTCGATCAAGATCGCGCGCGGCTATGTGCCGCTGCTTCTGAAACCGCTGTCCGGCCCGAACGGCATCGAGATCGGTCCGATTCCGGAAGGAACGCCGGTCAATCTCCTCGCGAATATCGATCTCGCGAAAAAAGGCGACGTCGTCAAACTGCTGCTGGACATCAAACACAAGCTGGATGCGTTGCCGCCCGGCGCGAACGACGACGAAGCACGCAAGGTGTTCGCGCCGCTGCTGCCACAACTCCTCGGCGTCTCCAAGTGCGCCGACTTCGTCGTCAACAAGGGCCACTACTTCGGAACGGACTATCTGCCGGCCAGTGAAGGGGAGCCGGGACTTTCCGACTCGGATAAGAAGGCTTTGATCGCATTCCTCAAGACGTTCTGAGAAGATTCCGAAATGGCCTCGGACGAAACGAAGCCCCAGGGCGACTACGAATACATCGTCGTCGGATCGGGAGCGGGCGGCGGCACGGTCGCCGCCCGGCTCGCCGAATGGGGACATCGCGTGCTGCTGCTCGAGGCCGGCGGCGATCCCCGCCTGCTGGAGGGCGGAGACGCCATCCAACCCGATGCGAAACGGACCCGCGACGACTACGACGTCCCGCTGTTTCACGCCATCGCTTCGGAAAACGACGCGATGAAGTGGGATTTCTTCGTCAAGCATTACAAAGATTCGGCGCTGGCAAAACTCGACGACAAATATTACGAGACCTACAACGACAAGAAGGTCGACGGCGTTTTGTATCCGCGCGCCGGCACGCTCGGCGGCTGCACGGCCCACAATGCGCAGATCACCGTCTATCCGCACAATAAGGATTGGGAGTACATCCAGGATCTGATGAAGGATCCGTCCTGGGCGCCGAAGAAAATGCGCAAGTATTTTCAGCGCCTGGAGAATTGTCATCACCGGCCGTTCTGGCGATGGGTCTACAACCTGACGCGCATCAATCCGACGCGGCACGGATTCGGCGGCTGGCTCCATACTCAGGTGGCCATTCCCAAGGCCGCCATCAACGACAAGAAGATCAAGTGGTTCTTTGTCGAGACCGTCGCTGCGTTGCTCACGGATGGCCAGCCCGGCTTACTGCAGCGACTTCGCTGGCTCATCGTCGGCAAAGGCGATCCGAATGACTGGCGCCTCGTCGGCGGCAACTCAACCGGCCTGCGTTTCCCACCATTGGCCACCAACACGCACGTCAGAAACGGCTCCCGCGAGCGCGTTCTCGACGTCGCGAAAAATAATCCGGATAAGTTGACGATCGAGCTCGATGCGCTTGCGACGCGGATCATCCTCGATGAGAACAACCGCGCCGTCGGTGTCGAATACCTCAAAGGAGCAAGCCTCTACCGCGCCTCGGCGAAACCGAATCCAAATCCGGGTGAAAAACGCGAAGTGCGCTGCACGCGCGAGGTCATCCTGGCCGGCGGCGCGTACAACACGCCGCAACTGCTCATGCTCTCCGGCATTGGTCCGGCCGCGCACCTGAAGGAAAAAGGCATCGACGTTCGCGTCGATCTGCAGGGCGTCGGTTCTAATCTTCAGGACCGTTACGAGGTCGGCGTCGTCAATCGCATGAAATTCAAAGAGTGGGGAGTGCTCAAGGACGCGAAGTTCTCGCCGGGCGATCCCCAATACGAGGAGTGGAAAACGAAACGGGACGGCGTCTATACGACGAACGGCGCGGTCGCGGCCATCGTCAGGAAATCCGCCGAGTCGCGCCCTCTTCCCGATCTCTTCATCGTCGCGTTCCTCGGGCTTTTCCGCGGCTATTTCCCCGGATATTCGAAACTCTTTGCCGACAATCTGAATTATCTGACGTGGGTCGTGCTCAAGGCCCACACGCACAATTGCGCCGGCACCGTTCGCCTTCGCTCCAATGACCCGCTCGATACGCCCGAAATCGACTTCTGCTATTTCACGGAAGGAAACGACGCCTCGGGCGAAGATCTGCAATCAGTGATCGAAGGAATCCGCTTCGCGAGAACGCTGACCGAGCTTCTGCGTGCCGAGGGCGTGATCGAGAAGGAAGAACTGCCGGGCGAGGAGAAGGTCAGCGATAAAGACCTCGGCGATTGGGTCAAAGACAACGCCTGGGGGCACCACGCTTCCTGCACCTGTCCGATCGGCGAGCGCGAAAAGGGCGGCGTCGTGAATTCGAACTTCGAGGTTTACGGCACGAAGGGCTTGCGGATCGTCGACGCGTCCGTCTTCCCGAAAATCCCCGGCTTCTTTATCGTCACCTCGGTCTACATGATCGGCGAGAAGGCCGCGGACGTGATTCACGCCGCGGCCAAGTAGTCAGCGGCAGGGAGTGATGTCCAGCGCCGGCTTCGCCTCGCCGGGGCCAGGCATGGAGTTGTTGATGAAGCCGATCAGGAAGAGGACGAAGTTCGGATTGTAGATGTCATTGTGGCCGCTGATCAGATTTCCCGGCGCGCTGGCCACGATGAATGGCGCATGGCGATCGAGACTTGGCGACAGCGGCTTGAGAGTCACGTCGTAGTTCTTGAGCACGTGCACGCTGCCCGCTCCCTGCGCCAATGCAGTTGGCGTGTCTGTCTTGCCCGCATTGGACACTGTGGACGGGGCGGAGAGAACGGGATAGGAGCAGCCGCAGGTATCGCGGGCCAGACCGGCATCGATCTCGCGTTGGAGATCACAGTCCGCGATCTGTTTTGGATCGGTGAGCTTTGCCGGCTCGACCGGCTTTTCCTGCGGTCCGTCATAGACGAGTTGGTGCGTCGTGTACGGCGCGTAATGCCCGAGGCCTGTGACCTGCGCGGCGGCGGTGCTCCACGCCCACGGATGCCACAAAATCCATAAGAGGCGGCCGGCGGGGAAGGCCTTGCCGACCGCGTCGTCGGCGGTGGAGGCAACGGTAAGAAGAATGGGACGCTGTTCCGGCGAGTAATTACCCGCGGATTCGAGATCTTTTGCAAAGTCGCGATAGCGCCACGCCTCGAATGCGGGATTGACGAGGATGACCAGATCGCCGATCCCTTCGCGAACAGGCTTCGGTCCGCCGTTGCACGACGGGTAGCCGACGCCGTGCTTCGTTTGGTATTCGGAAACCTCCAAAGCCTCCACTGCCGAATAGACCAGCGCGCCGCCGAAACTGTGTCCGACGGTAACGGCGTTTACAAAGCGCTGTCCGCCGGTGGCCGTGCGCACTTCACGATCGAGCTCTTTTTGCGTCGCGCCGATCTGAAGGAGCAGATCGCGTCCGCCAAGCGAACCGACGTGCTGCGCCGCCGCCTTCCGGTTGTAGAACGAAAGCGCGGTGTACTTGTGCAACGAGTCGCCGCGCCAGCCGACGTAGATGCCGAACACCGGGCCTTTATTGGCCCGGTCGTCTTTGCGCTCGACAAGTCCCTGCATCACACGGCGATAGCAGGAGAGGTTCTCGTCGCAGACTTTGGCCTTGTGATGCCAGCCGTGAACGAACGTTACTAGAACCGCTCCCGGGCTGGACGCGGAAACCGTATCGCCTCCTCGGGCCACCCGTTTGAGTTCGCGGAAGACTTCATCGCGCTGGCCGACGTCTTTGATGTGGCCGTCGTCGCTTAGCTCGATGATTCCGATCGTGAAAATCTCGCCATTGGATGCGCGGAACTTTTCGATCGATCGGCCGCGGAAAAGCTTCTCCGAGCATTCCTTGCCGCCCTGGCCGTTGTCGACCTGGTTTCGATGTTCCAGGTCGGCAACGGCGATCGGCGGAATCGGCGCGGCGGTCTTCCGATACTGTTCGTGCGACGCACAACCGGCCACTGCCAGCCACAGCACCAGAACTTCAGAAATCCGCCGCGTTCTCATAGAAAAATTTTCCTCCTAGAACGTCTTCAGCAATTCGATCAGCGCCAGCTTGTCGGGCATCGGCAGTTTCGTTCCAAACTCGTGGCCTTTGTCTTCGACGAAGTCGGGGCACTTGTTCACCGCCAGGAACTTCGGCACGACCTGCGTCTTCATCAGGTCCGTGGCCTGCTGCTCGTTGAGGTGCTGCGTTTTGATCTTGTAGAGCGCGTCGATCAGGCTGTTGAAGAGATCAAGGCGTTTGATGGCCAGGTCGACGCCGGCGTCGAGGTTCACGTTCGAGATCAGATTGATCGGCGTGCCGGCCGGGATCGGTCCGATGCGCAGATTCTGATTGGCGTCGATCAGATCGGGATGAAGCTTCTCGACCACCTTACGCAGCTCGTCGGGGAGATAAGGCAGTGGGATGTTGATGTAGCTGGTCTTCGTCGTGCGCCAGACGATGTGCTCGCGCGGCTTGATCATCAGCATCCGCTCGATGCCGTCCTGGAACGCGCGCATGCGGCCGGCCACCGAGGGATCGCCGAAGTCGCTGCCGACCGTGTTGTTGTGCAGGTAGGGGGCGCTCGACCAGAGGCTGATCAGCGACGGCGGACGGTAGTAGCCGGGACCGTTGCCGGGGATGTCGATCGTCAGCGGCCTCGTGGCGTCGAACGGATTCTCGACCTGGAACGCCGCCACCTTCGGCAGAGTCTTGTACGTCTGCGAGGAGAAGTTGTCCCAGATATGTCCGGCCATCGCGTTCGTGGCCGCGGCGCGCGTGGCGTTCGTGCCGATGTCGGTGACCGGCTTGCGGCGCTCGTCCGCCAGGAAGTTCTGCGAGAAGAAATTCGGATCGCTCTGCACCTGCTGGCGGAACCAGTCGGTGCCGGCCGGCGACTTCGGATCGACGTTCTCCGGCGGCTGCTTGCTCGAATGGCAGCGCGCGCAGTTCTCGGCGAAGACGATCTTGCCGCGATTGAGTTGATCGGGCGTTGCCTTGAGATAAGCCGCACCGCCCGGCGCGTCCTTGAGCAGCAGCGGCTGCGCGACCTTGATCAGGTACTTCGCCAGCGCCGGCGACCGCTCTTCGCTCCAGTTCCACGCCGCCGAATTGTTCTGCAGCGTGGCCACTTCCACCGGCGTCTGCGACGCAAACGGATTCTTCGAATCGAATCCGAACCCGCCGACGAGCGGACGGAAATGCTTGCTCCACTCCGGCCACGCCTCGCCGATGTTGAGATAGACGCGGCTGAGCGCGCCCTCGAGGCCGACCGAATCGTCGCCCTGCTTGAGGATGCGCGGAATCACCAGCGACCCTTTGTCGATGCCGTCCTTGATGTTGCGCAGATTGAGGGCGCCGCCGCTGAGGTACTCGACCATCGGATCGTATTGCGCCGGCGCCTTGCCGACCGCCTTGGCCGCACGCTTCACGCGCTCGCCGAGGGAGTAGACGGCGTTCATCGTGCCGGGATTGTTCAGGTTGTCGCTGGAGATGAACGACGTGTCCAGACTGCCCTGCGGATTCGAGTGGATCAACTGCCACACGAAGCTGTCTTCCTGATCCTTGCCCGTCTTCGGATCCTTCGGAACGAACATCGCCCACACCTTCATGTACTGGGCGCCGACGTAATCGTTCAGGTTCTCCCACTTCGGATTCTCGGGATCGGCCGGCGGACGGACCGGGTCGGGTCCGACGTGGCAGAACGAGCAGGCCATGCCCACCACGTACGGGCGGACCAGCTTCTGATTGTTGAAGTAATCAGGATTCTCGTAGTAGTCGTGATTGATGCCGTCGGCGGCGATGTGCTTCTTCCATTCCGCCTGCGCCGCGGCGTCGAACTTCGGATTGTCGGAGATGCGCAATCCGACCACGCCCGACGAGCGGCCGTAAGTCGCGTAATCGATCTTCGTATCGATCTGTCCGTCCGGATCGCCCGGCTTCGGCTCGTCGATGAAGAGACCGTACTGATCCGGCTTCGTCGCCGCCTGGAATCCCGGCTGATTGATGATGCCGATGTCGCGGAAGCGATGCGCGCGTCCGCGCGAGTCCATCGTCTTGAGCAGGTCGGCCGTTCCGAATCCGTGCTGCGCGAGGTAGTCCCACATCAGCCCGGTGTCGCCGACCCACAGGTTCCACACCACGCGCCCTTTGATGTCGTCGGCGTCGAGGTTGAGGTTCGGGCCGTCCATGCCGGGGAAGACGTCCACTTTCGTCTCCACCCAGCTGGGATTGGACGCGTACGTTTTCGTTTGGCCGGACGTGGTTGTCGGCTGGGACGGCTGTTCTTTCGTACACGCAAGGACTGCGGCAAACAACACGGCCAGGACGAGGCTGACGAGGAATCCGACTCCTGCTTTGCGCATGGGCTCGCTCCTTCTCAATTGCTGTTTTCGGGGAAAGACGGACTTTACTGTAGGAGTGACCGCAACGCCAAGTTTCCCTACCCCCATACATCCAGTTTCAAACCGTCGAGGCACGATTTCTGCTCTCAATAACTTCAGGAGAATACGATCATGCACAAATACAAAACCTTTGCGGCAGCTACGTTTGCGCTGCTCCTGATGGCCGCCTGCGGCACCTCCGGGAACAGCATCGGCGACATCTTCGGCGGCGGGAATCCGAACAACGGCACGTACGGCTCGTACCAGATCCGCGGCACGGTCGATTCGGTCGACACGCGCGGCCAGTCGATCTATCTGACCAATGTGAGCGGCTACAACACCAACCTCAACACCGGCCGCGATAACTCGGTCCGCGTCTATTACGACAACCGCACCACCATCAACTATCAGGGCCGGACCTACCGTCCCGATCAACTCGAACGCGGCGATGAGGTCACGGTCAACGTCGATCAGTCGGGCAATCAACTGATCGCGCAGTCGATGGACGTCACCTACAACACGCGCGGCGGCATGGCCTCGGGATCGAGCTATCCGTCGTCCTCCTATCCATCCTCAACGCAGTACTCGACGATTCGCGGCACGATCCGCAACGTCGACACCGTCAACCACACGATCGAGCTGGAGAACACGAACTGGGTTTCCGGCTTCCGGACCAACAACACCAGCAACCGTTTCGTCGTCCGCTACGATCAGAACGCCAGCGTCGATTACAACGGCCAGATGTATCCGATGACCAACCTGGAGCGCGGCGACGTCGTCGACGTGCAACTCCAGGACTTCGGCAACTCGGACTACGTCGCGCAGCGCCTCGTGCTCGTCCGCAACGTCCGGTAATCCTCACCACCTCTTCCAGCCGCGGAGTTCCAACTCCGCGGCTCTCCGCCTCTCCGCACCCTCCGCGTGACCGTTCTCTCCGTCGCGCGCGACGGCTGCGCGCCTCACCGCAAGCCGGCCACGATCCGATCGGCGAATGCGGCAACGGCCTGGCTCGTCCCGGACGCCACATTCGCGCTGTCGAGCGAAGCGATGTCGATCGAGATCCGCTCGTGATGCGTGACCGCGGGCTCTCCGGTGACGTGCGCGATCCACCGGCCGTCGAGCACCACCTTCGCGTCCGGTCCGGCGATGAAGTCTTCAAAGACGACGTCGACCGCGCGCACAGCACCAGCGGGACGCGTCGCGCCCGGCAGGATCACCATTCCCTCAGGCAGCCGGTCGGCGACGTCGTACGCGAGCGTGTGCAGCACTAAAGGCTGCAGCGATGCCGACCACTGCTCGTTCGATCGCACCTGCAACTGTTGATTGGCGAGGCGAACCACGATCTCGCGGCGGTCGAGTCCCGGCGGCAACTCCACGCCGTCGATCGCCACCGGCAATCCGTGCGTCGCAGCCGGCGGCGCGGATGGCGGCAGGCGATCGAGCGAGTAGAACTTGCTCTGCGATTTCGAAAAAAAGCCGCAGCCGGCGAGCAGTAGCGTTAGAAGTAGTACAGCCCTGCGGAGGATCATTTCCCTTTTCCTCTTCCCTTCAGCAGCGCGTCGGGATTCTCCTCGAGGTACGACGCCATGCCTCTCACCGCCTCGGCCGCGCGCGTGAGCTCTTTGATGAGCGTGCCGAGGTCGTAGTTCTGGCGCGGCTGGCTGCCCATGAGCTCCTCGGCGCGTTTCGCCGCGGCCTCGGCCGATGCCGCCGTGTTGCGCAGGCTGTCGACGATCGGACCAACCTTCTGACTCGCGGCCTCGGCATTCGCCGCGGTGTTGCGCAGACTCTTCTCGATCGGGCCGACGTTCTCGCGTGTCGTTGCGGTGATCTTCTCGACGTCGGCAAGCGACCGGTTCAGACGCTTCAGACTGTCGTCGAGCGTCGGATCGTGGACGAGCGAATCGAGACGTTGCGCGGTGTTCCGAAGATGCCCGGCGATCTCCTCGATCGGCAGATTGCGAATGCGTCCGGCGATGTCGCCGACCGCCGCCATCGCGCCTTCCAGTCCGCTGCCGCCCGATGCGGCGGGGATGATCGGAGGCTCGGTCGTCGTAATTAGTCGACCCGTTCCCGGCGCCGCCACCGTATCGAGCGCGACGCCGCTTGCTCCCGGCAGCACGAGGCTCGTCATCAGCGTCGCGCGCATCCCTTTCTGAATCAGCTTGCCGAGGACGTCGTTCATCGTCGCGCGCAGCTCGTCCTTCGTCGTCGATTGCGACACGCCGATCTCGAGTTTGCGCGGATCGATTTCGATCGTCACCGGCGTCTCCAGCGACGCCGTCTGCGGCACGTAGCGCAGGCGCACCTCGCGCACGTGGCCGACTTCGATGCCCTTCATCTGCACCGAGGTTCCCGCGGTCAAGCCGTGAACCGGTCCGGGGAAGTAGGTCACGTACGTGAGCTGCGGACCGTCGGCCGCGCCCATGGCCATCCCTTCGGAATCGTAGAGATCGAAGTGCGTGCCGGGCGCGGCCTCGTCGCCGGCCAGCACCTCCGGCGTGTAGAACGCCACCGGCGCGTTGAGCAGCGACGAGATCGACGCGCCGCCGGTGGAAATGCCGCCGCCGCCGAGGGAAATGTTCAATCCGCCCGCGCGCCAGAAGCGCGTGCTCTGGCGAACCTCGTGTGCGAAGCGCTTGACGATGAATGCGTGCACGTTGGTGATGCCGCGCTTCTCGTCGTACTCGGCGCCGAGGATCTGGCCGACGCGCAGACCCTGGAAGGTGATCGGCGAGCCGACCGCGATCGATCCAAGTCCATGCGCTTCGAGGACGACAGTCTTCCCATCCTCCGGCGCCGAGAGAATGGGCGCGTACTCCTGGCCGGCGAATTCGCTTGTTTGCTCGCCCTCCCCGGGCGCGATGCCGACGTACGTTCCGGACAGCAATCCGCCGAGTCCGCCGCCTTCGAGCCCCGGCTCGACGACCCAGAACTTTGTCCCCTTGTTCAGGGCGTGGTTCATCGAGGCGTCGAGCGTGATGCGGACGACGACCTGCCGCAGGTTCTCGTCGATGGTGATCTTCTGAATCGTGCCGACCTTCGCGCCGCGGAATCGCACCGGGCTGTAACGATCGAGTCCGCGCGCGTCGGCGAAGCGGACGGTGATATCGCCGCCGCCGAAGAATCCGTAGCGAACGACCAGCCAGCCGGCGAAAAAGATGGCCAGCGCCGGAATGATCCAGAGCCACGGCGACCATTTCGCCAGATGAACTTTCGCCCGCGGGGCGTCGACGCCGTCCGCCTGGTCTATCGGATTATGCGAATTCTCGTTCACGGCAACTCTCCTGCCGTCTTCCACATCATCCGCGGCTCGAACAACCGCACCGCCAGCATCACCAGCGCGACCACGGCAAAGAGGGGAGTGGCGCCCGGCCCGGTCTCGATGTTGTCGATCCCTTTGAAGTTGACGATCGGCGCGGCGAGGGCGGCGATGAAGGGGATGATCATCGGCCACCGCACCAGGCGATGCAGCACGCGATACATGCGCGTCCGCCGCACCAGCCCCTTCGTGTTCGGAAAGCGCACGCGGCCCAGCAGCCACGTCATCCCGATCAGTTCCACGATCGGGATGGCTACTCCGGCGACGAGCACCACCACTCCGTACTGCCAGTAGCCGCGATCGGCCAGCAGCTGCACGGTGCCGAAGACGGTGTGCTCCAGAAACGCGGTGAGGTTCTGGTTGACCATGATCGATCCCGCGTACGCCGGAAAACAGAGCGGGACGGCCGCTGCGACCGCCGCCACCGCCGGCACCCATCGCGGCGCAATCGTGTGATCGAGCGTTTCCCCGCACCTCGGGCATGGATCGCCCGGCTGCCGGTTCGTCATCGTCATCTCACAAACGTCACACGAGACGATGTTGTAGCCGCGCGGCGCGTGCCGGTCCGGCATGATGGCCTGCCACACGGCGCGGCGGTCAAGCAGGCGGTCGGCCACGATCGAAAGGACGGCCACGAGGAGATACGTCCACCCGCCGATCCCGATTTCGACCGTCGCGGAGATCGACGCGCGAAAGTACGCGATGAGGCCGGCGATCACGACGACGTCGGTCAGACTCCACAGCCGCAACTCTTCGCTCCACCGGAACAATTGGCCGCGATTCGGAATGTGCCATCCGAATCGAACCGCGCTGAGGACGATCACCTGCAGCAGCGCGCGAACGAAGGGGAAAAGAAAGGCGAAAAAGAGGAAGCCGAACGCAAACGGGAACCACACTTCGCTGTAAATTACCCCCACGCTCGAAACCAGCCGGCTCTCGCCGAAGACGAGCTGCTTGATCGTTGACGCCATCAGCGGCAGAAACACCGCCGGCGGCAACAGCGGAAGGATGGTCAGCGACAAGGCCAGGCTCACCGACGCATCCGCGCCGGTCCGATGCTCCAGCGTCCGGTCGCAGCGATGACACTCCACCGTCCCGCGCCCCGGCAATTCCGGAACGACCTGCGTACTCCCGCAGTCCGCGCAAGTGATGGTTACGGCAGCCACAGCGAGGTGAGCCGGTGCAAGGAGGATTCCCGCGAGTTTTCGAGAGGGGAGACGGTTCACGCGGAGGCGCGGAGACGCGGAGATTTGGTCCCCTCCGCGCCTCCGCGGCTCCGCGTGAAAAAATTCTGGAGAAGCACCGGTGATCGCGATCACCATCTCCCGCTCGCTCCATCACCGCGCGATGTTCGTCATGCGCGCGAGCATGGCTAGATGAAGACCATCATCGAGCCGTTCCGCATCAAAGCCGTCGAGCCGATCAAATTCACCACTCCCGATGAGCGGCGTATCGCACTCGACGTCGCCGGGAACAACGTTTTCCGGCTGCGCGCCGAGGACGTGCTCATCGATCTGTTGACCGATTCGGGAACGGGAGCGATGTCCTCCGACCAGTGGAGCGCGCTGATGCGCGGCGACGAGTCGTATGCGGGCAGCCGCTCCTTCGAACGCTTTCGCGACGTCGTTTCCGACCTCACCGGATTCCGCCACATCATCCCGACGCATCAAGGCCGCGCGGCCGAGCGCATCCTCTTTCACACGATCCTCAAGCCCGGCCAGATCGTCCTCAACAACACGCACTTCGACACCACGCGCGCCAATATCGAAGTCGAGGACGCCGAGGCGCGCGACCTCGTCATCGCCGAGGGGAGGATCCCGTCCGTCATTCATCCGTTCAAGGGAAACATGGACCTCGACCGCCTCGAGCGGACGCTCATGCTCGACGGCGACCGCGTCGTGCTGGTGATGGTCACAGTCACGAACAATTCCGGCGGAGGACAGCCGGTGTCGCTCGAGAATCTTCGCGGAGTTCGCGAACTCTGTACGCGCTTCGGAAAGCCGTTCTTCCTCGACGCCTGCCGCTTCGCCGAGAACGCCTGGTTCATCAAGCAGCGCGAGCCGGGACAGCAGGACCGGACCCCTCGGGAGATCGCGCGCGAGATGTTCTCGCTCGCCGACGGCTGCACGATGTCGGCGAAGAAGGACGGGCTTGCGAACATCGGCGGCTTCCTAGCGATGAACGACGATCGCTGGGCCGAGGAGTGCCGCAACCTGCTGATCCTGACCGAAGGCTTCCCGACTTACGGCGGCATGGCCGGCTATGACCTCGAAGCGGTGGCGCGCGGTCTGGAAGAGGTGACCGACGAAGCGTATCTGCGCTATCGCATCCGCTCGATCGAATATCTGGCCGAACGGCTCACCGCCGGCGGCGTGCCGATCGTGCAGCCGCCCGGAGGTCACGCGGTCTACATCGACGCGCGAGCCATGCTGCCGCACATCCCGCCGCTCGCATATCCGGGGGTCGCGCTCGTGAACGCGCTCTATGTCGACGGCGGCATCCGCGCCTGCGAGATCGGAACGGTCATGTTCGGCCTGCAGCCCGACGGACGCGAGATCCCGGCGGCGATGGACCTTGTGCGCCTGGCCATCCCGCGCCGGCTCTACACGCAATCGCACATCGACTATGTGGCCGAGGCCATCCTGGAAGTCGCGGCGAAAAAGGATGCCCTGACCGGTTATCGAATCACATCATCGGCGAAACGACTGCGGCACTTCACCGCCGAGTTCGCGCCGATCGAGAATGGATCTGCAATTCCGGATGAAACGCAGCAACTCATTCTCGTGGAAACATTTAGCGATTAGCGCCTATCATCCGGTACCGTACGGCAAGGTTCGGTGAGACGATCGGAATGTCTGCCGTTCGTTCGGAGGTAACGCATGAGAATCGTCCGGATCGTGATTGCACTGCTGACCATTTCCCCCGCGCTATTCGCGCAGCCGTTCGGCCAGTACCTACGCCTGCAGGGCGTTCCGCAACACGGCTACATCGAAATCCCGGCCGACGCCCTCCTCCACACGCCGGCGATGACCGTCGAGGCCTGGGTTTCAGTTCGCGACGCAAACGGTGTGGCCAGTTGCTCCTCGATCGCCGGAAAGCAATGGACGACGGCCTGGTGGATCGGCGTCTGCGGCACCACGTTCCGCAGCTATTTCAACGGCAGCGCAAGCCTGAAGGACGGCGGCACCATCCCGGTGGACACCTGGGTGCACATCGCGGCCACGACGGATGGGACGACACGCCGGCACTACATCAACGGAAATCTCGTCCTCGAATCGGCGGAGACCGCGCCGCGCTCGACGTCGACCGCCGCATTCCGCATCGGCAGCGACGTGGCCTACGCCTTCACGCCGGAAGGCGGCATCGACGACCTGCGCATCTGGACGGTGGCGCGGACGGGAGATCAGATTCGCGCGACGATGAACGCGCCCTTCGCCCCCGAGGGGAGCGACCTCACTGGCCAGTTCACGGGCCTGGAAGCCTGGTACCGCTTCGAAGGCAACGCCTTCGACTCCTGGCGCTCCCACCACGGCACAATCCTCGGCGCAGGAATCAGCTTCGGAGGCACCGCGACGCCGTCGCCAGCGAGACACCGCTCCGCGAAACATTGACCATCAACTCTTCCGAACCCGATACCCGAGCCGCTCGAGCTCCGCGACGACGCGCGCAACGTGATCGCCCTGAATCTCGATCTCGCCCTCTCCCGCCGTCCCGCCCGCCCCGCACCGCTTCTTCAACCCCGCCGCCAGCTCCCCCAGCGACGCCGCCGTCAACTGAAACCCGCTCGCGACAGTCACGCTCTTCCCCGCCCGCCGCTTCCGATCGATGCCCACACGAATGCTCTGCTTCGCCGGCTCCAGATCCACCGCGACGTCGACCGCCCCCTCCTCCCGCAGCCGCTTCGCAGCGTCAGGATCGCTGGTCCAGACAAGTCGGGATTTCATCAATGGCAAGGATAGGGCATCGCCCGCTTGTCCAAGGGTCATATCCCTCCGCGACCTCCGCGTCTCCGCGTGAAAGAGGTTCTACGGGCGGTGGAGAACATCAAAAATCCGCCATCCATCTCGCGACGCCCCTTCCACTTCCATAACGAACTCCTCGAATGTGCGATCGAGCAGATCATCAGGCCCTTCTACTGATGTCGTCGCGTTCATCAACTCATGCCAGCAGTGATCATCCGCATACAGCGGTCGATCGGTGAAAAACAACTCCGGCAGTCGCACCTGATGAGCAATGAAGAGCTCTTTACCAACCGGACTACGCTGCGACACTGCCAGGTACATCGGGATGCCGCTGATCTTGATCACGAGGAAACAATCCCTGACGACCAAGAACCGGATTATTGGTAAATACGGTCACCGTAGCCGCCAAACTAGCCGGCGGATGTTCATTTTCTATTATGATCAGCTGAGCGCTGCTGTTTGCGGCGATGGAAGAGTAAAACCGATCCCGCAGATCAGACCCGAGTAGCGGTGGCTCGACTCCTTCGGGCTCACGATAGGCAAGTAAGGGGGAGTCTAGAACGAGAAATCCGGCATGGGGCAAGGAGTTCGCAATGCAGTAATTCAGAAGCGTCACGGTAAAAGCGGCATGCGTTACAGCCCGTAGCCCCTTACCGTAACTACTTCGCGGCTGACCGCCGACAATGAAGTCGCGCGTGCTGTTGTCAAAATGTACTCTGCCACTCCCGGGGAAGTGCCAATCGTCGAGTACTCCTTCCATCTCTTTTGAAAAGTCATCTGCAACGCTGGCCGGCAACGCTGATGTAACCAACGGAGATGAATCCTCATCGCCATGTGGTGCTGCGAGTTCCGTCCTCTTCTGCTCCAACTCCTCAATACGTTGCAGTAGTGCTAGTGCATGCTGAAGCGTAGTCTGCCTTTCAAAAAGATCGGAGAACGCGGACCGTCTGCCGGCGACATCGGACGCCAGTAGCGACTCGATTCGGTGTTGAACGGCGTTGATCGTCGTAGTGGCCACCATCTGTGAAGAGAGCACGTCCTGTCGCTCGATATTCAGCGCCGCCACAGCAACGTCTAGATTTGTTCGCAAACCAAGAATACTCTCCATCTCGGCTTTCGCAGCCTCAGCTACTGCGATCACGTCGCCGTCGCACATTTCAGAAGATTCCCCATGGTGAATCGGCAGCGCGCCACATAAGGGGCACGCTGATACAGGAAGATGCACCAGTAACGACCCTGCTTCGGCGATCGCCTCGAGTCGTTTGATGTCGCTTTCATAGTGCTCACGAAGAAGTTCAAAGCGCGGCAGCAACTCGTCAATCTCATCTCGCCGAGTACTTAAGATTTCACGCTGGCGCCATGCTTCGTGGAGAGTTTCCTGCGCAGCGGTTAGCGCAGCTTCAGTCCCGTTGAGACGTGCTCGTTCGCGTTTCAGCGCTTCGTCAAGTCGCTGCAAGTCAGATTCAACATCCGGCATCGGATCATCGGTTGCGAGCTGTCGTCGCAACTCTGCGATGACCTCGTCAATCGTGCTGATACGTTGCGTCGCGGCCTCGCGTGCGACCACGCTCTCAGCCACTTTGACGAGCGCCGCGTCATCAACTCCTGTAACTAGCAGGCGAAACACAGCAAAATCTCTGGTCCGAAATATCACCTGTCCAGTTTCAACTAGTGAGTCCGGCTTTGTAATATCAGCTTCGTGGATGATGAAAAACGGCGCGAGGAGACGGAGCGTTAACGCCAATGTTTCACCGTCCGCGTTCTTTTGGACCACCCGTCCACTCAGGCCGATCTTGTTTAAAAGGAACGAGGAAAGCGTGTTTTTCTTTCCGCTAGCCTTTGCGCCTAGTTTAACTCCTCCCTTTGCCGGTGCGTGGATCAGTCCTGCGTGCCATAAAAGGTCGCCGCCTTCAGTGCTCCTTTCGAGTGTGAACACCGACGAGTCGGCGGCTTCTACGCCCATGAAGATTCGGTCGTAACCTACCCTCTCCGGGATATCCTTAAGAGGCTTAGAGCCACCAAGCATGTAATCAATCGTTGCAGCCAAGAAAGATTTGCCGGTATTTGAAGCGCCGCATATAACATTTAGGCCTTCCTGGAACTCAACTGCAGCTGGCTGACGGTCCGGCCCCCAGTAAACCAGATGCCTAAGCTGCAGTCCGCTATATTTGGCCATGGCTATCCGCCTTCCATGGGTTGAAATTCGGATGTCCATTGAAACAAGGTTTCTACTTGGGCGCGTATAGCGTCTTCACCCCGAGGACCGAAGGTATCCCATACCCACTGTGTTCGTATGCGCAAACCTATGATATAGGCCGACTGAAAAGCGTCTAGAAAAGGCAAGGCGTCATCAGTAACCACATAGTAAAAGCCGGACGAAGTAGAAGTTCGAGCTATAAGTCCGCGACTCATCATCAACAAAAGGCCGCGCTCCATCAGTGAACGCCTAATGAGAAGTTCGCTCGATCGAAGTGGGACAGCGGCGTGTAAGCTTGGCGGCCCTCCCACATCGGCCGAGTGCACGACGAAATGGTCCAGATCGGAGAGAGCTTGAACCCGAAGGGCCGAGGGATACGCTGTGCCTAGCAGGCACACTGCTCGAAACCCGTACTCGAGGGCTGTGTTGAAGACCTGTCGGCGAGACGCGAAAGGTGTGCTTATTTCACCCATATAAGGCCGTCAACGTTCGCAAGTTGGTGGCATACGCCATGCCGATCTTGCGTCTCAGTGCATGAACATAGTGCATTACTCGTCAATGCTAGATCTGCCGCCTTGTTCGTAGTGGCACGAACTCTGGCAAGGCCGTCCGCATGAGGGGACTCGCACGTGTCAACAACGCCATGATGAATCTCATCTTGCAGGTGCTCGAACGTTCCAGGCGGAACAGCGTCCCGCGCGAAGTTTCGCAGCGCTTCCGCAGAGAAGAAGCTTTCTCGTGAACGTTGGAAATGCTTTGCAAGTTCGGGCTCACTATCAAGTTGTAACGGATTCTCGATCTGACGGCCGAGGTGATCTGAGTAGGCAGCAAGTAATTGCTGCACGTAGCGCAGCTCGCTACTTTGAATGATGTTCGGTGGCCCATCATGAAGCGGACGGGTCGGCAGTCCACCGCCGAAACGTGTCGAGTAGAAGGGCGTTCGCTGGTGGCCGATGATTAGCTCCGCGACCGATTTATAGGAGAATATCGAAAAGTCAAAGGCATCGAAATATGTTTTGAATTCGCCCTGTAGCTGCACGGGACCAGAGGTCGTGATATTCGCAGCGCATTTGTCGGCCCATATTGCCTCAAGATTGAGTCGCAGTGTTGCGGGCTTCAGAAGTAGTTTTTGAAGTGCCGTACCGAGCCCCTGTGATGCGACAAAATAATAACGTCGCGGCGCTTTGTATTCACCTTTCCACGAATGGTAGATTACCTTCGCGATTTCCGGCCATACGTCAGACGGTGTTAGCCGGCGGTGGTATCGCTTGCATTGGTAGTTATCCCACACACCAACGAAAGCTGCTTCATCAAGGAAGCCAACGACGTCGCAACCTTGGTCACCGGCCCCAGCGAGTCGTCTCACAGCCAAGTATTCCGTTTCGAGGGAGTGAGCCCACTCCTCGATGAACTCTTCCCATTGCTCCGGCGACATGATCTCAATGCGTTTGACGGCCGGGATGTTTGGACCAGTAGTTACAGCACCAGCTGCATATGCTCCACTAACCGTAGAGTCGCGGAGAGGGCGAACGTCAGTTAGTTGCATGCTTGAGTGTAGTGTTGCATGTGATGAATCCAACTGCAATCGTAAGATTCCGCCGGTAATGGTACTCAACTGAGAGACGTGCGGTCAGGCGGACCGATTTCGCCCAGCGCGCGCACTGCGATCGAGTACCGCTACCAGTTCTGAAATGTCGCATTCGAGCGCAATGCCGAGGCGGAGAAGCATTGCGAGGCCCGGCAACGTTAACCCTCGTTCCATATTGCTGATGAACGGGTGATTTGAGTCGATCAGTTCGGCCAGTTGCTGTTGCGTCAGGCCGCGGGCGAGGCGGAGTTCGCGCAGGTGACGTCCGAAGATGACGCCGTCGCTTTCGCGCTTCGTCATGGATGAATGCACCATCCTCGTTGACGAACCAAGCGGATGAATGTATTGTTAACAGTACAAACAAAGGAGATCATCATGGACGCAAACACCCCCACCCGTATCCGCCACATCTTCCTTTCTCCTCGTCCTCATTTTCCGTTGAATACCGTCGCGGAGTTGTTGGAGATGTCGGTCGAGGAGTTGAAGGCGGAGATTAAGGATGGGGCGATTGTAGCGGTTTCGACGGCGGTGGGCGTTCGGGTGACGCGGGAGGAGATGGTGGCGGCGGCGATGGGGCGGTGGGAGCTGGCGGTCATCGAGAGGGCGCTCGGGCGGGAGGCATCGCGGGTGTTGCCGGAGGCGATCCGGCTCGTCGAATTGCGGGCGCGCGTTCCTCGGTATCAGAAAGAGATGCTGCGGTATCTGGCGCGGCAGGAGGGGACGTCCATCGGCACGGTCCTTTCGCGCGAGCTGGAGGACATGGCGTCGGCGCGTGCCGAGGAGCTGGCGGTGGCGGTGCCGTCGGTTGCGGTCGCGTTGCAGTTTGCGGGCGGGTGATCGCGGACGCTAGGTTTCGGCGGGAGGTTCGGGCGGCGGGAGGACTGGTGTCGGCGGCATGCGGGCGGCGGCGAGGCGGCGCATGACGTCGCCGATGTCCGCGCCGAGGACTTCGATCAGTTCCAGGACCATCGGGAGGCTCGGGATGTTGCCGCCGTACTCCAGGATGCCGATGTAGGTCGGTGTGACGCCGGAGCGCTGGGCGAGTTTCTGGCGCGTCCAGCCGCGTTGCTCGCGCAGTTGTTTCAGGATCGCGCCGAAGCGTGCCGCATCAGGGTCGATCCGCATCGCGCGAGGCATGCATGCATGATAACTCAGCGCTCGCTCAAACCGTGGTTGGAACCCCTCGCTTCGTTGTGAGCTCGCGAGCTTCATTTCCAAGCTCGCTAGCTTCAAAACGACGCTCCGGAGATTGAAAACGTTGCCCCAGCTCTTTCCAAGGTCTGGACGGATGCTTCATTTCGAACCAACAGCTCTTGCCTTGGAAAGAGTGATTGGTTCTCCTCGAAGCTCGCGCTCAAGCCAAGGTTTGAGTTGTTGCCGCAAAATGCAGCAACGGAGCTGTTGGATGTGGCATCGATGAGCTGAATGCGGCTTTCGATGCATCGAACCGTAGCATCGATGATTACCTTGGTAAGAGCTGGAGTTAGGCAAACAGGCATTGATGCTTACCGAGGTTTGATCCGCAGATTGCGCAGATGGACGCAGATTTCTATCTGCCTTGATCTGCGGCATCTGCGGATAGACTCCCGTTCCATTTCGAAGGAGGAACGGTATGTCTGACAAGAAGATCATCGCGGTCGTTGGGGCGACGGGAGCGCAGGGCGGCGGGTTGGTTCGCGCGATCGCTGCGGATAAGGACGGTCCCTTCGTCGCGCGGGCGATCACGCGCGACGTTAACTCCGACAAGGCGCGCGAGCTTGCCGCCCTCGGTGCCGAGGTTGTGGCGGCGGACGTCGATGATCCGGCGAGCTTGCGCAAAGCGTTCGAAGGGGCGTATGGCGCGTACTGCGTCACGTTCTTCTGGAACCATTTCTCGCCGACCCAGGAGCTGGCGCAGGCTCGGGCCATGGCGGAGGCGGCGCGCGACGCCGGCGTGAGGCACGTGGTCTGGTCGACGCTCGAGGACACGCGGAAATGGGTGCCGCTCAGCGACGACCGCATGCCGACGCTGATGGGGCGGTACAAGGTTCCGCACTTCGACGCCAAGGGCGAAGCCGATCAGATTTTCACGGAGCTCGGCGTCCCGACGACGTTTCTGCTGACGTCGTTCTACTGGGACAATTTCATCGGCTTCGGCATGGGACCGACGCGTGGCGCGGACGGGAAGCTGGCCATCACGTTGCCGATCGGCGACGCGAAGCTCCCCGGCATCGCCGCCGAGGACATCGGCCGCAGCGCGTACGGCATTTTCAAGAAAGGTCCGGAACTGATCGGGAAGCGCCTCGGCATCGCCGGCGAACATCTCTCCGGCGCGGAGATGGCCGCCGCGTTCTCGGAGCTCCTCGGCGAGGAGGTTCGTTACAACGAGGTCGAGCCGAGCGCTTATCGCGGCTTCGGCTTTCCGGGCGCCGAGGATCTCGGCAACATGTTCCAGTTCAAGCGCGACTTCGAGAAGGACTTCCGCGCCGCGCGCCCGGTGGACGCGACACGGGCGCTGAATCCGAAGCTGCAGAGTTTTCGCGAGTGGTTGAACGCGAATCGGGAGCGAATTCCGAAAGCCTGATCCGCAGATTACGCAGATGTACACGGGGCGTAGCCGCAACCGATTCTTCCGGTCGAGAGTCCCTCTCCCGCGTCTTCTTGCGGGGAGAGGGAGACACGAAGTGCGGGTGAGGGGCGTTTTACGAGGCTCGATCCTGCCAAGCGCCGCCCCCTCATCCGCCTTCGGCACCTTCTCCCCCGCAAAAAACCGCGGGGGAGAAGGACTCTCAATGTGACGAACGCGCGAGGATCGTCGAAGAAAACCTTTCGCGGTTCGCGCAGAATCTATGAGTTGGTCGTACAGATCAACAGCGGTTAAATCTGTGTCCATCTGCGGTCATCTGATGGAAAGAACCTAGCGGTTCAGCGGAACGAGAATCAGCGCCAGATCCCACGCGAGATGGGCGATCAGCGACGGCACCACGCTGCGCGTCAGGCTGCGCAACGCCGACCAATAGAGACCGCAGAGGAGCGCGATCGCGGCGAGCAACGGCGAGCCAAGGGGGAGATGGGCGATCGCGTAGCCTGCTGCGGTGAGGACGATGATCGCCAAACGGCTCGCCGGCAGGCGCTGCGCGATCCACTCCTGAAAGGCTCCGCGCCACATCAGCTCCTCGGCGACGATCACCGGGACCGCGAACGACAGAATGGCGACCGTCTTGCGGCCCGTCAGAAACGTCGCGTAGAGATTCGCAGTCTCCAGGGCCAGCGCCGGAACCCTTCCGGCAACGAGCGGGAAGAGTCCGTAGGTCGCAGCAAGCATGATCGCTGCGCCGAGGAGACCGATGAGAATCGTGGAAGAGGAGGGACGGAAGAGCTCACGGACGTCAGGCCAGCCGGCGCTCACGATCGCCGCCGGCACGATGATCGCCGCAAGACCGATCGGAATCCAGGGATCGACGAACCTTGCCAGCAGCATCGCGGCAGCCCAGGCCAGCGGTACCCCTGCCCCAATTAGCGTCCCGATTCGCGTCCTCACGACGAGCGGCCCCGCAGCCGTTTCATGCCCGTCTCGATGAGCCCCCAGAATCCCCCTGGCCGCTGCTGATCCTCGGCGATCGCGGCGCGCGCGGCGTCGTCGAAGTGCAGCCGTCCCTCGTGTCCGATGAGGTCCCAGTAGCGAGCGTCCTGCGCGAGGAGGTCGTGAGTCAGTCCGACGACGATCTCGCGAGCGACTGCCCATCGCGCCCGCGTCACGAAGCGGACCCACCGCGCCGACAGTCCCGGCGTCAGCACCGGAACGCGGACCACGAGCGGATCCGCCAGTCCGAGGGCTCGCGCGGTCCGCAGGAGAATGTCGCGGCCGGAGAGGATCTCGGGGCCGGGGATGTCGAACGCCGTCGATTGCGCAAGCTCGACTTCGAGTGCCGCCACGAGCGCCACCAGGACGTCGTCGATCGCTACCGGTTGGGTCTTCGAATCGAGCCAGCGCGGAAGAACCATGAACGGCAGGCGCGCCGCCAGATCGCGCACGATGAGGAAGGAGAGACTGCCGTGGCCGATGATCATGCTGGCTCGTAACTCCAGCACCGGCACCTCTCCGTCGGACAGAATCTCTCCCACCCGTTCGCGGCTCCGGAGATGTTCCGACGCCGGCCCCGCGCCGGGAGCGACGCCGCCGAGGTAGATGATCCGCCGCAGGCCGGCGTCCGCAGCGGCGTGCGCGAAAATCCGGGCCGCCGCTGCCTCGCGTTCCCGGTAGTCACCCCCGCTGCCCATTTCGTGGACGAGGTAGTAGGCGGCGTCGCAGCTTTGCATCGCCTTCCGCACGGCGACGGGATCGGCCAGGTCCGCCTGCACCCACTCGCTGCCGGGAAACCGCCGCTCCGCCCGCGCCGCATCCCGCGACAGGCACCGCACGCGCAGCCCGCGCCGCTCGAGCACCGGCCGGAGCCGGTAGCCGACGAATCCCGTTGCTCCTGTGAGTAGAACCGTCGTCATTCGCGTGGTGGAAGTCTGCACGGCATCATGTCACTTCACCAGCGGTTACAAGGGAGCGAAAAGCGAAAGGCTGATCCGCAGATTACGCAGATGAACGCAGATCAACAGCGTTTGAATCTGTGTACATCTGCGTAATCTGCTGACAGAAAGTTACAATCCTCGCGTGCCCGCGCAAATCGTTTTTCTCACTCTCTACCTCGGGCTGACGTCCGGCCTGCAGCAGTTCGATTTACAGGTCGGCCGCGATGTGAGATCCGTTCGCGTGTTTGTCGATGGCAAAGAGTCCGCTGTAGTCAACGCGCCGCCGTGGCGCACTCTCATCGACCTCGGGCCTGCCTTCGAGCCGCGGGAAGTGATCGCTGTCGCCTACGACCGCGATGGCGATGAAGTGGGCCGGACCGCGCAGATCATCAACCTGCCGCGGCCTTCCGCCGAGGTCAATATCGAGCTTCAGAAGGATCAGGACGGTATTGCCGCGGCGTTGCGGTGGGAAAATGTTTATGGAAAGCAGCCGACTCGGAGCACGATCAGCGTCGACGGGAAAAGCCTTCATGTCAACTCACAGCTTCATGCGCGTCTGCCGGCGTTGGACGCCAACAAGCCACACGTCATCAACGCGGAGATGCGCTTCGCGGACGGCTTTGTGGCCCGCCGCGAAGTCGTGATCGCCGGCGAAGCGATCAGCGACTCGATCAGCTCCGAGCTCACTCCGGTGGTAGTCACGGGAGATCAAAAAGCAGCCTCGCTCGATGGCTGTTTTTCCGCGCATGGGAAGCCCCTCCGTGCAAGGACCTCCGAAACGGACGCGGAAGTGGCCTTCGTACGCGAGCCCAACGTCAATGAGTTCGCCAACACGCTCGATCCTGATCATGTCGTTCGCAATGGACGCAATGCATGGAGATCGTTGCCGCGGCCATCGCATCAGCTTGCGCTCGATCCAGGAACGACGATGCATTACACCTGGCCGATCGTTCGTGTTACGGCGGCGCCGGGACACGTGGCGGCGAACCTCTTCGATATGTCCGATGACATCAGCTCGCGTGCTCTGGGAGTGCCCGGCTTTCTGATCCTGGCTTTTGATGCGAACGCGGAGAGTCACCCTCTCCAAACGGTCGAGCCGGGAAGTCAGCGCCGCTTTGCTGATGCCGTGGCTGTGGCGGCGGTTAACGGCGTTGCGGCTGCGCATCGCCGCGCAGTGGTGATGGTGGTCGATTGCACGTTTGACCTGGAGCACGACAGCAGCTCCGCGGAGCCGGCAGCGGTTCGGCGCTACCTGGAATCGATCGGCGTTCCGCTGTTCGTCTGGTCGGTCAGCGGTCCGCGTCCCGACCTCGAGACCGAGTGGGGCGAGATCGAGGACATCTCCGCTCCAAACCGGCTTCGCCTGGCCGTGGAGAGGCTTCGCTCGACGCTGGCCTCGCAACGCGTCGTCTGGATCTCGAGCGATCCCCTTACCGCGCTGCGCGTCGACGCCGATCCGCGATGCGGCATGACGCCTCTGGCCCACCTCGGCGGCGGATACTGACTCGATTGAAAAATCTGGGACGCGTTCGATTCACCCGCTTCCCGAGCATCAGCAGCACAGACAGGAGTGTCTGTGCCACACTAAACCTGCCGATACCTACAAGTGGTGACCGAGGCGAGACGGTGTGGCACAGACACTCTTGTCTGTGCTTTCGCAAATTGCTGCGCCTGAAATTGCTAAACCAGTCTCGACACGCGTTGTTTACAGCCTCTCAGCGTTTCGTCGCCTTCTTCGCTGCGGGTATATACCCCATCGCCCTCTCCGCCAACGCGGTAATCGTCAGCGATGGATTTACTCCCGGATTCGCGGACATTGCGGCGCCGTCGATTACGTAGAGGCCGTCGTAGTTGAAGATGCGGTGGTGGTCGTCGATTACGCCGTTCTCCGCGCTTGTGCCCATGCAGGCGCCGCCGAGGATGTGGGCGGTGGTGGGGGTGCCGAGGAGGGTTTCGGTGAGGAGGCTGCCGGCGAAGCCGTCGATCTTTTGTTCGACGCGGCGCGCCAGCTCTGTCGCCTCCGGGATCGCGGCGCTTGGTGCGGGTCCCTCGGCAAGTGCGGTCGTGAGGCCGAATGTGCCGAGGCGGAGGCGGAGGTGGCCTTCGAGTGTGCGCATGTAGAGCAGGATCATCGTCCGCTTCGCCCAGTCGTCGACGAACCAGGCGCGCAGGAAGTGGAGGGGATGCCGCAGCATCGCCGCGAGAACGCGGATCAGCCGCACGGGCGCGCTCTCGCCCGGCACGTGCGGCGACATCAGCAGGCGGAAGAAGCCGGAGCCTTTTCCGTAGCGCACCGGCTCGAGGTGGGAGTGGTCGTCGGTGTGGAGCACGCTGGTGATGGCGATGCCTTCGCTCAGGTCGCGGCCGGCGCGCGTGGTCACGCCGATGAGCGATTCCGAGTTCGTGCGGACGAAGGCGCCGACGCGATCGGAGAGGCGTGGCAATCCGTCCGCGCTGTTTTTGAGCTTTAGCAGCAGCGGCACCGTGCCCATCACGCCACCCGCGAAGATCACGTTGCGCGCGATGAACGTGCGGCGGCGCTTGCCGAACCAGCCGATGCCCGAGGTGGCGTCGATCTGGTAGCCGCCGCCGGCAAGCTCGCGCACCCATGTCACCTCGGTGTCTGCTTCGATCCTCAGGCCGCGCTTCTCGGCGAGCCAGAGGTAGTTTTTGTCGAGCGTGTTCTTGGCGTTGTGGCGGCAGCCGGTCATGCAGGCGCCGCACTGAATGCAGCCGGTACGGTCGGGACCTTCGCCGCCGAGGTAGGGGTCAGGGACCGTCTTGCCGGCTTCGCCGAAATAGACGGCCACGCGGGCGGGGACGATCTGATCGGGCCGGCCGATGTCTCTGGCGATGTCGCGCAGAACCTGATCCGAATACGTGTCGGCCGGATACTGCACCGCCCCCAACATCCGCAGCGCGGTGGCGTAATGCGGCTCCAGCTCCTTCTTCCAATTGGCGAGATGACCCCACGACGGCAGCGTGAAGAACTCGTCCTTTGGAGTGGGCAACGTGTTGGCGTAGACGAGTGAGCCGCCACCGACTCCCACGCCGGAGAGCACCGTGACGTGGCGCAGGAAGGTCATCTTGAAAATGCCGCGAAAGCCTGCCGCCGGCATCCATAACCAGCGGCGCAGATTCCAGTTCGACTTCGGGAAGTCCTCGGCTCGGAAACGCTGTCCTTTCTCCAGCATCACGACGCGGTAGCCCTTCTCCGCGAGGCGCAATCCGGAGACGCTGCCTCCGAAGCCGGAGCCGATGATGGCGTAGTCCCAATCCATGGGCGGGAAAGCTTATCCGCAGATTCCGCAGACAGACGCAGATTGAAGACGGTCTTGACTGCTACTGTTGACGTGACATTCGCATCCAAAAGGAATCGAAATCACAATGAACCGTCCGCCGGCGATCGTGCGACATTCCATCCTTCTGCTCGCGGCACTGGCAGCGATCGTTGCGGTGTTTGCGCGGCCGGCGATTCCGCAGGATCCTGCGTACCATCAGTTTGCGGATCAGCGCTCCTTCTTCGGCATTCCGAACTGCCTGAATGTTCTCTCCAATCTCCCGTTTGCCATCGCGGGTCTGCTCGGCATCTCGGCGACGATGCGCGGGCGCGGCAATCCGTGGACGCGCTGGCCCTACCTTGCACTCTTCGCCGGAGTCGCGCTGACGACCTTCGGATCCGGCTACTACCATCTGCAGCCGGACAACGCGCACCTGGTGTGGGATCGCTTGCCGATGACCGTCGGGTTCATGGGACTTCTGACGGCATTGCTGGCCGAGCGCGTCAGCGTCGCGGCCAGCCGGTGGCTCTTCGTTCCACTGCTGTTGCTCGGCGCCGGGAGCGTCCTGTACTGGTATTGGAGCGAGCTTCGCCACGCCGGAGATCTCCGCCTCTACATTCTGGTGCAGTTTGGTTCTCTGCTTCTGATCGTGTTGATCCTTCTGCTGTATCGGGCGCGCAACGCCGGCACCGGCTATATCGTGGCCGCCCTCGTCGCCTACGCGGCAGCGAAGGCGTTTGAGCAGGCAGACAGCGCGATCTTTTCATTTGGCCACTTCGTCAGCGGTCACACGATCAAGCATCTGGCCGCGGCAGCGGGGGTGGCGTTCCTCGTCGCGATGCAGCGGGCTCGCAACAAACCAGGGCACGCCTTCGCCCGCTTGGACAAAATTGACAATAACTCGTAGTCTTACGGGCCGAAACCATGACCCGCATCCCGATCGCTCTCCTCTCTCTTCTCTTCGCCTCCTCGCTCTTCGCCGACTCCGCGCAGGTCGACTTTCTTGCGGCGGTGCAGAATCCGTTGAGCGCGACCATCGCGGTGACGAATCATGGGCCGGACGTCGCGCGGAACAGCGTCATCACCATCGATATCCCGCCTGGGCTGGTGCTCCAGCGGCTCATCGGGACGGAAGGGGATTGCGATCTGTCGCGGCGGCCGGTGCGCTGCTCGATCGGCGATCTTGCGGTCATCGATCCGCCGAACAACGTTTTCTCGCACTACATGGGGGCTGATTTCACGGCGCCGTTCGCCGATGCGACGTACGTGGTGACGTTCACGGTCTCGTCCGATACGCCCGATCCCAATCCGGCCACGAACACGGCTTCCGTCACCTTCACCACCAAGCTCGAGGCAGACCTCGGCGTCCTCGTTCATCTCGCGCCCGACCTCGACCGGATCGAGCCGGGACAATCGGCGGCGTTCTGGACCTTCGTCGGCAACAACGTGCGCAACAACAAGACGCCGAACGTGCGGCTCGACTACGCGGTGACGAACGGCGTGATCGAGAAGATCGAAGCGCCGCCCGCGGTGTCGTGCTCCATCGCCGGCGCGACGGCGGTTTGTACGATCGATTCGCTGCCGCAGAACCTCGGCCTCATCACGGTCACCGTCAAAACCACGCCGGACAAGCTGGCCGGGAAGGCCACCCTGTCGATGAAAGCGACGGGCGACGTGCCGGAGAGGACGCCGGCCGACAATCAAACCGAAGGCGTCATCCCGATCTATCAGACGTATGCCGTGACGACGGTTGCCGACAGCGGGCCCGGCTCGTTGCGCGATGCCATCGTGCAGGCGAACGCTCACTGCACTCCGGGACCGTGCCGGATCGCCTTCGAGATTCCGCCGCCTGTGCCGGCCGAGGGGTGGTTCACGATCACGCCGGTCGAGCCGCTGCCGTCGATCACGGCAGACCGGGTCAGCGTGGAAGGATTGCGGCAGACGGCATTCACCGGCGACACGAATCCTGCGGGTCCCGAAGTCGCCATCGATGGGCATCTGGCGCGGCGCGGGTTGAAGATGGTCTCGCGATGCGAAGCGGTGATCGAAGGCCTGGCCCTCGGCAACTTCGATGAAGACTACGGACTGACGTTCAACGCCGGCGCGGACTGCCCTCAGGCGTACCGGCCCGATCGCCGGAGCGTCGCGAGCAATGTCATCGGCGTCGCTCCGGACGGCGTGACCCCGTGGCCGAATCTGCGCGGTCTCAATCTCGACGGCGCCGTCGCGGGCGTTTCGAAGAACGTGATCAGTCACAACCAGTTCAGCGGTATCGGGATGTGGAGCGGGTCGGTCGATTTCGAGCAGAACCGGATCGAGAGCAATGGGGCGAGCGGGATTTTCCTCGGTCCGCTCGTCGATCGCGTCGCGATCGACAACAACGTCATCGCCGGTCAGCGAGAAATGGGCGTGGCGGCGGCACGCAGCAAAGCGAGAGTGGAGATTCGCGGCAACGCCATGAAAGACAACGGCGGCCTCGGCATCGACTGGGGATTGGATGGAGTCTCGCCAGTCGACGCCGACGATCGAAACGGCCCATCGAATGCGCCGGTGCTCCTCGCGGCCACGTACGACGCCGCGCAGAAAAAGACGCTCATCACCCTCTCGCTCGCGTCGACGCCGTTGAGCGCAGACACCTACCGCGACGATCTCATCGACGTTTACGGCAACAGCACGCCCGACGGCGACGGCGAGAGGCCGCTCGGGACCGTCCATGTGAAGCCGGGCACGAACGGCACGATCACCATCGCAGTGCCGGGCGACCTCCGCGGTCAGTGGCTCAACGCGACATGGTCGCGTGACAACCCGATCGAGTATTTGGAGCCTGTATCTGCCCGCGCGACGTCGGAGCTGAGCAACGCCATCTTCGCTGGACAGGGCTGGCTCCGGCCCCCCGACCGCACCCGGCGGTGAATAGGCGCGTCACTCTCGCGAAGCCCGACGCCGGAGGCGTCACGTAGGGTAGCCGGTGGTCCGAGCGAAGCGAGCGACCACCGGAAAAACGATGGCGCGCATTCACCGACCCCGGCAGGGGTCGCGTATCAAATACCAGATGGCGTGACTTCTCTCCGCGACCGCTGCCGCGGTCGGGAAATCGGGCGCATTCGGGTCCGGTGGTCGCTCGCTTCGCTCGGACCACCGGCTACCATCCGTGCCTCCTCCGGAGGCAAAGATCCGCACATCAAGACGACGACGAAATTGCCGGTACCGCTCCCTTTGCGCGGAACTAAGCAACGCGATCTTTCGCCGGTCGGCGCGTGGTTCCGGCCGCAGCCGGCGCTAACGCGCACCGTATACTCGCGCATCAATGCCGGTTCAATCGGGGACGCGCTTCGGGCCTTACGAGATCGTTGCGCCTCTCGGAGCGGGCGGGATGGGCGAGGTGTGGAAAGCGCGGGATACGCGGCTCGATCGCATCGTGGCGATCAAAGTTCTGCCGGCCGCTCTCACGGACGACCCGCATTTCCGCAGCCGGTTCGAGCGGGAAGCGAAGACCATCTCCCAGCTGAACCATCCGCACATCTGTACGTTGCACGACGTCGGTGACGCGGACGGGGTCAAGTACCTGGTCATGGAACTGGTGGACGGCGACTCGCTCGCGGTTCACATCGGCCGAGGGGCGCTGCCGATGAGCGAGGTGCTTCTCTACGGCTCGCAGATCGCCGACGCGCTGGACCGGGCCCATCGCGCGGGGATCGTTCATCGCGACCTGAAGCCCGGCAACGTGATGATCACCAGGGGCGGCGTGAAGCTGCTCGATTTCGGACTGGCCAAGACTGCGGCCACGTCCACGACAAAGTCGTCGCCCGACAAATCGACGATGGTGCAACAGGAGCCGCTCACGGGCGAGGGGATGGTAGTGGGCACCATTCAGTACATGTCGCCTGAGCAGCTTGCCGGCGACGCGGTCGATGGCCGCAGCGACATCTTCGCGCTCGGGACAGTGCTGTACGAGATGGCGACCGGCAAGCGGGCGTTCATCGGATCGAATCGCACGTCGTTGATCGCTTCGATCATGAGCAGCGCTCCTCGGCCGATGGCGGAGTTGCAGCCGCTCACCCCTCCGGCGTTCGAGCATGTGGTGACGAAGTGCCTGGTGAAAGATCCCGACCGGCGGTGGCAGAGCGCGTATGACATCGCCGAAGAGTTGCGGTGGATCGGCACCGAGCGATCGGACGCGATCGGGACGAACGTTGGAGCCAAACCGCCCTCGCGCGTTCGTGCGGCCATTCCCTGGCTGGTGGCGGTTGCGGCCATGGCGATGACAGGAGTCGCGTTTTGGAAAGGGCGTAACCCGCCGGCCGTCCGCGTCACGAAAACGGTCGTCAGCCAGGATCTGGAGAGCTCGTGGAACATGGCGCCGGCCATTTCTCCGGACGGCCGGCATGTCGCGTATCCGTCCAGGGGAGCGTTGTGGATCCGCAGTCTGGACGAGCTGGAGCCACGGCAGGTGCCGATCACCGGCGAGCATCAGCCGGTACTTTTCTGGTCACCGGACAGCAAGTGGGTAGCGTTCGTCAGCGACGACAAACTGTGGAAGATCGCGGTGGAAGGGAGCACGCCGGTCCTGATCGCGCCGCTGTCGCAGATCGGGCACGAGTTTCACTCCGGTGCGTGGGGAGCGGACGATCGGATCGTTCTGGCGGCGTTCCTGGGAGGAATCTACGAGATGCCGGCGCGCGGCGGCTCGCCGGTGGAAATCGTGCCGCTCGCTCCTGACGTCGTCGATTTTCACAATCTCTCTTTCCTGCCGGACGGAAAAACGATTCTGGCCGTTCCCCATACGTCGACCAACATGATGGGCATCGAGACCATCCGTGGAACGAAGAGACAGACGGTGGCTACCTTCGATGCGACGGTACGCGACGTCGTCTACTCGAGGACGGGGCACCTGCTCGTGAGTCTTCGCGGCCTCAATGCCGGCCTGTGGGCGCTGCCGTTTTCGATCGACTCGTTGACTGCCCGCGGCAAGCAGTTTCTTGTCGCGGACGGCGCCGGAGCCTGCAGCGTTTCCGCCGACGGCTCGCTCACGTATGTCACCAACATCGACTATGCGCTGAGGCAGATCGTGCGCCTCGATGGCGCGGGAAAGCTGAGCGGCAACGTCGGCCTTCCCATCCCCAACGCAGACGATTTAGCGCTTTCGCCTGACGAACGCAGCCTGGCCATCTCGGCTCGCGAAGCAGACAACAATGGCAGCATCGAAATCGTCGATGTGGCAACCGGTACCCGCCGCCGCCTGACGCAGGGCTTTCTCGATGACCGTCCGGCCGGCTGGTCGCGGGATGGCCGCCAATTGGTCGCGAACCGCTCGCCGGCGCTGAATTGGAGCGATCCACGTTTCGGAATCTGGCTCGTTCCCGTTGACGGCTCCGGCGATCCTCGAAAGATCGTGACCGGCTGGCGAGGAACCCTTTCGTCCGATGACCGGAGCGTGATTTACCTCTCCGCGGCCCGGCCTTCCGATGCCGCGATCGTCACGCTCCCCGTGAGCGGCGGCCGCCCCCTTCCCGTCGTCAAATTGGCGTCTCCGACTTCGAGAACACGGCTGGTCGCCGCTCCCGATACCCGTTTCCTCCTGTACACCTCCATCGCGACAGGCGCGGACGAGCTCTTCGTCACGTCGTATCCGGGCGGGGAAGGAAAGTGGCCGGTTTTTCATGGCGCTGTCACGTCACCCGTCTGGAGCCGCGATGGCCGAACGATCTACTTCGGCTCAGAGAACCGGCTGATGGCCGCTTCATTCACCGGTTCGCCGGCGGTAGCGATCGGACAGGCCCGGATGCTCTTCGACGCAACGCCGCTCAACGTCAGTCTGGAACGGAACTTCCAGTTTCTCGCAGACGGCACGCTCCTCGCGGTTCAGGATATTCACACGGACAAGCGGCAGGTCGTGCTCGTCCAGAACTGGTTCGCCGAGTTCCGCGACGACGAGAAGTGACTTCATCCGCAGATGACGCAGAGCCGCAGATGAGGCGGCGACGAAATAATTGCCCGTACCCCTCCCTTTGCGTATCCTTGCCGGCCCGGTCCATCCGCGGCCGGACATTCTTTTGACAATCTGGGCAGCTCCTTGAGCCATCGCAGAAGGCGAGGCTCCGCTAGGCCAGAAGGAGGATTTATGAGGACTTATGAAGTCCTGTTCATCCTTTCTCCGCAGGTACCGGAGGAAGAGGCGACGACGCTTTCGACAGAGTTCAAGCGTATCGCCGAGGGGACAGGCGCTAAGCTCACGCACGAAGAAGTGTGGGGCCGGCGCCGTCTCGCATATCCCATCAACAAGTTCAACGAAGGCAACTACCACCTCTTCGTGTTCGAGACCGAGGGAGGGCTCAATGAGCTCGACCGCCGGATGAAAAACTCGGACCGGATCCTGCGCCACATGATCGTGCGCACGGATCTCGATCACAAACGCGCCGAAAAGCTGGCCAAGCGCAATCCGAAGAAGGAGCGCCTGCGCCCGGCTCCCTCCTTCGCCCCCAGCGGTTCGGCCCCCGTTGCGGGTCCGATGGACGCCGCGGACATGCCTGAAGCCGACGAAGCGGCTCCGGCTGAATAAGGAACAGGAGATCAATCATGGCAACTGAAATGAGACGACCTGGTGGTGGCGGCGGCGGTGGCGGCCGCGATTCCGGCGGACGCGATTCGGGCGGACGCGGTGGAGCAGGCGGCGCGCAGGGCGGCAAGAAGAAGTTCTTCTATCGGCGCAAGCGCGTGTGCAAGTTCTGCGTCGAGAAGCTCGAGTACATCGACTACAAGGACATCAAGACGCTGCAGCAGTTCATCCCGGAGCGCGGGAAGATTCTTCCGCGCCGCATCTCCGGCACCTGCGCGCTGCACCAGCGCAAGCTGCAGAACGCGATCAAGCGGGCCCGCATCGCGGCCATGCTTCCGTTCGCGACGGACTGATACGACTGATGATCGAGATGTCTCTGCAGCAGGACGAAGCGGTGGCGATGCCGGTGCGCACGTTCGGGAAGCAGGCCCGCAGCATGGCCGGCTACACGCTCGTGACGGCGCTGATGTTCGTGTCGCCGCTGTTCGTCTTCATCCCGGCGTCGCTGCTCCATTGCGGAATCCGCATCGGACGGCGCGCGGCGTGGCTGCTGCTGGTGCTGTCGGCCGCCGCGGCGGCGCTGCTGATCTATCCGTCGGCAGTCGCGTCGACGGCGGCAGAAGCGTCGGCGAGCTACGGGTTCCTGCTGGGACTCTTTCTCGCCATCGCCGTGCCGGGACTGGCCGTGCTGCCGATGGTGGAGCGCGGCGAGAAATTCGGCCGCGTGCTGCTGTACGCGCTGGTGATGAGCATCGCCGGCCTGGCGGTCACCGAACTGACGATGCGCAGCTTCGCGCACTTCTCGCCGTACGCGGCGCATGTCGCGGATGTTCATGCGCAGACCTCGGCGGTAGTCGCCCAATTCGTCAAAGCGGGCTATCCGGCGAATGGCTTCGAGGTCATGCAGAAATGGACGGAACTGTGCGTCCCTGCCTCGATGCTGGCCGCGGTCACGATCGTGTTCGTATTCAGCCTGGTCATGCTCGGACGGCTCCGGGCGTGGCGCGATTTCCTCGTCCGCCGTACGGCCGACGCGGTCATCGTCAATCCCTATCGTTTTCGCTATCTCTCACTCCCCGAATGGCTCCTGTTCGCGTTCGTCCTCGGCGGCATCTCGCCGCTGCTCAGCGGCATGCCGCAGCAGATCGGCGCGAACGTTCTGGCGATGGTCTCGTTTCTCTACTTCCTGCAGGGGCTGGCGATCTTCCGATCGTTCGTGGCTTCGACGGGCGTGGGGATGATGGGCTCTCTATTCGCCTGGATGCTGCTCATCCTGCTGACGCTGGGCGGCGTTTCGCCGATTCTGCTGTGCGTGGCGGGGCTGTTCGACTCGTTTTTCGATTTCCGACATTTCAATCGAAAGGATCACTCAGATGAAAGTCATTCTCATTGACGAGATCCGCGGCCTTGGCGGCCGCGGCGACGTCGTCACGGTCAAGGATGGCTACGCGCGCAATTTCCTGATTCCGAAGCAGCTGGCGCGCGAAGCAACCCCGGGCAACCTCAAGTCGATCGAACAGGAGCGCAAGAAGTGGGCTGCGCTCGGCGATCAGGAAAAGGCCGCCGCCCAGAAGGCAGCCGACAGCGTGAAGGGGACGAAGATCGTCATCCACAAGCGCGTCGGCGATCACGGCAATCTCTTCGGCTCGGTGACGTCCAACGACATCGCCGACGCGCTGACGAAGAAGGGCATCGAGGTCGACAAGCGCCGCATCGAGCTGGCGCATCCGATCAAGAGCGTCGGCGTGCACGACGTCGAAGTCCGCCTGCACCGCGAAGTAGCCGCGCAAATCCAGGTCGAAGTCGTCCCCGAGGGGAAGGAATCGATCGTCGAGGAAGCGCCGGTCGCTGCGGCTCCTGCCGCGCCCGCGGCGGAAGCGGAAGCCGAAGCGTAGTTTCTTTGAATTCGTAGCGCCGGCCGCTGGCCGGCTGGACCGCCGCCGGCTCGGCGGCGGTTCCATTCGCTACGCGCCAGCGAGCCGCTGGCGGTCCAGCCGGCGAGCCGCCGGCGCTACGAGTCGCGTCGCTGATATCCTCGGCCAACATGAGCGACGAGCGTTTCGTCGACACTCCGCCGGCCGGTGCCGAGGGGTGGCGCGACGTCTGGCAGAACGACCGGCGGTTCCGTCCGCGCCAATCGGCGTTCGGCTTTCTGCAGCGTTTTTTACAGCGCCTGATCGACCGTGCCACGCGCGGGGAGCGCGACCGGCAGCGCGATTTCAATCTGGCGCTGCTCGACCTCGTCCGCGATCTCCGCTCGGACATCGAACGCGTTCGCGACGATCTGAAGCGCGACATCGAGACCGTGCAGCGCGACGTCCGCGTGGCCGACGAGGCGTTGGCCGACGAGCTTCGCAAGATCCGTGAGCTCATTCCGATCGCCGCGAAACGCAACGACTCGTTGATCGCAGCGCTCGATCAGAAGATCGAAACGGTAGCCGTGCGCGTGCGCGATGTGACGAATCCTGTGGTGGCGTCGTCGTCGGCCGCATCCGATTTTCTCTACCGGCGGCTGGAGGATGGACTTCGTGGTCCTGTCGACGTCGCCGATTACATCGGTCTCGCGCAGGAGCCGGTCATCGACGTCGGATGCGGGCGCGGTGAGTTTCTGATCGCCTGCCGCGACGCGAAGATCGCCGCACGCGGTTTCGATACGAATGAACGATCCGTAGCCGATCTTGTCGCCCGCGGCATCGATGCATCCGTCGCCGGTGTCCCCGGCTGTTTCGCAAACCTCGGCGATGCCTCCATCGGAACCGTCGTGGCCATGCACGTGGTCGAGCATCTGCCGGTCGACGCGCTCTTCGCGCTGTTCGCCGAGTCGTCGCGCGTGCTCCGTTCCGGCGGATTGCTGATCATCGAAACGCCGAACGCCGAATCGCTCGCCGTCAGCGCCTCCGAATTCTGGCGCGATCCGACGCACCTCGCGCCGCGGCACCCGGCGGCGTTGACGCTGCTGGCGCGCGAATACGGATTCGCGATCGACGAGATTCGCGCGATCCATCCATTCCCGGAGTCGAATCGCTTCGTGGCGCCGAACGACGATGTTCGCGCGCTCGTCGATGCGCTCAACGGTCGCGTATTTGGCGGCCAGGATCTGCGGTTAGTCCTGCGGCGAACGTAACGCGAACAAAAACGCCGGATGGCGTTTCGTATGGTAGCCGGTGGTCCGAGCGAAGCGAGCGACCACCGGAATCACGGTGTGGTGTATTTCACGACTCCGGCAGGAGTCGCGGATCAAATACCAGACGGCGTGAATTCTCTCCGCGAGCGCTGCCGCGGTCGGATAACCAACACGCGTCCGTCGATCCGGTGGTCTCGCGCTTCGCCGCGACCACCGGCTACCCTACGAGCCGCCTTCAGCGGCTTTCGCGCCGCTGTCGCGGCAACAGCCGCGACCGATTCGGGCGAGCACTCGACATCAGCGCGATTGCTAAAGCACAGACAAGAGTGTCTGTGCCACATTGATCTGCCGCACTTGCAGGGACGTGCGATGTGAGAGGCCGGTGTGGCACAGACACTCTTGTCTGTGCTGGTGAGGCTCGGGAGAGCTGAGAAAATCAGCGCGGCTGCTCTTCAAACGTCCCCACATCGATCACGCTTTCCCTCGGTGGGGGCGGTGGGACGCGGTGCGGGATCAATCCCAAAATCAGGCCGGCCACTAATCCGCCGAGGTGGGCGGTGTTGTCGATGAAGGGGAGGCTGTAGCCGATGGCGATGTTGACGGCGATCCAGAAGACCAGCTGGCCGATCAGGCTGCGCGTCCACGGCTGGTGGCGGTAGAGCGGCGAGCGGCGGATCGAGAAGATGAAGGCGCCCATGAGTCCGAAGACCGCGCCGCTCGCTCCGACCGCGGGACCTGGATGCAGGATCGCGCTGGCCAATCCCGCCACGATGCCGGTGGTGAAAAAGATCAGCGTGAAGCGCTTCGAGCCGAAGAGGACTTCGTACAGCGTGCCGAGCTGGTAGAGCGCCCAGGAGTTCGACAGCCAGTGCAGCCAGCCGCCGTGCAGGAACATGTAGGCGATCAGCCGCCACACTTCGCCGCGCAGCACGAGCTCATGCGAGATCGCGCCCATGGAAATCAGTTTGTCGCCGTCGTTGAATGCGTTCGTCAGCACCTCGAAGGCGAACACGATGGCGATGATCGCCAGCAGCGCTTTGGTCACCGGGGCCTTACGCCGCATCAGCGAGGCTCCATCATCGACGACACGCGGCGCATCAGCACGTGCGCGAATCGGGGGAAGAATTCTTTGAGCCGCATGAACAGCATCGCTCCCATCGGCAGGATTCGCCGGTACTTCCCATCCTCGGCGGCATCCGCGATTGCTTTCGCCACGCGCTCCGGTTTAATGGCCAGCACCAGCCGCGACGCGCCCGGCATCTTGCCGCGTTCCGCTTTCACGAAGAACTGCGTCTCGACCGTGCCCGGGCAGACCATGGCTACGCGAACACCACGTCCGAGGACTTCGTCGCGCAGCGTTTCGGAAAAGCCGATCATCGCGAACTTCGTTGCACAATAGCCGCCCATCCGCGCGTATCCCATGATCCCGGCGATCGAGGCGACGTTGACGATCGTGCCGCTGCGCCGCGCCAGCATCTGCGGCAGCACCGCCTGCGCGCACCACACCGCGCCGAAGTAGTTGGTCTGCATCATCGACTCGAGGTCGTCCGCTTTTGCCGATTCGAATGCGTCGAAGATGGCGAAGCCGGCGTTGTTGACGAGGACGTCGACCTCGCCGGCGGCCTCGATGAGCCGCGCGCAGTCATCGCGTTTGGTGACGTCGGTGACGACGGTGCGGCATTCGACGCCGAGGGCGCGGCACGCGACGGCCACTTCCTCGAGCAGCTCCGCGCGCCGCGCCGCGATCACGAGATTCGCGCCTCGGCGAGCCAGCTCCAGCGCTGCCGCGCGTCCGATCCCGCTCGATGCTCCCGTGACGACGATCGTCTTGTTTTTCAGTGCCGAGGGCATTGAACGCGCACTCATATCACGCTCACGTTCAAGCGCGTCGTCGTAGCGCCGGCGGCCCGCCGGCTGGACCGCCAGCGGCTCGCTGGCGCGTGCCAAAGATCCGTGCCGCCGAGCCGGCGGCGGTCCAGCCGTCGAGCCGACGGCGCTACGACGACGGCGCGGTCGAGACGCGTTCCGTCACGTGCTACGCTTCGCGCCGATGTTCCTCCGGCGCCTCCTCCTTCCAGCAGTTCTCATCGCACTGGCCTGCCACCACGAATCGGACCTGCCGAAACTTTTCCCTATCCCTGAAGCCCAACTCGTCAGCGAGGCGAACAAGCCGGTGCGGATGAGCGAGATGAAAGGGAACGTGGTCGTCTACGACTTCATCTTCACGCATTGCGCGGGGACGTGCCCGATGATGACGGCCACGATGCAGAAGCTGACAAAGAAGATCCCGAAGGATGCCCCGGTGCGTTTCGTTTCGATCAGCGTCGACCCGATCCGCGACACGCCCGAGGTGCTGCGCGGCTACGCGATGTACGCGCGGAATGATCCGCGATGGACGTTCCTGACCGGTGACCGGCAGACGATCGTCGACCTGTCGGTGAAGGGATTCAAGCTCGCCGCCGGCGATGCCACTGGCGCGGCGAATGAGTCCGTCCTGCACAGCGTGAAGTTCGCCATCGCCGACAAGAAGGGCGTGATCCGCGAGTACTACAGCGCGACGAACGACGACGCGGTGGAGCATGTGGCGAGCACGGTGAATGAGCTTCTTCGCGAGGATTGATCGTTTGTCATCCTGAGTCGCCGAAGCTGCGTAGGCGAAGCCGGAGCAGCGCAGGACGGCGAAGGATCTCAAGCTTCCCAGGCTGCGTTGAATCCCAGCGGGTTTCAGCCGGAGTCTCGCATCTTGAGATCCTTCGGCGCGCTCCGCCGCCTCGCGCTCCGCGCTCGCGGCTGCGCCAGCCTCAGGATGACAGAGACGACAAACGCGATACAGTCGCGCGCCGATGCAGATCCTCCCCGCCATCAACGCAACGCTCAACGGCACCAGCGGCGTCCTGCTGCTCATCGCCTACGTCTTCATCCGTCGCCGCAACATCGCGATGCACAAGCGCTTCATGCTCGCGGCGTGCACGACGTCGCTGATCTTCCTGGCCTGCTACGTTCTCAATCACATCCTGCGGCACGGCGTCGTCACGCGCTTCCCGGCTACGGGTTGGGTGCGTCCGCTCTACTTCACGATCCTCATCTCGCACACGATACTGGCCATCACCATCGTGCCGATGGCCATCCTCTCCGTGCGCAACGGACTGAAGATGCGCGTGGCGCAGCATCGCCGCATCGCGAAGTGGACGTTCCCGCTCTGGATGTACGTCTCGGTGACCGGCGTGCTGGTCTACTTTTTTCTCTACCAGTGGTACCCGGCGGCGTGACGTACGATATCTTCCGCGAAGGAGATTTCTGTGACGCAGTTGATGGAGACTGACCTCGATCCCGATCCGTTCGTGCAGTTCGAGCGGTGGTTTGAAGCCGCGAAAGCCGCCGGCATCAGCATGCCCGAGGCCATGACCGTGGCCACGTCGGGGCTAGAAGGCGAGGTGTCGGCGCGCGTGAGCCTGCTCAAGTCGTTCGACCATCGCGGCTTCGTTTTCTACACCAACTATTGCAGCCGCAAGGCGAAGCAGATCCACGACAATCCGCGCGCGGCGCTGGTGTTCTGGTGGCAATCGCTGGAGCGCCAGGTGCGCATCGAAGGGGCGGTGGTGCGGACGACGGAAGAGGAGTCCGACGCCTATTTCGCCACCCGTCCTCGGGGCAGCCAACTCGGCGCCTGGGCGTCGGAACAGAGCCGGGTCCTCGCCGGACGCGGCGCGCTCGACGCACGATTCGAGGAGCTGTCGACGACGTACAAAGACGTCCCCATCCCGCGTCCGCCGCACTGGGGCGGCTACCGCGTGATCCCGCTGCTGTTCGAGTTCTGGCAGGGACGCGCCGACCGGCTGCACGATCGTTTCTGGTATCGGCTGCGGAGCGATGTAAAGGATTGGGTGGTGGAGAGGCTGTCGCCGTAATCCCGGGAACGCGGGCGTCTCGCCCGCTCGTTCATTGCGGGCGAGACGCCCGCGTTCCCAGGTCCTTCATCAACTCCTCAATCCGTCTCGCCAACTCATCCCGCGTCGCACGAAACCGTTCCGCCCCACTCCCGCCGCCCCACGTCGGATCTTCGATCGGCCAGTGCTCGATGCGCTTCGCGCCGGGCCAGAGCGGGCAGTCCTGTGCGGCGGAATCGCAGACGGTGACGACGATGTCGAAGGTTTGATCGAGAAACTGGTCCGCCGATTTCGACTGCGCGTCGTGGATGTCGATTCCGATCTCCGCGAGCGCGCCGATCGCCAGCGGATGCACCCATCCCGCCGGTCGCGATCCCGCCGACACCACATCCACGACATCTCCATGAAACGCCCGCATCAGTCCCTCGGCCATCTGACTCCGCGCAGCGTTCCCGGTGCAAAGAAAGAGGATGCGTTTCTTGTCCGACATGGCGCGAATTGTAGTGCGGGCGTCTCGCCTGCATCCGCTGGGCGTCCTCGCCCGGCGGGGGTTCTTGAGTCATTGCGCGTCCTGCGCTTGAATCCCGGAAACCACCGTCGGGCGAGACGCCACGACGGATGCAGACGGGACGTCCGCACTACGCCTAAATCGTCCGCGCGGAATCCGGCACGATCACTCGCAGCGAACGCGGCACGATGTCGATCGTCACCGAGGCGGGCAGGGAAACCGGCTCCCCATCGAGATGCGCCGCTCCGGATGACATGCGGCGGATGACAATGTTTCGTCCGCGCAGCGTCACCACACCGCGCGCGCGGTGCAGGTTGCCGGCGAAGAGCCGCGCGGCGATCAACGGCAGCCGGAAGAACGGCTTCTGCTCGATCAACGTCACGTCGAGAATCCCGTCCTGCATCGACGCCAGCGGCGCGATGCGCGCGTTGTTGCCGTACTGGCTGGCGTTGGCGACGGCGGCCACGAAGGCGCGATGCCGCGTCATCGATCCATCCACCATCACCTCATACTCCTCGGCCGCATACCTCGCGAATCCGCGCAGCGCCACGCGCACGTACGTGATCAGCCCGCGCGTGCCGGCGCGCGCGAAGGCGTCCGCGATCCAGGCGTCGAAGCCGATGCCCATCATGTTGATGAACGGCGTGCCGTTGACCGTGGCGGTGTCGATGATCTCCACGCGCAATCCGCAGCAGGCGCGGATCGCTTTCCGGAAATTCATCGGCAGCCCGAGGTGGCGCGCGAAGCCGTTGCCGGAGCCGGTGGGAACGACGCCGAGCGCGACGTCGGTGCCGATGAGTCGCTTGGCCACTTCGTGAATGGTTCCGTCGCCGCCGACGGCGAAGATCGCTTTCACGCCGCGCGATGCGGCCGAGGCGATGATGCCATCGAGATCGGCGATCGATCCGCAGGCGGCGATCTCGTGATCCCAATCGCACGTCTTCGCGATCAACCCCGCGGCATCGCGGCGGCGATTCGATCCCGATCGCGCGTTGACGAGAAAAAGCGTCTTCACGGAGTCGCTTTCATCATCTCGATGATCACCGGCTTGAGCCCGTTGATGATGAACTGGATGCCGATCGCGCCGAGGAGCAGCGACATGATTTTGGTGAAGACGGCGCGGCCGCGGTCGCCGATGATGCGCGAGAGCGGGAGCGCGGAAAGCAGCACGAGCCACGAGACGACGCCGACGGCGACGATAGCTACGATGACGGCGAGGCGCTGCTCGATTTCGGGATAGAGGTTGACCAGGACCATGACCGAGGTGATCGCGCCGGGTCCGGAGAGCATCGGCACGGCGATCGGGACGATGGCGATCGACGACGGATCGATGTCGGCCTTCTCGACGTCGCTGTCCTCGATCC